>WNFF01014249.1_pt1 | contig 10859 bp, 10 predicted proteins | sample 5400441 | NCBI WGS metagenome assembly WNFF01 (sample SAMN13153345, study PRJNA577476) | soil metagenome | isolation source: 120 cm saprolite under Douglas fir tree site 2 hole 3 replicate 1 | place: USA:California | collected 2015-04-18
GCTGGAAATACGACGCGGTGTCGATCGGCTATCCGGGCCCGGTGCTGCATGGTTGTCCGGTTGTGGAGCCGCGTCACCTCGGCTCAGGCTGGGTCGGATTCGGCTATCGGACTGCCTTCGGATGCCCGGTCAAGGTCGTCAATGATGCCGCGATGCAAGCGCTGGGCAGCTACCGGGGCGGCAAGATGCTCTTTCTCGGCCTGGGAACCGGTCTGGGCTCGACCCTGATCGTCGACGGCATGGTGGAGCCGATGGAGTTGGGCCACCTGCCGTACCGGAATGGAACCTTCGAAGAGTACGTCGGGCTGCGCGGGTTGCGGGAGCACGGGCTGACGCGATGGCGGCGCGATGTCGATGACGTCGTTAGTCGTCTGATCGCTGCACTCCAGCCCGAGGACGTCGTTCTCGGGGGCGGAAACGTTCACAAACTGGACACACTGCCGCCCGGTTGCCGGGCCGGCGACAACGCCGACGCGTTTCTCGGGGGTTTTCGCCTCTGGGAGCAAGACGTGAAAGGGGACGCCGTTCGATGAGGCGCGAGTTCGAAGAACAGCTGGAGAAGATGAGGACCCATCCAGGGTTCATTGCGGCGCTGGATCAAAGCGGCGGCAGCACGCCCCACGCGTTGCGCGCGTACGGAATTAAGGAAGATGCGTGGTCCAACGAAGAGCAGATGTTTGCGATCGTGCATCGAATGCGAGCGCGCATTATGACCAGCCCGGTCTTCACTGGGGAGCGGATCATCGGCGCCATCCTGTTCGAGAACACCGTGGACAGGGACATCGAAGGAAGGCCCACCGCGGACTATCTGTGGAGCGTGAAACGGGTCGTGCCATTTCTCAAGGTCGACCAGGGCCTGGCAGCGGAGAGCCGCGGTGTCCAGCTGATGAAGCCGATCCCCGCGCTTGCGGCGCTGCTCGACAAGGCCAGGGCGAAGCGAATCTTCGGAACCAAGATGCGCTCGTTCGTCAAGCAGGCCAACGGAGCGGGCATCAAGGACATCGTGACCCAGCAGTTCGAAGCAGCTCGGCAGATCATCGCCGCGGGCCTCGTGCCGATCGTCGAGGCGGAAGTGGACATTCACTCCCCGGAAAAAAACAAGGCCGAAGAGTTGCTCAAAGCAGCCATCCTCGCGGAGCTCGACGCACTGCCGGCAGGTCAACTGGTCATGCTCAAGCTCACCTTGCCGGAAAAGGACGCCCTGTACGCCGAATTCGTCAACCATCCCAAGGTCGTGAGGGTGCTTGCGCTGTCGGGAGGTTATTCACAGGAAGAAGGCAACAGGCGCTTGCGAAGGAATCGCGGCGTCGTGGCGAGCTTTTCGCGGGCGCTGGTCGAGGGACTATCGGCCCAGCAATCCGATACTGAATTCAACGCCCGGCTGGATGCATCGATTCAGAGCATCTTCGCCGCGTCCAGGTTGCCATGAGGATCGAAGCACTGGCCGATGCCGATGCAGTCGCGCGAGCGGGCGCCGGATTCACCGCCGCGGAGGCGCGCGCGGCCGTCGCCGCACGTGGTCGCTTCATCGTGGCGATCAGCGGGGGCCACACCCCGTGGACGATGCTGCGTGCGCTGGCCGATGAAGCGATGCCATGGGCCGGTGTGCACGTCGTCCAAGTGGACGAGCGCGTAGCGCCGCTCGGAGACCCCGACCGAAACCTGACCCACCTGCGCGAGAGCCTGCTCGCGCATTGTCCACTACGCCCCGAGCAGGTGCATGCCATGCCCGTCGAATGGGTTGATCTGAAAGCCGCGAGCGGGCGATACGCGCAGACGCTCCGGCAGATTGCGGGCTCTCCCGCCGTGCTCGATCTCGCTCATTTGGGCCTTGGGCCCGACGGGCACACCGCGTCGCTGGTGCCCGGCGATCCGGTGCTCGACGAGACCGAATCAGACGTCGCGGTCACCGGATTCTATCAAGGTCGACGCCGGATGACCTTGACCTATCCAATGCTCAATCGCTCGCGGCGCATACTCTGGCTGGTCACCGGGGCCGAGAAGGCGGAGATGGTCGCGCGCCTGTGTGGAGGCGATCGGTCGATTCCGGCCGGGCGGATCCGTCAGGACCAGGCCTGCGTGCTGGCCGACCGCGAGGCGGCCGCACGGTCGGGACCGGGAGCCATCACGGCGCTGATGCCAGAGCGCGGATAAACCAGCATGCACGTGGGGATCGCCACTGATCACGGGGGGTTTGGCTTGAAAGAGGATAGCACGGGACGAAGCGCGCCTCTGGGAGCGACGCTCTGTCCGGGCGGCGTCAATTTCAGCGTCTTCTCGCGCGGAGCGTCCGGCGTGGAGTTGCTGCTCTTTGACGGGGAAGACGATTTACGCCCGAGCCGCGTGATCGCGCTCGACCCCGCGGCGAACCGTACGTACCACTACTGGCACGTTTTCGTATCGGGCGTGGGGCCGGGCCAGATGTACGGCTATCGCGTGCACGGAGGCTGGGACCCCGCGAACGGAATGCGTTTTGACCCCACCAAAGTGCTCCTCGATCCCTATGGCCGATGTGTCGTTGTTCCGAAGAACTACAGCCGCGATGCAGCGCGGCTGAAAACCGACAACGCCGCAACGGCGATGAAGAGCGTGGTGGCCACGGCCGTCGTCGCAGACCATCATTTACGAGATGCACGTGAGGGGGTTCACGCGCCATCCCAGTTCGGGGGTTTCGCAACAAAGGCGTGGGACGTATGCCGGTGTGATCGAGAAAATTCCATATCTCCAGAAACTCGGGATCACCGCCGTCGAACTGCTGCCGGTGTTCCAGTTCGACGCCCAGGACTCCCCGCCCGGGCTGGTCAACTACTGGGGCTATTCACCGATCTCGTTTTTTGCGCCGCACCAGGGCTACAGCTCCGGTCGGGATCCGCTCGCTTCGGTCAACGAGTTTCGGGACATGGTGAAGGCGCTGCACCGGGCGGGGATCGAGGTCATTCTCGACGTGGTCTTCAATCACACGACCGAGGGCGACCACCGCGGGCCGACGCTGAGCTTCCGCGGACTGGACAACCCGACCTACTACATCCTCGAAGAGGATCGCTCGCGCTACGCCAATTACAGCGGCACAGGAAATACGCTCAACACCAATCATCCGATCGTCCGTCGGATGATTGTGGACAGTCTCCGCTACTGGGTGGAGACGATGCATGTCGACGGGTTCCGGTTCGACCTTGCGTCGATCCTGGCGCGCGGCCCGTCGGGCCAAGTAATCCCGAACCCACCGGTGCTGTGGGACATCGAATCGGAGCCGGCGCTGGCGGGGACGAAGCTCATCGCCGAAGCGTGGGATGCGGCCGGCCTGTACCAGGTGGGCAGCTTCATCGGGGACAGCTGGAAGGAATGGAATGGACGCTTCCGCGATGATGTCCGCAGCTTCTTCCGCGGCGAAGAAGGCTCGATCGAGGGATTTGTCGACCGCTTGATCGGGAGCCCGTCGCTTTACGGCCACAAGCAGCGCGAGCCGGAGGAAAGCGTCAACTTCGTGACGTCTCACGACGGTTTCACCCTGAACGATCTCGTCTCCTACAACCGCAAACACAACGAGGCGAACGGCGAGGACAACCGCGACGGCACTGACGACAACCGAAGCTGGAACGGTGGAGTGGAAGGCCCGACGGAGGATCCCGCGGTCGACAAGCTGCGAACGCGAGAGGTGAAGAACTTCTTCACTGTGACGATGCTATCCGCGGGGATGCCGATGATGCTGATGGGCGACGAGGTCCGACGCACGCAGGGCGGCAACAACAACGCCTATTGTCAGGATAACGAGACCAGCTGGTTCGACTGGACGCTGCTCGCGAAGCGGGCCGATGTGCACCGGTTCGTGACCTTGCTCAATGCTCGCCGGGTGTTGCGAGATGAAGAGCCCGAGCGGCTACGGGTGGCCCTGAATCAGCTGATCCAGCAGGCCGACATCACCTGGCATGGCGTGAGACTCCATCAACCCGACTGGAGCCACGGTTCCCACAGCGTGGCGCTCACCGCAAGGCTCACGACGGAACGAGTGTTCTTACACGTGATCCTCAACGCGTACTGGGAGCCGCTCGAGTTCGAGCTCCCGCCGGTCGCCAATGGCGGTCCACATCCATGGCACCGATGGATCGACACCTTCCTCGATTCCCCGCACGATATTGTCGACCTGCCGAGGTTGATGTCCTTCGCGGGACACTGGGAGCGGGCTCCCGTGGTTCCCGGCCATCGCTATCGCGCGGAGCCGCGCTCCGTGGTGGCGCTGCTCGCAGGCGTCGATCCGGCGGCTACTCAAAGGGAGCCGCGAAGCTGACGACAAGACGGGGACCCATGAAAGAGCGGGTTGTTATCATCGGTGGTGGTTTTGGCGGTCTCCGTGCGGCAAGAGCACTCAAACGCGCGCCCGTGGACGTCACACTTATCGATCGGCGCAATTATCACCTGTTTCAGCCGTTGCTGTACCAGGTTGCCACCGGTTCGCTGTCACCCGGTGAGATCGCGGCCCCGCTGCGCAGCGTTCTTAGCCGACAGAAGAACGCTCGGGTTCTGCTTGGCGACGTCGTTGATATCGATCCAACGGATTCTGTACGCCTTTGAAGTCGCGGAGCGCCTTGTCGATCCTGTGCAGCGGCGGGCCTGGCTCACCTTCGTCATCGTGGGAGCAGGCGCCACTGGCGTAGAGCTCGCCGGGGCGATCGGCGAGATCGCGCGCCAAACGCTTAGGAACGATTTTCGTTCGATCCATCCCGAAGACGCAAAGATCATGCTGGTCGAAGGAGCCCCTCGGGTGTTGCCGCCATTCCCGGAGGATTTGTCGACGAAGGCGGAGCGCGCGTTGGGGAAGCTCGGCGTCCAGGTGAAAACCGGTGCGATGGTCAAAGACATTGATAGGGAAGGCGTGACGTTCGACGGTCCGAATGGGCAAGAGCGCCTGGACGCGCGAACGGTGATTTGGGCTGGAGGCGTGACGGTTCCGGCCTTCGCCAGAGTGTTGGCGAAGCGGATGAACGCCGAGACAGACAAGTCCGGGAGGATCAAAGTCAGTTCCGATCTCTCGGTTCCAAATCATCCCGACATCTATGTCATTGGAGATCTCGCGCTGGTAGCCGGTCCTGGCGGGGAACCCTTGCCAGGTGTGGCGCAGGTGGCAATGCAGCAAGGAACCTATGCAGGGAACGCAATCGGGAACAAGATACGAGGCAAGAAGGCGCCGCCGCCATTCAAGTATTTCGACAAAGGAAACCTGGCGGTCATCGGGCGGGCAGCCGCGGTGGCCGACGTGTTCGGACTTCACCTCTCGGGATTACCGGCCTGGCTCATCTGGGCGCTGATCCACCTGATGTACATCGTCCAGTTCCAGAGCCGCGTGGTCGTGTTCATCAAGTGGGCAATCCAGGACTTGACCTTCAATCGCGGTGCGCGGCTCATCACCGGCAGCGCGACTACTGATTTCAGTTTTGATCACGAAATTGCATCGTACCAGGCAACTCAGCCACCTCGCGCCGGGCCAGCTCGTGTTGCATCTGCGTTGCCGGAGGCGTCTTCCGGGCTTAGCTCGGCGAATTAGAGAGTGCCTCGCGGCCGCGCGCAGGGGCGAGGATTTGGATGGTGATGCCGATCGCCGGGATCAAATATGCAAACGTCACCCAGCTCCACATCAAGGCGCCCGCGAGCTCCTGGTCCTGAAGACGCAAGGCGCCGGTAGCGGCGGCTCCATGGGTTGAATAGACCACGCGACCGCAGAAGACGAGAAACGCAGAAAGCGCATCGCACGGTAACGTCGCAAAGAAAAGGTAGAGGGGAAGGGACCACCGAGGCCATTTCGCAATGGCAGGCCAAGGCTGGATGACAGGCCACCAGAAGAGAAGTCCACCGGCGAGAAAAGTGGCGTGCTGCACCGCGTGCCAGAACGGCGAGCGCATTCCCAGCTCGAAGACTGCCGGAATGTGCCATGCGATCACGATCGCCGTGCCCGCGACCCAGCATGACACGGGATGACTCAAGATGTTTCCAAGCCCGTGCAAGTGGCGCGAAAGCGGGCTCACAACCCATTGAACGAGTTTCTCCGGCAGTCCGTGTCGCAAGATCATGACTGGCTCCGCCAGCAGGATCAGGGGAGCGGCTATCGTCATCAGCAGAAGGTGCTGCACCATGTGAAAGGTGAGCCGTGTGTGGTCCAGTGTCGCGAGCGGGGACCCGACTGCAATCCACAGCGCTAGAATTCCGGCAAGGAATATCGTCGGTGTCCGCACCGAGGGAGGATTGGGAGAGGCCCTTCGAAGTCGAGACCAACCTCGCCAGTAGACGAGCGCGGTTGTAAGCAAGGCAACCGAGGGCATCTCGATCCTACGGTCCCAGTTTCAACAACTCGGTTTGGGACGCGTCACGCGCTGGCGCCTGCCCGATGGGATGGAGGGTTTGGAGAAATGCCACCAGCGCTGTCGTCTGTGGCGGACTCAGGTTATTTCGGTACGCCGGCATATTGCCGCCCCCCTGAATCACCTGCCGGATGAGCTGATCCTGCGTGAGCCTCACAGCCACTTGATCGAGTGGCGGACCGCGCTGTCCACCTGTGTCGCCGAGCGAGTGGCAGTTGCGGCATTGTTTGGATTGAAAAACCAGCGCTCCTTGCCGCTCCAAAGGGCTTCGGCTGATGAGATACTTACCGGGGATTGGTTGGCTGCTCCAGGCGTCCATGATCGGGCTCCACGGCGTGTACTGGCCCAAGTGCGTCAGGGTTCCCAACCCCACCGCGATGAGTAGAACCGTGAGCACTGCGATCGGCCGGCGCTTCCAACTCTTCTCGCCCTCTCCGGCGAAGAAGGGAAGCCCGATCAGTACGATCAATGCGATCGCCGGCCCGATCAGCAGGATCGGGGTCTCCGATGAGGGGGGCAGCAGAGAGAGCAGCGTATAGAGCCAAAGAAAGAAGAAGTCAGGTTGCGGAGCTGTCTGGATGATGGTGGGGTCCGGCTGCCCGCTGGGACCGAACGGTCCGAGTACGAAAGCGCAGACAGCGATCGAGAGAAGAATGGCGGCAGAAAAGAAAATGTCCTTCACCACCGCAGAGGGCACGAAAGGCACCCCATCTCGCTGGGTGAGCTCGTGATACTCCTGCAAATACGTTGCCCTGCGCACGATACGTCCCGGCATCGGCCACTCGTTGATCCCAAGCTTGAGTACCAGGAGCAGGTGGAGGGCCACGAGTGCAATCAGGGTGCCGGGAATCACAAACACGTGGAGCGCGAAGAAGCGGGACAGCGTCGCAGCGGCAATGATCGGGCCTCCGAGCAAAAGGCTCACCAGCTGAGGTCCGACAAAGGGGACGCGACTGACGATCGACGTTCCAATGCCGAGCCCCCAATAGGCATCTTGATCAAATCGCAAAACCTGACCGGTGAAGGCCATCCCGAGCGTCATCAGGAGAAGAAAGACTCCCACGATCCAGGTGAGCTCCCGCGGGTACTTGTGAGCGCCGAAGAGGAACACCTGCACCATGTGAATCACGACAATGGCGAGCATGAAGTTCGAGCCCCACCCATGGAGGGCTCGAATGAACCAGCCAGCCGAGATCTGGTAATTCAGCGCCTGCAGGCTGCTCCAAGCCTCACCCGCGGAGGGTACATAAACGATCGCCAGAAGAATGCCGGTGACGAGCTGCAACAGGAACACCGTCAAGGCGCCGCTTCCGAAGACATAAAACCAGCTGGCGGTCCGTCGCGGTACGGGATGCGCCATGGTTTCCTTGATTGGCCCGGCGAGTTGCAGACGTTGATCGAACCAGCGGCCAACTCTCTTAATCACGCGCACGACGAGCTCCTGGATGGGGAGGTGGCGCACGGCGAGCTCCCCTTTGAGAGGCTCGCCTGGGCCCCCGGGGTGGGCATCTCGCCAGCTTTGATGAGGAGCATTCCTTGCTCGACCTTGTAGCTGTACTCAAACATGCCCCGCTCGGGCGGGCCCGAGGCCCGGGAACCGTCTTGGTAATAGACCCCCCCGTGGCATGGACACATGAACAGATTGGATTGCGGGAACCAACGCACCGGACAACCCAGGTGCGCGCAATTGATTGCGAAGATCTGAAACGTGTCACCCTGGAGGTGCCGCACCCAGCACGGGGTTTCGGCGGTTTCCCCATCCGACGGAGTGGCACTCGGGTGCTGGTACGTTGCCAGACGAGTTTGACCTGCAGGGAACTTCTCCAGCGAGCCGAGAGAGACCCACGCTCCGTCCCCTTGCTTGCGCTGGCGGGTCACCGGGGAAAGTACGTAGCGTAGGACCGGGACCGCCAACACCGCCCCAACCGCGGCGTTGAGTAAAATTCCAATCTTCACAAGGACCGCTCGGCGGGTAGGGCGATCAGACGTCGTCATTAGAATCCTCCTGCGGCGCTCAGTTGCGAGGTTGAATAAGGCTGTCCCGGCACCTCGGAGCGATGGGCGACAAGCCAGGAAACAACGTTGGAAATGTCCTCGTCGGTCATCACCTTGCCCCGCACGTTGCCGCGCCAATCGGGAGCGCCGATTGCGGGCCTGCCGACGATCACGGTTGTGCGAAGGCCCTGGTCGCTCACCAGAGCGAGGAACGAGCCATCCACGATGGAGCCGGCCAGCTCGCCGCCGCGGCCGTCCACGCCGTGACACGAGGAGCAGTAGACAGCATAGGCCTGCGCGCCGTGCTCAGGGTCGCCCGGCTCTTCTGCGGCGTACGGCGGAGGCTTGATGCCACGGAGAATGTCGGGTTTGTCCCAACGAGCGCGAATTCCCTTCACGATCGCGTCGACTTGTTTCTTTGTCAGCATCCCACCGGATTGGCGCGCGAAGGCTGGCATGGCGGTCCCGGGAATCCCGTCGGAGACCACACGGCGAATCGTGGCGTCGTCGACGATCGCCAGGTAGACCGGATCGCCAAGCCCCACTGCCGCACCGCCCTTGCCTTCTGAGCCATGGCACCCGGCGCAATTAGAGCTGTAGAGCAAGGCAAAGTCCGTGACCTGGTCTGGCCGCGTGACCTGCGAATCCGCGGAAGGCCGCCCAGGTGGGCTTCCGCGAATGCCGCACGACGCAGCAGCAAGGGCAAGCGCCGCCAGAGCACTTGTTTCAAGGTTCATTTCTTGTCCTCACCGCTTTCTTTTTTCGTTCCCGGCGCCTCGATGCCAAACCGGATCGCCAGCGGGAGTTCCTGCCAGGTCTGCACGCGTTGCTGACGAGAAACGACAATGCCTGCGACTATCCCGAAGCCAACTTGTGAAAGCACGAACCAAAGCCAGTCGACCCGCTGATTGAGTACCGGGTTGATGATCCCAAGGATGCTATGAAGCAGGCCGGTCCAGAGCAGCGGCGCCAGCACGCCGCCCAGCAGGATCGGCTGACGTGGAATTATCGGCAACATCGCACCGTAAAGCAGGCCCACCACCAGCGAGGTGGTGAGGTGAATCGCAGTCGCGCTCAAGAATGCACTGAGGCTGAACAGGCTGAGATCAGAAGTGCTCTCGATGACGGTGCCCGGGAAAAAGCCAGCGGACAAGAGATTGATCGGGTACCAGATGCCGTGGTGGCTCAGGACGCCATAGAGCATCGCCAGCAGCGCCATTGCGACGCCCCCCGCGATGCCCCCCTTGATTCCGGCGGAGACCGGATAGATCTCCAACGGCAGATACGCGCGGGGCGTCGGCAGCCCGATCTTCAGTCGGGCAACTTCGCGTCGCTGGGTGGTGATCGCGGGCGCCTCCTCGACCGTCGGCACCGATTCATGTGCCTCGTGCGGCAGAACGTTCCGAAACCAACCGACGGCCCCAACCAGGGCGGCGGTAGCGCCCACAACGCTCACAAATGCGCTGGTGGCAAGGCCGGCGAAGAGCAGGCAGATACCAAAGGCCAGTACCAGCGGCCAGGGGGTAGGGGCAGGAACATCAGTTGACATTCTCGTCCTCGTGCTTTCAGCGCCCGATGAAATAGACAACCGTGAAAACGACGACCCACACCACGTCCACGAAGTGCCAGTAGAGGGACAGCACGTCCACCCGCGGGGCATCCGGCTTTCGTACCTGGCCGAAGAACCCAAAGATCGACACGGCGGCGAGGGCCAGGAGCCCGACCGTCACGTGGAATGCATGCAGGCCGACGAGCGTGTAGTAGGTGGTGCCAAACAAATTGGTCTGAATCGTCAGCCCTTCGTCGTGGATCAGGTGTCGCCACTCGAAAGCGGTACCGACGAGGAAGGTCGCTCCCAGGACGATCGTCACCAGCCACCAAAACCCGAAAGCCCGATCGTTTCCGCGGCTCAATGACTTGACGGCGGCGTGAATCGTCAGGCTGCTCGACAGCAAGCAGACGGTAAAGAGAACGGGAACGCGAAGGATGGCGGGCGTGGGACCGCTGAGGCTCTTACCGAGATAGAACAAATACGCGACAATAAGGATCACGAAGATCGCGGATTCGGCAGCGATCAAGCAATACATCCCCACTCGCCCGCGCGGCGGAAGTTTCCATCCATTATCGGCGGCAGGAATACTGGCCATCATTCGTATTTCCAGTCAGGGTCTTCCGGATGTTTCAGGTCCCATAGCGGGCGACGGCTCTTCACGACCGGGACTGTTTCGAAGTTGTATTCCGCCGGCGGAGAGTGAGTGGACCATTCGAGCGTCCACGCATCCCAGGGATCGCTTCCAGCGTTTTCCCCCCGGAAGTACGACCAAAAGAGATTGGCGACGAAGGCGAGGATGCCTGCAGCCTGGAAGAGGACGCCGATGGTGACAATCAGATTCCAGATGTCCCAGCCACGCCCAGGCTCGTAGGTGTAGATGCGGCGAGGCATCCCGAGCATGCCGGGAACATGCATGAAATCGAACGTCAGATGAAAACCGATGAGGAAAAGCCAGAAGTGAA
>WNFF01007332.1_pt1 | contig 10857 bp, 12 predicted proteins | sample 5400441 | NCBI WGS metagenome assembly WNFF01 (sample SAMN13153345, study PRJNA577476) | soil metagenome | isolation source: 120 cm saprolite under Douglas fir tree site 2 hole 3 replicate 1 | place: USA:California | collected 2015-04-18
CTCGAACCAGCCCCTCGAGCTGGCAACGGCAGTCCCGGTCCACCTGCGGCGTGAGCCTGAAGTACGTCCACGTCCCTTGCCTGCGCGACTCGACGATCCCCGCGTTCTTGAGGACGCTCAGCTGCCGCGACGCATTCGGCTGCGTGAGGCCCAGCGCCTCCTGCACGTGGCAGACGCACAGCTCGCCGTGGGCGAGCAGGGCGACGATTCGCAGGCGCGTATCGTCGCCCAACGCCTTGAACAGACGGGAGACCGGACCCACTTCGAGCGCAGCGGCGGCGCACGCAGGCATCAGGACATGCAAGTATCCGCATGTGCTGCCGCGGTCAAGGCCGTCCTACGCGTCGGAACGGACGATCCCTGCTCGGATCGCGGGCTCAGCCAGACCTGGCCGCCGGCGACGGCGCGCAGCGCCATCTCCAGCTCCCAGCGATCGGCGTTCTTGAGCAAATAGCCGGCTGCGCCCGCGACCAGGGCCTGGCGGACGTATTCCTTGTCCGCGTGCATCGAGAGGATCAGGACCCGGGTCCGGAAACCGCGCTTGACGATGCGCCTCGTGGCCTCGAGCCCGTTGAGGCCCGCCAGCTTCGTTGCCGTTGCCCGCCTCGCCGACCACCTCCACTCCGTCGAGTCCTTCCAGCAGGGCGCGCAGCCCGGCCCGCACCAGAACGTGGTCGTCGGCGATCACGATGCGAAGCCGCGTCACGGCAACGTCGCCGCCGGCACGGGGAAGCCGCGCTCGGAAATGTCCGGCGCGCCGTCGGGGACCTCGAGGTCTCGGCTCAGTTCCGTCTCCTCGCACACCACGTGCGGGAGACCAGGCTAACGGACGATGCCCACCCCTGCCATCGGGGCGCTCCTGAGATCCGGTGGGAATTGACCTTACCCGATTGAATGATTCCCAAGGCGAACGGCCGCTCTAGGCGATTTCGCGGGCCGGGTGTAATGCGGCTGCGGGGTCTGCGTTTTCTCCGTGACAGCGCGCAAGACGGCGCGCCGCGAACCAGGAGAGACCCGATGGCGAACCAGACCCAGACCGAGTGCCGGTGCGAGAAGACTTCGTGTGGCTGCGCGAACGTGAAGGCGGAGCGCTGCAACTGTGGCGAGCGCTGCCAGTGCAAGCGGACCTGCCGCTGCGGCACCGGCTGCGCGTGCAACGCCACGAATTGAGACTTCGCGAAGAGTCGGCGAGCGGGGAGGCGTCCGCGCCTCCCGCTGGCGTCGGAGATCAGGACCCGGCCTTGTGACCGCAGCCGGTGCTGCCCGGCTCGCCGCAGGTGCAGTCGATACAGCCGCGCTCGGCGCAAGAGCCGCACCAATGAACGACGCGCTTGCGCAGGGCCGCACGGGCACGGAAGACGCGCACGCCGGCGTTGTTGGCGGTGATGCCAGCCTCGCGCGCGTAGTCCTGCACCGAGGCGCCGTCCACGTCGATGCGGCGCAGCGCCACGGCGTACTCGGGCTTCAGGGTCTCGGACAGGCGCGTCACGCACCGGCAGACGGCGTTGCGCTCGTCGAGATCCGGCTCTACCTGCTCGTCGAGCTCACGCGCGAGCTTCGAAAGCGCGCGGTCGCTCGCACCGGCCCGCCGAAAATGGTCGAGGACTGCATTGCGCAGCACGCGGTAGAACCACGCGACCGCGGACTCCTCGCTCTCGAGCGGCACCCTGTCGAGGCCGCGTGCGAATGCTTCCTGCAGCACGTCTTCGGCCACCTCGCGGTGGCCGACGCGATTCTCGAGGAAGGAGAGGAAGGCGCGGCGGTTCTCGGCGAGCACAGCTATCACCTCATGCCTCGGAGGCGCTTCAGCCGCTTCGTCACGGCCCAGGTCGTTTTCCAGTTCTCGCATGCACCTCTCCCGAGCGTCATGATAACTGCGCGCGCAGGCGCGGAGCCGGACCGCGACGCTCACCTCCGCAGCGCGGACTTCCTCGACGTGGAACGGCATCCGGAGATCCGCTTCCGCGGTGGCGTCACACGGCGGCTCGGCGCGCTGGATTTCACGGTGACCGGAGACCTCACCATCCGCGGGATCACCCGCCCGGCGGTGCTCGAGGTCCACTCTCTCGGCCGCTGGACGACTCCCTGGTGGGAGGGCGGCGTCGACAAGGGACCCAAGCTCCGCGCCGGATTCGTCGCCGAGACCACCATCAACCGCCAGGATTTCGGCGTGAGCTGGAACAGCGCGCTCGACCTCGGCGGCGTGGTCGTCGGAGACGAGGTCCGGATCACGATCGACGCCGAGGCGATCCTGGAGGAGGATTGAATTACGAGCGAAAGCGGCCGAACAGGGGTCGTTTGACGTCCGGAATCATCTGGAACGTCGCGAGAACGGGGTTCTCAGCCAGCCACCAAGTCGATAGCCATTCGGCCGTCCGGCAGTTTGAACATTGCGTACATGCCGAAATAGATCAGACATTGGGTCAAGCCGGCGATGACGACCATGCCGAGAGCCATGATCCAGTTTGGCCGCGCATCGAAGAGCTTGGCGCCCAGGTAGTAGCCCGAAGACGCCGCGAATCCGGTGATCGCCGCCCCTACGGGGACAACGAACCAGATCATGCATTTCCCCCCCCCCGATTGAAGCATCCATTCTACGCGCGGAGCATTGCCGCGCGAAATCACCATGTCGGTCAAGGCGGGGCAACCGCCGCCTCGCGCTGACCGGTCCTCTCCAGCGACCTTGCGACGAAACCCGACGCCTTCATCTCCTCGAGGAACGGGCGGAGGTAGCTCGCGGCGCCTTCCCGGCCTCTGGGACTGCCAATCGCCTGCTCGATCGCCATGAACCGGCCCTCGATCACGCGCACGCGCGGATCGATCTTCGCGAGCTGGACCAGCGGCTGCTTCACACCCGCGACTGCTTCGAGTGTTTCTCGCTGGAAGAGCTCGATGGCGGCCGGTGAGGTCGGTGCGCGCACCAATCGGGCGTGCCTCAGCGCACGAGTCAGGTAGAGGTCATAGGCGCTCTTGGCGCCGACGGCGATCCGCACACCATCACGGTCGACGTCGTCGATCGCGCGCAGGGGCGAATCCGCAGGCACCGCGTAGGTCCCCTCGATCACCACGTAGGGCGCGGTGAAGTCGATCTCGGCGGCGCGTTCCGGATCGATCGCCAGAAACGCGACGTCCCACGCGCCCGTCTTGACCGCGTCCACCACCTTGCCGGCGGCGTCGTACGCAATCAGGTCGACCGGAAGCGCCAGCCGCCGTCCCAGCTCACGGGCCAGGTCGACCGACACGCCGCGCGGCTCGCCGGTCGCCGGGTCCTTTTGCGCCAGCACGGGGTTCCCGAAGTTGATCGCGGCGCGCAATCTGCCGGTGGGCGCCAGATCCTTTGTGGCACCGGGCCGAACGTGGCCTGCCGCGGTGCAAGCACCGAGCAACGACAGCCAAGCGAGCCACACGGGCGACCTCATTACCGGGCGTCCTTGCACTGGGAGTGAAACCGCATTATACCTTCGGACCTCGGGCGGCAGTCAGCGCAGTCTGTGCGTGCGCGCTTCCCATCGTGAAGGGCGAGGCCAGATGCCCGGTGGGCGGTTCTTGAGCGTGTTGCTGATGGCGTGCGCGGCGAGCGCGGGTTTCCTGCTCGGGTGCGTGTGGACGCACTGGATGCACGTACGCAAGCACGAGGACGAAGCCGCCCAGACGGTTGAGGACAATCGCCTCCACGCCGCGGGCTTGGCTCGGCGAGCCCTCGAAAACGGGCGACCTGCGCGGCTCGAGAAGATCACGCGGTAGCATTCTGTCTGAGTACTACCTCACAATCTCCGCGCTTCGCTGCCTCCATCCTGCGCGGCCGGTGCATGGCACGGCCGCGAGCCCGGCTCGCCGGAGGTGCTCGCCATCAGCCTTTGGGATTCGAACCAGGGCTAATCGGCGCGCCGGCTCATCGCCGCCGCGGTCGAGGCGAGCTCGCGAAACGCCCAGCGCAGGGGCAAGGCGCCCCGCCGGCGCCAGGCGCGATCGACGTGAACTCGCCAGAGTCGCTCGGCGCCTTTGGAGCCGCGCACCTCCGGACCGTCCCAGACGATCTCCGTCGTTCCCCGCAGGTGGAGGAGATCGCCCTGCTCGAAATCGACGAAGAGCAGCGCCGCTCGCGGGTTCGAGACCAGGTTGCCCAGGGTGTTGAAGTACCGGTTTCCCTTGAAGTCCGGGATGGTCAGGGTGCTGCCGTCGATGCGGATGAACCCGGGCCAACCGCCCCGGTGCGAGATGTCGACGCCGCCTTCCGCCTCGTCCAGGCGCGCGGCGCTGGCGATGAAGAGCGTGTCGGCGCTGGAGATCGCCTCCAGGGCTGCGCGATCCAGCTGCGCGAGGGACTCCATCGACTTCCGGCCGGCCGGAGCGCTCCGGACTTCCCGGGTCTGGATGTATTGCGGGCAGTTGCCGAAGCTCTGGCGGACGTCGAGCACCAGCCCCTGCGCGTCGGCCGCGGCGATGACGCCGTTGGCGCGGTTGCGGCGGTGGGTGGCGAGATCGATCCCCAGGACGCCGGCCGCCGCGCCCGCGACGAGCGAGCGATGCCCGGGATCGGCCACGTCCAGCTCGGCGACGATTCGGAGTGTGTGCGGGTCGGGCGCCGCGACGAATCCGGGGTTGCCGGCCAGCAGGGTCGCGGCCGGCCACCCGCCGTCGACCGACGCAATCGCGACGAACGGGAGCGACTGGAAGAACGTGCGGAGCTGCGCCGTCATGAAGTCGCGGATCCCGCCGCCGGCCGATCCTCCCCTGGCCCGCGCCTGCGCCTCCAATTCGCCCGGATGGAATGGGGACTCGCTCACGCGCGCGCCTCGGCTGCGTGAGTGGGAATCTCCGATTTCGGCATCGGCTTGAAGCCCGGCAGCGCCTCGACCCGCGCGATCCAGGCGCGAACCTCGGGATAGGGCTCGAGGGAAATGCGCCCCTCCGGTGCGTGAGCGACGTACGAATAGCAGGCGAGGTCCGCGATCGTCGCGTGGTCGGCGGCAAGATGGCTGCGGCCGTTCAGGTGCGCATCCATGAAGCGGAGCAGGTCCTCCGCAATCTGGCGCGTGAGGACAGGGTCGCCCGGCTCCTGCCAGAGCGTGATCAACCGCGCCGTGCCCGGGCCGTACTTCACCTCGCCGGCCGCGATCGAGAGCCAGCGTTGCACCCGCGCTGCGCCGACCGGGTCCTCGGGAAGCCAGCGGGCGCCCTCCCCGTACTTCCTGGCGAGGTAGACCAGGATCGCATTGCTGTCGGCCAGCACCAGGTCTCCGTCCTTCAGGACGGGAATCTGGCCGAAGGGATTCAGGGAGCGGCGGAACTCCGCCGACTGGCGGACTGCTGCTGGCGCGTCCACGAACCGGTAGGGCAGCCCGAGCATGAGCAGGAGAAGCTCGACCCGGTGGGTGTGGCCGGAGAGAACCGTTCCGTAAAGCGAAATGTCGGGCGCAGCCATGAGGCGTCCTCCTTGCGGGCTCGATCGCCCGGAGGGTGTAGCAAGAGCGCAGGAGAAGTCAGAGGAGGAAGGCGGCAAGTCAGCATTTCGTGATACGGAACGATCCATGGACCGGCTGGACGAGCTCACGGCCCTGGTCGCCATTCTCGAGGCGGGAAGCCTCGCCGCCGCCGGCCGCAAGCTGCGCCGCTCGCCGCCGGCGATGACGCGCCTGTTGGCCTCCCTGGAAGAACGCCTGGGCGCGCGCCTGATCGAGCGCACCTCGCGCCGGCTCACCGCGACGGAAGCGGGGAGGCGCCTCGGCGAGCAAGCGCGCCAGGTGCTCGCCGGATATGGCGATGCCATGCGGGAGACCGCGGCCGGGGAGGTGCGCGGCGAGCTGCGGGTCACGGCGCCGCTGGTCTTCGGCCGGCGGCACGTCACCCCGATCGTCGCGAGCTTCCTCGAAGCCTATCCGGACACGCGCGTGGAGCTCGTCCTCAACGACCGAAGCCTCAATTTCATCGAGGAGGGCCTTGACCTCGCCGTGCGGATCGGGCGGCTGGCCGACTCCAGTCTGGTTGCGCGGCGGGTCGGCGAGGTCCGGCGCCTGTTGGTCGCGAGCCCCGCGTATCTCGCCCGACGAGGAGCACCCCGGAAGCCGGCGGATCTGGCGGCGCACGACGTCATCTTCACCTCCGGACCCCCGGGCCCGCTGGAATGGCGGTTCCACCGCTCCGGGCGGGAAGTCGCGGTGCGCCCCACGCCGCGGCTGATCGTGAACGAGGTCGACGCGATGCTGATCGCGGTGAGGGCGGGCCACGGGATCGGACGCCCGCTGTCGTACCAGGTCGCCGATGATCTCGCGGCGCACTCGCTCCTGCGACTTCTCCCGGAGTGGGAACCGAAGCCCTTGCCCGTTCAGCTCGTCACCCCGAGCGCACGGCACCTCGCGCCGAAGACGCGCGCGTTCCTCGACCACGCGGCGCGCTCGTTCGCGACTCTCGACGTCATCCGGCGCTGGAGCTGACCCTGATGCCACACGCGGGTCTGGTTCCGATCTATGGCCCCGGCCGCGTCTGCTTGCGAACCTTCTTGAGGAACGTCTTGGTGCAGCGTCCGTGGGTGCTCTCGTGGTTCATGATCTCCGCGAGCAGCCGCGTCTTCGCGTCCTGGGCCAGGACCGCGCTCGCGTTGACCTCGAGAGCGAGTTGCACACCTTCCGGAGTCGTCGGCCCCTTCGGTCCGGCGGCAGCGGCGACCGCGGGGCGATGGTGCGACGGCTTCGTCTTGGTGACGTCGTGGAATCCGGACGACGTCTCGGCTCGTCGACCCGAGCCATGGCACCCGGGACAGGTGGCCGAGCTACCGCCGAGGGCGTTGCCGATTCGTCCGTCCCCACCGCACAAACGGCAGATCTCACCGTCCATGGGACCCTCCAGAGGACACTACCTTCGAGGCGACTGGTCGGTTCGCTGGCATGACGGAGACCTCTAGCACCAATGGGCCTGGGCACGGCGGCGGGCTGTCCTGCGAGGCTCGGTCCAGTGCAAGAAGGAAGCATGGAGTTGGCAGAACGCCCCTGATCGGTCCCATGGCCTGACCCCAAGTGCCCGATTGTGGGACCGTTGGGTGTCAGGACCGGACAGGCGGCCGCTGTCATGGAGAGCCCAGGCCTGGGCACAAATCCGTGCCATGCAGCGCGTTTCGCCCAGCGGAAGAGGCTGGCGCGATCTCTGCATTCTCAGGCGGAGCGCCCCGTTCAGGAAAGCGAGCTGGCCCGCGATGTCCGCTACTCCCTCGACATGCTGATCGACGAACCCATCGCCATCCTCGGTGACCTCCGCTTCGCCATCAGGTCGCTGCGTCGCTCTCCCGGCTTCGCCCTCATCGCCATCATCACGCTAGGACTCGGCATCGGTGCCAACACGTCGGCGTTCAGCATACCCAACGAGGTGCTGCTGCGCCCGCCGCCCTATCCCGACAGCGATCGACTCGACCGTATCTATCGCGCCATTCCCCAGAACTCCCGGGGCAGTATCTCGCCGGCCGACTACCTCGATCTGAAGTCCGAGATGAACGGCTACGGCGAAATTGCCGCCTACGCCTATTCGGACATGAACCTCTCCGAACCCGGCGAACCCGCCGACACGGCCCGCGGCCTTCGCATCTCCGCCAATCTTTTTTCCACCCTCGGCACCGAACCTCAACTCGGCCGCAGCTTCCGTCCCGACGAAACCGTCTTGGGCAACCACCGCGTCCTCATCATCAGTTACCGATTCTGGCAGAATCGCTTCGGGGGCGACGGCCACATCATCGGCCGCACCGTTCGCGTCGACGGCGAAGCCCACGAGATCGTCGGCGTGCTGCCCGCCACCTTGAACGACTGGCGCCACTTGGGTCCGTTCGACCTCTTCCGGCCACTCGGTCTCACCGAAAAGGAAACGACCGACCGTAGCGCCACCTGGGTCCGCCTCGTCGGGCGTCGCTCCAGCACCCTCACCCGCGCGCAAGCCGACGGCTTCATCGCCAACTTCGGTCGCCGTCTCGCTGCCGACTATCCCGCCGTCAACGCCGGAACCACCTGGCGCACCCTTCCCCTCAACGTCGCCGTGGCACCCGACTACGGCCCGGGCATTTTCGGCATGTTCATCGGTCTCTCCGGCTTCGTGCTGCTCATCGCCTGCTCCAACCTGGCGAACCTCCTGCTCGCCCGCACGATCGCCCGAGCTCGCGAGTTCGCCGTGCGCTCCGCCCTCGGCGCCTCGCGCGCCCGGCTGCTGCGCCCCCTGTTCTTCGAGTCCCTGCTGCTGGCCTTGGCCGGCGGCATCGTTGCCATTTACTTCGCCACCTGGACCAACGACTGGTTGAGGCACTACATGAGCGCGTCGTCCTTCGTCGGGCCTGACGAACGCCTCGTGTTCACCCTCGACTGGCGCATGCTCGGCTGGGCATTCGGCGCCTGCCTGTTCACGGCCGTCGTCTTCGGCGTTGGCCCCGCCCTGTTCGCCCTCCGGCTCGATCTGAACAAGACTCTCAAGAGCGGAGGGCGCGGCACCACCGGAGGTCGCGGCCATCAACGCTTCCGCCACGCCCTCATCGTCGGCCAGTTCGCCCTCGCCATGGTCCTGCTCGCGGGCGCCGCCCTCTTCGTGCGCGGCATCCACGAGGCGAACAACCGCCACTACGGCTGGCAGTCCGACCACCTCGTCACCGGCACCATGCACCTCCCGACCGCCGCCTACCCGGGCGGCAAGGAGATCACGGACTTCCAGCGCCTCGCCCTGGAACGTCTCGAAGCGCTGCCCGGTGTCGCATCCGCCAGCATCTCCTACTCGATGCCCTTCTTTGGTCTGGCCGAGCCCCGCAAGTATCTCGTCGCAGGTCGCGAGACTCCCAACCCGGTCATGAGCCCGTCGCCACCATCAACGGCATCAGTCCCCACTATTTCCAAACCGTCGCCACCCGCGTGCTCGACGGACGCACCTTCAACGAAGGCGACACCCTCACTTCCCCAAAGGTCTTCATCGTCAACCAGGCGATGGCCCGTGGTCTCTTTGGTGGCGAGAGTCCTCTCGGCCGGCGCATCGCCCAGGCCGGTGGCAAGACCATCGAATGGGGCGAGATCGTCGGCGTCGTCGGCGACGTCCAATCGATTTACCCGGATCGGATCCCTGTGCCCTACCAGCTCTACGAACCCCTGGCCCAGGAACCCGGACACTCCAGCGAGATTGCCGTGCGCACCGCCGGTACCGCGCCGTCAACGCTCGTCAACAGCATCCGCACCACGATGGCGGCGCTCGCCCCGGACCTGCCGGTGCGCGAGCTCCAACCCGCCGAGACCACGATCGCCAAGGCCAACTACCAATGGCAGGTCGTCGGCAGCATGCTTTCCTTCCTTGCCGTGCTCGGGCTCGGTCTGGCCTGCCTGGGCATCTACGGCGTCATCACCCGCACCATCGCCCAACGCACCGGCGAATTCGGCATCCGCCTCGCGCTGGGAGCCCAGGTTCGAGACATCACCCGCCTCGTGCTCACTTCCGGAGCCAAGCTCGCGCTGATCGGCTCCGCCATCGGCCTGCTCGGAGCCTTTGGCATCTCCCGAATGGTCGCGGCGTTCTTCCCCGGCATGCAGACCAACAGTGTTCTCGTCTTGAGCGGCGTCACCGTCCTGCTCATCGCAATCGCCCTGATCGCCTGCTACATGCCTGCGAGATACGCCTCGAGAATAAGCCCCATGGAAGCACTGCGGGCAGAATAGGCGCTCGGAAGGCGCCGCACTGACCGCAGCCGGATGAAGACCGCTCATACGTCGGCTGGTCGACGCTCACTGCCACCGAGCAGGAGCTGTCCGTGATGCTCGCACGCGCGGGGTTCGCCCGGACCCGTAGCTGGAGCAGTCCCTTCTTGTTTCATCCCACTCTCGACGTCTTCCTGGAGGTGCGCGCCGGGCTGGGACCGGTCTGGCTCGACGCGCTCGCGCCCGACGCGCGGGGGCGCTCCTGGAACGCGTGCGGCGGAGCTATAGTGGCGCGGTCGAGGTGCCCGTTCGAGAAACCAGGTGCACTGAGGGGGACACGTGGACAGCGGCGCGAACGATACGGCTGCGGCTCCCAACGAGCGGCGCGCGCTGGCGGTGCTGCGCTTGGCCCTCGGCGCATTGTTCGTCTGGGTCTTCTTCGAGAACCTCGGCAAGGGTGCGTACACGCCGTCGGGGTACAAGGGAGTCATCGACTACTACCTGAAAAACGGACACGCACCGGCGGCCTGGAAGGCCGTCATGTCGGTCCTGGCGGCCAACGCCGCCGTGGTGGCTCCGCTGCAAGCCGCAGCCGAGCTGACGTTCGGGGTGTGCCTTCTGACGGGCACGGCAACGCGGCTCGTTGCCGCAGCAGCGGGGGCGTTCCTGTTCACGCTGTGGCTCTCGGAGCTCGGCGCCGCCTGGATCTGGGAGCTGGCCATACCGACCGTCGTGGCTTTCAGCCTCTCGCTGTCGCGGGCGGGGCGCACGTGGGGGGTCGACGCCGTACTGGCGCGTCGCTACCCGGCCTCGGGCATCTGGTAGGCGGCGCCGTGCGCATCACGGTCGTCATCCCAACGTACAACGAGGCTGCCTCCATCGCGAGGGTCCTCGAGGACATCCCCGCCTCGCTCGTGAGCGAGGTCGTGGTCGTCGATGCGGAATCCACGGACGGGACCGGCGAAATCGCAGCGGCGCATGGCGCGCGCGTGATCGTCGAGCGGCGCCGCGGCTATGGTCGTGCCTGTCTGACGGGCCTCGCGCACGCCCGCAGCCCGGACACGGTCGTGTTTCTCGACGGAGACTATAGCGACCGACCGGCCGAGTTGGGACGGCTCGTCGAGCCGATCCGGCAGGGCTGCGCGGACATCGTCCTCGGATCCCGCCTCACGGGCCGCCTCCTTCCCGGCGCGATGCCGTGGCACGCCGTGCT
>WNFF01004967.1_pt1 | contig 10855 bp, 7 predicted proteins | sample 5400441 | NCBI WGS metagenome assembly WNFF01 (sample SAMN13153345, study PRJNA577476) | soil metagenome | isolation source: 120 cm saprolite under Douglas fir tree site 2 hole 3 replicate 1 | place: USA:California | collected 2015-04-18
AAGTGTGCAAATTCTGGGAGTCATTCATGCACGTCGTCGAGAAATGCCTTGAGCTTGCGGGAGCGCGAGGGCTGGCGCAGCTTGCGCAAGGCCTTGGCTTCGATCTGGCGAATGCGCTCGCGGGTGACGGCGAACGAGCGGCCAACTTCCTCCAGCGTGTGCTCCGAGCCGTCCTCCAGACCAAAGCGCATCTTCATGATCTTCTCCTCGCGCGGGGTCAGGGTGCGCAGCACCTGCGCGGTCTGTTCCTTCAGGTTCACGTTGATGATGGCCTCGGCGGGCGAGACCACGGCGTGGTCTTCGATCAAGTCGCCGAGGTGGGAACCCCCCTCCTCGCCAATTGGCGTCTCCAGCGAGATCGGTACCTGCATGATCTTGAACACCCGGCGCACCTTGGCTTCGGGAATGTCCATGCGCCTGGCAATCTCTGCCGACCTGGGTTCGCGGCCCAACTCCTGGACCAGGTGCCGCGAGGTGCGGATCAGCTTGTTGACGAGCTCGATCATGTGCACCGGGAGGCGGATGGTACGCGCCTGGTCGGCAATGGCGCGGCTGATCGCTTGGCGAATCCACCACGTGGCATAGGTGGAAAATTTGTAGCCGCGGCGGTACTCAAACTTGTCCACCGCCTTCATGAGGCCGACGTTGCCCTCCTGAATCAGGTCCAGGAACTGCAGCCCGCGATTGCCATACTTTTTGGCGATGGCAACCACGAGGCGCAGGTTGGCCTCGATGAGCTCATGCTTGGCCTGCTCCCCGTCCATCTCGGCCTGGATCATTTCGCGCTGGGTGCGGTGCAGCTCCTTAAAGCTCACGCCGGCATCGCTCTCCAACTTTTCTAGGTCGGCGCGATGCCGCCGCTGCGTCTTGCGGTAGTCTTTCTTGAGTTCTTCGCTGCGCGTGCTCTCAATCTTCCTATCCAGATCGCTGACCCGGCGGTCGAGAAAGCGCATGACATCCATAGTTTTATTCACCCGATCGATCAAGCGTTTGCGCTCTAAGTTGGTGAAATCCAGGTTGCGGATGATGAGCGAAATCCGAACGATCTCGCGGCCCAGCCTGCATCGGCAGCGGCTGTATTCGCGTGCTTTCTTTGCAGCCGGAATGGTCGATAGCCGTCCGGCCAGATGGCTAGCTCTTTTGTAATGCTTCTGCAGATCGTCGATGCGGCAAGTGATGTCCTTGACGCCGTTCTGCAGGACCTTTTCAGTGATCTCTTCCTCATCGAAGACGACAATTTCCTTGATCGAGCGTACGCCGCGCTTCAAATCCTCGCCAATGGCCAGAATCTGGCGGATCACAATAGGCGAGCGTGAAAGCGCCTTCAGCACTCGCCGCTGTCCGCGCTCGATACGCTTCGCAATGTCCACTTCCCCTTCGCGGGTGAGCAGAGGGACTACGCCCATCTCGCGCAGGTAGATGCGTGCCGGGTCCTTAATCGCTTCAAGAGGGCCTGGGGTCTGGTCGAGTTCGACGGCCTCGCCGACCTCTCCTTCGTTCTTAAATTGTTTGTCGAGGACGGAGGAAGCTAGCCTGGGCTCGCCCTCCAGCACGTCAACGCCCTGCGTGCCGATGGTGGCAAGCAGGTCGTCCAGGTCTTCCGGGGAGTGGATGTCGGGCGGAATCAGGTCATTCACTTCCTTGTAGGTGAGATAGCCCTTTTCCCTTCTGGCATCAACGAGTTTCGTAATGTCGTTAAGAGCCAAGCGGAATCCCTTTCAGCGCCGTCCTACATGGAAGTGAGACTTTGGGTGGGACAACAGCTGATTACTTTGCCCTTGCCAGTGGTAGAACCAGGGCAAACACAATTGGTCTTCCCTACGCTTTCTGCGGAGCTATAATGTGCGAGGTTGACACGTCAACGTCCTCTATTATTGTAGTCCCGGTTGACGGGCCATGCTTCGAGTACCCTGAGGTGCTGAAAAGCTTGAACAGAGCATTGGACGGCACTCCCAAGGTGCGAGTCTCGGATGTGATTACCTCGACTCTGGGCCGCAAATCCGAAAAGGATGTCCACGGCAGCGCCTGCGGGTAGCTCTTACTCCAATCCGAGGTAACCGGCCTGGGTGCGGTACTTCCAGGTACCCTCTATGCTGACTTGGGCCGGCGGTCGAAATCCACAGGTCTTTACCGATCACGCCCACGATGGCCGCGAACGTTACCGATCACTTGTGGGCAACTGAAGAATTGCTTGAGGCTGGCACCTTACTATAATTCGCAGGAATGGCAACCCTTGAAGAAGAAATAAGAGCTGCCGAACGGAGAACGCGCCAAGCATACGACGCGCTGATGGCATATGTTGACAGACCAGCGTCTCAACCGGCAGATATAAAACTCCACCGGAAACTTGCTGACGACTTGACGCTTGCCAATAGCCAGTACGTGAGCCTTGTTGCCAAACAAAAAGTACCATCGAGTTAAGAAGCCCTCTTACCCCCTTGGTAACGTGTGACTCTGGGGGCCCACACCCTGCTCGAAGTCAATCCCCAAACGGCTGTTTGTTATTCGAAGCTCGTCACAGCAAGGCATGCTCGGTTCAAGGCTTCAGCCCTCTCCCGACGGCATCGAGTCCAACCGGATGCTGGTCTTCGATGTCGAACTAGGCGCAGGAGAAAGCAAAGAGTTTCGATATTTCAACGCAATCGCTGCGGACAAGACTCTTGCGCTTGATCTCTTTGAAAAAGGGCATAGAACTTTCGATGACCTACTCCAACATAGTGAACAGATTTTTAACGACCTGATCAGTTGCGCATTCGCGCCGGGGAATTCGGAGTTTTCCGGTCACCTTCTACAGCTCTTCACTACTGATGAATCGCTCTGGAAGCTGTACTATAGCGGCTTTACCTGCCTACTCTTTGCTCGTCGAGCCTCTCCCGATTCGGTTTATGGAACCACCTACATCACGCTGGGAGCCGTGTTCTTCCCACCGTAAGCGCTCCCTGGGACACATCCGGTTCGTTGAAGGCAGTCTTAAAGTTGCGAATTGCTTCGCCTAAGCTCTTTACCACGGCGGCAAGTTTGCCTGGGCCGAAGATAAGCAGTGCGATAAAGAGAATAAGAAGGAGCTCCGGCAGGTCCTAGTTTGCCAATCATCGGTTCCCCTTTTTTATTGTTTATTCTAAAACTTCTGCGGCGAAAATGTTGAAAAACCCTTTCGTTTCCGCACACGGAAGTCTGACCGGAGATGCAGCAAGTCTTGAAACCAGTCTGCATTGACCTTGAATCTGTCAGGAGACGGGGATGGCCACATCCTAATTAGGATCTAGATTCTCGGATATCGAGACGCGCCTGCCTGAGCTTAGTGGCCTTCTCCGGGTCCATCCCAGGCTTCAGATCGGTTCGTTCTAGGAAGTAACCGCCAGCCCGCGTTACGATCTTCTTTGCTTTGACCACCCTCAAAGTACCCAATCTTCGTCTCCCCGTTGCCGCGCCCCTTGATAACAGCCATGACTCCGCCGGATTCATATGTCCGGAAGTTGTATCGGATAATGGCGAACGAGGCCTTGGATTCATCTCGCCTCATAGACCTCCGACGGTGGAGGACGACACTCCCAACCATTATAGCGCCGGGTCTAACGCCGCTTGCGTGGGGCAAGACAGCTCATATGTACGACTGGAGATGCTAAACAGCAAACCGTGATTCGCGATCTGAAACCGTTTGAAGAGTGAAAAACTCGACCCGGGGCGAGTTTTTTTGGTGACGCGGATCCTGTGTGCTCTAAGCAGAAGCAGTAGGGACGTCGCCGATGACGGGTCAGCAACAACGGACGAAGTCGCTGTTCTACTACCTCCGTTTAGAAGACCAGATTCCCGAAGACCATCTACTACGACTCATTGATCCATTGATCAGCACGTCGATCTGAGCTTTGTGCGAGAGCGTTTGAGGAGCTTCTACAGTCTGGCCTATCGTGGTTCACGCAGCTGAACTTCGGGGAGGAGATACCGGATCCCTCGACGTTTTCCAAGAATCGGCACGGACGCTTTCGTCAGTCAGTGTTGGCATCTAGGGAGAGATGGTAACTTTGGCTGCATGAGACCGCAGGTTAGAGATGATGTCCACTCTTGGTTGGCGTCAGCCCCCACTTCCGTAGGACCCGGTGCATCCAGCTAGTACTTTTATATTATTCAGCAACCGCCGCCACGGAGATAGGCTATTTTCGCTGATCCATGAGCGCCGCCTCAACCGCAGAAATGTCTGAAGGTGTTGCCACTCCTCGCGTATTTGCAGGACTGCTAGTCTTTTTAGCCGTTTCCGCCGCCTACCTCTATACGTTTCCGCAGCCCAATGTTTTCTATGCCGGAGTTGTTCTCCTGCATGCGTTGGCAGGGCTCGTCGCAACCGTCTGGCTGGCGCTGCTGCTGACTCGCTTGTTGCGAAACGGAACCATCGTCTCTCGTCTGGGTTGGGGGTTGGTGGCCGGCGGGGCGATCCTGGGGCTGGTCCTCATAAGAATCGGGACCGCGCGCTCGGAATGGAATTGGCTGTACCTGCACATTGCATTGTCTCTCGCTGGAGTTGGGTTGCTGCTATCGGACTGGGCCGGCCGGCGGGGATGGCTGACAACGGGTGCCAGGGGCGCTGCGGCCCGGGCCTTGATCTTCCTCGCGATTCTGGCCGGACTCGGCTTTGCCGCCCGCTACGTGCGCGAATCGCGCTGGCTGAGCCGGACCCGTATCGAAAATCCCTCCATGCCGCCCGCGACCATGAACGATGAGGGCGACGGCCCGCAGGGCGCCTTCTTCCCCAGTTCCGCCCAGGTCTATGGCGGACAGAAAATTCCCAGCAAGTATTTCATGGAGTCCAACTCCTGCAAGCGCTGCCACCAGGACATCTACAACCAATGGTTCAGTTCGGGGCACCACTTTTCTTCCTTCAACAACCAGTGGTACCGCAAGAGCATTGAGTACATGCAGGATACGATCGGCACCAAACCTTCCAAGTGGTGCGGAGGGTGCCACGATCCTGCCGTGCTCTACAGCGGATTGATGGACACTCCCGTCAAAGAGATCGTACACCGTCCCGAGGCGCAGGCCGGGCTGGGCTGCATGATGTGTCATTCCATCGCCAACGTGAAGAGCACGATGGGTCAGGGAGATTTTTATCTGGAATACCCCAAGCTGCACGAGTTGGCAGCCAGTCAGAGTCCTGTCGGTCGAGCGCTCCATGACTTTCTGGTCAAGCTGAATCCCGAACCACACCGCCGCGTCTTCCTGAAACCCTTCATGCGCGATCAGTCAGCGGAGTTCTGCTCCAGTTGCCATAAGGTCCATCTCGACGTGCCGGTGAATCACTATCGCTGGATTCGTGGCTTCAATGAGTACGACAACTGGCAGGCCAGCGGAGTCTCCGGCCAGGGTGCCAGGTCGTTCTACTATCCTTCCAGGCCCTCGCAGTGCGCCGACTGCCACATGCCCTTGACCCGATCCGCCGATTTCGGCAACGTCAATGGCTTGGTGCACTCGCATCGCTTTCCCGCGGCGAACACAGCCTTGCCGACCGCGAACCAGGACGCGGAGCAGCTCAAGGTCACAGAAGATTTCCTCAAAGACAAAATTCTGAGCGTGGATATTTTTGCCCTGTCACCGGCGCAGGCGGAGTTGAAGCCCGGCGTGGCCAGTCAATCCGAGCTTGCAACCACTTTTGCAATCGGCGAAGAGGCGGAAGCGAAAATCACCCCCGCGGCGCAGACGGAACTGGCGCCCGTTACTGCGCCGTTGAGCCGCGTGCAGCCCGTGCTTCGCCGTGGCGACACCGTGCGCGTCGATGTAGTCGTTCGCACGCGAAAGATCGGCCACTTTTTCCCCGGCGGAACGGTCGATGCCTACGATACCTGGCTGGAACTGAAGGCCACCGACGACAAGAGCCAGACTGTATTCTGGAGCGGCATGATCGAGGACAACGGGAAGGGCCCGGTGGAGAAAGGGGCTCACTTCTACAAATCGCTCCAGGTCGACGCCCACGGCAATCCCATCAACAAGCGCAACGCCTGGGCCACCCGGGCGGTGGTGTATGTCCACCTGATCCCGCCCGGCGCGGCCGACACCGTCCATTACCGCCTGCGCGTCCCGGAGAAGGCAGGAAGCAGACTCACTTTGCATGCCCGCCTGTGCTATCGCAAGTTTGCCTGGTGGAACACGCAGTTTTCCTTCGCCGGCGTTCCCGATGAAAACCAGCCCAAGCAGGAAGTTACGCCTGATTTCGATGACAGAAAGTTTGTCTTCACCGCTCCCCTCAAGGGCGTGTCGGCCAGAGAGGAAAAGATTCCCGATCTCCCGGTTGTGGTGCTCGCTCAAGACGAGGTCACGCTGCAGGTCGCGCCGCACAGTGCGCCTGAGCCGCAGCCGAAACAAATCCTGCAAGCCGATGATTGGCAGCGCTGGAACGATTATGGAATTGGTCTTCTCCTGCAAGGCGATCTGAAGGGCGCTCAGGCAGCTTTCGGCAAAGTGACCGAGATTGTCCCTCAAAATCCCGACGGCTGGGTGAACATTGGCCGCGCAACGGTACAGGAAGGCGACATGGACCGCGCCCGCACCGTGCTCGAGCAGGCCCTGGCACTGAGTCCGGACCTGGCCCGCGCTCATTTCTTCTACGCCAAGGTTCTGCGCAGCGACGGCAATTACGATGGCGCGGCCGAACACCTGCACAAGGTCCTCGCTCAATATCCGCGAGATCGCGTGGCGCTGAATGATCTTGGCCGCATCCTGTTTCTGCAACGCAAATATGCCGACGCCGTAAAGATCCTGGAGTCAGTATTGCAGGTCGATCCGGAAGACTTGCAAGCCCACTATAATCTGATGCTCTGCTTCAACGGCCTGGGCGATGAGAAGCAGGCACATGAACACCAGGTCCGCTATCTGCGTTTCAAGGCGGATGAAGCTGCGCAGGCCATCACCGGGCCGTACCGCCAGCTCAATCCCGAGGACAATAACGAACGCCAGAATATTCACGAGCATGTTTCGGTCCCGCTGCCAGAAAGCATCGAGAAACATATCGCGGCGGGGGTCCTCACCCGCCGGGCCGAGCAACGCTCGGCGGATTACAAAGTGGCTTCTTCTGCCGGGGCCTCCAAATAATGCGCAAGCTCGTTTTGGCTTTCCTGCTCCCTTGGATGGTCGCCGCCGGCGGCGCGCAGACCATCCAGTTCCGCGACATCATCGTCCAGGCCGGCATCCGCTTCGTCCATAACAACGGCGCTTTTGGAAAAAAATATCTCCCCGAAACCATGGGCCCGGGCTGCGCCTTCATTGACTACGACAACGACGGATGGCCCGACATCGTGCTGGTCAATGACGCAAACTGGCCCGGCCATCCGGGTGCATCCACCACACTCAAGCTGTATCACAACAACCACGACGGAAGCTTCACCGACGTGACTCGCAAAGCCGGCCTGGCGGTTTCCATGTTCGGTCTGGGAGTGGCCGTGGGCGATTACGACAACGATGGCTTTGAGGATCTTTTCATCACCGCGCTGGGGCAGAGCCATCTGTTTCACAACAACGGCAACGGAACCTTCAGCGATGTGACCAAGGCCGCCGGCCTGTGGGGCCCGGACGAATTTTCCACCGGCGCCGCCTGGGTGGACTATGACCGCGATGGCAAACTCGATCTGGTGGTGGCGAACTATGTGCAATGGTCGATTGCGGGCGACCTCTTCTGCACGCTGGACGGCACCCGCAAGTCTTATTGCACGCCGGAATCCTACAAAGGATCGTCAGCGCGCCTCTGGCACAACTTGGGCAACGGAAAGTTTGAGGACGCTACGCAAAAGGCCAAGTTCTATGACCCGACTTCCAAAAGCCTCGGTGTTGCCATTCTCGACTACGACAATGACGGCTGGCCCGACATTCTGCTGGCCAACGACACGCAGCCGAACAAGCTGTATCTGAACAAGCACGACGGCACGTTCGAGGAAAAGGGCGTCTCGGCGGGAATCGCCTTTAGCGAAGATGGCGTGGCCCGCGCCGGCATGGGTGTGGACGCCGCCGACTACGACCGCTCTGGCCATGCCAGCATCATCATCACCAACTTCGCCAACCAGATGCTCTCGCTCTACCACAATGAAGGTAACGGTTTGTTTGTGGATGAAGCGCCGCGCTCCGAAGTCGGCCGTGCCAGCCTGGTCACGCTGGGTTTTGGTTGTTTCTTCTTCGATTACGATAACGATGGCTGGCCTGACATTCTTGTCGTCGACGGACACATTGAGAATGAAATCGAGCGCGTGCAAAAGCGGGTAAGTTATGCCGAGCCTCCGCACCTGTTCCGCAACCTGGGCGGCGGAAAATTTCAGGAAGTCACTCAAACTCTGGGTCCCGTATTTGCCAGCCCGAAAGTGGCTCGGGGCGCGGCTTATGCCGATATCGACAATGACGGCGCGCTAGACGTGCTCCTGACCACCAACGGCGGCCGCGCCTACCTCTTTCACAACGAAGGCGGGACCAATCACAGCCTGCGCGTCAAATTGCAGGGAACGAAGTCCAACCGTGATGGTATTGGCGCCGTGGTTCGGGTCACGTCCGGGAAAGACCGGCAGTGGCAGATGTTGCGCAGTGGTTCCAGTTATTTGTCACAGAGTGAACTGGTGGTCACGTTCGGTCTCGGCGGCGCGGCAAAGGCGGATTCCGTCGAAGTACAATGGCCCAGCGGCCAGGTGGACAAATTGTCAAACATTAATGCCGACCAGACAGTGGCCATCGAAGAAGGCAAAGGTGTGGTGACGAATCGGGCGTACGGTAAGCCTTGGACGTCACAAAAATGAGACGAACCACGAGGGCACAGGGGACACGGAGGAAACCTAACACTTCTCAGTGTCCTCTGTGGTTAAATTCTTTATGCTTCGACGAGTTCCCATCGCGGTCGCCGTGATTGGTCTGGCAGCGTTCGGCATTTTTGCCGCGACCACGCAAAATGCGGGCAACCTCGCCCGCCAATCCCGCGGAGGTGACGCGCCTCAACAATCTGGGCGCCGCCTACATGAACCAGCAGCTTTTCGAAAAAGGTCTCAAGTCCCATGCGCCGCAGCGCCGCTTCATCGGTGGCTTCCAGCCCGGCCGCCTCCGCCAACCGCTTCAGGTACTCGATGCAGCTCTCCGTCGTGTCGCGCCGAACAATGGACTTCATCGCAGCGATAGAAGGCAAGTTCGCTGGCGAGGGAGTGCAAACCGTCGACGAAGGAACGGCTACCGTGGTCGCGCGAACATCTACGATTTTCATGTCCTTTCCTTGCTTTCATCTCTCCTGGGCCCCGCACGGGGACGCGATAATACGGTGAACAGCCCGCAGCATTGGTCCTAGCTCTCTGTCCCAGTAATCCCACGCGTGAACGCCCGGAGTCTCATGATACTCATAGGCAAGTTTTCGGGACGAGAGTTGCGTCACGAATTCGCTTTTCTGCAAGATGTAGAGATTCGGTCGTTCTGCCTAAAACGGGGGTTGCTATGTGGAAGAGGTGGGCGTGTATTGCTGTTCTGCTGATCGTACGTTATGCCTTGGGCCAGGAACCGGCTGACCTGAACGTTGACCTGATGGAATCAACGTTCATGCTTGAAGGACGGATTCCCAATGTAATAACACGCGGCACCGGATTTATCTTGATGAGGCTGCTTCCAGGCACCCAGCCTAACGCGACCACAGTCGCAGGAAAACTAGTCTTGATCACTGCCGCTCACGTTTTAGAGGACATGAAGGGAGATGCCGCGACAATCTACTTGCGCGTTCATGATCCAGCAACAGACACTTGGAGCGAGAGAACAGGCCGGTTCAAGATTCGCCACAGCGACCATACTCCTCTTTGGAAGAAGCATCCGAATGCTGATATTGCGGTTATGTATGTGAGCGTGCCCTTTTCTCCATTTGAGCGCGTAATCCCCACAACACTGCTTGCAGACGATGACACGCTGAAACGGTACACGATGGCACCAGGCACTGAATTGAATTGCCTCGGCTACGCTCTCGGCGATAAAGGTCCTGCAGGGTTTCCGATTTTGCGCACTGGCGTTATTGCCTCATATCCTCTGGTGCCGACTAGGACAATGAAGCGTTTTCTGTTCGACTTTCGAGTTTTTAAAGGAAATAGTGGAGGGCCTGTCTATTTCAGACAACAGAGCTTCCGCGGAAATGTGGGTTTCGGTCCTGGCGCTCAGTTCATCCTGGGCTTGGTAACAGACGAGGATATCTACACAACTCCTGCTGGTCAGAAAGAACCATATGAAGGAATAAAAGTCCAGCAACTCTCAATCGGCTGGGTGGTCTATGCCAGTTTGATCGCGGACACGATCAACTTGCTTCCATCACCCGAAGAGCTAGAGTCGAAGGCACTTGTGGTGCCAATTCTATTAAATTCCCCGGCAATGCAGTAGTTGGTATTGGCTGTGTCGGAGGATCATGGCGCTCTGTTGCAAGTCCGTGTTGCTAGCGAATACATTTGTTGCGGAGCCCCAGAGCCGCCATCCAGATCGGGGCATCGTTAGGCTACAGATACCAAAATCAATGAGCAAAGAATTCGCTAGAACCAGTATCAAAAATACCTCACAGCAGCTTTTCTCTTGGCATTTCAGCGGGGAGCGGGCTAAGTCAAGTTGGAGACTTGTCGGTTCAGCGGTGAGCAATCCCTGGCAGAAGGCTTAGCCGGAACGCGGCCAACTGCAACACCGCGAGCAGCAGCACGGTGGCCGTCGCGGACCAGGCACGAATGTTGCTTGTCATCCAGAGCGCTATAACGATTCCCACCACCGAGGACAGCCCGACGATCACGGTCATGGCGACTTCCGTCGGCGAGAAAGTGCCCGATACGATCCGCGCCCACCCGAGCAGGAACAGCCAAATTGCTGTCATCAGCAGCAGCCAGAAGACTAG
>WNFF01009645.1_pt1 | contig 10853 bp, 6 predicted proteins | sample 5400441 | NCBI WGS metagenome assembly WNFF01 (sample SAMN13153345, study PRJNA577476) | soil metagenome | isolation source: 120 cm saprolite under Douglas fir tree site 2 hole 3 replicate 1 | place: USA:California | collected 2015-04-18
GAGTGGGCGTCGACGCCGAAACCGAGATATGGCTGACGCGTCCAGTATTTCATGTTGTGGCGAGAGCCAAAGCCCGCACGGGTGAAATTTGAAATCTCGTACTGATGAATCCACGCTTCGTTCAACTTTGAACATGCGCTCTCGTAGAACTCCGCGGTAAGATCGTCGTCGGGAACAAAGTGCGCGTGATATTTTGTTCCTCCTGCTATCAACTCCCTGCCCAGCCGCGAATCCTCATCCACTTCCAGCATGTAAACACTCACATGCGGCGCTTCGGACGCAATCGCCTGTTCGAGGGAACAAATCCAGCTTTCGCGCGTTTGGTACGGTAGCCCGGCAATGAGGTCGACGTTGATGTTGCTGATGCCCTTCGCGCGGAGACGTTTAATGTCGTCGAGTGTCTTTTCCCGCGTGTGCAACCGGGCTACAGACGCGGCCTCCTGGTCGACAAACGACTGCACGCCCAGGCTCACACGATTTACTCCGCAAGAGACTAACGTCTCAATTACAGAATCGCTGAGCGTCCCGGGCGCGCATTCCACTGTAACTTCTGCCGTTTTGAGCGCATCATATTCGCGTTGCACCGCGGAAAAAAGTTTCTTTAGGTCAGCCGCAGGCAGAAGGCTCGGTGTTCCTCCGCCCAGATAGATGGAATCCACTTCGTGGGGAACTACCGCGCCATGTTGCTTGGCCAAAGCTCTGAAGCCGGCAATGTCTTCGCAGATACGTTCGACATAGCGCGACATCTTCGCCGCGGAGAACACGCCGGACGCAAAGTTGCAGTAGGTGCACTTCGAGCGGCAAAAGGGTATAGAAATGTAAAGTCCGGCGGACATAAAGGAAAACAACACGGCGCAAATGCTGCACTGATTATAGAATCATCTATAGAATCATTCACATATGCTCAAACGCGCGGTAATCACAGGGATGGGTGTGGTCAGCCCCAATGCCATTGGAAATTCTGCCTTTTGCCAGGCTGTCCTGGCCGGTAAGAGCGGAGTCAGAAAGATCACCCGCTTTGACGCTTCAGACCTTTCGGTGCAGATTGCCGGTGAGGTCCAGGACTTTGACGAGCTGGAATGGGTGGACGCCAACGAGCGCAAGCATGTCTCGCGCGTGGTGCCGCTGGCCATTGCCGCGTCCACTGAGGCCCTGAAAGATGCGGGCATTGATCCGCAAAAGCTCTCGCTCCATGAGCAACGCGAGATCGGCGTTGTGCTGGGCAGCGGCGGCGGAGCGCAGGAATTCTCCGAACTGCAATATCACCTCTACTACACCGGCAAGGTGAAATCGGTCAGCCTGTTTACCATTCCCAGCGGGACCATGGGCACCATGTCGAGCGAAGTGGCGATGCGTTTTGGCTTTCGCGGGATGAGCCACGTCATCACAACCGGCTGCACATCATCCACAGACGCCATCGCTTACGCCATGCGCCAGATCCAGCTCGGCGTGCAACCGCTCATGCTCGTCGGGGGCGTGGACGCTCCTCTGGCGTGGGGCATCATGAAGGCCTTCACCCTGATGCGCATCATGACGGACAGATGGAACCACGCTCCTGAACGCGGCTCGCGCCCCTTCAGTGCCGATCGCGACGGATTCGTGTTGTCTGAAGGCTCATGGATGTACGTACTGGAAGATTACGATCACGCGCTGGCCCGCGGAGCCCACATTCATGCGGAAGTTGTGGGCTATGGCTCAACCTGCGAGGCGTTCCATCGCGTGCGGCTGCAGGAGTGCGGCGAAGAGCCGGCTCGCGCCATCCAATTGGCGATGAAAGAAGCGGGCATCGTTCCGCACAATGTCCAATACGCGAACCTGCACGGCACTTCCACCGAATTGAATGACCGCATTGAAACCCGCGCCCTGAAACTGGCCTTGGGCGAGCACGCTTATCAGGTGCCGATGTCATCCCTGAAATCGCAGATCGGCCATCCGCAGGGCGCATGTGGCTCGGCGGGCATTGCGGCTACGATTATCGCCATGAAACATGGCAAGCTTCCACCCACCATCAACCTCGAAACTCCCGATCCGCAATGCGACCTGGATTATGTACCTCAGACGGGCCGCGCTGCATCTATTGAACATGCAATCTGCAATTGCATCGCTTTTGGCTCGAAGAATTCCGCCCTGGTGCTGCGTAACGTAGGCTGAGAGTCCAGCCCGAACGGCCCAGGTCGCGATATTCTAAGAGCGTAGGCACGTCACCAGACTCGGGAACACCGTATCCATGCAGGAAGAGGAAGTATTAGGCAAAGCGTATGACGGCCGGTTGATGAAGCGGCTGCTGGGATATCTCCGCCCGTACAAATGGCGCGCTGGGATTGCTCTGCTCTCCATCATCCTCAAGGTTTTTCTCGGTCCCGACGTTATCGGCCCGCTGCTTACGGCCACCGCCATCGACCGGTATCTCACGCACAGCGGCATGCGGAGCCGTTTTCTTGACCGCTGGCTCAGCACCAACCCTTTCACCGGCATTGGGCAAATCGCCCTGATCTACGTGGGCTGCCTGCTCTTCAGTTTTGTGCTGGAGTTCGTGCAGACCTACCTGATGCAGTGGACCGGACAGAAGATCATGTTCGACCTGCGCAGCCAGATCTTCCGGCACCTGCAGGAAATGCACATCGGGTTCTTCGACAAGAACCCCGTCGGACGGCTGGTCACCCGCGTCACCACCGACGTGGACGCACTGAACGAAATGTTCACCGCTGGCGTGGTGTCAATCTTTGAAGACGTTTTCGTGCTGACGGGGATTATCGTGGTCATGCTGAGCATGCAGTGGTGGCTGGCGTTGATCACCTTTGCCGTTTTGCCATTGATCTTCTGGGCCACCATGATCTTCCGGAAGTCGGTGCGTGATTCCTACCGCCGTACCCGCACCGCGATTGCGCGCATTAACTCTTATCTGCAAGAGCACGTGACCGGCATGGTGGTCCTGCAACTCTTCAATCGCGAAAAGCGCGCTTTCCAGAAGTTTGACCGCATCAACCAGCAGAACCAGGAAGCCTGGAAAGACGCCATCATGGCGTACGCTCTCTATTATCCTGTCGTGGAGTTTCTTTCCGTCGTGGCGATTGCGGCCGTGATCTGGTTCGGCGGCGGCAAAACGATTGTGAATGCCGCGCTGTTGGGCACGTTGGTCGCGTTCATTCAATATGCACAGCTGGGTCCTGCGCGATGTCTCATTCACTATCGACCCGGGCGAGACTGTCGCCATTGTGGGACATACCGGCGCGGGCAAGACGACCATCATCTCTCTGCTTATGCGCTTTTACGATGTCCAGCAGGGCGCTATCAAGATTGACGGCGTGAACGTTCGCAACATGGACCTGGTCGCACTGCGCCGCCGCTTTGGCGTTGTGCTGCAAGACCCGTTCCTTTTCAGCGGCACAATCGAAAACAATATCCGTCTGGGATCGAGTTGGATCACGGACGAGCAGGTTGAATCCGCAGCCGAGAGCGTGAACGTCGCCGACTTCATCCGCAGCCTGCCCCAGGGCTTCAGCGAACCGGTCCACGAACGCGGAAGCACGCTCAGCACCGGACAGAAGCAGCTTATCTCGTTTGCTCGCGCGCTGGCCCACGACCCGAAGATACTGGTCCTCGACGAAGCCACCTCCAGCGTGGACACGGAAACCGAGTTCCGAGTCCGCGACGCACTCAGTCGCATGGTGGAAGGACGAACGTCAGTCATCATTGCCCACCGGCTCTCGACTATTCAGCGGGCAGACAAGATCATCGTGATGCACAAAGGCAAAGTGCGGGAGATCGGAAGCCACCAAGAACTACTGGCGCAGCGCGGAATCTATTGGAAGCTCTACCAGCTCCAGTACAAAGAACAGGAGCTCGGAGCTACAGAAGTCAGCGCGGACGACTAGAACAATTTAGTAATTGGGTAAGTTGGTAATTTGGTAATTGTTTCCGGCCAGAGTTTTCCTTCAATTTACAAAAATCCGCGCGCGCCTTCACGCGCGCGAACGGCATCAAAATTACCCAATTACCAACTTACGCAATTACCCAATGTTTCATTGCTCGTCCCCTCCCGCCGCCGTCTCACTCGCCGAAGTTTGCGCGGTCTTGCCCGCGTTCAGATGGTCGTAGTTCAGCATGGCGTTGAATACCAGGAAGAAGCTGCCCATGGTCTCACCACGCCACATTGGGTTGTTAGCGAAGAGCACCACGTGGCCTTTGCCGTGAGGCACGTCCACTACCGCTGGCTTCTCCGCGATCTCTGATGCGCCAGTAATCATTCCGCTCAGGAGCAATTCTTTTTCCGGCGCGAAGCGCAGCACCACTCGCGGCAATTCGTCAGCGGACGGAACAGCCCAGCTCGCATACTCGCGAATCTCCTGCGGAATGAATAGTTCCTGTTCGCGTGGAGTACGCTTCACCGGCTTTTCCGGCGCTACATACGCGCGGCCTTGAATCACGTCAGGATCGGCAGCTGAACCGCGTCCGCTGGAGCGCGCTCCGGCAGCCTCCTCTGCTCCACCACCTCCGCCGCCTCCTCCCGGCATGCTCACTGTAATGACCGGGCCTGCTCGGAAATAAACAAATAGTTTGTCATCGTAGCCGTAGGCGATGGGACTCTTCTTGTCGTCGATCGTCGAAAGCACTACGCTGCCCGGCGCCTGCAGGGTGCGCGCGTCGGCCACGTTAACCAAGTCCGTCATGCCGCCGGCGACGGGAAGCTGCGCGCTGGTCTGCATCGCCATGAGCAAACCGCCTTCGCGCACAAATTGCTCGAGGTGAGCCAGACCGCTGTAGCCCAGGCCGCCGCGGATGTCGTCGGTAGAGTCCAGTCCCGGCGCAAAGAAGTTTGGCGTCTCGACGGAGGTCTTCCAGGGCATGGCGCCGCCCTTCATGGGCAAGCCGCGCAGAATGGCGCTCAAGGAACCGTTCATGGGCGGGAGAATGATCACGTCGAACTGCTGGCGCAGGTTGGCGGTTTCGCGCAGCCTGGTGTCGGCAATGTAGGTGTAAGGAATCTTCAGTTCTTCAAAAGCAATGCGATACCAGCCGTCATTCTGCGTGTTCTGCCAGTTGTGTACCAAAGCAACGCGAGCCGCAGTCAGCGGATGCGTGGCCACTTTCAGGTCTGCGCTGGTGGCGTGGACTTTCAGCCCTAATTCCTTTGCTGCTTTGTCCAGCGCGTCGCGGTCAGCGTTGCGGATAACGAATGTCCCTGCTCTGAATTTCTGGCCATCGGCTTCGAAGCCGTCTTCCGCCGCCTCCATGGCGACGTTGGCCAGACGATAGCGGAGGCTCACGAGCGTGTTGTCCGCAGTGTGATTGATGAGATACGTCTTGCCCTGTCCGTCCACGCCGCCGGGAGCTTCGATCCTGCTCATCTTCTTCATGGGCGCATCGAGCACAGCAACATTCGTCACGCGCACGGACTTTATGTTTCGCAGCGCGCCCAGCGTCCAGCCAGTATCGTCATAGGAGCGCGGATCGCGCGAACTGTAGTACTGCGTATCGAGCGCCATGTCGGCCAGACGGCTGTAGGGCTGATCCATACGCACCACATAGCTACCCGCGGGGATGACGGTTTCCTGCGGCTTTTTGTCGGCGCCGGCCTTCTCCGCTTTTGCCGTGGCAGGTTTTTCAGTTTTGTCCGCGGATAAACGAAGCTCTTTCTCCAGCCGGTGCACCTCAACGCCCTGCAACTCGAAGAGATTCAGCAATGCAGCCTGCTCTCCGGAGCGAGGATCATCAGATGGAAAGACCCAGGCCGCCGGACCTTCCCTTCTCGCTTTCTCGACTGAGCGCTTGCTCTTCAAATAAAAGTTGTTGAGAAACTGCTGGCCATTAGTGGCGACATTGTTCATGCCGAACAGAATCGCGCTCTGCTGCATGTTGGTATTGTTGCGCGCCGACCACTTCACCTTCGCCAGCGGAGGATTGGGCCGAAACCATTCCCGACTCGTGTCAGTGGAGCGGAGCGTGCGGACACGCGTATCGGCGCCACCGTTGCCGAACGTCTCATAGAACCTGCCAATCGCGTTGTGGCTATTGGCAATCGAAAGCAGATAGTTCGGCGCCCATCCGTCGTAGAAGCCGTGCGTCCAAACGCCGACTACTCCGCGCTTGGTCATCTCCTCTATCTCGTGATACGCCATCTCCTGCCACTCGCTGATCACGATGGGGTCGAGCCACGCGTTGTACGGGCCCGTTCCGGTCATGATGTAGAGGTATGGCACCGACTCGTGCAGGTCATGCATCACCGTGGGATGCCACTCCAGAAATGTCTTCAGCATGTTGCGCGAGAGCGCGAGGCTCACGCCGAGATTGTCGCGATTGTTGTCATGCGCAACGTAGTGCCCCCACCACACCAGCGGATATTGCGGATCGTTGGGGTGCTTCTTGTGCTGCATGTAGACATCAACCATGCGGTCGTGACCGTCCGTCTCGACCAGTGGCGTGATCATCACGATGGAATCTTTGCGGATCTTCTGGATGAACGGTGTTTCCTCCACCGCGAGCCGGTAGGCCAGTTCCATCAGCATCTCCGGCGCGCCGGTTTCGGGCGAGTGGATGCTGCCGTCGGCCCAGTAGATCGGCTTGCCTTCGGCGATCAGCTTTTGCGCGTCGGCTTCGCTCAACCCACGCGGATCCGCGAGACGCGCGGTGATTTCCTTGTAGCGATCAAGTTTCGCCAGATTGTCCTCGTCACTGACAAAGACGGCCAGCATCTCGCGGCCTTCTTCCGATGTCCCAATGCTCGTCACCTTTACGCGCGGGCTCTTACTGGCCAGCAGACGCATATATGCGTTGATGTCCTTGGTGTAATCCAGCACGTCTGGCGCGCCCACAATGTGGTGGAGCAACACGTCTGGCGAGGGCACGCAGGAATTGTACGGAAGATGGTCCACCAACTCGGTGATGAAAAACGGCTCGGTGGTGTATTCCTTGATCTTCTTGGTGTACTCCGCGTTGTCGCCGGTGGTGCAGGCAGGAGATTGGCCGAGGCTGCTGGTGCAAACTAGCGAAAGACAGAGAAAAACGCCGACAAGAATACGATTCATTTAGGACCTCGATGTCATTTGAGGCGGAGATTATAAACGAAAGCTGCTAGCTTCTAGCTCCTGGCCGCTAGCCAAAAGGCAGTCCCTCTGTTTTGGCTGGCAAGCCAGAAGCTAGCAGCTAGGAGCTGTTCTTGTAATATCAAGTCGCATGAAATTCCTGCTCTCAGCCGGCGAAGCTTCCGGCGACACCTACGGCGCACAGCTCATTGACGCCTTGCGTCAGCTTGCGCCTGGGGCCACGTTCTTTGGCATGGGCAGCGAGAAGATGCGCGCTGCCGGCTGCGAGCTGCTGATTGACGCCAGAGAAGTCGCCGTCGTCGGATTGGCGGAAGTGGTCACACATCTGCCGGGAATCTTCGCACGGTTTAATCGTTTCGTGGCGGAAGCCCAAACCTGCCAGCCGGATGCGGCGGTCCTCATCGATTTTCCCGAGTTCAATCTTCGTTTGGCGCGCAAACTTCATCGCCTGGGGATTCCGGTCTTCTACTTTGTCAGCCCGCAGATATGGGCTTGGCGGACCGGCCGCGTAAAGCAGATCAAGAAGTACGTCCGCGAGATGATCGTGATCTTTCCTTTCGAGCAGGAGTTCTACCGCAAGCACGGAGTGGAGGTCTCCTACGTGGGACATCCGCTGGCGCATGCCGAAGCTCCCGTTATTTCGCGGACGGAGTTCGCCGACCGCTATGGGTTGGACGCAACAAAGCAGTGGATTGGCCTGCTTCCGGGCAGCCGTCGCAAGGAAGTCCGACTCAATCTACCTACCATGCTGGAAGCAGCCCAGCTTTTGCAAAAGGAAAACGCCTACGAGTTTGTATTACCGGTCGCTTCGACGCTGGACCAAGACTGGATGCGCCAGCGGATCGCGGCCAGTGCGCCGGACGTTCCCATCCAGCTCAGTGACAATTCCCGCCTGACGCTTCCGCACTGCCGCGCAGCCGTTGTTGCCAGCGGCACCGCAACTGTGGAGACTGCGCTGGTGGGAACGCCGTTTGTCGTGGTGTACCGGCTGGCGGCGGTCACCTGGACTTTGGGCCGTCCGCTGGTCCAGCTTGACACCTTTGCCATGCCTAACCTGATCGCAGGGCGAAAGATCGTGACTGAGCTGATCCAGCAAAACTTTACTGCAGCAAACATTCTCCATGAATTGGCTGCTATCATTCCTGAAGGCCCCCGGCGACATCAAATGCTCGTAGATCTGGCCGAGGTGCGGGACCGGCTGCGCGCGTCGGGTGATGGCCAGCCACCCGCGGTACGTGCTGCGCAGAAAATCATCAGCTCGCTGGCTCTTCGGTAACAAGCCCGATCGGTAAAGATCTGTTAACCAGCAGCACCGGCCATCAAAAAGCCTTGATAATGGTGCAAATGCAGCTTTTTTCGAAGAATCGACATCTAAACCGGTTATCACCAGCAGCTCTGGAGAGAATCATGCAAAATGCACGACGGCCCTTCCGACGTGCTTCTCTGCTTTTCGCCGCAGTTTTGTGCCTGGCCCTTTCGGCGATGGGAGCAGAGAAGTCGCGCATCAAGGCCCTCGACTACGTCATCGACGCGGAGATCAATCCCAAGACCCATTTTCTCAGCGCACATGCCAAGATCAAGTTCACCGCTTTGGACGACGTCAACTTCGCCAGCTTCGAGCTGAACAATGCGCTGCGGCCGACGCGCATACTTGACGCCAATGGAAAGCCGATGAATGCCGAACGCATCAGCCAGGACAACGTTGTTCGCGTCGCTTTCCCTGCCGGTCTTGCCAAAGGCACCACCACGACCCTGACGTTTGAATACGAAGGCAAGCTGGCCACCGCCGATGACAGTCCGGTGGAGGGATTGAAGCTGGCCTACATTGGCGAAGACGTAACTTATCTTCTCTATCCGGGCCGCTGGTTCCCGATTACGAATTACGGCATTGACCGCTTTACCTCCACCATCACGGTCACGGCTCCCACCGGCACCACGATCCTCGGCAGCGGCTCTACCGCGTCGGCTGTTAAAGCGGCCCCGGGAAAAACCGTGTCTACCTTCAGCTGGCAGAGACCCAGTTTTCCTGGGACCATCATCGCCGGCCCCTTCGCGGAGACGGTTGGCCCCTCAGGAAACATTCGCGTTTACACCCAGCCGGGCAAAAAGCAGTTAGGTCCCGCCTATGCCGACACCGGGACCAAAGAGTTTGAGTACTTCTCCAGCATTTACGGGCCTGCTTCTTCGCCCAGCTTGAAAATCGTGGAACTCCCGGATGACACGGTGCCCGCGTGGTGGGCGCCTGAGATTGCAGCTATCTCTTCGCGCGACATCACGGAAAAAGTGAACTACCGTCTGCTGGCCGATACGATTGCTCACCAGTGGTGGGGCGTTACCGTGAGCCCCGTCTCCAAGGACGATTGGTGGCTGGTGGATGGCGGCGCACGCCAATCCGAGATGCGCTACGTGCAGAACGTGGCCGGCGAAAAAGCCTTCGAGGACGCCACCAAAGACATGGCCGTGGGAGCACTCGCCTATGATACCGTTCCGCTCTCCAGCATCAGCAAGCTCGATACCTTCTCGCCGGAGTTCCAATCGCTCGTCACCGACAAAGGCGGCATGATCTTCCATATGCTGCGCTGGGTGATCGGCGATGCGTCTTTCGACAAGTCGGTGAAGGAATTCATGTTCGCTTTCGACATGAAGTCCGCCAGCGTGGCTGACTTCCAGGCCGCGGCAGAAAAGAACTACGGCGACAAGCTCACGTCATTCTTCTCCCAGTGGGTGGATGGGACCGGCGCGCCGGAATTCAAGATGAAGTACACCACGTTCCGCGTAAAAAAAGGTTTTCGCATTGTCGGACAGATTTCCCAGGACCTTGACCTCTTCCGCATGCCGCTGGAGCTTAAAGTTGATACCGACGGCCAAAGCGAACTGAAGCGCATCGAGGTGGTCGGCACGGAATCTCCGTTCGCCGTGGAGACCTTCGGTAAACCGCGGCGTCTTACCCTCGATCCCAACAACTGGGTGCTGAGAAATTCGCCTGATCTGCGCGTGCGTGTGGCCATCCGGCGCGGACAAGAGCTCACGCAGCAGGGCAATCTCTCAGAAGCGCTGACGGAATTCAACAAAGCGCTGGCCGTGAACAAGAACAGCTCGTTGGCCCACTACCGCATTGCCGAGGTTTTCTACCTGCAACGCAACTACCAGTCGGCCGCAAATGAATACCGCGAATCGCTCAACGGTGATGGTGAGCCGCGCTGGACTGAGGTCTGGAGCCATATCCAACTGGGCAAGATATTCGACGTGACCGGACAGCGTGAACGCGCGGTCAACGAGTACCGCCAGGCAATCCAGACCGGTGATGGCACCCAGGGCGCGCTGGACGAAGCTCGCCGCTATCTGAGCACGCCGTATCAGCGCGAGAAGAAGCAGAACGGGGAATAGCTCACCACTGATTTTCACTGATGACACTGATCTGCAAAGGTCAGTGTCATTTTCTTTACTGCAAACTCTTCAGGAAGCGCACTAACTGCCATCTCTGCTGCTCCGGCAGTTTCGACCACGAAGGCATTCCGTTCTTCATGCTGCCGTTCTTCAGCAGCCACTCCAGTTCTCCGGGAGTTGCTTTGCGGATTCGCTCCGAATGTAGATTGGGGCGCTTGTCCATTCCCAGCGCTTCGCTGCCGTGACACTGCGAGCAGTTTTGTCGGAACAGCTTCGCTCCGGCGGCTACGGCCGAGGGATCATGGTCAAACGGGTTCTGCCTGATTCTCTCTTTCTCTGGAACTTTGGTGGTCCAGAGGCCGTCATTCACACCTGCCCACAAGAAGGTGGCCAACACCAGGCTGGCTGCAGCAAAGAGGAGTT
>WNFF01017824.1_pt1 | contig 10852 bp, 9 predicted proteins | sample 5400441 | NCBI WGS metagenome assembly WNFF01 (sample SAMN13153345, study PRJNA577476) | soil metagenome | isolation source: 120 cm saprolite under Douglas fir tree site 2 hole 3 replicate 1 | place: USA:California | collected 2015-04-18
GGAGAGATGTACTGCATGGGAGCGGGCTCGGAAGCCGAGGCGGCGACTACGATGGTGTACTCCATGGCGCCGGCATCTTCGAGAATCTTTACCACCTGGGCTATCGACGAGCGCTTCTGACCGATGGCGTTATAGATGCAGATGAGGTTGTTGCCCTTGCTGTTGATGATGGTGTCGAGGGCAACGGCGGTCTTGCCGGTCTGTCGATCGCCGATGATCAGTTCGCGCTGTCCGCGGCCGATGGGGATCATGGAGTCGATGGCCTTCAGTCCGGTGGCCATGGGCTCGCGGACGGGCTGGCGGGCAATCACGCCAGGAGCAAGGCGCTCGAGGGCAATGAATTTATCGGTTGCGATTGGACCCTTGTCGTCGATGGGCACGCCGAGCGAGTTGACGACGCGGCCAATCAGGGCGTCGCCCACGGGCACGCTCATGATACGGCCGGTGCGCTTGACTTCGTCGCCTTCCTTGATCTCGGTGTATTCGCCGAGGAGGACGACGCCGACCTGATCCTCTTCCAGGTTCATGGCGATTCCGGCGACGTTGTGCGGGAAGCTGAGCAACTCTCCAGCCATGACCTTGTCAAGGCCGTAAACACGGGCGATGCCGTCACCGAGGGTGATAACGGTGCCGACTTCGTCGACCGCGATCTTCGATTCGTAGTTCTCGATTTGCTCGCGGATTAATTGGGTAATTTCGTCTGCTTTGATTTGTGCCATAGAATCAGCTTTTAGCTCTTAGCTCTTCTGCGGTGCGGTTGCGTTTCGCGCTGCCCTAAAGGCCACTGATCTGGTCGAACTTTCGGCATCGCTAAAGCGATGCCCTGATACGAATCCCTAAGAACTATATCTCCACTAGCTGCTCGCGAATTCTTTCTAACTGGCCTTTTACCGACCCGTCGTAGATGGTGCTGCCTACTTGCACGACTGCTCCGCCAAATAACGAAGGGTCTTGTTCGTAGCGCGCTCGGACTTTTTTTTTCCCGGTCATTTTTGTGATCTCGGCTTCGAGCATCTGCTTTTCGGGGGCGGTCAGTTGCCGCGCGCTGCTTACTTGTGCGTCCGCGATCCCCTGGCGATCGTTCAATTCCTGCTCTAACTGTTTCAGGATCTCGCCAAAAAGGGGCAGCCTCCGATGATCGGTGAGAACGGCTACGAAATTCCGAACCTGGCGGGTGGTCGGGATCGAGATGGCTCTTCATTTTTGCGCCATCCGGCGTCATGGTCAGAACCTGCCTCATTACTACATCGGCGAAGGCGCGGGCGTAAGTGCCGACGACGGAAGCCATGGCTACTGGCGGTCCTTTCCGCCGTCTTTATGCGAAGGGAGCTTCGAAGCAAAGTTACGGACCAGTACCTGGTCGGTATTGGAGTCGACGTTAATCTGCTTACGGGCCAAGGCGATGGCCAGGTCGGCGGTGTGGGCGGTCAGTTCGCGGCGCGCCTGCTTGGCGGCAGCGATGATTTCCTGCTCGGCGGCCAGCACCACTTTCCGAATATCTTCCTCGGCGGCTTTGTGGATGCGGCCTTCCTCAGCTTCAGCTTCCCTTTCCGCGGTGGCCTGCATCCGGCCGATTTCTACATCCAACTGACGCAGACGACTCTCGATGTCGGCCAAACGCCGATTGGCATCCTGGCTGGCGGCGCGCGCTTCTTCCAGAGCCCGCTGGATGGATTGGCTGCGGTTGCGAAACATTGCGGGCAAGAACTTGCGCGTTGCCCAGAACACAACAATGGCAACGATAGCGAAGTTCAGACCAGACAGCAGCAGGTGCGTACCATGTACGCTCCAATCGATTTTACGGGCGAGCCATTGAACCGGCTTCGCGTGTTTCAGACTTGCGTTTTCTTCCTGGTCTTCTCCGCTAGCCTCGCGTGTCTCCTCGGCGAGTTGTCCGCCAATACTTTCTTGCCCGGGGGCAGCCTGCTTATCTTCTTTCTTTGTGGGTTCGGAAGTCTGTTGAGATGGCGGCGCCGCGGATGGCTCCTGCGCGAAAGCACGTGCCGGAAACATCGACAAGAATGCCAACAGCACGAGCGCGAACAGCGCGCAGTGCATGGCATCGCTAAAACGATGCCCTGATGCGAAGCTGCCAGGCTTCATTGCGAGCCACCTCATTGGCCACCGATCTGGCTGGGCGAGGCCACGGGGCGCAACACGGTGCGCACGATATCGCTCGCCAGCCTGGCCGCGTCCGATTGCAGCTTGGACATGGCTTGCCGCTTATCTTCTTCGATAGCGGCGCGGGCCAGCTTGACCTGTTCCTGGGCTCGGGTGCGGGCTTGATTGACGGCCTGGTTGCGGGACTGGGTGGCCTGCTGGCGGCGGGCTTCCTGGTTCTTGAAAACTTTTTGGCGCGCTTCGCGCAGGCGCTGCTCGTAGTCAGCGGTGCGGGCCTCGGCCGCGGCGATATCGGCGCGCGCTTTTTCCATCGCACCCTGGGTGCGGCTGCGGCGCTCGACGAGCACGGCGGTCAGCGGCCGATGCACCAGGAAGGAGTAGAGGATGTAAAGTGTCCCGAGAAGGATGACCGTGGGCACGGCTCCGAGCAGTAATTCGCCTAGTTGTCGGAGTGTCTGGTCCATTCTCTGATGATCGATTTCCGATGATCTTTCTGATTGTCGAACCGATTGTCGAACCGGTTGCCGGACCGACGATCGAATCCTAGCTTGCCGGAAGAAGAGCCGCTTCTAAAACCAATAAAACTAACACTCTGGCGCGGATAGTGTCAATGATTGGAAGGGGGTTGGGAGCGGTTTTTCGGGCGGCACTCCCAAACTGGAACAATGCTTAGAACATGTTTTCGAAGTTGATTCTTGACAATCGAGCAGGAGGGTTTACGATGTAGGTATCACCTCCGATCCCAGTCCGGATCGAATGGGCCGATAGCCAAGGAAACGTCACCGCTTCTTGGCTGGCGGCCCATTTTAATTTTCGGGATTCTTCCTCCCGAAAAATCAGCCGTAGAGACGGGGCTTGCTTCGTCTCAGCGTGCCAATGGCAATGAGACACGGCAAGCCGCGTCTTTACGACGCCGCGCAAAAACATGACGACAAGTTGACAGAAGTGTGACAACTGGCGGGTGGGGCGCGGCGAGAATGATGACTGTTCCGGGCTTCTCAAAGGAGCACATCCCGGAAAGCAACTCTGGATCACCTTAGTGGTCTGGCGGGGCGCGACCCTCTCCCCGGCCAGACCCTTTTTTTGTGGCGAAACTTTTTGCGACGAGACTGGTTGCCGGTTAGCGCACGGCGGCGGGCTGAAGCAGGGCTGCAATCCGCTCGAGGATCAGGTGCATGCTCAGGTTGGAGTCGATGACAGCGTCGACTTCGTGATGGTGGGTGCCGGCATGCATGACCAGAACCTTCGTTCCTTCGTGGGCTTTCTTGACCATGTAGGGGAGGTGATGGCGATCGTCCTTGGACAAGGTGGCGCCGAGGATGACCAGGTCAAAGGCATCGCAGCGCAGGGCTTCCTGAACACCATGGCGGTTGAGCGCGGTGGTCACGTGATGTCCGGCTTGTTTCATTTCGGCGGCTTGGGCGGAAAGTGTGTGTTCGTCGCTCTCACCATAAAGAATCTTAATCGTCGATTTCTGCGCGGTCGCGGGCAAGGACCCTCCTGGAACTCACTGGGAGCTTACCAATTGGCGAGCATCCTTCAGAGGTCACGGAAGATCAGGGCCGGCCGGGGCGACTATTGAGCCACTAAGCGGCCTGCTCGCTGCTGGGGCTGTATTTGACGAGAAGTTTTCGGCTGCACTTGCCGCTCGCTTGGACACGCGAGGACGCCCGCCCCTCCACGAGCGGGATGGGGCAACGGTGAATCCGCTCTAAGCAATCCCAAATGAAAGGGGCCGCATCGTTGCGGCCCGTCTCTTACGATTACCAGGAGCTCATCACGACCGGAAGCAGGGGCCGTGCCCTCCAATGCCCTTTGGCGAGCTTCGCTCGCTGGACAGCCGAGGACGGCTGTCCCTACGTGAGTTTTTTTCGCAGGCTGTGAAGCAGTGCCCTAGCCCATGCGATCCTACCGTCTTCCGCGTCCGCCGCCGCCGGAGTGGCTACCGCCGTGACCTCCTGAACCGCCTCCCGGACCGCGTCCGCGACCGCGTCTTCGGCGATTACGATCACGATCGCCGCCACCGCCGCTGGGACGTCCTTCACGCGCACCTTCCGGACGCGCGGCACCGGCTTCTACCGACGCAACGACTCCGTCCACACGGTTGAAGTTCGGTTCGTCATCGGCGTCGAAATCCGCGCCACCTTCGATCACTGCCGTCGGGGCGCCCTGCGGAACCGATGGCACTGACGGTGCCGGGCCCGCCGACTCGTCCGTTTCCGGAGGCGGAGCCCCGCCCATTTTGGCGCGCTGCTCTTTCAGAATCGCCTTCCGAGACAGCTTGATCCGGTTGCCTTCGACGGCCAGAACTTTCACCAGCACCTGGTCGCCTTCTTTCAGTTCATCGCGAACATCTTTGATTCTGTGTTCGGCAACTTCGCTGATGTGCAGCAGTCCGTCCAAGCCGGGCAGAATTTCAACGAACGCGCCGAAATCCGCCAAGCGGCTGACCTTCCCGAGATACGTCTTCCCTACCTCGGCCGAAGCCGTCAGATCGCGGATAATCTGCAAAGCCTTGTTGGCAGAGACTTCATCGTTCGAAGCTACGTTGACCTTGCCGGAATCTTCCACGTCGATCTTGACGCCCGTCTGCTCGATGATGCTGCGAATCATTTTGCCACCGGGCCCAATCACGTCGCGAATCTTGTCCACCGGAATCTGCAGGGTGTAGATACGAGGTGCATAAGCCGAAACCTTCACGCGGCCTTCTGTGATGACCTCGTCCATTTTTCCAAGAATGAACAAACGCCCGCGTTGTGCCTGCGCCAGCGCCTCGCGCATGATCTGCGAAGTGATGCCGGCGACTTTGATATCCATCTGTAGCGCAGTGATGCCGTCTTTGGTTCCGGCAACCTTGAAATCCATGTCGCCGTAATGATCTTCCGCGCCCGCGATGTCGGTCAGGATGGCGTACTTCTCACCTTCCTTCACCAATCCCATCGCGACCCCAGCCACTGGAGCCTTCAACGGCACGCCCGCATCCATCAACGAAAGCGAGGCGCCGCAAATTGTGGCCATCGACGACGATCCATTCGACTCCAGAATGTCGGAGACGACGCGCATTGCGTAAGGCCAGTTGTCTTCGGTCGGAAGGACCGCGGAAACGGCGCGCTCGGCTAGTGCGCCGTGGCCGATTTCGCGGCGTCCGGCGCCACGCATGAACCCGACTTCTCCGACGGAGAACGGCGGGAAATTGTAGTGCAGCATGAAGCGTTTCTTGGCTTCTCCTTCAAAGCCTTCGAGACGCTGCATGTCGTCGCTGGTGCCGAGCGTGGTCGTAACAAGCGCCTGGGTTTCGCCGCGGGTGAAGACTGCGCTGCCGTGCGCGCGCGGCAGAACACCGGCTTCGATCCAGATCTCGCGGATCTGGTCGAAAGCGCGTCCGTCGGGACGGCGCTTGTGATCGATCACCTGGTTGCGGAAAATGCGCTCCCGCAGCGTCTCGTAATACTCTTTCAGCTTCGCTTTGGCGGCTGCATCGTCTTCGGGTATAGCAGCTTGCAGCTCTTTCTCCAAGGTGCGAACCAGTTCGTAGCTTTCTGCTTTGGGATGTTTCGCGGTATCAAGAGCGTCGGATAGCTGCTTGCCGATCTTCGATTCCAGGCTTTTGAAGTACGCTTCGTCGAACTCGGGCGGCGTCACCTGGCGCTTCGGCTTGCCAACTTTGTTGCGCAGCTCATTGATGGCGGCACAGATCTTTTTGATTTCGGTGTGAGCGAATTCGATTGCGTCCACAACCGTCTCTTCCTTTACTTCTTTCGCGCCCGACTCGATCATGACAATCGCATCGGCGGTGCCCACGACCATGATGTTGAGCAGGCCGTCACGCATTTCGGTGTAGGTGGGATTGGCGATGAAGCGGCCTTCCACCAGCCCGACGCGCACGGCGCCGATCGGGCCGAGAAACGGAATATCGGAAAGGGTGAGGGCGGCGGAAGCGGCGTTGATGCCGCAGACATCGGGATCGTTTTCCGTGTCGGCGGAGAGGACGAAGGCAATGACCTGAGTCTCGCACTTGAAGCCCTCGGCAAACATCGGACGAACCGGCCGGTCAATCTGACGGCTGGTCAGAACCTCGCGCTCGCTCATGCGCCCTTCGCGCTTGATGAAGCCGCCGGGGATCCGTCCTCCGGCATAGGTGTACTCGCGGTAGTCCACGGTGAGGGGAAAGAAGTCGATGCCCACGCGGGGCTCGGGATTGGCGGTAGCGGCGGCGAGAACAACGTTTTCGCCGAAGCGCACGACGGCCGAACCGCCCGCCTGCTTGGCAAGTTTTCCAGTTTCAATAAAGAGGTGTTTTCCGGCTGCGATTTCGACAGAAACTTTTGTGACTTCAGGCTTCATAGATCATCATCCTTTGTACGGGAAGAAGGGCATGCCCGCGGGCGCGGAGTTCGCGTGGACAGGCGGATGCCAGGCGGCGGTTGGGAACGCACTTTGCTAAGACTCTCGGAGTCTGGAACCGGCTCCGCACGGAGCCGGTCGCGCTGTTATTTGCGGATGCCGAGCTTGGAAATAACGGTCTTGTACCGTTCCGAGTCGTACTTCTTCAAGTAGTCGAGCAGACCACGACGCCTGCTTACCATCATGAGAAGTCCGCGGCGCGAGCCGTGGTCTTTCTGGTGCGTCTTGAAGTGTTCCGTCAGCTGACCAATGCGTTCGCTCAACAGCGCGATTTGAACTTCCGGACTGCCGGTATCGGTCGGGTGCGTGCGATACGGGACTGTTTTTGCTCTCTGGCTAGCACTAACCTGTTGCACTCCTGTCTCTTCTCGTTTTCGTAACGTTTTCGATGTTAACACGTGGCTGTCGGAGGTGGCAAACCATCCTCTCGGTTGGCGGCTCAGTTTGCTGGACGGGCGAAACGCCCGTCGCTCCACTAAAAGCTGATCTTCAGAACGGTGCCGTTGACGCCGACCAGCCATCCGGCTTTTGGACTTGCAAAGGCAACCGCCCAGTAGCCGGTGACGCCGGACAAGGGGAACCATGTGCTTCCTTCATCGGGAGTCCAAGCCGCTCCTCCCGCATTGGCAGTGATTACCACGGTGCGGCTGCCATCTCCTTCCTGATCGCCGTTGCCCACGCCATGCGCGTAGCTTAAGCCGAAAATCGCTCCGGTCACTGGAGGCGGGTTGGTGAGCGTCCAGGCTTGACCGCCATCGCTGGACGTGGCCGTCAGCGCGTTATTGGGATCGCTCGGGTCCAGGTCGCCGCCGCCCACGACGCCATGCCAGGGGTCGCGGAAAGCTACGGTGAATCCGCCGGCGCTCGGCGAACTCACTAGCGGAGTGTCATATCCGTTCCAGGTGTCGCCCGCGTCTCTGGTGGCGAGGATCCTCGCCACCGTCGCGCCGCCGGTTGCAATCCAGGCATTCCTTGCGCCCTGGGTTGCGACGCACGTGCCACTCGACGCGAATGAAAATTCCCCCGGCAATGCTGGCGGCATGTTGGCGCTGATGTCCTGCCAGGTGCTTCCATCGGTGGTGCGCAGGTCGGGAAAAACTCCGTTCACTGAGTCGCTGTGCGAAATGCCGCGCTTCGGAGTCCAGAACGCGAAGCAATCGTAGAACGCTCCGGGATTCTGGTTCTGGAACTGCATCGTCCAAGTCGCGCCGCCATCGACCGTTTTGTAGATGCGAAAATCGGTGGGGTTATTGCCAATGGATTGCAGGTAGGCGACCTTCTCGCTCACGCCCTGCACATCGCGGAATTGCAAAGTCTCGGCTCCCGACACCACGCCAGCCTTCCAGCTCGCTCCGCTGTCGGTGGTCACAAGAAACGTGCCACCCCGCCCGGACGCCCAGACGACGCGCGAATTCACCGGACTGACCGCAATTAGCCCCTGTGTAGTGCCGCTGTTTTGTGGAGTCAGGGTGGGTTGATGAAATTTCGCGTGCGTTTGCGCAAAACTCAGGGTCGCGAAGGCGACAATCAAGAAAGGAACCAGGACGCGTTTCGACATGGCGATTTCTCCGGAAGGGCAGTATAGGCCCGGGCCATAAATGGCGTCAAACGCGGCATTTGGGGTTGGTATGCTCCTTGGCACCGTTCGAGGTTATACTAGGATGAACACTCGCAACAGACGGCGGATGCGTCAGTCCTCTGGTTCAATCCAGAGAAAAAGCTGGGCCCACCCTACAGACCCTTCATGTAGCCGGCCATAATAATGAAACTATAAAATACGGGGAGATTTCAGATGCCACGAGGCCGATCAACTTTTACCAAGCGTCAGAAGGAACAAGCGCGCCAACAGAAACAGCGGGACAAGAATGAGCGCAAGACACAGCGCAAACAGGATCAACCGGGAGGCGTTGTGGTGGACGAAGCGGAAGAATTGCGTCAGATGCGTGAGCACGCCGCGGAGCAGGCCGCGCTGTTCGGTATCGGCAGCGACGACGACGAACCCAGTTCTATCGAGGTGTCGATCCCGCCACGGCACTAAGGCTGATCGCTAGACGCTTTGGAAGATTTGCCGGAGCGCAACGCTCCGGCGAAGCCCGGTTAATTCCATAAAAACTTATGGTGGAGTGCCGGACTGCTGGACGGGCGAGGACGCCCGTCGCTCCACTAAACACTAAACGAAGACCTCGCCCGGCAAAGCGGTTAACGTCCGCGATGCCAGGGTGTTTTGCACAAAGCGCTTCGGCTGGTCGCTGGCCGACGCATTTACTTGTTTGCGTTCGATGCGCAGCTTCAAGGTGCGCTCGATATTGCGCAGTTCCAGAACCTCCACGCCGGTGACCAGAGTAGACGCTCGGCCCTGTAAGCCCGCCCGTCCCGTACGCCCGACGCGGTGAATGAAGTCTTCCGCCATCTTCGGCAGGTCGTAGTTGATCACGTGCGCCACGTCATCGCAGTGCAAGCCTCGCGATGCGATGTCGGTCGCGACCAGCACTTGGTAGCGCCCTTCCTGAAATCCGCTCAAGGCGGCGTTGCGCTGGGACTGCGTGCGATCGCCGTGAATCATGGCAGCGTTGAAACCATCTCGCTCGAGTTCCTTGGCCAACCTTTGCGAGCCGCGCTTGGTGCGGGTGAAGATCAGGGTCTGTCCCTTTTCTTCGTATAGCAACTGCCGGAGCACGTCCAATTTTTCCGACGGGCGCACCTCATAAGCTTCGAGTTGCACGCTTTCCGCAGGCTTCAGAACTGAGCCCAGCGCTATCCGCACCGGCTCGCGCGTGTAGTCATTCACCAGCGAGGCCACCGACTGCTCCATGGTGGCGGAGTAACACAGGGTCTGCCGGCGCTGGGGCAGAATTTGCAGGATGCGCCGGATGGCGGGAAGAAAGCCCATGTCCAGCATGCGGTCGGCTTCGTCGAGCACGAGTATCTTCACGTGACGCAGGTCGGCGAACTTGCGGGTGATGAAATCCTGCAAGCGTCCCGGAGTAGCGATCACAAATTCGCAGCCGGAGCGAAGGCTATGGATCTGCGCCTTTTCCGATACGCCGCCGATAACCAGCGCCGCCTTCGGCATCTTCTTATCACGCAGTTGTTCGTACTGCTCATGAACCTGCATAGCCAGTTCACGTGTGGGCAACAGGACCAGGGCGCGGACGTTTTTCGATGCTTCAGTCTTCGCCGCTTCATGTTTAGACGATTCAGCGCGCAGCATCTCGATAATCGGAATCAGAAACGCGAGCGTCTTGCCGGTGCCGGTCTGGGCGGTGCCAATTACGTCCTTGCCTTCAAGGGCAGGAGAAATGGCTCGCGCCTGGATGGGTGTGAGGGTAATGAATTGAGCTGCCGCTAACTTCTGCTGCAAGGCAGCAGACAGGGGCAGTTCGGTAAATGTTGTCATTCGTTTGTTTTCTTTCTGGAGGGGCCTAGTAGATTCTCAGACACAGTGTCGAGATTTCGCATGCCGCTCGCATTGAAATTGGCGCTGGAACCAAACGGCGGGCAGGAAATGCGGAAGTGGTGCGGATCCAACAGGATCCCCGCTTAACGGCAAACCGTAGCAAAAGCGTTAATAGCAGTATAGCAGAAGAAAGCGGGGTGTGGGGTTACGTTGGTCATATTCTCGATAAACATTGTTGAGAAACCAAGTACTGGTCGTGTGGCGCGGACGCCCCGCCCGCGTTTCAGCGCACTGCAACGCTTCCGCGGATCACGACAACCGACGCAGCCGGGAGGTCGTAAAGCGTGTCTTTGCCGCCATTCTGTTTCGAGCGCGCAATAGGCCCGTCAGGATCAGCCGTACCGTTCGTGTAACTGACAACCGTAGGCGCCGCAGCTATTTCAGCATGCGCCATGAAGCGAGTACGCGGCGGGTTCCACTTGTACTGAGCACTGCCGAAGGTTGCGATCTCGACTGGCCCCGCGAAGCCCGCAGCCGAATCGGGCTTCCCGGGAACCGCGCCCCGAAAAGCAATCCGAGCGCGGTGCGGGTTTTCCTGGTCGCGATTGACCACAAGCAGCGACCACTCGCCGTCCGGACGCTTCAAAGCGTAGGCGGTGACGAGTTCGCGGCCAGCGCCGTCGTCGATATCGGACTTCGCCGAGTAGACTTGATGGTCTCCGCCGCCGGGCTGCGCCCACTCCAGGTTGATAAGTTGGGCAACAAAGAATTGCGCCAGCGGCTGCTGAATTTTGTAGGCAGCGTCAACCGTGAACATGCCGAAGGTGCCCGGAGAACTGTTGCAACCGGGCTCCATCTGCAGGGGCAGATAGTGGAAGTAATAAACGCCCTTGGCCCCCGCGTCGAGCAGCGATCCAATGTAATCCGCCA
>WNFF01011702.1_pt1 | contig 10850 bp, 8 predicted proteins | sample 5400441 | NCBI WGS metagenome assembly WNFF01 (sample SAMN13153345, study PRJNA577476) | soil metagenome | isolation source: 120 cm saprolite under Douglas fir tree site 2 hole 3 replicate 1 | place: USA:California | collected 2015-04-18
CGGCAGTGCAGAGCAAATCCTTTGTGATGTCGAGCGCGGGGAATTTTGGAATCGGGACGGGAGCGCCGACGCAGAAGCTGGAAGTGGCGGGGAACGTAAAGATCAGTGGTGGCGGCAACGCGCTGACGTTTCCGGACGGCAGTGTGATGAGCAGCGCGGCCACGGGAGTAGGCGGAGGGACAATCACGGGGGTGACGGCGGGGACCGGGCTGACTGGAGGAGGCACGACGGGAGGCCTGACGTTGGGGATTGCCAATGGTGGGGTAACAAACGCCATGTTGGCCGCTAGCGCGGTCAGCGACTCCAATGTGGCCGCGAATGCCAACATCGCGCCGAGCAAGATCGCTGGAACCGCGGCGACGCTCACAGCCACATCCAACACATTCACGGGCAGCATCACGGCGAATTCGTTCATCGGCAACGCCACGACTGCCACGACGGCGGTGAGCTTCAGCGGCAACCTTGCTGGGGAGGTGACGGGAACCCAGGGCAATACGGTTGTCTCGAACGCGGTCGCGGCTAGCACCGCCAATGCCATCGTGCGCAGGGACGGCTCGGGCAGCTTTTCGGCGGGAACTGTGACATTGGCTGGAAACCTAGCACTTCCAAACACGACGTCGAGCTCTGTGGGAGTGGTCACGATGGGAGGTCCCCGGTTCCTGCACGACTTCGGCACCGAGAACACTTTCCTCGGCGCAGCGGCCGGAAACATGAGCCTGACGGGAGACCACAATACTGGAGTGGGGGGCTCCGCGCTCCTCTTCGACACGACGGGCGGGTTCAACGCTGCCTTCGGCACCCAAGCGCTCCAGAGCAACACAACAGGCAGTCAAAACGCCGCCTTCGGTCACGCCACGCTCTTCGCTAATACGAGGGGCACCGGCAACTCCGCCTTCGGCTACGGCGCGCTCGGAGGCAACATTATCGGCATCAACAACTCCGCCTTCGGTGACCAGGCACTTCCGGCCAACTCCGCGGGCAGCAACAATGCCGCCTTCGGCGTAACCGCGCTCCAGGGCCTCAGCAGCGGGGATTCCAACATCGCGATCGGCGCTAGCGCCGGCAACATAGTCGCGAGCGGCAGCAACAACATCTATGTCGGTAACGCCGGAGGAGCTAGCAACGAATCGAATACCATCCGCATCGGCGCTGTGGGAACACAGACGGCGGCCTTCCTGGCCGGAATCTCCGGAGCCACCAGCGCCGGTGGTGTGGCCGTCTTCGTGAACCCCTCGGGCCAGCTCGGCACGATCACCTCTTCACGACGGTTCAAGGAGGAGATCGCCGACCTGGGCGGGGAAAGCGACCTGCTGATGAAGTTGCGGCCGGTGGCGTTCTTCTACAAGCCCGAGCTAGACGAGACACACACGCGGCAGTACGGGCTGGTCGCCGAAGAGGTGGCGCAGGTGGCCCCGCAGCTCGTGGTTTTCGACAAGGACGGTGAGCCGCAGACGGTGCGCTACCACTTCGTGAACGCCATGCTCCTGAACGAGGTCCAGAAGCAGCGGACGATCATTGTGAGACAGGAGTCGAAGATCCAGGATCTAGAGGCCAGGCTGGCGAGGTTGGAGGCCGCGATCGCAGAGCGATGAGCCTGGAGCCGGGAATGCTGTAGGCTTCGATCCGATAGAGGATTTATCTTGTAACTGCTACGGCTTCACGAACGACTCCTGCTTCGCCTCTCTCGCGAGCCAGATACTGGTCGTAGATCCAACGATAGGTTTTTTCGAGACCTGCCCGCAGTGAAGTGTTAGGCTCCCAACTGAGATACTTCTGGATAAGAGTGTTATCGCTGTTCCGGCCATTCACACCCTTGGGCGCGCTGAGATCGTATTTGCGCTTCAACTTGATTCCAGCAATTTCCTCCGCGATATCGACCAGTCGATTTATCGTCACCGCCTCACTCGATCCGAGATTGATCGGCTCCAGAATCTCCGAATTCATGATCAGATCGATGCCCTTAAGGCAGTCGTCAACATACATGAAGCTGCGGCTCTGATCGCCTGGGCCCCAGATATCGATTTCGTGCTTTCCGGAAACCTTCGCTTCGATTACCTTCCGGCAGATCGCGGCGGGAGCCTTCTCCCGCCCTCCGTACCACGTACCCCAGGGTCCGTAAACGTTGTGAAAACGGGCCACGCAAGTGTAGAGACCAAAATCTTCCCGGAAGTGTCGACACATGCGCTCGGAAAAGAGCTTTTCCCATCCGTAGCCATCTTCCGCGAGGGCGGGATAGGCGTCCGCTTCCTTGAGCGACGGGGCTTCGAATGTCTTCTGCATGTCTCCGTTGTATACACACGCGGATGAGGAGTAGAAAAATCTCCTTGCTTTGTATTTCCTAGCCGCCTGCAACATGTGGGTATTGATCAGCACTGAAAGCATGCACAGCGCTTTGTTGTGCTCGATAAAACCCATCCCGCCCATATTGGCCGCGAGATTGTAGATGTCGCTGGCGCCCTGGGCGCTTCTCTCACAGTTTTCTTTGAGGTTCAAATCGAGTGAATGATTCTCTACATCGTCAAAACGCTGGTACCACTCATCAAAAGACTTAATGTCTACTGCCCTGATCCGCTTGTGGCCTCGCGCGCGGAGATCCGCGACAAGATTCCCGCCAATGAAACCACCCGCTCCAGTAACAAGAACTAAACTCAGATGATCGCCCATTAATATGCCCCTCCCTAAATCGTGCCAAACATGTCACCAAACTCCCCGAAAACGTGAACCTGGATCGTTGCTACGTTGTCACCTTTGCGAGAAAGAGTACCGCCTCATCCTGCTGTCAGCGAGCTTTCTTCAGACCCAGTAATTCAAGCAATACAAGTGCCGCAAATTCCGCTCCATAAACCAAGTAGCGGCGCCACAGACGCCGCGGCTCGACCGAAAGCCGGAATAGCCATTCCAGGCCATGATCGCCCATCCACGCCGGTGCCTGTGCCAGGCGCCCAGTGTGGAAATCGAAGGCGGCGCCAACTCCAACTAAAACCGGGACGTTCAACCGATCGCGATGCTCGAACATCCAACGCTCCTGCTTGGGAGTGCTCAATCCAACCCAAACAATGTCTGCCTGCGCGCCTTCGATGGCATGAATGATTTCGCGATCCTCCTCCGGCGTCAGCGTGCGAAAGGGAGGGCTGTATGTTCCCGCCACTACCGCGCCGGAGAACCGGGAGACAAATCGCGAAGCCAGGTCCTCTGCAACACCAGGCGCTCCGCCATAAAAAAAGTGCCGGTATCCCTTCTTCGCTGTCTCTTTGCAAAATGTCTCCATCAACTCCGGTCCATACACCCGGCGTCGCATCTCGAACCCATGCCGCCGCCCGATCCACACGAGAGGCATCCCGTCTGGAACGACAAGCCCCGCCGCGTTCAGAGTCGCCTTGAACTCCCCGTCATGCTGCGCTTCCGTCACTCCGTGCATCCCTGTCACCGCAATGTACCGGCAACCCTCCCGCCGCGCGATCCATTCCTCCATCTGTTCCACCACTTCCGGTATCTGCACCGCATCCACCCGCACTCCCAGCACTCGAAAAGACCCGTTCGTTGAGTTTCGACGCAAGTACTCAGTTCTGGCCTCTTCATAGATTTGGGACATCTGCTCAGCCCGCTTCTCCCATGTCTGGGTCTTAGCAAATTCCAATGCAGCTTCGCTCATCTTTTGGCGTTCGTTTGGAAAGAGAAGCAGTCTCCGTATGCCTTGCGCAAGAGCGGTTATAGTTTCCTGCGGCGATGCCACCGGCACTTTGATCGCTGCTTTGTCCGGTACAAACGCGGCCACCCCTTGATGGTCAAGGGCCAGGATGGGTAACCCATGGGCCATCGCCTCCAAAACCGAGGGACCAAACGAGTCTCTCAAACTAGTGAACACGAAAGCATCGCAGCTTCTATACAACCGCGCCATTTCGAGCCAAGGCACTCTGCCCAAGAATTGCACCCGACCCTGCAGATTTAAGTCCTCGGCCCGCCGTTCCCACATCTCGCGCATTTCGCCGTCTCCAGCAATGAGGAGCTTCACCTGTGGCTCTTTCACCTGCGCCAAAGCCTCTAGCGCCAACGGCAACGCCTTTCTGACTTGCAGTTTTGCCGCCCAAAGCAGCCTTAGCGTTCCGTCGTTCCTTGGCGAATCAAGGCCGTTAGAAAGGAAACTGGACGGAATTCCCGTGTCCAAGAATGTCCTCACATCCCGGGCACCCAAGGTGCTAAGCAACTGTTGCGTTTCACTGTTAGTGGCAAGCACAGTCGAAATGGACCTCGCGGCCTTGCGCACCTTGGGAGCAAACCGCAACAGACTCACGCGCGCATTGCGGATACTCTCGCTTCGCCAACGGTTTCCAAAGCAGGAACGAAATGCCCGCGGTGCTCGTTGTCCACCACCCACTGGCCCCCACACAAGAGGCACGGGCAGCCGCCTGAGCAATGGAGGAGCGCTAACGGTTCCCCAACTGACATGATGAGCAACATCAAAACCTATTTCTCGGTGGAGCTCCACCGCTTTTTTGAAGGCAAGCCTTTGCCACAGCAAATAATGAATGCGGATGAATCTGGACCTGGCTTTACCATAGGGGTCCAATCGTTCCAGCAACTTTGGAAGCTTAATCCAGTGCACTCGCAAGTTTGCGTTCGGCTGCTGTGCGAGAAAGTCTTCGACCCCTTCCCGATCATGGGGATGCGTCAGAACCCAAACCTGATGCCGCAACGAGAGGTGCCATGCCCAGTTCCATGTGAAGCTCGGCTCTGTCCCTTCGCGCGGGCTACAGACGACACCAACCAACAGAACCTTCACTTGTCACGCTCCCAGTGAACCGACATCACGCTGCCCCCAGCCACGCCAGTCCGAAAAATTTCCGACCTCCTACCTCCGAAACAACCCGTTAGACGAGGCTTGAGGGACGGTCATTCTGGCGCCGCGCCATAAGCTTAAAGCTCAGCGAAGCGCCCAGCCGATGGTTCATCCACTTCGTCGCTTTGGTGCGTCCCGCTGCATATCGCACGCGAGTGACACCGAATCCCTGTGCCTCCAGTGCGGCGGCGATCGCGAAGTCATCAAGTCCCTCGCGCGCATGATATTCCGCCAGATCGCCGGGACTGGCAATCGCACGGGCATGCGTAGCGTTTCGGGGAAGAACCAGCTTTCGAAAGCGGCGTGTCATACCGGGGAGCAGATCCTTCCTATCGTGAAGCAACTTTGCCAGAATCGTATCGAAGTTGCGGTAGCATGTCGCCATCAAGCGAGACGATGGAATCACAGGATCGAAGTTGGAATAAAAGAAACCGCCCGGCAGGATCCGCGCCGCGGCCTCCCGAACCACCTCAACGGGAGAATACAAATGATGGAGAACGGAGCTAAACGCGATGATTTCGAAATTCTCTGTCGAAGAAGCCAGGAAGTGCTCAATGGAATCATTCACGAATCTTGCAGCGTATCCGCTGGCACCGATTTTCGCTTTGGAGACTTCCAACATGTCGGGCGAGACGTCAACCACGGTAACGGCCCATCCCCGCTTCAGCAGTTTCAATGTCAAATTCCCACTACCACCTCCACAATCTAGGCATCGAATCTTTTCAAACTGATTCTCAAGCCCTTTCCTCATCTCATCCACGTCGTTGTCTAGCATCTCTTGAAAGAAAGTGTCCGCGGCGCAGGACTCGTAGTGGTCGTACTTTTGCGCAATTTCCCTGTAGAACTCTACGTTGGCCGAGACAACCTGATCCTTCGCGGGCATGGCGGTCTGCATCCTAACGCTCCTCTTCCCCGCTAGAAGCACAGCTTGCCGCTTCAGCGTGCGGAGCCACTGCGGAGGACGCGTTTCGATTGGGCTGTTCTAGCGCCTGGCGATAGATGTCCATAAGCCTGCTGTAATTGCGCTCGGCGGTGTATTTCGCCTCGTATTCCTGGCGGGCGGCGCGGCCCATGCACAAAAGCTCTTCCGGGCGGTTCCACGCCCACTCCACCTTCGCGGCCAAATCCGCTTCATCGCCCGCCGTAAAATGCATCCCTGTCTTCCCGTCCTCGACAATCTCGGCCATCGATCCCAGCCGCGAAGCAATCACCGGCACGCCGCACGCAAATGACTCGATAATCGCCAGTCCGAAGGTTTCGTACCAGATGCTCGGGAACACCAGGAAGCGGGCGCCGCGCACCAACGTCACAATGTCCTCCCGCGACACTTGCCCTGGCATCTCAACTCCGCGAAGTTCCTTGGCTCCGATTTCTTTGGCCAATTCCGCTTTCAAGGGACCGTCCCCCGCAATCCGCAGCGGAATCGTTTCCCTCAGCCGTTCCCATGCTCCCAGCAACACCCGCAGCCCTTTCTCCTCCGCAAGCCGCCCCACATACAAAGCATACTCACCGGGTTCCTTTTTCGCACCGTGATCACACACCACGAAATTTGGTTTCACAGCGATGCGCTCCGCAGGCAGACCACCTTCGGTAAATTTCCGCCGCGCAAACTCCGTCAGCGCCACGTACACGTCCACCTTTCTCTTCCACGTTCCCATCGTTCGGTGTATCGCAAGCATCGCCGCAACAGCCGCCGTCGCCGCCCTGCTGTCGCGGTAACAAGCATGGACCACTCCCGGCCAGGGCACGCTCCTACCTAAGCAGGCTTCGCACACTTTTCCATCGCGTAGGAGCGTTGCGCTGGGGCACAGCAACCGGTAGTTGTGCAGCGTCTGCACCACCGGGACATCCGCTTCCGCGCACGCGTAATATGCCGCCGGCGAAATCAGCGGAAGCGTATTGTGAAAATGTGCCACGTCCGGCTTTTCCCTCGCGACCAGCGCCTTCACTTCGCGAAACGACCGCGACGCCCATACCGTCTCCAATCCCGTTCGCAGCGACGAGAAACCGTGCCGGTCACGCAGTTCATCGTTGTTTCGCTGATACCGGACCACCGCGTGTCCACGTTCCGCAAGCAGCCGCGTCTCCGCCTCTACTGCGACATCTTCGCCGCCTCGGTGCTGATAGGTGTTGTGCACCATCAAAATCTTCATGAGCGCTTCGCTGCGATGCCCACAAGCAAACTCTTCTACGCAATCACGGTTATCCAGCTCTCTCCTTCAAGCGGTAGTGACCCTCGCGCTCCTCAATCCAGGGCTGAAGTTCTCCCTTGGAAATTGCGCAGAAAAATTTATTCCCCTGCGAACGCACCGGGGAAACCAAATTCAGCGTCGCCTGCCCCAGACGCAGTGCACTAACAAAATTCCGCGCCCCCAGTCTCTCGGCCAATGCGGCTACTCGAGATTCCTTCCGCGCTCGGGCTGGTAGGCCGAGACGCATTTTTCAACCTCGTGCCCTGTCCAGCGATAAATAAAGTTAGGAATCGGCCCGTTCCGCATTCCGGCGCAACTGTACCCGTTGTCAGCCACAGCAAAAATCTCGTACGGAAACGAGAATCCGAACCGCACGAGTATGCGCAGAGCCCAGGAATCGTTCGGCTCTACGAAGAAAACGTGCTTCTGGGAAACACGGACCATTTCTCCAACCGCCTTGTGTGGGCTGCGGCAATGATGAAGAACGGCATGGGCAAAGACGACATGGTAGCTGCCATCCGGCAAGCTTATGTTTTCCGCGTCAAGATCCATTCCGGTTGAATCTATGTTCGACAACACAATCCGCTCAAACCCGCACGCCGAAAGAATATCGATGTCTTCCTGCCCTCCACCTATAACCAGTGCCGGAAGACTTCTATCAACACTGCATGCCTCCAGGTGGTGCCGCATGACCCCCAACAGGCAGGACTTATCCTTCGGTGTCCTCGCGACCCGGCTCGTTACTGCTGGGATTTGTGTAATTTCCCGCATTCCACCCCTCTCTTCCGCGAGAAGTGCTTTATCTGTTCGTCACATTCAAAGCTGTCGAATCCTATCCAGCAGCCCTTGGCGTGGGGGACGGGAGACCTACCCGGTTCATCGGATTTCGGGCGACCGCCAGCATTCCATTCTCTGCACAAAGCAGAGGTGCGCACGCGCATCCTGCCAGTAGATAGAAAGGGATCGCGCCATAGGGGGCTTCGAAGAACGCAGTGGACAGCGAAAAAATCAGCATCGTCGCCCAGAAGATGATCCCGAATGGCCGGCCACGCCCACTATAGACGTTCCACAGCAGTCGCCCGAGCTCCCTCTGGAACAGCACGAACAGCCCCACACCAACCCACCCCGTATATCCCAAGACGTAAAAGAAAGCGTTGTGGGGGGTGCGTATGAACTCCCCCTCCAGGTATGGCACCAGATCACCGAGAGGAAAGCCATAGCCGTGGCCAAGGAGCGCTCGCAAGGAATTCGCGTGCACAGAGCTCCAGATTTCTGCCCACCACAACGCCCTCCAGACGGTAGTGTCCTCGTACGTTTGCGCTTCGAGAGTTAGATCCGCAGCAAGGTCCGAATTGACCGGCGCAAGTATCCGCCCCGCTACGTCGCGTGCCGAAATGGTGCCGCCCCGCGACTCCGGGGCCGGAATCGCAAGGTTTGTGACGTATAGGAGCCCAACGACGGCGGCGACCGCTGCGCCACCGAGCAAAGCTCTTTTAAGGTTTTTTGTGATCGCACTCCACACGAAAAGTCCTAGCGCAAATGCAAGCCACTCCCCGCGAATGAGCATCCCGAGGAGCACCGCCGCGTTCAGGAGCAAAAGCAAAAACACCTTGCGCAAGTCCTTCTCGTACGACAGCAGACCGAGCAGGATCGCGGCAGAGAACATGGGCTGGCCGAAAATGGGAACCGCACCGACTTCTCCGGAGACACCCGGAAAAAACAACGGGATCCGGTTCAACACCAGAATAAATAAGATTCCATACAGACCGTTGGCCCACGCCGCGAGGCGCACAAACTTCGGCAGGAATTCGGCATCTTGAGACCCTACCCATAGACCCAGGAAGAAATACAAAGGATAGTAGTTGAAGGCTAAATCGCGCACTGCACTGAGTGCTGGGTACCCCAGGAAAACCCCGCGGAGCACCTGGAACGCTCCAAACGCTAGAGAGAGCAGAAATAGCATCCTAAAGCGGTGCAGAGCCGGAGTCTCCATAGCAGTCCATAGCCAGCGGCCATGCCTGGTCCGTGGTCCACAAAACAGGAACCCGGCCAGCACCACTTCGCCAACGAAGACGTGCAGAGGCGGAATTCCCCAATAGGCGAAAGATCGGCCCATACAGAAATAGCCGACTAACAATATGGTTACGATGCGAAGCCACATTTACTTCACGAAACTCCATCTCCACTTCGTTTCACGGGAACCGTAATAGATCCAACAAACCGAGATTGTGTAGGCGCCGAAGCCGGCGACCATGCTGGCGGCAGCGCCCGCAAGGCCCCACCAACGCATAAAGAGAAGGGCCGAGATCACTGCCACAGGTGCGGCGATTGCGTTGGCAACCAGATCAAAGCGCGTTTTCTGCCAAGCGCGCATAGCCATCGCGTAGCCAATGGAAAATCCCTGGCAAGCCGCGATCAGCGCAAGCAGCGGTATTAGGCCCGCATAGGAGGCATACTTTCCACCGTACAATAGATGTTCGATCGGCCCTGAAAAGAGCGCCAGAATCGCCGCAAAACAAAGTGCCACGCTGCCGAGCCCAGCGCTGACGAGCACCGTCTTGTGCCTCAATCGTTCCGTCTGACCCCGTCCGAAATCGTAAGAGAAGGAGGGCAGAACAAGAATCCCAGCCGCAACGATGGAGTGGCCCATGGCCAACATGGGAAGCTGCATGGCGCGCAGTATCCCCGCTGCACCCAAGCCTAGAACAGCAGCCGCGAGGAAGGTCTGCGTCTGGAAGACCAGAGCGCCCAGCACGGCGCTACCCACCAGCCACCGCCCGTAAGTCCAGTTCTCCCCTAAGGCCGCGCGCCAAGAAACGCCCGGCTCTTCGTTAGGCGTGCGCTTCAGAAGTCCGAGCCGCCACACCAGCAGCCCCGCTGCCAGAAAGCTCCCGCATCCCATCAGCAGAAACACCGTGAACGCCCCCAGCCAACCGTAATGCCCAAGCACAAACAGTCCTGCGGCGACAAAGGTGACGTAGAATCCGGAACCCAGCACCGCCAGCGCCGGCCGCTGCACCACGTAGCACATTCGCCGGGCCAGCCAGGCCAGAAGCAGGAACGGCAGCACTATTCCTGCCCCCAGTACCGCCCCGACCAGCGGACTCCCCGGCACGACCCGCTCTAAAATGACGCTCGCTAAAAGCGCGACCACGGAAAGTGGCCCAACCAGCGCCAAGTGCACGTAAATCTGTGCTCGAAAGTACGCCGGCAACCGCTCCGCGTATCGAGACGGCCCCAACACGCACATGGGTTCCAGCAGCAGCACGTTATGAAACCCCGACACAAACAGGAATCCCGCAAACGCCACCGCGAACGCGCCATACACTTCCGGGGTCATCCACCGCGCAAGCAGTAGGTTCACCCCGAATCCCGCGCCCGCCGTCAAGCCCTGGTCCACCAGGGAAATCGCCGACAGCCATCCCCAAACGCGGAGCTTCGCAGGCGTCAGCAGCGAACCTATGGCTCTCTCGGCTACCGCCATTCCTTATCCTTTCCACGCCGCCATCCCTGCCGAATCCCCTTGACTTCTATTAACGATTGAGCTACCATACGACGTGATTTACTCGAAGCCAGCTTCGCTCCCGCCACGAATCGTCCTAACTCCTTTGGACGCAACACTTGCGAGCCTCCCGTCCAGTAACTCCTTTATTCGCAACACTTACGAGGCCCCCTTGCAAGCGTTGGGCTCTGTTGACATCCTCTATGAGGGAAGGGATGCCTCTCAGGCGGTAGATGTTATAGGCCAGGCCGAGCAGCAGGGCTTGGCGGACCTGCGTGGCCAGGCTGCGTCCCGGTGCGCGCGAGGAGAGCTTGCGTTT
>WNFF01004969.1_pt1 | contig 10849 bp, 12 predicted proteins | sample 5400441 | NCBI WGS metagenome assembly WNFF01 (sample SAMN13153345, study PRJNA577476) | soil metagenome | isolation source: 120 cm saprolite under Douglas fir tree site 2 hole 3 replicate 1 | place: USA:California | collected 2015-04-18
GTCGAACGGCACATAGACGCCGGCCGTCATGCAGAAAGGCTCAGTGGCAAAAAGCCTGGTGGCCATCATTGCGCCATCGGGCATCGAGCTTTCGAGCCCGATATCGACCAGCCACACCTCGGCGCGGCGGAGCAGGTCGGTGGCGATCAACCCGGCTATGTCGTGGCGTCGCTCGATGAGAAGAATTGAGAAGCGCGCCGCACGCATCCCCTCGAGGACAAGGGCCTCGTCGGAACCCGCCGCAAGCCGGGCCGACCTGGCGTAACGGTCGATGGCCCGCGAACTTCCCGGCGAAGCCGTGTGAATGGCGAGGTCGTAGACGTAGTTCAGTTCGTCCATGTCATCGAGCATCAAAGTCCTGCCGCGTGCCAGACCCAATCGGCGTGCCTGACGCAAAAGCGCGTCGCTCGATATGCAGTCCAGGATTTCGTGATGGTGCGACTTGCTGATCTCTCTCAGCCGACGATAGCGGGCAAGCACCTCGCTGCGACTTGACGGCCCGTTATCATTGAAGGGGATATTGTGTTCGCGCAGAGCGAGAGCCATGGAACTACTCAATGTTACGCCATCAATGATGCGAGGCTTCTTTGTAGTCCCGCAGCGCGATTCGCGGAACGAAGGAATGCTCTTTTCAACGGAGTTTCCCAGCCGCTGCGCAAAATCATCTATTCCCACGGCATCGCCCGGTGTGGGATGTTCCGGTGGAAGCAATGCTGAAATCAGAGTTTTAGTTCATGTCTGACAATCCCACCCACGCCGACGGCAGCCGCGTCCTTGCCAATCTCAATGCGCTCCGCGGCATCGGCGCCTACAAGAGCGGCGTTCACAAGCCGACATTCTCCGAGCCGCACATGACGTCGCTGGCATGGCTTGCCGAGCGACTTCCCGAGGCAGGGCTTGCCGCCACGATCGACGGCATCGGCAATGTGCTCGGCACAAGCTCGAAATCCGGGCCGAAACTGCTGGCCGGGTCACATCTCGAAAGCCAGAATTACGCCGGCTGGCTCGATGGCCCTCTTGGCGTCGTCTATGCCCTCGAAGCCGCCCGTGTGCTCAATTCCGACCCGACCGTCAAAGGCGCGGTCGAGGTCGCGGCATGGTGCGATGAAGAAGGGCATTTCGGCAGTTTCCTCGGCAGCAGGTCTTACGTCGGCGGTGTCACCGAGGCCGAGATCGACACAGCCCGCGACCGCAACAGCGATCGAACGATGCGGCAGGCGCTCCAGAGCGTGGGGCTTGCCGGCCGGCCGCGCGCCACGGCCGAACGCGGCCGGCATATCGGATATGTCGAGGCGCATATCGAACAGGGCGAATCGCTCGAACGCGGCAATCTCAAGATCGGCATCGTCACGTCCATTGTCGGGATCTGGCAATACCGGATCACGTTTGTTGGCGAGCAAAATCACGCCGGCACCACCCGGATGGAGATTCGGAAAGACGCCGGGCTGGCGCTGGCCCGGTTTTGCGTCGCGATCGACGATCGTTTCCCCAAAGCGTGCGGACCGCGCACGGTCTGGACGACCGGCCGCATCACGCTCGACCCCGGTGCGCCCAGCATCATCCCGGGACGGGCGGACATGCTGTTCCAGATTCGCGACGACGACCCCGCCGTGATCGCGCGCCTGGAGGACTTGCTGCGGAGCATGATCAGTGAGGTCAACGCACGGGGCCGCTGCAGCGTAACGCTGGAGCGCATTCGGACCGGCGCGCCCGCCATGATGGATGCCGCATTCCAGAATGCGATCGAAGCCGCGAGCACAAGCTTCGCGGGTGGCAGGTCCGTGCGCATGCCGAGCGGCGCCGGTCATGACGCCCAGGTTCTCGCCACCATCATGCCGGCCGCCATGCTGTTCGTGCCGTCGATCGGCGGCATCAGCCATCACTGGAGCGAGAACACCGCGGACGCCGATATCGTCACCGGCGCTCAGGTCTTCGTCGAGGCCTGCCGGCGCCTGCTTTCGTGATGAAGCACGAAACTACCCGGTCAAATTGCGCGTGATATTGATGGCAAACGCAACGGGAACTCCGACCAGCATGCCGAGCATGCCATAGCCGAACCCGGCCGCGACCGCCCCAAGCATGCTGGCGCTGCCGCCCGCGCCATAGAGCGCGCCGACAAGACCACACGACAGCGTCACCACGACCAGATTGCGGTCATTGCGCTCCTCGATCCTGTGACGCCGCGCCTCTTTCCTGTTGAAGACATAGGGGCCGGCTGGCTCCGCTGAACCGCAATGGGGGCAGTTGACCGCACGAAACGAGACGGCACCGCCGCAGTCGTGGCACTCGATCAGTTCCGGTTTTCTCGCACGCATGCGCGGGATCGTAGCTTGCCCGAATGACCTTGCAATCCGCCGAATCGCAGGTTCCGAGAATTTCGGCGAAAAGCTACGTCATCTCTGGTACGCCCGATCACGCGTTTTGCGTTTTGGACACAATGCCGTCCTAGGGTATCATCGACGAAATCACGGGGGAGCAAACCGATGCGCTTTTTCCTTGCCGCGGCGACGGCCGTCTTGCTCAGCGGGGCGGCCCACGCCCAGAGCCAAAGCGTTCCCAAATACGGCGAAGAGGACAAGGCGAAGTCGCCCGCGCAGGTCGAGGCCGACAAGGCTGCCGAACGGGCCTATCAGCACTCGCTCCACAACATCCCCGACAAGGGCCCGAGCGATCCCTGGGGCAGCGTGCGCAGCAACGACGCGCCGAAGACCCCGGTCGAGAAAACAAAGGCAAAAACCGGTTCGGCGACCGCAAAAACCGGCAGCCCCAATTGACAGCCCCAATTGACGCTGCCTCGCCACGCCGCCCGGTGCGCGCAATCACTCAGGCGTGACGCCGGCCCCAGGCGATGGCGGCCCAGACGCGCTCGTGCAGGTAGTACCAGGCGATCTTGGTTCCGACTTCGAGAACTGCGATCGAGCCCGCGATCTCGACCCTCCCGGTCATGAACCAACTGATGGCGAAGGTGTCGACCGTTCCCAGCGTCCGCCAACTGATTGCCTTGAGGACCGACCGGGCGTGCGTCTCTGCGCCTAGCAATGATGGGATCAAGCGGGGTGCCTCCTGCACTGACGATCACTGAATGGACAACCTTGACGCATATTGTTGACGCATATTGTTCCACAATTCCTGACGGGTTAGGCGCAGCGACGGGTGCGATCCGCCTCCGAAAAATTCAAGAACACTTTGATCGAACAACCCATTCTGATACGCCGGGCCGACTCGCGCTATATGCCAAACTGGGGGCTGAAATGAGATTGTTCTTGTCGCTGGTCGCGGTGGGTAGCCTGTGCCAGGCGGCATCAGCCGAAATACCGGATTGCAAAACGATCGCGGACCCCGCCACCAGGCTGACCTGTTACGACAAGATCAACCCGCCCATCGCCACCTACCCGATCCCGCTGCCTAAACCGACGGCACGGCCTTTTTCGGTCCCGCAAGCCGACGGCGCCGGCTACGCGGATTCACAGAGCGAGGATGACGCGCTGGTGAACGCAAAAATGAACGGGATCTGCCGCGGCTGCTGAGGCCAAGGCTATCGCGCTGCCGCGTGCGGCGACACGTCGCTGGGCGCGCGACACGCTTCTCGCATTCGCTACGCTACGCTAGAAAACCGTCAAACCCCTCATATCTGCTTTCCAGATGAACCTGCTTGAATCGCTCCCCACGGTGATCGGAACCGCGGCGATCGCCCCCGCGCTGCTCATTTTGTGGCTGGTGGTTGCAGCCGGCGAGCGGCCCGGTCCGCCCGCCAAGGTCTGGACCGCGTTCGTGCTCGGCGCCGCCAGCATCTCGCTGCTGGGCGCGGTTCGCGCGCCGTTCAACCGGCTGCTCGCAGCTCCCGAGAACCCCTGGGTGGCGCAGGCGCTTCACGCGATTTTCGGGATCGCGCTGCCCGAGGAGACCGTCAAGATCCTGGCGATTGTGGTTGTGTCGGCGGTGTCGGCCGCGCGCCGCCCTTTTGCCGACCCGATGGATACGGTGGTCTATGGGGCGGCGGCTGGGCTCGGTTTCGCGGCCTACGAAAACCTTGCTTACCTCGAGCAGCACACGGAGATGTGGCGCGCACTGGCGGCGTTGCGCAGCGTCCTCACCGTTCCCTTCCACGGCGCGCTCGGCATCATTGCCGGCGCTTATCTTGCGATCGCACGATCCAGTACCGCGCTCGGCGCGAACCGGCACAACCGCGACTGGGCGCGCCTCTCGAGCCGTCTTCTGATCCTGCTGGGGCCGCTCGGGCTGCACGCGGGGTTTGATTTTCCGCTGCTGATGCTGCAGCACGCGCCCGACCTCGACCCGTCAACGCGGCTGTGGCTCGGCGCAACCAGCGTCGTGATCGGTTTCTCATCGATCGCTTTCGCGGCGCGGTTGGTGCACCGGGTCGCCCGCCACCACGCCCCCCGCACGGAACTCGCCCGCGAGCGGTTGAGCCAGCTACGGCGGATGTGGGCGCTCCTGGTCGCCGGCGGCGGCGCCGGCTTTATCGGTCTGGCCTTCGTGCTGACCTCGGTGCATCATTGGCTGCTCAATCCCGACCGCAACCTGGCGCGGGTGCTGGTCCCGGTCGGGCTGACCGCGATCCTGCTTGGCTGCGCGCTACTTCTCGTCACAACCGCGGTGTATTTTCTAGGCCGCAACCGCCTGCGCACAACCGCCGAGGGCTTTTCGTCGGTACCCGGTCGAAGCTAGGATATGAGCCGGTCGAGACGTCACCCGCGTTGCCGGTATCGGGAGTTCTCCAATGACCCTTCCCCAGGACACCAATCAAGCCACTAATCAAGCCACACCTAACGACATCAGCAAGTTGCAATCCGAAATGAGCGCCGCGGTACGCGCACATTGGAAGGCGTTCTTGATCGAGGGCATCCTGCTCGCGATCCTGGGCCTCGCCGCCATGATCGTGCCGCCGCTCGCGAGCCTTGCGGTCACGATCTTCCTCGGCTGGATGTTCTTGATCAGCGGCATCGGCGGGCTGATCGTAACCTACTGGGCTCGGCAGATGCCGGGCTTCTGGTGGTCGCTGATTTCGGCGGCGCTCGCCGTTCTCGCCGGCCTGATCCTGCTGGCGCGGCCCGTTCAGGGCGTGCTCACGCTCACCATCGTCGTCGGCGCCTATTTCCTGGCTGAAGGCGTTACCAGCATCATGTATGCGCTGGAGCACCGGCGCGAATTGTCGGGGCGTTGGTCCTGGCTCCTGATCGCGGGCCTGATGGACATCTTGATCGCGTTGATCGTCATTACAGGATTGCCGGGTTCGGCGGAATGGGTCCTGGGCCTTCTGATCGGCATCAACCTGTTGTTCGGGGGTGCCACGCTGATCGGCATGGCGCTCGCCGCCCGCAATTCCTGATGACAAGATAAGACGCCTGCGATATAGAGCGGACATGATCACCATCGCCACCAGCTATTTTTGGTACTTTAGCTACGACAGCTCGCTGGCGGTGGGAGGATCGCGCTCAATCTAAGAAATTGCAGCCAAAAGTCCGAACAGCCGCCAGACCTGGCGGCTTTTTTGTTGGCCGGCAGGTTCTCGAAAACCAAGAGGAGCCCGCCGTGTTGAGCACGACAGACGATCTACGAATAAGGGAATTGAAGGAGCTGAGTACGCCGGACGAGGTGATGCGCGAAGTACCGCGCACCTTGACGGCGACGCGCGTTGTGATGGCGGCGCGGAATGCGATCCACGCCATCCTGAACGGCACCGACGACCGCCTTCTGGTCATCGTCGGTCCCTGCTCGGTTCACGACCCCGCGGCAGCGGTCGATTATGCCGAGCGCCTCGCCTGCTTGCGCGACCAGCTTTCCGATCGGCTCGAGATCGTGATGCGGGTCTATTTCGAGAAACCGCGCACGACGGTCGGATGGAAAGGGCTGATCAACGACCCGGACCTCGATCATAGCTTCAATATCAACAAAGGCCTGCGCCTCGCCCGCAACGTGCTGTCCGCGGTCAACAATCTCGGCCTGCCGGCCGGCACCGAATTCCTCGACATGACGACGCCCCAATACATCGCCGACCTGGTGGCCTGGGCGGCGATCGGCGCGCGCACGACCGAGAGCCAGATTCATCGTGAGCTTGCCTCGGGACTGTCATGTCCCGTCGGTTTCAAGAACGGCACCGACGGCGACGTCCGAATCGCAGCCGACGCCATCAAGTCGGCGTCGCATCCGCACCACTTCATGGCGGTGACAAAAGGCGGACGTTCGGCGATCGCGGCAACTTCGGGCAATGAGGACTGCCACATCATTCTGCGCGGCGGCGCCAAGCCGAATTACGACGCGGCAAGCGTCGAGGCCGCCTCGGCCGAACTCGCCCGCGGCGGTGTCGCGCCGCGGATCATGATCGACACCAGCCACGCCAACAGCAGCAAGAAGCCGGAGAACCAGCCAAAGGTCGCAGCCGACATCGCGCGCCAGCTATCCGACGGCGAAACACGCATCATGGGCGTCATGATCGAGAGCAACCTGGTCGCGGGGCGGCAAGATGTGCTGCCGGGCGTGACGCTCACTTATGGGCAGAGCATCACCGACGGCTGCATCGACTGGACCACGACCGTGCAGGTGCTGAACGTCTTGGCCGACGCCGTCACGGCACGGCGAAATGCGCCGCGAAGTAAATCACGAGACCGCTCGGCCTGAGCGGTTCACGATCATCGGCTGGGCGCCCGGCTCCGGGCGCGCTACAGCGTTTTTCGAGCGAGGTGGGTTCCGGTTCGCGCGTAGAAAGCGCAAGAGGCGAGCGCCTCCGTTCCGATGCAATCGGAACGGAAAGGCTCTAGAGCATGATCCTGAAAAGTGGGTACCGGTTTTCCGAAAAGATCATGCTCAAACAATAAGCTAGAGCGCGGTGACGATTCATCCTGAACTCATCGCGCTCTAGCATCCGCGGCAGATGCTCTTGATCTTGCGATCGAGAGCGGCGTCTTCCCGGTTCGCCGGATCGTTCGGATTGCTCAGGTTTTTCTCGGAAGGCACGTCGCCGGCGCGCGGCTGGCGGTGACCGATCGGCGCCTGGGGGAGAGGCCGGTCCGAACTCGAACTCCCCGCCGAGTTCTTCATGTAAGTCGACGTTCCGCCGCTCTGCTGCGCCATAGCCGTTTCACCGATGGCCGTTGCGCCGGCGGTGAGAGCCAGAACCGTCGCGAAGATCGTTTTAGAGGTGAATTTTTTCATTTTTGCTTCTCCCGTTTCAGAGAACGCATCGCTTTCCGACCCATTGTCACGGCTCCGGCGGATAGAGATGCACGTCGCCGCAGTAGTCGGTGACACGATAGCGTGTTTCTTCCTGCGCTTCACCTTCATCCTGTGCGTCACATTCACCCGCACCAGGATTTTGTGGCAGGAGATAGTTCGGGCCAACCGGCGCCTTTCCGGCGCCTCCAGGAATATCCAGGACATAGCCCGGCTGGCACAGTCCCGACACCCTGCCCCGCAGCGCACGCATCAGCTCCTGGCCACGCGCCAGCGTGGTGCGCAGATGCGCCGTGCCGGGCGCCAGATCGCCATGATGCAAATAGTAGGGCTTGATCCGGCATTCAACGAAGGCGCGCATTAAATCTTCCAACGCCGAGGCGCGATCATTGACGCCGCGCAGCAGCACGGACTGGCTCACCATGGGAATGCCGGCATCGATCAATCGCGCGCAGGCGGCGCGGGCGTCATCGGTCAATTCCCGCGCATGGTTGGCGTGCAATGCAACCCAGACGGTCGCGCCCGTAACCTTCAACGCCGCGACCATATCGGCGCCGACGCGCAGGGGATCTGCGACCGGCACACGGGTGTGAATCCGGATGATCTTGACGTGGTCGATCGCGGCAAGCTCGGCCATGATATCCGAGAGCCGCCGCGGCGACAGCATCAACGGATCGCCCCCGGTCAGGATGACCTCCCAGATCTCCCGGTGGTCCCTGATATAGTCGAGCGCGCGTCCATAGGCTGCATCCGATAGCGTGCTCTCCTTACCCGGTCCGACCATTTCGCGGCGGAAACAAAACCGGCAATACACCGCGCAGACGTGGACCAGCTTGAGCAGCACGCGGTCCGGGTAGCGGTGCACGATGCCGGCCACCGGCGAATGAACGTGATCGCCGATCGGATCGGCGTGCTCGCCCGGCTTTCTCGACAGCTCCGCGGGCGTTGGAATGAATTGTCGCGCGATCGGGTCGTTTGCGTCGTTGACGTCGATCAATGCGGCGAGAGCTGGCGTCACCGCGATCGCGTAGGCGGCGGCGACTTTTTCGAGATCGGCGAGATCGGCGGCGCGCGCGAGACCGTGAGCGACCAATTCGGCCGGCTCCCGCAGCGTTGTGGCGGGTCTCTTGCTGCTCACGAATGTCTTGCTGCTCATGCGTCACCGGAAGGCGGCGTCCAGACCACCTGGTCGAGCCTCTTAGCCCCGCTCGCTAGCATCACAAGCCGGTCGAAGCCAAGCGCGACACCGCTTGCATCCGGCATGTGCGCGACGGCAGCCAGGAAATCCTCATCGAGCGGATAGCGCTCGCCATAACGCCGCGCCTTTTCATCCATCGCCAGACGGAAGCGGCGGCCTTGTTCGTCCGCATCCGTCAATTCACCAAACCCATTGGCGAGCTCAACGCCGCAGGCATAGACCTCGAAACGTTCGGCCACGCGCGGATCGGACGCCTTGACCCGCGCCAACGCGGCCTCCGGCGCCGGATATTCGAACAAAAACGTCAAACGGCCCTGCCCCAGATTGGGTTCGATGTGCTCGACCAGTATCTTGCTGAAAATATCCGACCAGGTGTCGTCGGCGGCGATCCGCACCTTGTGCTGCGCCGATGCCGCCAACGCCGCACGGTCGCCCTCTCCGTCCACGATGGTTGCGAGCAGGTCGATGCCGGCAAACCGCTCGAAGGCGGCTGCGACGGTAAGCAGTTCCGGCTCCGCGAAGGGGTCGGCGGTCTGGCCGCGGAACGAAAACCGGCCAATCCCGGTGGCCCGCGCCGCATGAGCGATGATGACGACGGCATCGGCCATGACCGCGTCATAAGGCGCGTTGGCGCGGTACCATTCCAGCATGGTGAATTCCGGCAAATGCAAATCGCCGCGCTCGCGGTCGCGAAACACCCGCGCGAACTCGAAAATCCGGCTCTCGCCCGCGGCCAGCAATTTCTTGCAGGCGAACTCCGGCGAAGTCCGCAAGTACCGCGTCGCGCGCTCATCGGCTTGGCCGGTCAGTTCGGTGCGCGGCGCATGCAGGTGGGTCTCGTTACCCGGCGAAACCTGCAGAATCCCGGTCTCGACCTCGGCAAATCCCTGCTCGTCGAACCACGCCCGCACCGAGCGGGTGATTGCGGCCCTGGCGATCAGGAATGGCCTTATATCGGCGTGACGTGCGGCCGACCACCAGGGCGAAATGGAGTTGTTTCCGGCCATTAACCGGCCACCCTGAACGGGCGCAAAAAGCTGGCGCGCACGGACAAAATCAGTATGTTGCGCCCGAAAGCCGCTTCGCACCCGCCAGGACGCTCCCGTCCTGCCCGGTCCCGGGCCAGATTATCAGGAAAAACAGCTTTGAGAGTCATCGCCAGTTCTATTCGCAAGGGCAACGTCATCGAGCAGGACGGCAAGCTTTACGTCGTTCTGAACGCCGAGAACATCCATCCCGGCAAGGGTACACCGGTCAGCCAGATCGAAATGCGTCGAATCAGCGACGGGGTAAAGGTTTCCGAGCGCTACAAGACCACCGATCAGGTGGAAAAGGCGACCATCGAGGAGCGCAATTTCAACTACCTCTACGAGGATGGTGACGGCTTCCATTTCATGAATGCCGAGACCTATGATCAGGTCCAGGTGCCCAAGGACGTCGTCGGCAGCTCCGCGGCCTATCTGCAGGAGAACATGACGGTGAAGCTGTCGCTTCACGACATGAACCCCGTATCCATCCAGTTGCCGCAGCGGGTGACGCTCGAAGTGGTGGACACCGAGCCGGTCACCAAGGGCCAGACCGCATCGTCCTCCTACAAGCCCGCGACCCTCTCCAACGGCGTCCGCACCACCGTGCCGCCCCACATCGCCGTCGGCACGCGGGTCGTGGTCCTGACCGAGGACGGATCCTACTCCGAGCGCGCCAAGGACTAGGCATAGGGACTCGCTGAAAGGCAGGACTTTGACGCCGGGGGGATGACGCGTTGGGTGGGAAAGCTGTCCGGTTCGTCAATCGCTGGCTGGCGGCTCTCATTCTGCTTGCCGCCCCGCTTCCCGCCGGAATGGCCCCAGCCGCCGCCGAGGATTTCCGGACAGCTGCGATCACGGTGGTCCGCGTCGACTGGCGTGCCGTGCTCGATCAATTTCGCACCGAGATCGGCACCGTACCCGCGGTCGCCTCCAATTTCACCTTTTCGCGCGGGCGCCGCGTGCCACGGTTCGATCCGCGATCGATGCCGGCGCTGCTGCAATTGAATGGCGCGACCTCGCCGATCTTTAGCGGCATCACCCGCAGCCCGGTGCCGGTGCTGCTGCCGTTCGACACCGTGGCCTATATCGGCACACGCGCGAACGGCGCGCCGACGAGCCTCTCGCTATCGCGCTATCAAGCCGACTTCCGCCCGGTCGACTTCTTCGATGCAGGTCCTTCCGGCTACGACGCGGTCTTTTCATTGCCTCCCGATGCCGACACAGGCCTGCCGCAGCGAATCTTCGCCAGGCCCGTCGAGGTGCAGATCACCGGCTCGCTCCTGATCTATGACGTCACCGATCCCGCTGGCGGAAAGGGCGAACCGGTCAAGGCGCTGGCTGCGCAATATCCGGATTTGCGACGGTTTATCCGCGAGGGCTATGTGCGTTATGCCTACGCATTTCGGCGTGCCCTACGTGGTGTCGATCCAAT
>WNFF01010382.1_pt1 | contig 10848 bp, 10 predicted proteins | sample 5400441 | NCBI WGS metagenome assembly WNFF01 (sample SAMN13153345, study PRJNA577476) | soil metagenome | isolation source: 120 cm saprolite under Douglas fir tree site 2 hole 3 replicate 1 | place: USA:California | collected 2015-04-18
GGAGCGAAGGCGGCCATTACGCGCGCGTGTTCTTCAACGTCGAGGGCCGTGAGCCTCGCGGCATCATTCCCGCCAAGCAGTACGAATCCTTCCGTGACGACATCAAGCAGCGCCTCGAATCCCTCACCGATCCGCAGGATCGCCCGCTCAACTCTCTCGTCTTCAAGCCCGAACAGATCTATCGCTGCGTGCGCAACGTCGCTCCCGATCTAATCGTCCACTTCGGCGGGCTTTATTGGCGTTCCATCGGCAGCGTGGGCCACGGCCGCCTGCATGTCGAAGAGAACGATACCGGGCCCGACGCGTGCAATCACGCGCAGTTCGGCACGTTTATCCTTTACGCGCCCGCCCTCAGGGTGCGCGGCGAATTCCAAGGCGCCCATCTCCTGGACATCTCGCCGACCCTCCTCGATCTCGCCGGTTACGACATCCCCTCTGCCATGCAGGGCCGCTCCCTGCACTCCCGCGCCTGAGCTCGCACCACTACTGGCCCGCCCCACCCTTTCCTTTCTTCGCTTGGCCGGGGACTCAGGTCTATCGAGATCCACCCCGCACACAGCATTGAATAGAAACCTCCGCCAATTGCAGCGCTCCGCAGAACTCATTAGCCGTTCACGGCGCGTGCTCGATGTGGGCTGCGGTCCGGGTACGAACACGCATCTGTTCGCGCACGCCGATTACCTGGGAATCGAAATCAACAGAGGCTACGTGGACCACGCGAGGCGCAAGCATACTCGCCGCTTCGTCGTCGCGGATGTAACCACTTATGACGATGCGGCCGGCGGAGGCTTCGACTTCATTTTGGTCAATAGCTTTCTCCATCACGTCGATACGCCGTCAACGAGCAAGATTCTCGCCAGGCTGCAGTCGTGGCTGGCCGAAGACGGCCACATCCATCTTCTCGAACTGGTGTCGCCGGGAGACCACTCGGTCGCGCAATATATGGCCGATTGGGATCGCGGCAAGTATCCGAGGCCGCTCGCTGACTGGCGTGCTCTCTTCGAAGAACACCTCGATATTGTCGTTTTCGAGCCATATCCGCTAAAGGTGCTAGGCATAACCCTCTGGAACATGGTTTATTGCAAAGCTAGGACCAAACGATGAACGGCAAGTTCCGACTTTCGGTAGCGATCGCGCTCCATAACGAAGAGACGGTCCTTTCTGAGCTTTTGCGCCGGACGCTGGGGGTGTTAGACGGCCTCGCCGGCGGGCCCCATGAGCTTGTCCTGGTTGATGACGGCAGCACCGATCGCACGATGGCCATCGTCGAAGCAGCGGCAGAGAGAGAGCCGCGTATTGTCGTGGTGTCGCTTTCGCGGAATTTCGGCCACCAGGCGGCCCTCACCGCTGCGCTCGATCACGTCACCGGAGACGCTACCGTCGTTATGGACGGCGACTTGCAAGATGCGCCGGAAGCCATTCCCAAGTTTGTAGAGCGTTTTCTCGAAGGCTTCGACGTTGTGTACGCACAGCGCGTTGGACGCAAGGAAGCCTGGACGCTGCGCCTCTCTTATTATCTTTTCTACCGGCTGATGGCCACCCTTTCGGACACCCATTTACCACTGGACTCCGGGGACTTCGGACTCATGTCGCGACGCGTGGTCGAGCAGCTTCGACGAATGCCGGAGCATCACCGCTACCTGCGAGGAATGCGGAGCTGGGTGGGTTTCCGCCAAACCGGAGTACCGGTGGGGCGGTCCGAGCGCCATTCGGGGGCGAGCAAGTACGGATTCCTGCGCCTCTTGAAACTCGCTGCCGACGGAATTTTTGCGTTCTCTATCGTGCCCATTCGCGCCGCGGCACTGTTGGGAGCGGCGGCCGTATTAATTTCTTCTCTTTTCGGAATCTATGCGGTATTTGCAAAGCTGGTTCTCCATCGGTCGCCGCAAGGTTTCACAGCGTTGCTTTTGCTCATTACTTTTCTTTCGGGCGTGCTGCTGTTCTTCCTTGGGGTGATCGGCGAATACGTGGGAAGAATCTACGAAGAGTCCAAAGCCCGTCCGCTGTACGTGGTCAGCCGAGTCTTGAGATGCAAGTCTGGTCCGCCGGACGACCTCGCACGCGGATTAGGCCGTCACGAAGAAAGCGATTGGGCGCCGGTGCGCGTCGAGCGTTCCTAGGCCCGGCGCTTTACACGAAACTCTCCACACAGGATTACCGCGCAAAGATGAAGACTTCGACCATGCTCCCGGCGAACAATGCGTGCGAGACCTCATCCGTGCGAAACATAGAATATTTGTCGCCTCCGGCGGGCGTCAGCATGGCGGACCGTTGGTTTCAGATCGCTGCCCTTGATCATTTCTGGATACGGCGGCGATTTGAGGTATACCAACGCTTGGCGGGTGGCTTGATTCCTGGCGCCCGGGAGATGGCGGAGATTGGGTGTGGTCATGGCCTGTTCCAGCGGCAGATCGAGGAGGCGTATGGGCGAGAGGTCACGGGATTCGACCTGAATGAGTATGCCTTGAAGCAAAACATAAGCCGCATCAGCAAGGTGTGCTGTTACGACATCTGCCAAAAGGATGAGGCGCTTCGAGAACGATTCGATTTGATCTTTCTGTTTGACGTCCTTGAGCACATCGCGGATGAAGATGCCTTTCTCAAAGCGCTGATGCTTCACCTTGCGCCGAACGGGAACCTGGTTGTCAATGTTCCAGCGGGTCAGTGGGCTTATTCGGCGTATGACAGAGCTGCAGGGCACGTGCGACGGTATTCGATTGGGATGTTGCGAGAGGCCGCGATACGCAACACTCTCGAGGTCACGGCTTGGAGCTACTGGGGCCTGCCGTTGGTGCCGTCGTTGATGCTTAGGAAGCTATGGCTCATGGGAAACCACGACCAGGAGAAGCTCATCTCCGCCGGGTTCGACTCGCGAAGCCCCGCCATCAACGCCATGCTCGGATTTCTTTCCCGCTGTGAACCGATTCCGCAAAAATGGATGGGCACATCATTGATGGCCGTTTTCCAGGCACGACGCAGTTCCCGCTGAGAAGCTTCAGACGATGCCTTGGCTCTTGTCGATGCCCTTAATGCTGAAGGCATCGAGGGACGCCACGAGCCTTGACCCGTCAGAGTCCTGGCTATAGCGTGGTAATTCTGGCAAATAAAATGGAGTTCTCCAATGGCCGTGTCGGACAGGATTGCCCCAGAGAAGCGAGGCTTGCTGCTCGGCTGTCTTTTGTTGCTGAGTTTCTCGCTGTACGCAAATGCCCTCGTGAATGGCTTCGTGTACGACGACCATTCGCAAATTGAGCGGAATCCTTACGTTCACAGCTTCACGCACATCGGGAAAATCTTCGGCAGCTCGCTGCTTGCGCAACAGGGAAAACAGGCGGCGCCAAATTTCTACCGCCCAATCGTTAACTTCGGTTTCTTGCTTTGCTACAAACTCTTCGGCCTCTCTCCATACGGGTTTCATCTTATAAGCGTATTGCTGAACTGCGTCGTGGTTTGGCTCGTCTTCCTTGTTTCCGCCGAACTCTTCTCGAGTGAGTGGTTGGGGCTAATCGCGGCGACGGTTTTCGCGCTGCACCCGATTCACACCGAGCCAGTGGCTTGGATCGACGGAATCTCCGACGTTGATGTCACGATTTTCTACTTGTTGGCCTTCTGGCTTTTTCTACGTCAAGAATCGGACGAACCGCGGCTCATGATCAGGGTTCGGGCTGGAATGCTGGCCAGCTTCGCCCTCGCATTGTTCTCCAAGGAAACGGCGATGACGTTTCCCGTTCTCGTGACCGCATACGAGCATTTCTACCGTGCGGATCGCCTTGAAACGAGCTGGACGAAAAAAGTGTCCCGTTATGGTTGGTTTTGGATTACCCAGGTGATCTATCTGGGGGTACGAGCCATTTCCGTCGGAAGGCTTTCGCCGGCGCGTCTCCACACAGATATCAGTTTGCGTGAGGTGCTTTTCAGCGCGCTGGCGTTGATTGCGCAGTACGGAGAAAAGCTCTTGTGGCCGGTTCCGCTCGTCGCCTTTTATCCCTTTCGGAAGAGTGTATCGTTCACGGATCCTCAAGTATTGCTTGGGCTCGGCGTATTGACCGCTGTCTGCGCTGCGTTTGTTCTGCTGTGGAAACGCTCCAGGCTCTACACGTTTGCTCTGTTCTGGATGTGTCTCACGATTGCACCGGCTCTGAATGCCCGCTGGATGGCGGCCACCGTCTTTGCCGAACGCTATATGTATCTTCCTTCCGTGGGACTTTCCTGGTTGCTTGCAGGAGTCATTTGGTGGTGTTGCCGCACGATCGAGAGTCGGTATCGTAGGCTGCGCTGGGCCCTGGGAACCGCGGCGCTCGTCGTTGCTTTGCTCGCAGCAGGTGAAATCGTCGCGCGCAATCGGGATTGGAAAGACGACCGCGCTCTCATAGTGAGCACCCTTAAAGTGCGGCCCGATTCACCGTACATGCTTAACGATCTCGGACAGATACGGTGGTCTGAGGGCGACCACGCCGAGGCAGAGCGTCAATGGCAACTCGCTTTGTCCTACCGGCCTGACGCTGTAGAGGTGCTTGCGAACCTCGGCTTCGCCCGGCTCGAAGGGAAAAAATACGAAGAAGCCATCACCTATTTGGACCAGGCGATCAAGCTCAAGCCCCAGTTTGCGACCCCTCATGTTCATCTGGCTCGTGTCTATATCGCCGAGGGCAAGAATGTTGACGCGGAAGCCGAGTTCCTTCGCGCGATTGAGATTAATCCTACGGATCTCGACGCGCGAAACGCGCTCGGTCGGCTTTATTTGGACGCGGGGCGCTTGCCCGAAGCAGAAGAACAATTTATCGCCTCAGCCGGAACTGCGCCCACTTTCGATGCTTGGTCCGGGCTTGGCGAAATTTACAACCGCCAAAACGTTTCCGGCAAAGCCGAAGATGTCTGGCGTCACGTTCTTTCGTTCGAATCCTTCAATCCGCAAGCTCACGTTTCCCTGGGCCGCATTTATCTATTGAAGGGACGCCTGACCGACGCACAGAAAGAATTTGAAGCTTGCCTCCTCATGGAACCCGCTAATGTCGAGGCACTCGGAGGCCTGCAAAAGATTCGCGCCGCGCGCGATAGTTCGCGCCGTTAGAACGCGGCTTTTCTAATGCGAGACCTGCCCTCGCCCCTGCCGGCTAAACAATGGCCGGGCGCCGTTTTCCGACGTTCGTAGCCTGCTCGAAGGCATACGCCATCTGCAAGACTCCCCAATCGTCGTTGTGCCTGCCGACAATCTGAATTCCGATGGGCAGCCCGCTTTCCGAGAAAGCGCAAGGGACCGAGATTGCCGGGTTCCCCACGACGGAGATGTAATAAGCCGATTTCATCCAGGCGATGTAGTTTTCCATCTTCACGCCGGCGATTTCCACCGGGTAGTGCGTCTTCACGTCAAACGGCAGGACCTGGTTCACGGGCAGAATAAAATACTCGTACTTTTCCATGAACTCGCGCATTCGCTGGTAGAGCGCTGTGCGTTTGGCTTCCACTCGCGACAAATAAGGTCCGGTGAGCTTACGCCCTTCTTCTACGTGCCAGTGGACGTACTCATTCAGCTTGGCGGAATGCGCTTCGAGGATATCGCCGAATCCTCCCTCTATCGACCAGTGACGCCACGCTACAAAACATTCGTTGGCATCGGTAAAATCCGGTTCGGCTTCCTCGATGATGCATCCAAGGCTCTCGAATACTTTGCGCTGCGCTTGCACGGCGTGCTTCACCTCCGCTTCCCAAGGCAGGCCCATATCCTTGAACATGGCGACACGGACGCCCTTGAAACTCCGGCCTGCCAAAGACTGGGAAAACTGGCTTCCAGATTGATCAATGGAAATGGGAGAGCGGCGGTCGAAGCCGGCGAGGACGCTCAGGAAAAAGGCGCAGTCGCTGACGCTGCGAGCTACCGGGCCAGCGACACTCAGAGTGGACCACCCGAGTGTGTTTGGAGGATTGGGAACGCGTCCAGGGGAAGTTCGCAGGCCAACCACGTTGCAGAAATTGGGCGGATTTCGCAGGGAGCCTCCCATGTCGCTGCCGTCGGCCAGCGGCACCATGCCACAAGCCAGTGCTACCGAGCCTCCGCCGGTGCTCCCTCCACAAGTTTTAGTCAAATCGTAAGGATTGAGAGTTGGCCCGAAAACTGGATTGAATGTTTGTGAGCCCAGGCCCCATTCCGGCACGTTGGTCTTACCGATGACAATGGCTCCGGCATTTTTCTCGCGTTCCACGACGAGGCAATCAAAATTGGGTACGTCGTCTTTGTGAAGGGGCGAACCAAAAGTAGTGGGAATGCCCTTTGTCGGATGCAAATCCTTCACGCCGACGGGCAGTCCGTGCAGCGGCCCTTTGAAATTGCCTTTTGCGGTTGCCTCGTCCGCGAAAAGAGCTTGCGCCATCAACTGCTCTTCCGGAACCAGCGTGACAATTGCATTGACCTTGGGATTCACCCTCTCGATCTGTTTCAAGTGCGCCTGCATCACTTCACGCGCCGAGAGCTTTCTCTGACGGATGAGATCCGCCATTTGCCGTGCGGACAGGAAGCAGATCTCCGATTCCGAAGCGGAGGTCGCCTGCATATTCTCGGGAATGCTTGCCAGCGGTTGGTCTGGTTCCATGGCTCTGGTCTCCATCGAGCGTGCAAGAAGCGGGCTAAGTGCCGCAGAGGCAGCGGCTGTGGTTCCGAATTTGAGCGCATCACGCCGCGTGATCCTATCGGTCATGTGGAACCTCATTGGAAGATGACTGACACGAGCGCAGCGGCCAGAGTTCAAGAAAGGCACGCCAGTCAGCGCTTGCGACCAAGCTTATAACTCCGACCCTACGAAGCCGACAACAATTCTCTGGCGAGAAAAACGGCTCTCTCGCCCTGCGATCCGTCACTCAAGCGGCCGCGGGCGAAGTCGCGCGTGCCGCCGCCCTTGCCGCCGATTTTTTCCAAAACTTGCTTAAGAAGCCCCGCCATATCTTTACCAGCCGATGGATGCTGGGCAAAGAGCAAGTGTCCGTCCTCCGCCGCGGCCAAGAGCGCAATCCCTCTTTCGGATTTTGCGAATTCCGCGGCAAAGAAACCCAGGTAATCGGCTGGAACACCTTCGAAGACGCGGGTGACGACACGGAAACCGTTGCCATCGGGCGGCGCAGTCTGCGACGCAAGAGTGGCCTCCGCTTCCGCAAGCCGCTGCAACACCCCGCGAAAATTCTTGAAGTTCGCGTCGCGTTCCGCGACCGCGCGCGAAGCAGCCGAGAGCAGATCTTCAGGAGCGCAGCTCAATTTTTCCGCCGTCTGGCGCAGCACCTGGAAATCATGACGAGCAACGCGTTCCGCGCGACGGCCGCAGACAAATTCGACGCGCCAATCCTGCCGGACTTTGCTGCAACGGCGCACTAAAACGACGCCGATCTGGCCGGTGCGCTTGACGTGCGTGCCGCCACAAGGCTGCAAATCGGCGGCCTCAATTTCGATGGCGCGGAGGATGCCCTCCCGGTCAACTTCTTTTCGCACGCCCAGTTGCGCAAATTCGTCCGCGGTGCCGTAGCGCACGTTGACCGGCCGATCCTCGAAGACAACCTGATTTGCGAAACGCTCGGCGCCTTCGAGAATTTCCTCGGACGGTTCGGGGCCGCGCAAGTCGATCGTGCAGATTTCGCTCCCGAGGTGAAAAGAAACCGTGGGCAGGCCGAAGCGTTCCTGAAACATGGCGGACAGCAGATGCTGCCCGGTGTGGTGCTGCATGTGGTCGAAACGGCGCGGCCAGTTGATGCAGCCGTTCACCTCTGGATCTGCTGGACGCCGGTCGACGACGTGAATGATTTCGTCGCCCGCATCGCGGACGTCGAGAACATTGGCGTCGCCAATTTTCCCTAAATCGTGCGGCTGGCCGCCGGACGTGGGGTAGAACGCCGTGCGATCAAGAATCAGACTCCAGACGGTTCCCGTGATTCCAGAGTTCACATCCGGCGGGAGCACTTCGCAATACAAGACCCGCGCCGTGAATTCCTTTTCAAACGCATCGTCGTAATAAAGTCTGCGCGTGCTCACACTGCTCCTCCACCGGCGGACTGGAGCGCGCGCTGCCAGGCTTCGGCGTATTTGTAGCCGGTGCCGGTATTGAAGAGCACGACGGTATCTTCCGGCTTGATCCAGCCTGAAGCAGCGAGCTTTCTCGTTGCGATCACGGTTGCTGCGCCTTCGGGAGCGGCGAAAATCCCTTCGAGAGAAGCGAGTTCCCTCCCCGCCTGCATCCTTTCGTCTGGCGAAGCATGCTCAAAATCATCAGATCGCCCAGCGGTCCAGGAACGCGCAAACCCGATGCGACCGTCGCGGCGTTCTGGAAGAACTGCGCCGAATTCTGATGTGCGTCCCACGCCCGGACGATTGGCGCGCACCCTTCGGCCTGCACCGCCACCATGCGCGGCCGCTCTGCGCCGATCCAGCCCATCTCCTGCATCTCGTCGAAAGCCTTGCACATGCCAATCAACCCGACGCCGCCTCCGGTCGGATACAGAATAACGCCCGGCAGCTTTCCTCCAAACTGCTCCCACAATTCGTACCCCATGGTTTTTTTGCCCTCGACGCGGTAAGGCTCCTTGAGCGTGGACACGTCGTACCAACCTTCGCGATCCTTGTGCTCCGCGACGTATTTACCACAATCGGAAATCAAGCCATTCAGCTTGACCACCTTGGCGCCAAACGCCTGACACTCCATCACATTGGCCACAGGGGTGTCCGCAGGCATCACGATCACCGCAGGAAGCCCGGCAGCCGCGGCGTACGCTGCAAGCGCGCCGCCGGCGTTACCGGCAGTCGGAGCCGCCAGTGCCTCTGCCCCGAGCTGCTTCGCGCGGGAGACGGCCGTGGTCATCCCGCGAGCCTTGAACGAGCCGGTCGGGTTCAACCCTTCATCCTTAATGTACAAGCGCTGCAAGCCCCCCTGCCCACAAACGCCACAAACGATTGACGCGCCCAAGCGTTCCGCATGTACCATCGCCGTCATGCCTTCGCCAAGCGAAACCGCCGGATCGTTGGGCAAGACTTCCGCATAACGCCAAAGGGTGCGCGGCCGGGTCTTCAGGTTCTCCAGCGTAAGCGTGGCGGCAGCCCGCCGCAGATCGTACCGTGCCAAGAGAGGCTTTCCGCACGTACATAGATGTTGTTCAATCGAAGCGTCGTATTTCTTGTTCTCTTGATTTCCTCATCCCCTGCCCCAGGTGACGCCGCAGTAGCGTCCTGAGAGTTGCGCCATCCGCGTATCCGACTTGTACCGCGATCTCTTCTCGACTCTCAACTTCATTCCTCTGGCGGCCATTTCTGTGCGCCGTGTACGACGTTTGCGATTTCCACCAAATCTTTGAGGACTCGGTAAACCACCACGAAGGGAAGCGGTGGCAACGGAAGTTCACGGGTCCCTTCCACGCGACCCGTTCTACCCTTGCTTGGAAAGGATTTCAACGAACCAGCACTGTCGTAGATTGCCTTGGCAATGCGTTGCGCGGCAGCCGGATCTTCTTGCCGGATGTATTCGATAATTCGGAAAAGGTCCTCAGCGGCGGCGGGTGACCAGTGAAGCTGCATTTACTTGCGAAACATTTGATCGATACGGGCGCCGACTTCTTCGTGAGTCAGGAATTCCCCTCGGTCGAGCTGCTCCAAGCCTCTCGTCACCTGCTGGCGGAACCATGCGTCATGGTCGACGTAGTGTTCCACAAGCTGCTTGACGTATTCCTCTGAGCCGCTCTTGTTCTCGGCAGCGGCCCGGTCCACTTTCGCCTGTACCTCGGGGGAAAGTTTTACTTCCATAGGATCAGTTTAAGAGCTGGCTCGATGTCTGTCAAAGTGTTTGCATCCTGCCGATAGCAAAGTGCGCTGGAACCCGAGCAGTCCTGACAGTTTATGCCGTTGCCGCCCGCCAGGCGGGTGGCCGCTGCTTCCCAACGAAAAATCTAGTTGATTGTCCCGCGAGAAACTTCTCAACTTCCAAGGTAGGGTAGAGCGCTGCAACCTAGAAAAACACTGCTGGAGAAACATGAAACCGTTTGCTCAATTTCTCGATGTGGTTCTTGTTGAGGGCGCGCTTCTTATGCAGGACTTCGGATACGATGCTTTCAGAGCCAAAGATGGGCACCAGATCTTTCTGGCGGAGTTCATTCGCTTCCATCAACGTGCGAAGGACTTCGACGGGAGAAGCATCGGGAACTGAGTGACGCTGTTCTTCGTACGCCTCGATTAGGGTCATCAAGACTTCGGCATACTTCACTTCTTCCCTCGTTGGACTGTCTTTACTCGCCAATTTGTCCATGACGGATAGGTATTGCTCATGTTGCTCCTCGGATGTGATCGGTGTCGGCGAGCTAACGTCGAGCGCGTATTTTTCGGGTACTCCAATCATCATCTTTGCCACTCCTTCTCGTCGTAATCAGCGTGACTCAGAATCCGCCGGATGTAAACCATTCTCCACCTGTATTTGATCGTAGCAAATCGGAAAATTTGCACATGGCTACCCCTTGATCCCCAAAGTCGCTTGGCCGCTGACGCATGCCGCGCAGAACAGATACAATCAGCGTCTCTGGAAAATCGCTGTCTACGAATGGAGGAGCATGATGGAACATAACTTGCCGCACACAATATCGCTTCTCACTCGCACCCCCGCTGCTCTCAATGCCCTTCTGCGTGATCTGCCGGAAACGTGGACGTTCCGAAATGAAGGTGAAAACACCTGGAGCGCGTTCGATGTCGTCGGCCATCTGATTCACGCCGAACGCACGGATTGGATGCCGCGGGCGAGGATGGTGCTGCAATATGGCGAGACCAAGGCTTTTGAGCCCTTTGATCGTTGGGGACAGGAACGAGAGAGCGAAGGTAAGTCGCTGGGACAGTTA
>WNFF01004973.1_pt2 | contig 10845 bp, 6 predicted proteins | sample 5400441 | NCBI WGS metagenome assembly WNFF01 (sample SAMN13153345, study PRJNA577476) | soil metagenome | isolation source: 120 cm saprolite under Douglas fir tree site 2 hole 3 replicate 1 | place: USA:California | collected 2015-04-18
TACAGGACCTGGACGCCAAGGCCGCTGTATACAACCTGAAGGTAGAAAACAACAAAGGCACGCTACACCTCACGCGGCGGCTCAAGATGGATCTCCTGCTCGTCGATCAGAAGCTCTATCCAACGCTCAGGAACTTCTTTCAGGTTGTGAGGACTGGAGATGAACAGCAAATCGTGTTGCAGCCCGGCGCAGCAGCGGCGAGTAACTGAAGTGCGACGCTTTCTTATTTATTTCACGATTTGTGCGGCGAGCTTCCTTGCCGGAGGGGCGCGGTGCGAGGCGGGAGACGCGCCTGCCTGGATGCACGCCGTGGTTAACGCTCCCTTGCCGCCGCACGATGAAAAAGCGGACGTGGTGCTGCTTTATTCCGAGCGCAACGTAACCGTACAATCCGCGGACAAGGTCAAAATAACGGTGCGCGAAGCCTACAAGATCCTGAGGCCCGGGGGCCGCGAATACGGGACGGTAGTCGCTTCCTTTAACTCACGCTCCAAGATCACGGGCATGCGCGGCTGGTGCATTCCGGCGCAAGGGAAAGACTATGAAGTGAAAGATAAAGAAGCGATAGAAATTTCACTGCCTAAAATAGATGGAAGCGAACTGGTTTCCGATGTGAAAGACAAACTCCTGCGCATCCCTGCGGCGGAGCCTGGCAACATCGTGGGATACGAATACGAGAAAGAAGATCAGCCATTTGTGTTGCAGGACGTTTGGTATTTTCAGGAATCGAATCCCGTGCGGGAAGCGCACTACACGCTGCAGCTGCCGCCGGGGTGGGAGTACAAAGCCACATGGCTAAATTATGCGGAAGCCAAACCATCCCAATCGGGAAACCAATCGCAGTGGGTCGTGAGCGAGGTCAAGGGGATCAAGCACGAAGACAACATGCCGCCTTGGCAGGGCGTGGCCGGCCAAATGATCGTTTCGTTCTTTCCTCCCGGCGGTTCGGCGCAAAACCAGGGATTTCAAAATTGGAAACAGATGGGGATCTGGTACCAGGGCCTCACCAGCGGACGGCGCGAACCTTCTCCGGAACTCAAACAGAAGGTGGCATCGCTGACGGCGTCAACAAGCACTTCGCTAGGAAAGATGAAGGCTCTTGGAGAATTTGCGCAGCATGACGTGCGGTACGTGGCTATCGAGCTGGGGATCGGCGGCTGGCAGCCGCACTCCGCTGCCGAAGTGTTCACGCACCATTACGGAGACTGCAAGGACAAAGCGACGTTGATGGGGGCGATGCTGCATGAAATCGGCGTTGATTCCTACTATGTCGTCATCAATTCCGAACGCGGTTCGATTACGCCGGAGACGCCGGCTTACAAGGGCGGGTTCGATCACGTAATTATTGCGATCAAGTTGCCCGACGGAGCGACGGATAAGTCGTTAGCGGCTGCCATGGTTCACCCGAGACTGGGCAAGGTTTTGTTTTTCGACCCAACCGACGAGATGACGCCCTTCGGCCAACTCCACGGCGCGCTCCAGGCAAATTACGGACTGCTGGTGACGCCCGACGGCGGAGAGCTGGTTGAGCTGCCCCAACTGCCGCCAACCATGAATGGAATTGAGAGGACCGCCAAGCTGAGCCTGAGCGCAAGCGGGACCGTGAACGGCGAAGTGCAGGAAACCCGAGTGGGCGACCGCGCCTGGTCACAGCGCTGGGCGCTGCGGACAGTTACGAAGGATGCGGACAGAATCAAACCGATCGAAACATTGCTTTCCCATTCACTCGGGACTTTCCAAATTACAAAGGCCAGCGTTGGCAATCTGCAACTGACGGATCAGCCGTTTCTGTACTACTACTCGGTGGTTGCCCAGAATTACGCGAAGACGGCGGGAAATCTGCTGTTGGTGAGGCCGCGGTTTATTGGCAACAAATCGAGTGATTTGCTGGAGACCAAAGAGCCGCGAAAATATCCGGTGGAATTCGAAGGACCTTCACGGGACACGGACACTTTTGAAATCACGCTGCCGGCGGGTTATGAAGTGGACGATTTGCCGCCGCCAGTGAATGCGGACTACAGCTTCGCTAGCTATCACAGCAAAACGGAAGTGAACGGAAACACACTGAAATATACTCGGACGTTTGAAGTGAAAGAGCTGAGCGTGCCGCTCAGCAAAGTTGAAGACCTGAAGAAGCTTTATCGTGTTATTGCCGGCGATGAACGGAATACCGCGGTATTAAAACCGGCAGCTCACTGATTTCCATTTCACTTACTGCTTCGACGATTTCTCCGCAAGGCCGCAACCGACCAAACGGAGTCCGTGCGCCCGATCACAAATGCGGCAAAGCAAAGGGCGAATACCGAGTGGCTCAGGCTGGCGCCGAAGTATTGCCAGAAAGGCGCGGCTGCGCCGGGATAGTCCGAAGAAAAAAGCAAGGTGAGCATGAAGATGAGGCCGCAGATGCTTGCGGAACGCACCAGGATGCCTAGAAGGAGCGACAGCCCGATCGCCAATTCGCCATAGGCTACGAGGAAGGCGATGACCGTGGCGTGCGGGAGGACGAAGCCCCGGAGAATGGGCGACATGAAGGGGTAAGCCCCTCCTTCGAGAAATTTGTTGATCCAGAATTGAAAACCTCCGTGAAGCGTAAAAGTTGTGCCGAAGACTTTATATTGGGCAAAGATCAGGAAAAGAACGCCAACTCCGATGCGAATCAGGGCGAGCGCGTAAGTATTGCGAGTGCCGGGATCTGAAGGAGATGTCATAGCCATTCCTATTTCATGCGGAGGCGCCGCCGAGCGCATTTCCACGAGGGATGAAGAATACTATGGCGGCAGGAGGTTGAAGGGCTGCCAATTTTTTTCGCAGGGCACGAGGCGCAGCGTCCAGGATTTGCTGCTTTAGCGAAGCGGCGAACTCCAAAGAGACATGGACCCGAAAAACATCGGCGCGGTCCGCATGGGAATACTTCTCGTAACGCGGGGGCGAATCTTTTGCTGGCGTGAGCAAGATGTCCCAGGGGCTCTGCTTGTGGAATAACTTCTTCGCGGAAGCTTCCCGGCGCGAGATGCCAACCAGAGAACGCTGCGTACCGCCACCGATTTCCAGAGAGATCGCAGTAACTTGGGCAAGGTCGAAAAGGCGCGTCGGATCATCATCGGGAAAGTGGGCAAGAAGTCCAGTGACTTCGTCTTCGCCGGAGGCGAAACCATCCCACCAGTAGCGATAACCGTTATAAACAACAGTACCGGCGCGGAAAATCTGCAGCACGCGCGGGACACTCTTACCCGTCACGCTCACGACCATATCCGCACGTTCGACGAGACGAAACGTTTGCTTCACGACCGGACGCACGGTCACATAGCCCGCGTCCTCTTCGGTGAAGCGAATGGCGATGGTTTCCGGGAGCGGCATGAGAAATGGATACGGCGAATTCTCAGCCTAGTTTTGAGAGCCGGTCGCGCACGCGATCGCTGAGCATCTTGCCGTCCACAGTCTTGCCTTCGAGGGCGGTCTTGGCGGCTTTCACAACGGCGCCCATCTGTTTGATGGAAGTGGCGCCGGATTCGGAAATGGCCTTGGCGATAGCTGTGTCCATCTCGGCGTCGCTGGCGCCAGCAGGCAAATAGGATTCGATGATGGCGAGTTCCTTGGTTTCTTTTTCGGCGAGTTCCGGGCGGTTGCCTTTGGTGAACTGGTCGATGGATTCCCTGCGCTGTTTTACGAGCGTTTGCAGAATCTGGATGGACTCGGGTTCATCGAGCGCGCGCATCTTTTCGACTTCTCGGTGCTTGATGGCCGCCTTGATGCCCCGCAGGACGCTGAGGCGCAGTTCTTCCTTGGCGCGCATGGCGTCGACCAGGTCCTTCTGAATTTTTTCCGCAAGACTCATCGCCTTCTCCTCGTGCACACGACTATAGCAGAGCGCAGACGCGGCTTGGCAATCGCCGAAAGGATTGAATTCTCAGTCTGAGAAATTCAAGCATTTGCACATCCCGGAGAAGGCCTCAGGATGACTGGGTAATCCCTTGAAGGTTATTTAGATCAAATATTGGATTTGCCTGAGGTGGGATCGCGGGTGACAATCTCGCGCGTCATAAGAACCCGCACTTCGCAGCCCGCCACCCGGCCTCGCTTCTGCGGCTCTACAGTTTCTGGTCCCCCACCAGGTCGCTAGTCCAGCCAAGGGTCCCGAAACAAAAAATTCGCGCCGGGGTGTGAAATGAAGAGTTCTGTTCCGCAATTGCTGTGCATACTCTTGCTCATTGGGGATGTGCGGCCAATACGCAGCCCGTTGCCAGTCTCGGTGGTTATCTCTCCAGCGAGCGCGAATGTCCCATCAGGCACTACGGCGCAGTTTACCGCAATGGTCAGCGGCGATTCGGCATTGCGGGGAGTGACCTGGATGGTGGCGATGGCTTGGGGGTCTGCGGCAATGGCCGGCCCTTGTTTTTCCACACTGCTCTGTCATTTGACACTTCACGCGAGGCTCGCTACTTTGGATTACTTCTACTGTGCGGAAAAAGCGCGCACAGGGCGACGGAGCCTCATGAAAGTCATCGTAGCGGACAAGATCAGCGAGCGGGGTGTGCAGCTCCTGAAGGAACAGCCTGGCTGGAACGTTGTCCTGACGTCGAAAGACACCCTGAACGCGGAAATCACTGATGCGGATGCGCTGATTGTGCGTAGCGCGACAAAAGTTACCACGGAATTGCTGGATCAGGCGAAGAAATTGCGCGCCGTGGGCCGCGCCGGCGTGGGCGTGGACAATATTGACCTGGACGAGGCGACGAAGCGCGGGGTCCTGGTGATGAGCACGCCGGGCGGGAGCTCCGTCAGCGTGGCCGAACATACATTTGCGCTATTGCTTGCGCTCGTTCGCCAGCTTCCAAGATTTGATGCGGCAATGCGCGAGGGCCGCTGGGAAAAATCGTCGTCGGGCGCCGAAGTGCGCGGCAAGACGCTAGGTCTTGTCGGGCTCGGCCGCATCGGCAGCGAAGTGGCATCGCGGGCGGAAGCGTTCGATATGCGCGTCGTGGCATACGATCCATTTATCAGTGAAGCGGCGGCGCGGGAACTGTCCGTGGAACTGGTGCCGCTCGATCAACTTCTGGCGGAATGCGACTTTATCTCACTGCACACGGCCGTGAGTCCACAAACGCGGGAGATGATCAATGCGGTCTCCATCGCGAAAATGAAGAAGGGTGTGCGCATCATTAATGCCGCCCGCGGAGAGCTGATCAAGGAGGCGGACCTGGCGGCGGCGATCAAAAGCGGGCACGTCGCCGGAGCAGCACTGGATGTGTTTGCGGAAGAGCCGCCGAAAAACTGTCCTCTAATCGGGCTTTCGAATGTGATCACCACGCCGCACGTTGCGGGTTCCACGGCCGAAGCACAAGAAGAGTTGGGAACGCAGGTGGCGGTGCAGATCAGGGATTACCTGGTGGAAGGAGTGATTCGCAATGCCGTGAATCTGCCCGCGCTTTCACCGGATCAATACCGGCGCGTGCGGCCGTATCTGGAACTGGCGGAACGGCTCGGCTCGCTGGTGTCGCAGGCGGCAGCAGCGCGGCCGGCGCGGATTCGCATCCGGTATGCGGGCGAGGTGGCCGAGGTTGGAACGCATCTGCTGCGCAGCGCGGTGCTGGCGGGCGTGCTTAATGCCGTGCTGGACGAGAAGGTGAACGTCGTCAATGCGCCGGCCGTGGCGGCAGCGAGAGGATTGACGGTGGAAGAAGAGACCCGGCGGCGCGAACATGGTTTTCCAAACACACTGGAAGTGTCCGCTTTGCCCGAGAAAATCGGATCATTGCCAGGATTTACGGCCGAGGGGACGGTCCTTCATGACGGCTCGCCGCGGGTGCTGCAAATTGAAGGCATTCCCCTGGAGGCGCAGCTCGAAGGGACAATTCTCTATCTGAGAAATCGCGACGAGCCGGGCGTCATCGGGCAGATTGGCACGGCTCTCGGGAAGCTCGGCGTTAATATTGCTACGTTTGCGCTTGGGCGCCGCGAAGCACAGTGCGGTGCTGACGCCGTGTCCCTGGTTCGCGTGGATGGCAAGGTGTCTGGCGCCATCCTCGAGCCCATACGAGGCATTCCCGCAATCACCGAGGCCAAGCTCCTTCGGCTCGAATGAGTGATTGAGTTTTGCTGAGTCCTAAAATATTGAGAAGCAGCTGCGGAGAAAGGACTTAGCCGCGATTTATCAATAATTTATACAATTTTCCCTTGACATAAATCGCCCGCTATCCTAAAAGCTATCTCAATTTAAGCTCTCGTGCGTGGCGGGACGGGTTGCCCAAAGATCAGACTTATTTCGGTCTGAATTATTGTTACGGCAATTTTCACACACAACCTTTCCGCCTTGTTTGCTTCACCCTGGCAGACAGCTTAGAAATATCTAGTTCAGGTGCGCGAAAGGAGCAGTTTATGAAGTCTTCTAATTATGGGAAGGCGTTCTTCGCAATCCTGGTGGCCTGTTTGTGTCTTTCGGTCTGCACCCTTGCGCAGGTTGGCACGACGTCCTTACGGGGTACGGTTACCGACAAGACGGGCGCGGCAATGGGCGGAGCGAAGGTCACGTTGGCGGACGTCGGAAAAGCCTTGCAACGCGAGGCGGTTTCAAATCAGGTTGGAGAGTTTGAGTTTCCCGCCTTGGCCCCCGGTGCCTATACGCTGACGGTGGAGAAGACGGGATTTCGCAAATTTGAGCAGAAATCTCTCCAGCTGCTGGTGAACTTGCCCGCAACAATAAACGTCACGCTGGAAATTGGGACGACCAGCGAGACTATTGAAGTGTCGGCGTCGGCCGTCACACTAAATACGACCGATGCTTCACTCGGCATCGCTTTCAACGAGAATCAAGTGAAGGAACTGCCGCTCGAAGGCCGCAACGTGCCCGATCTGCTCAGCCTCCAGGCTGGCGTGCTCTATACGGGCAACCGCTCGGACATTAACGCTGAGATTGACACACGAAATGGTGCGGTGAACGGCGCGCGCAGCGATCAGAGCAACGTGACGCTCGACGGTATCCCGGTGAACGATGCAGGCGGGCACGCGTTTACGTCGATTTTGCCCGTGACTCCCGACTCGGTGCAGGAATTCCGGGTCACAACCACGGGTTACAATGCTGACCAAGGCAGCTCTTCGGGCGCACAGGTGGCCCTTGTGACCAAGAGCGGCACCAATCAACTTCACGGCTCGGCATACGAGTACAACCGCAATACCTATACCAGCGCGAACGATTACTTTGTGAAGGCTGCGCAGATCCAGGGATGTCTTGGAAGCGGTACTCCACTGAGCAGCAAGGAATGCAATCAGGCCCCGAAACTGATCCGCAATGTCTTCGGTGCGTCTCTCGGCGGGCCGTTCATCAAAGATCGCTTTTACTTTTTTCTGAACTACGAAGGCACGCGACGCATCGAAGAAACGAGCGCGGTGCGCACTATTCCGAGTGATAGCCTGAGAGACGGTGTCATTTTCTACCAGTGTGATTCGGCTAGTTCCACGGTGGCGACGGATTGCCCCGGAGGCTCGAAGACTGGCATTAGCGGCAAAACCTATACCATACCTTCCCCGGTCACAAACCCTGATGGAAGCATTACTGCGTACAACGCCTTCGATAACACCCAGATAAAGACCATAGATCCTCTGCATCTCGGCGCAAATCCGGCAACTTTGGCCTACCTCAATAGCTTCCCGCACCCCAACGATGGCTCCGTCGGCGACGGATTTAACTATTCCGGGTTTCGTTTTCGGTCCCCGATCAAGGACACCAAGAACTGGTACATCGCGAAAGCGGACTACAACATTACTCGGGACGGCAAGCAGCGCATCTCCTGGAGCGGCGCGCTTGCCAACGAAGCCAATCCGCAAGCAACTTACCTCGGCAGCTCTGGCCCGGGGAGCCTGTTCAACTACACCTCTGCAGAACATAGCTTGGTCAACTACAACAAGGGGTTTGTAGTTAACTATTCGGGAGTGATTACCAACAATCTTGTCAACAGCTTCCGCTACGGCTATATTCGCGAAAGCGTCGGAAACATCGGTGACTCCAACCAGCCGTACATCATCATAAGGGGCATCACACAGGGCGTTACGCGGACTTCGGCCTTTACGCGTCCGAACCATGTATTTGCCGATGACCTGTCCTGGACCCGCGGACGCCATTCGTTGCAATTCGGTGGTTCCCTGACATTTATCCGCAATCCTCGCAAGAACACGCTGAACTCGTTTAGTGACGGTGCGGCCAACGCTTCATGGCTGGATGTATCGGGAATGCTCGTTAAGAATTCCCCCTTTAATCCTGCACTTAACGCAAGCGGAGCTGGTCCCTGTAACACGGCGACGGGGGCTGGCTGCTACCCGGCGGGGGATAGTTCCTTTGCCAATTCCTATGACTTTCCGATGATGGCTCTTCTCGGAATGGTCACGGAGGACGATGCGACGTACAACTACTTGAAGAACGGGAATGTATTGCCGCAGGGAGCGCCGGTGCAGCGGCACTTCGCGTTCGACGGATACGAGATGTACGCGCAGGATACTTGGAAAGTGAAGCCGAGTTTAACCGTCACTTTCGGTCTCCGCTATTCGCTCTTCTCGCCGCCCTGGGAGACGAACGGGCTCCAAGTCGCGACCACGGACGCTTCAGGTAGTCCTTTGAATATGGGGCAATGGTTCAATCAGCGGGCCCAGAACATGGGGAAAGGAATACCGTCCAACCAGGATCCCCTGGTTTCCTTTGCTCTTGGTGGGCCGGCCAACGGTGGTAAACCGGGCCTCTACAATTGGGACAAGCACGACTTTGGTCCACGGCTTGCTTTTGCGTGGTCACCAAAAGGCCGTGAAGGTTTGTGGAAGAGTCTTTTGGGAGACGGGGGCAAAACCACCGTTCGCGGCGGCATTAGCGTTGTCTATGACCGCATTGGTTCCGGCCTGCTGGATACGTTTGATTCTAGCGGGTCATTCGGTTTGGCGACGGGTTTGTCCAATCCGGCCGGCATTGAAACCGCTGCTTGCGCACCTCGTTTGACGGATATGCATGTGATTCCTACGACCGACCTCGGCTGCCCTTCAAATGGCAACGTGCCGCAGAATATGCTCCTTCCGGCCCCTCCGGGAAAATTTCCCCAAACCTTCCCGAACACGCTCAGCACAGGTGGATTCGCCATCACCTGGGGCTTGGATAACAGCCTTAAAACGCCTTACTCCTATACCCTCGATTTTTCGGTCGGCCGGCAATTGCCCAAGGGGTTTGCCCTCGAAGTCTCCTATGTCGGGCGCCTCTCGCACCGGCTACTGGCGCAGTCCGATTTGGCGATGCCGCTGAATTTGGTGGATCAGAGCTCGAAGGCGGATTACTTCTCGGCGGCCACAGCCCTGGCGAAGCTATATCGGCAGGGAGTGCCCACGAGCTCAATCACCCCGGCGATGGTGGGTCCCACTGCGGCCTATTGGACGAACATGACGCAGCCGCTGAAACCCGGGGGAGCGTATCCGCTCATCTGCAGCGGTGGCTCCACAACGGATCCGCTGAAGGCAAACTACGACCTGTTTTCTTGTTTCACGCAAAACGAAACGACAGCTCTTTTTGTTTTGGATTTGCTCGGGCTAGAAGATGCGACGGACGACGCGCAGTGCGGGACGACTGGACACCCGGCATGCACGTTCTATTTTCCAAAAGGCGGGCAGAACTCCTACTTCAACCCTCAATACTCGTCGCTTTATGCGTGGCGCTCGAACACCAATGCGAATTACCACGCGATGCAAGTCAACTTCCGCCACCGGATGGAACATGGCGTGCAGTTTGATTTTAACTACACATTTTCGAAGTCCATTGACATCTTCTCTGACGCGACGCGTATCGGAGCGTGGAGTGGCCTCGGCGGACAGGTCATAAACTCTTGGCAGCCTAACGCAATGCGAGGTGTTTCCGACTACGACGCCAAGCATCAATTCAACTCCAACTGGATTGCCGAGCTTCCTTTCGGCAAGGGTAAGCCAATTGGAGGCAGCTCACACGGTGCGTTGGATGCCATCATCGGAGGCTGGCAAGTGTCCGGACTATTCCGGATCACGAGCGGATTGCCTTTCAATGTATTCAATGGCTTTCAGTGGCCGACAAACTGGCAGTTGGGAGGCAATGCGTTCTTGACCGGGCCTGTGACCACGGGCAGATTCAAGACCTCCGATGCGAACGGGAACGCGGTCGTCAGCGTCTTTGCTAACGGTACGGCTGCCATCGGTTCCTTCAGAAACCCGTTCCCTGGAGAAGCCGGCGCACGTAACCAACTCCGAGGTGATGGCTTCTTTAACGTGGACCTGGGTCTGTCGAAGCGATGGCACATGCCCTGGTCCGAAAGGCATAGCCTCCAGGTGCGGTGGGAAGTCTTCAACGTCACGAACACAAACCGATTCGACGTTCAGTCCATTGCGCCGGAGTTGGATATCTCTTCCACCTTCGGCAATTACACTGGGTTACTTACCAACCCGCGTGTGATGCAGTTCGCGCTGCGGTACGAGTTCTAAGCCAGAGAAATCAAATTCGACAGCGCCGGGAGAATTACTTCTCCCGGCGTTTATCGGCTAAGGCGTCGACTTTGACCGCAGAAAAGCTGAGATTGGTCAGAACAACATTCATGACCGGGACATCGGCGGGATGATGCAACAAGGCTTGTGTTATTGACACGCCTCGCGACCTGGTCTGGCAGCGGCCTTGGAGCTGTGTTAATCTGAGAGTCCTGCTTGGGCTGCACGGATGCGCCTGAGCGTATCAGTCGGGGCGTAGCGCAGCCTGGCTAGCGCGCCTGGTTCGGGACCAGGAGGTCGATGGTTCAAATCCATTCGCCCCGACCAATCTTTTAGAATCAGCAACTTACAAAACGGGAAAGCGCATTGAGC
>WNFF01017302.1_pt1 | contig 10845 bp, 8 predicted proteins | sample 5400441 | NCBI WGS metagenome assembly WNFF01 (sample SAMN13153345, study PRJNA577476) | soil metagenome | isolation source: 120 cm saprolite under Douglas fir tree site 2 hole 3 replicate 1 | place: USA:California | collected 2015-04-18
TGAAGGGGAACTTTCACGTCTCCAGCAACGATCAAAGCAAGATAGCGTTGTTGCGGAGCGGTGCATTCTGCAATAGCTGCCACGACGTTCGTGTTCCGTTGGCCGCGCCTGGCGACTTCCAACGTCTGGAACGCGATATCAATCCAGGCGGTCAGAACGTCCTCTATTACAGGCTTGAAAATCTGAGTACGGAGTGGCAGTTAGGCGCGTACAACAGCACCACGAATCCTTTTGGCAAGGTGGTTCGCTGCCAGGACTGTCACATGTCAACCTTTCCGTATGCCGGCAATAGCAGTTACCAGGTTGGCGATCTGAAGATTACCAGCCCGACTCCAGGCATTTTCGCGGAGAACTTCGCAGCGGTGCCGGGCGTCTCCACGGACGAGAATTTTCCGCTGCCGAAGCGCAAGGTTGTAAGCCACAACTTCACCGGAATCGATGTACCGCTCTTGTATACCGATGAGTTGAAGGCTCGGCTAGGGAGCGACTACCCGGATGTGAATCAGCCTGGTGTCGATGAGTATGGCGCCCCTAAGGCCCTGGCTTCTCGCCGCGAAGATTTGTTGAGATCTGCCACCCGGATAAGTCTGGACAATACCGACAAGGTTGCGAGACTGGGCCAAGCGTTCACGGTGCGGGCCGAATGCGTAGCGCTCACGGGTCACCGTTTTCCCGCAGGCTTCTCGCAGGAGCGCAGCGCCTACGTTCAACTGTCGGTTACCGACGACAGCGGATTGCTGTTGTATCAATCCGGGTACGTCGTGGATAAACCGCATCCGGAAACTGGCGAACTGGCGCCGGATGGCAACTTGGACGACGAGGAACTGGAGCATCTGCACGCCGTAGTCGATCCGGGAAGGCATACGGTACCCTACGCGACCGGCCAAGCGACAAACGGCCATACCAATCAGGTCTTTGAAGCGGGCCCTGACGATGGCCCCGAAGAGCGGCTGTTTTTCGGCCGCAACGAAGGGCTGGTCCTGTTCCGCAATGAGATAACGCGAATATACTTGCCCGGACAGAGCGTGGGCCGCAGCGATGCGAATGGCAGTCCGATCCTTGCCACCAGGCCGCATTACGAGGAAACCTTCAGCGCAGGGTTCGCGAACACTGTGGATAACTTCCGGGCGCTGCAACCTTTGGTTCCGCGTACGTTCCGATACGACATAACGCTGCCCACCAAGCAAGAATTGGAGCAAATGGGAATCACCTCCATCAAGGCGCCGCTGCACGTGCACGCTCAGATCAACTTCGAGCACTTCCCCCCTCTCTTCTTGCGTTTCCTGGCGCGGACCACCGGCCCGGACGGCCCTACTGGTCACGACCTGAAGATAATGTCCGAAAAGCGAATCGACGATCTGCTGAAGAATGTTAGAAACATTGCCTCTGCGGATTTCATTGTGAACATTGAGGAGTAATGCATATGTCACGCCGAATTCTGATCGTAACTTTGGCAGTCTCGCTTTGCACTGCAAGTGTGGCGCATGGCCAAACCGGCTACGTGCCAGGAGTGACCTTCCAAAAGGACAATCCCAATTACACTCCGCGGAATCCCTTCTATTTCGAAGGCAGAGTAGATTGGAATCTTCTGAAAATCGACCAGCCCGCCAATGCCTGGGAGTTCGAGCAGCGCGGAATGCATAAGCAGGATGACCTGGAGGATAATGCTGGCGCGATCACCGACTACCGGCAGGCGATTTCCACGAACAATCTGGACAATGGCACCTGCCAGCTTGTTACCACGGCCGCGCAAGCGAATTCGGGCGCGCAATTAACACCGCCGCCCTGCATGTTCACGGTTCGTCTTCGTCTGGCGGGGCTTCTAGTAGATTCAGAGCCCGATCAAGCGATTGGCCTCTACAATCAGGTCTTGGCCATCGATCCTCTACGCCTCGGCGTGCACGCCTCCATAGCCGAGGTCTATGTTCATATGGCCGAAACCGCGCTTAATGCGGGCGACATTCCGGATCTGTTTGCGCATGCCATCGCCGAATTCAAGGCCGAGATCGCCCTTTCCCCCGTCACAGCGCTCCAAGTTCAGCTCACCGGCGATGAGGCCAACAACGCGCACGTTCACTGGGCGCTCGCTGACATATACGAGAAGTTGAGTCAGCCGGCAGACGAGATGAAGGAGCTGGATCTCTATTTGAAGGCAACGAAATACCACAGTGACACTTATCCGTGGAGGATCAAGTTAGCACAGAAGAAGATGGAAAAGGCCCAAGCAGCCGAAGAAGCGGCCAAAGCAATTCAAGAAAACAATTGAAGAATCCTACACAAGCAGGTACAACTTGACTAGACTGTCTCGAAGTTCTGCCGTTGCATCTCATGCGCTTCACCTCGGCGCTGTAGGTTTGGTGATCGGTTTTCCCCTTGTCCTGAGCGGGCAATACTCAAAACCGACTGGGCCGGCTGCCAACGCCGCTTCAGCAGCCTCCGTCCAGGAATCTTGGGACTCCTTGCTCCAAGGCGCGATTCCACAAGCCAAGCCTGATCCGGCGTTGACTCCGCCGCAGACCGCCACAAAGAAATCTGCCGCGGGCGATTTCTTGAATCACTTCTTCTTCGAGAATCGAACCGACTACTGGCGCTACGACACCGGCTTTACCGGGCTTCCCACGTATTCCGGGATTATCAATGCGCCCTCGACCGGCATCTTTAATCCCAACGGTTTTCCTTACCCACAGGCTTTCCAACCGGACGCGAATCGTATCCAGAGCATCATGGATTGGGGCACGCGCGGATGGCTCTCCGACCGCGTCAATAGCCACTTCGCAGTACGATATCGCCAGGACTTGAGCCATGTGGACCGGGGCTCGCCCGCGGGGAATGTCATCGAGACATTTGGCGCTAACCGGCGCTTCGAATTTCTGAACGCGTCGGTCGAGATCAACAGTAAACCCACGGACGGCATCTGGGCCGGTACCAGCGTTACATTGGGAAGGCAATATGTTTACGGCGCCGAGCTTGCTCCCATCGACGGAGCGGCCTTCACCGTAGACCGGCCCCGTTTCACCGCCACCGTGTTTGGCGGCAGAAGATTCTCCTTCTTTGCAGATCCGGACCAGCGAGCTATCGGTGGCGCAAATGTAACTTTCAAGCTGGACCCCAACACCAGCGTCGAGTACGAAGGTATTTGGTACGTGCGGGGCAGCAATAGCATCGTCTTGCGCCGGCGCCTGACTCCACATTGGCTGCTGAGTTCCTACTTTCGCATCTACGGCGGTTCGCCAGTGGACTTCAGCGCTCAGGGTTTGTACGATTCCGGGAATGGAAAGACGGGTCTTCGAGTCAGCTATTTCCAGAAACTCACCAACAAAGACTATTTCTACGACTTCACTTACGCATCCAGGGATCTCGATCCGTACAACCGTCTGTTGCGCCTCTATTTGGGGCCAATCTCGCAATATAGCCAGTTCACGATCGATGCCCGGCGGACTTTTTCTTCGATGTTTCGTCTGGGCGGAACAGTCTGGGTTCGCCGCTTGAACGACAGGAAAGACGAGGGGCCGTTCGACACCTCATTCGAAGACTATCGCATCCACACGCAGATTTTCCCGGTGCGAAAATTGGAAACCTTTCTCGAGTACCATCAGCGCAACTCGGATCGGCTAAGCCCGCTCAACCCCAGCGCATTCGACGATCTCAGCGCCTCGGGTGAAACCAGCGTGAAAGACCTGACCGGTGAGATCCGGCGCAGCTTTGGAGAGGGGCGCTTCAGCGTGAATGGCGGCGCCTACTATCGACATATCAGCCTGCAAGACCGGTTCTTCTATCTCAACGGCTTGCACCAGAGCGGTTGGCTGGCCGGAGCCTGGTGGAAAGTGGATCAACACTCGCGGGTGTTCTTCGATTACAACTTGGACAACGACTTTTTCCTGTTGCGTCCCGATCTAAAGAATTCGCGCGCCTTGCACGTCGGAGTCACATGGAAATACTGACAAGCCGCATGAGCCAAACTACCAGTATTCGACGCAAATATGTTCTCGGAGTGGTTGGCGCACTCTCTTTGGCGCTGGCGCCCTCCGTGTTCGCTCAGGCCAAGGGTGGGCAAACGGCCAAGCCGGCCCCGGCGGCCGAAAAACCCACTGCGTCCGGCAACCAATCCGCTAATGGAAACAAAGAGTTCTTCATTCACGCCTATCACGCCGACAAGCTCGGAGGACTGGAATGCGGCCTCTGCCACACGCCCGTCAAGGAAGGCTCGGTTGAATTGAAGCGTCCCGGGCACGATCAATGCAAGACGTGCCACGCCGACGACTTTGAGAAAGATATCAAGCAGATCGTCTGCGCACAGTGTCACACCGCATTCCCGCCTACCGGCGCCTCGGACCTGCGACCGTTTCCGCGCTACAAATCGACGCGCGCCATTCTTTTTCAGTTCTCGCACCACTTGCATGTCGACCAGAAGGCTCGCGTCAATCCTGCCACGGGGTTCCGAGCGGACTGCACGTTCTGCCACAAGTTCGACGAACAGGGCACCTTTGCCAGGTTCCCTGGGCATACCGAGTGCGCCGCGTGCCACTCCAAGCCGGGCGTGAAGCCGGCTCTAAACGCGTCCCTCGACGGGGCCGGATGCCGCCAGTGCCACACGCCGGAGGAAATCGAGAATCCAGGCTTCACGGAGAACCGTCGCATGCTCGCCCCGGTGGTGGTGTCCGGGAAATACGTTGACATGAAGTTCTCGCACATCGCGCATTTCAAAGTCAAGGAGCAATTCGGCATCAATTGCACTACCTGTCACTATGCGATCCCCAGGAGCAACAGTCTCGCCGACCTTTCCCTGCCTCGGATGCTGGATTGCGTGGAATGTCACGACACGTCCAAAAGCATCGCCGCCGAATTCCGGATGTCGAACTGCACTACTTGCCACGCCGATACAGCTCGCGGCTTGAAGGCTCCGGTCAGCCATGCCAGAAACGTCAAGCCGGCGTTCCATACGGAGAGCTTCCGCATCCATCACACCGAGGAAGCGTCAGCACCCGATGCCAAGTGCTTCGTGTGCCACCAGAATGTCACACCGTCGGTGGAAGCGAAGAGTCAGTGTGCATCCTGCCATGTCGTGATGAAGCCCGCCTCGCATACCGCGCGATGGAAAGACGACATTCACGGCAAGTATGCGGCATTGGAGCGCCAGAGTTGCGCGACATGCCACACTACGGACTCTTGCAGCCGCTGCCATAATGAGCTCCCGAGGAGTCACGCGCCTCTGGCGATCTTCAAGGGAGGAGCCCACGCCCTTCCGGCGATGCTGGATATGAGAGCCTGTCTGACTTGTCACACGTTCCAAAATACTTGTGCCGAGTGCCACGCTCGTGGGCTTAACCCCGCCGCCATTATCAAATGAGGTAAGAGGTCCGGTTCTGCGCGTTGGCGTATGCGCTTCAGTTGGCGCAACGGTCGAGCAGCAGCTATTGGTACAACCGCCGCTCGCGCCGCATGAACGCGGGCACTTCCAGATCGTCCATCGGAGCCGGAGCGGGTTCGGGAATCTCCGGCATCGGCGGCGTGGAAGTCATGTCGCGAAACAGCGAGTCATTGGTCATCACCGGCTCCATCACTGGAGCGGGTGGAGGAGCTGCCGGCATGGGCATCATGCTCTCCATCGATTCCGTCCGGCGGCTGCTTAGGACTGGCAGGTTGTCGCGCTGGAATCCCGTCGCAATCACCGTGATCTTCACCTCGTCCTTCATGGATTCGTTCAGGACCACACCGAAATTAATTTGAGCATCCTCGTTGGAAGTGGCCGCGCGAATCAGCGAGCAAGCCTCGTTCACATCATGCAGGCTGAGCCGGCTGGAACCCGTGATGTTAATCAGCACGCCGCGCGCGCCCTTTACACCGCCCTCCTCCATAAGCGGCGAGCTGATGGCCTGGCGCGCCGCTTCAATGGATGCGTTTTCACCGGCCGCGGTGGCCGTACCCATCATCGCGTAACCCATGCCCAGCATGATGGCGCGAATGTCGGAGAAATCGCGATTGATCAGGCCAGGGGTGGTGATGATATCGCTGATACCCTGGACGGTCGCTGATACCCTGGACGGCCTGACGAAGAATGTCGTCCGCGCTGCGGAATGCATCGAAGAAACTGGTGCCGCGCGGAACCAGCTCCAACAATCGGTCGTTGGGAACCGTGATCACGGTGTCTACGGTACTGCCCAGATCCGACAAACCGCGGTCCGCCTGCTTCATTCGACGCGGACCTTCGAAGGCGAACGGTTTGGTGACCACCGCAACGGTGAGGGCGTTCAGTTCCTTGGCCAGCGACGCCACCACCGGCGCTGCTCCCGTGCCGGTGCCGCCGCCCAGACCCGCGGTAACGAATACCATGTCCGCGCCTTCCAGAACCTCGATGATTCTCTCGGTATCTTCCAGCGCCGCCTGACGGCCGAGGCCCGGATCCGAGCCCGCGCCCAAACCATTCGTCACCTTCGATCCGATCACCAGCTTGTTCGGAACCGGGGACGCATTGAGCGCCTGAACATCGGTATTCATGATGTGAAATTCCACGCCTGTCAGTCCCTCATTCATCATGCGGGCAACGGCGTTCGAGCCTCCACCGCCGACACCAACCACCTTGATCTTGGTGCCGTGCAGAGCCTCTTCCTGAATGGCAAACTTCAATGCGTCCATATCAAACCTCCTCGTCGTTATCGAACTTATCGAAACAGCAGTCTCATCAATCCGGGAGCCCTACGCTTGCCTTCCCGTTTCATCTTCCACTTCGCCGAATATCGCGCCAGCCCGGTGGCTGTAGTCCAGGCCTGCGTGCACAATTCTTCAGGAAAATCCTGGACTCCGGTTGGCAGTGCATTACGCGCCGGGCAATTCAAAACACGCTCAGCCATATCGCACATGCCGTTCAGCATCGTTCCACCGCCGGCCAGCACGATGCCTTCCAGCAACTTCTGGTCCATGCCGATGGTGACTAACTCCGCGCCCACATGAATAAACAACTCTTCAGCGCGCGCCTCCAGAATTTCGTTCAACTGTTTGCGGGGCGCTTCGCGCGCCGGCCGATCGCCAGGCGAGGGCACCTCGATGTAACTGTTGTCGGATGTCAGGCCCAGCATGGCGCACCCGTACTCCAACTTCAGCCGCTCGGCATCGGCATAGTTCACCTTCAACCCCACAGCTACGTCGCGCGTGAAATGATCCGCGGAGATCGCCAGGCTGCGCGCCAGTAAAACCGCCTCGCCGTCGTAAACCACCAGGTCGGTGGAGTGCATGCCAATGTCCACCACGGCAACGCCGCGCATGCGGTCTTCGTGGTCGATGGCCGTGTACGCGGCCGCTACCGGCTCGAACACAGTTTCTTCGACGTGATACGAAGCCTGTTGCACGGCGGCTACGATGGAATCGTGCTCCTGCTCGGACACGGTCACCAGATGAACATTTGCTTCCAGGCGCGAGCACGCCGAGCCTCGCGGATAGCGTTTTCCGGAACGCCCGTCCAACGTGAAATCCTGCGGGAAGAGATGCAGGATGGCGCGATCTTCTTCCAAACGCACCAGCTCGCTGCGCTCCACCGCGTAAGCCATGTCTTCCAGCGTGACCACGTGCGGTCTTCCAAATTCATATCGGCCGCGGCTGTTGTGTCCATCGATGGTGCCGCCGCCGATGCCCACCACCATGGCGTCCACTTGCACCCGCGCTTCTTCTTCCGCCTCTCGCACGGCGGCTTGCACGCAGCACGTCAGCGCCGCTTGATCCGCCAGCCTGCTCTTGTTCCAACCCATCGAAGGCACCTCGCCGTGCCCCAGATAGCGAAGTCTTGCATCTTCCTTCAGAAGAATCACGCAGCGAGTGCGGAAGCTTCCGGCGTCCAGCCCCACCGCAAGTTTCTCTTTATCGATCATCACCCGCCTCCAACGCCGTGATGCGATCGTCAAGCCTCAGATCGAACGACGTTGCGCTCGGCATCTTGTGATGGATGTCGGCGAAATGATCCAGAAAATTCTGAAGCCGCGAGGCAAAATTGTGGTCTCCCAACATCAGTACCACTGCGCTGCCCTCCAACTGCTCGGTGATTTCAAGATTGTCCAGGTCGCCGGCGTCGGCTTCGGACACGTTTTTCGACAGACCGCCCAGATCCTTCATGAGACGTAATACCCGGCGGACGCGCCTGCCGCGCAAGTCCTGATTGTCGCGAGGCTGAATCCCCCCCAGCACTGGGAGCTGAAACGGGGCCTTGGGCGGTGGATCGAGAATCACGCCTTCGTCGTCGATGAGCGCCCAGCGCGTCATGCTGTCGCCTTGCAATTTGATAAACGCCACCGGCTGACGCTCTGCGATTCGCACCACGATCCGATTCGGCCAAATCCGCTGGATCGATGCGTCGCGCACCCAGCGGATATTCAGCAACGCATTGCGACGATCGGTCATCGGGAACAAGTACAGACTGCGTCCGTAATCATGCTCGAAGAGCCGGAGGATTTGCGCGCGCGATGCAAACTTCACGCCATCCAACTCGAGGTTCGGACTCTCGAAGCCGTAATCCGACGGACCGGGCAGAAAGAATCGCGGGTCGCGGAGCATGAACTGCTGGAATTTTTGGGAGGTGTAGATTCCGGCGGTGAGTGTCGCGGTGACGCCCGCGATAATCAACCCGTAGCGCAGGAGCGTGCGCACGCTTAGCGATCGCCTCTTAAAGGATGCCTGCGCGGCCATCTACGCCGCCTCCCGCAGTTTTTCTAGCACTTGCTCGCCCACTTGCCAGACGTTGCCCGCGCCCAAGGTCAGGACCGCATCCTTCTCCCTTACATTCGCGACAACGGCTTCGGCGGTGCGCTCGATGCTGCCCGTAAACTCCACCGAGCGCTGTCCGAAATCGCGCATGCGCTGCGCCAGCACAGTGCCCGTGATGCCCTCTATAGGTTCCTCTGACGCCGCATAAATATCCAGGATGTAAACCACATCGGCCTGATGAAAACTTTTGGCGAACTCATCCATCAAGTGCTGCGTGCGTGAAAAGCGATGCGGCTGGAAGACGGCGTGTATCCGGTCGAAATTGCACAGGTGCGCGGCCGCCAGGGTCGCGCGAATTTCAGTGGGGTGATGACCGTAGTCGTCAATTACCGTGATTCCACGGGCTGTGCCGCGCTTCTGAAATCTTCGGTCGACACCGGAAAACGCCGCTATCGCTTCGCGGATCTTTTCGACGCCGACTTCGAGTTCGAGCCCAACTGCTATCGCAGCGGTAGCGTTTAGTACGTTGTGGATACCCGGCACGCGCAAATGAAATTGACCTAGATCGCGCTCGCGCGTTCGAACCGAAAAATGGCTTTCGAACGCGCCACAATCGGCTTCCACCACATTCAGGCTGGCCTGCGGGCTTTGGCCGTAGGTGACGATTCGCCGATTGAGGGCCGGCAGCACCTCCTGCACGTTTTCGTCATCCAGGCAGAGGATTGCCGCGCCATAAAAAGGAACCTTCTGCACGAACTCAACAAATGCAGCACGGATCTCCACGATGGATGGATAGTGGTCCAGGTGTTCGTGATCGATGTTCGTCACAATGGCCAGAATCGGGCTCAACTTGAGAAAAGATCCATCGCTCTCGTCGGACTCCACCACTAGAAAATCGCTATGCCCAACACGCGCATTCGACCCGCCCATGGCCGCCACTTTGCCGCCGACAACGACGGTAGGATCCAATCCCGCAACACTCAGCACGCTCGCGATCATCGACGTGGTAGTGGTTTTGCCATGACTTCCCGCGACAGCGATCCCATACTTCAGCCGCATCAACTCCGCCAGCAATTCGCCGCGCGGAATTACCGGGATTTTTAGCCGGCGAGCTTCCTGAACTTCGGGATTCTTCGCATCCACCGCGGAGCTCACCACCACCGCCTTCGCGTCGGTCACGTTGGCCGGCGCGTGACCTTCTGTAATTCTTGCGCCGAGCGCGGCCAGCCGTTCTGTGGTGGGGCTCAGTTTGAGATCGGAACCGCTGATTTCGTAACCCAGGTTAAGCAACACCTCGGCGATGCCGCTCATGCCGATTCCGCCGATGCCGACGAAGTGCAGGTGTTGTAACTTAAAAAACATTTTTACCCTTTATTGTTCCGGCTTTCCGAGTGAATGTCAATGAGCAAATGAAGCCTCCACCACCTCGGCCGCCCGGCGTGCGGCGTCCGGATGCGCGAACACACGCGCTTTGGCGCCCATGCGCCTCAGCAGTTCCGGCTGCGAGCTCAGTCTTGAGATTTCCTCGAACAGCCGGCCGCCGTCCATTTCAGCATCCTGAACCAGCTTCGCCGCGCCCGCCTTGGAGAATGCTTCGGCGTTCCGGAGCTGATGTTGGTCCGCCGCATGCGGCAACGGTACCAGGATGGACGGCTTGCCGGCCGCCGCCAGCTCCGCCATGGCGCCCGCTCCGGCACGGCACACCACTAAATCCGCCTGCGCGAACGCCGCGGGCATATCGTCGATGAAAGGCTTTATTTCGCCCTCAACTCCGCTCTCCGCAAATTTGCGCGACAGCATCTCGTGCGTGGCGGTTCCGGTCTGGTGAATAAATCGAATCGGGAATTTGGCTTCGCGAAAATAGCGCCAGCTTCCCAGCGCGGCTTCGTTCAAAGTGCGCGATCCCTGGCTTCCTCCTGTGATCAAAACGGTCACCGTCGACGCGAGCGGCTTCGGTGGAATCGCAAAAAAATCCGGACGCACGGGAAGGCCCGTGATCTCCGACCTTCCTTTCGGAAAGAAGCCCGCGGCTTCGGGAAAATTCAGGAGCGCGCGCCATACAAAGCGGCCTATCTGCCGATTCGTAAGCCCCGGCATTGCATTCGGCTCCATCACAATTACCGGTACACGCTTCCAAAGCGCAGCCAGCACCACGGG
>WNFF01004978.1_pt1 | contig 10843 bp, 6 predicted proteins | sample 5400441 | NCBI WGS metagenome assembly WNFF01 (sample SAMN13153345, study PRJNA577476) | soil metagenome | isolation source: 120 cm saprolite under Douglas fir tree site 2 hole 3 replicate 1 | place: USA:California | collected 2015-04-18
TTCCTCTTTCAATTCTGACGGCAATCTACACCGCTTATCTTTTTGCACAAGCGAAGGCGCGTGATCTTTGGCAGAATCCGTTGTTGCCGCCGCACCTGTTGGTGCAGGCGTTGCTCGTCGGTTCGGCAGTTCTTTTGACAAGTTCCGCCTGGTTTGAAGCAACGCGTCCGCGACGCAGCTTCATTGATATAGTTCCGCCGACAGTTTTCGCATCGCTGGTGCTACTGGCAGCGACGAGCCTTCTGCACGTGCTGATGATTTGGGGCGAAGTCTCGCTCACGCACGCAACCGCACATGCGAGTCTGGCAGTTTGGGAGATGGTGCATGGCCGATACAAAAGCAATTTCTGGATCGGACTGGTGCTGTCTGTTTTGGGCGGCGCCTTACCATTGCTCGCGATTCCGGGCTACGTGAGCATTTCGCTCGGCGTGGGCGGCGTGCCGTTGGCTTTGTGTGGAATGATGTTGTTCGAGCATGCATACGTGCAGGCCGGGCAGTCAGTGCCACTGGCGTAAGGTTTGAGGGCAAGTCTGTCATGATGTCTAACGCAAAGGATCAAAGAATTCGACTAATTATCGCGGCGTTGTTGGTTGCTCTGGCACTCATCCGTCTGACGTTTCATGCGTCTCTGGCTGGCCGGATGGACAGCATTTTCTTCATCCTGATTGGGTCGGCTTTGCTCCTGCTCCTCATTCCCTTGCAATATCTCAAATCGTTCAAGGCGGGTGGGCTTGAGCTCTCACTCGATCAGCCCCAGGTACAGGGCGCAATCGCCGGCCTGAGCCTTGATCGCATCAAGAATAAGAAAGTACAGGAACACCTTTCGCGTCTAAAAGATCAACTGGCTGCAATCCGAGGCAGCCGTGTACTCTGGATCGACGATCACCCACACGCCGTTGTCGGAGAGCGGCGACTCCTTCGTGCGCTGGGCGTTGAAGTAGTGACGGCGATTTCGAGTGAAGAAGCAGCGAGGGTACTTGAAGAGGATAACGATTTCGATTTGATCATCACCGACGTCCAGCGCGAGGGCCGCACTTACAAAGAGACTGCTGGCATACCAATTCATGAAGGAGTTAATTTCATCCTTCACCTGAGAACGAAGCAAACAGATCCTGTGATTGCCAAACTGCCGGTGGTATTTTATGCCGCTTATGATTGGGAACGTTTGATTGAATTCACCAGCCGCGCGCGGTCGCTCTACCCTCCGCCTGAGATTACAAATTCCGAAGAAGATCTAATCCCTAAGGTGGTCAAGCTGCTCGCGGAATCGCGCTCCACGCCAATTCATGGAACCAAGGAAAAGAAACCAACTCCGGTTCGTGGCAGCCTTCGTTACGTGGCCCAGGGAAATGAAGTCGACGACGATGAGTCTTCTGGTGGTGAAGAAGAGGAGCATTTCGGTTAATGCGTGACGCGGACCTAATACCTGGCGATTCTAACAAAGCCTCAACCTCCGGCGGCGAAACTTTCTATCCCGGCCCGAGCCGGATTCATCTCGCGGCGTTTCCGCCCAAGGAGCGCTGGGATGATTGGACTGAGCTGGATTCGCAGGCGTGGCCGCGACGCAAGGAGCGGCGCTACTCGCTGGTGCCAACCACGTGCTTTAACTGCGAATCGGCTTGTGGGTTGCTCGCCTACATCGACAAAGAAACTAATCAGGTTCAGAAGTTCGAAGGCAATCCGGAGAATCCTGGGAGCCGCGGACGCAACTGCGCCAAGGGTCCGGCGACACTGAATCAGATCACCGATCCCGATCGCATTCTTTATCCGTTGAAGCGCGCGGGCAAGCGCGGCGCAGGAAAATGGGAACGGGTCGGTTGGGATGAAGTGCTCGATACAATCGCGGCACGCATTCGCAAAGCGATCGTCGAAGACCGTCGCGACGAGATCATGTATCACGTCGGGCGTCCAGGCGAAGATGGATTCACCGAACGCATTCTGGCCGCGTGGGGCGTTGACGGCCACAACTCGCACACGAACATCTGCTCTTCCGGCGCGCGCGAAGGTTATCAATTGTGGATGGGGCTCGATCGGCCCAGCCCCGATCACGCGAATGCGAAAGTTATCTTTCTAATCAGCGCGCATTTGGAATCCGGCCACTACTTCAATCCGCACGCCCAGCGCGTGATCGATGGCAAGGCGAGCGGCGCAAAGCTGATCGTCTTTGACACAAGGCTTTCAAACACCGCGACGCATGCCGATCATTTCATCTCGCCTTATCCCGGCTCGGAGGCGGCAATTCTGTTATCAATCGCGAATTACCTGATTCAAAACAGTCTTTACAATCGCGAGTTCGTGCGGCGTTGGTGGAACTGGGAGGAATATTTAGCACAGAGATCAGAGGTCGGAGATCAGAGGTCAGACAAGCAGCCACGTAGCGGCGAAATGTTTATAGGCACCGAGCCAACCAACGAAAGAGACTCCAATGAGATCGCGGAGGCTATAAATATTTCGCGCCTACGGCGCTCAGACAGCGCCGACTTCGAAGAGTTTGAAGGAATCCTGAAAGAGGTTTATGCGGAGTACACATTCGAGTTTGCCGCGAAGGAATCCGGCGTTGAAGCCAACGCGCTCGAAGAGATTGCGAAAGTCGTCGCGACCGCGGGCACGCGTTTCTCAAGTCACAACTGGCGCAGCGCGACTTCGGGAATCAGCCACGGCTGGTCGGTGGCGCGCTGTCTTTTTATGCTGAACGCTTTGCTCGGCGCGGTCGCGACTGAAGGCGGAGTGTTTCCGAACGCGTGGAACAAATTTGTGCCAAAGCCGATCCACACGCCGCCGCACCCGAAGATGTGGAACGAAAAAACCTGGCCGCGCGAGTTTCCACTCGCGATGCACGAGATGTCGTTTCTCCTGCCGCACTTTCTTAAGGACGGGCGCGGCAAACTAGACACTTATTTCACGCGCGTCTACAACCCGGTCTGGACGAATCCCGACGGCTTCTCATGGATCGAAGCACTGACTGATGAGAACTTAGTAGGTTGTCATGTCGCTTTGACGCCGGTGTGGAACGAAACGTCATATTTCGCGGATTACATTCTGCCGATGGGGCTGGGCCCGGAGCGTCACGACATTCATTCGTACGAAACGCACGACGCGCAGTGGCTGGGATTCCGCCAGCCGGTGATGCGCGCGGCGCGGCAACGTAACGGCGAAGACGTGAACGACACGCGCGAAGTCAATCCCGGGGAAGTTTGGGAGGAAAACGAATTCTGGATGGAGCTGACCTGGCGCATCGACCGCGACGGCTCGCTTGGCATTCGCCAGTTTGTTGAATCCAGGAAAAATCCGGGCCAGCGTCTCGGCGTCGATGAATACTACGGCTGGATCTTTGAGAACTCAGTGCCGGGATTGCCTGAGAAAGCGGCGGCAGAGAATCTGACGCCACTCGAATTCATGCGGCGTTATGGCTCGTTTGAGATCAGCAGAAAAGTCGGCGCGATCTACGAAGAAGAAGTGCCGGCTGAAGAACTCGACGACGTCGCCGAAGATCATTTTGGCCGGGTGTTTACGCGCGCGGCGAAACCTGCGTCGCCGAATGTCGTCCCGATTCCCAGCCCCGATGGCGATGCCGATGGTCGCCGACTCGTCGGTGTGAAAGTTGACGGAGAGATCAAGCGCGGCTTTCCGACGCCGAGCGGCAAACTCGAATTCTATTCAAAGACACTCGCCGATTGGGGCTGGCATGAATACGCGATTCCAACTTACATCAAGAGTCATGTCCATCCCGACAATCTTGAGGCGGATCAAACGATTCTGATCTCAACGTTCCGCATCCCGATTCAAATTCACACGCGCAGCGCTAATGCGAAGTGGCTGAATGAAATCGCGCACACGAATCCGCTGTGGCTGCACCCGAAGCACGCGGCGAAGCTCGGGGTGCGGACCGGCGACCTGGTGCGCGTGGAAACTGAGATTGGTTACTTCGTCGTGAAAGCGTGGGTAACCGAAGGCATCAAGCCCGGCATCGTCGCGTGCAGTCATCACATGGGGCGTTGGAAAGTTCACGAGAATGGGCAAAAGCAAATGATGGCTACGGTCAAACTCGATCACGAGGGCACGCAATGGGGATTAGAACGCGAAAGCGGGGCCAGCCCTTACGAATCAAAGGACGCGGACACTTTGCGCATCTGGTGGAACGATGTCGGCGTGCATCAGAACCTGACTTTTCCGGTGCATCCCGATCCGATTTCCGGTATGCACTGCTGGCATCAGGCCGTGCGTGTGCGCAAAGCCGAAAGCGCGGACAGCTATGGCGACATTCACGTCGATACGGAAAAGTCGCGCGAGGTCTATCGGAAATGGTTGACAATGACACGGCCCGCGGATAAGTATTCGCCCGACCAGACGCGCCGGCCCTATTGGATGCTGCGGCCCTTGAAACCGGCGCGCGAGTTTTATAAATTGCCGGAATCAACCAAGCCTGCGCCACGCTGACTTGCGTCTGGGCGCCTTTTGCGAGAAATGTCTCGCGCGAAGGCGCAAAGCCGCCAGGAAACCCATAGGCAACCTTCGCCTTATTAATTTCTCCTAAGAATCTTGAGTCTGATGAAATTCTCCGACCAACTCGGCGTCGTAATGTTCTTTCCGCGTTGCGTGCATCATCCGTAACGAGCCCGCGTTCTTCCCGAAAAGGGGGTTCTGACAATGCGCAAGGCCCGATGCATCCTGCTCCTGCTGTTTCTAAGCTTTCCTTTCAACGCTGATCAGCTAAGCGCTCAATCGGCGGCCACATCCCTCCAGCCGGGAACGCCAATCGAGCGGGCTCTGTCGGCGGGACAGACGCACAGTTACAGCGTCAGCCTCGAACAGGATCAGCTTCTGCAACTAGTCGTCGATCAGCGCGGAATCGATGTAGTCGTTCGCGTGTTTTCTCCCGCGGGCAAACGGCTGGGTGAGTTTGACAGCCCTAATGGAACTGACGGCCCGGAAAATGTATCCGTGATTGCGAACGCCGCCGGTGTGTATCGCATCGATGTCCTGCCGCTGGGTCAGAACGAAAGCCCGGCGCCCGGTCGTTACGAAATTAAGATTGTCGAGCTGCGAAAAGCAACTGAGCAGGAGTTGCAAGCCGGTAAAAACCAGGAAGTGCTCAAAGCGAATGGTCTCGCGTTGCTAGTCCAAACTACCGAGAGCTTTCAAGAAGTGCGCCGCCCCCAGACGCGGGCGCATTTTCAGATCAAAGCGGCGCAGCTCTTATGGAGTTCCGACGAAAAGCGGGCCGCGAAATTGGCGGAGCAGGCAATTGACAGCGTCAAGGAATTCATCGCAACCATCGGCGGCGATGACGATTGGGATTATTACGAAGGCCCTCAAATCGCGCTGCAACTGAGACGCGAAGTAATCGACGTCCTCACCACGCACGATCCCGAGATGGCGCTGAACTTTCTTCGAGCAACCCGCAGCTTGGCGACCGCGAGCGAAGTCCAGGACAGCGGTCAGGCAAACCAGGAGCTTGAGCTCGAACTCGCGCTGGTAGGCCAAATCGCGGCCAATGATCCGAAGCGCGCCTTTCAAATGGCTGAGGACACGCTCAAGAGGGGTTATCCATCGACTTTGGTTGACACTCTAAATCGCCTACGTCCGAAGGAGCCGGAGCTGGCCGCCAAACTGGCGCACGACATCGCCGCGAAATTGACAACTGAGAAATTTCTTAGGCATCCCGAAGCTGCATACCTGGCGATCAGCTTTCTTCGCCTGGTGAGATCCGTAAGAAGAAATCAGCGCGGCGGCGGTGACGAGCCGGCGAAGGTAACTCTAATTTCCGACGAGGAGTATCAACAGCTCTTGCAAAAGACCGCCGCCGAGGCGCTGTCTTATTCTCCGCTGGCGAGTAATGTTTATTCGCCGGAGAGGAATGCCGCGCAAAATATGGTGAATACGCTCAAAGAAATGAGCCCTGACCTGGAGGGTTATGCTCCCGGCAGCGCGGCGGCAGTCGAGAAGAAACTCGCCGAGCTTAACAATCAGAATGATCCGCGAAACGCAGCGTGGCAACAGTTCCAGACGGCGGTCAACAGCGGCACCGTGGACAGCGCTCTTGAAGCTGTAAGTCAGGCGCCGAGAGAGGTGCGGGATCAACTCTATCAGCAGATTGCAAATAAGGCCGCGGCCGCCGGCGATCTTGGGCGCGGGAGGCAAATAATCACCGATCACGTCGCCAACCCGATGCAACGAAAACAAGCGCTGAAGAACCTGGACCAGCAGGCAATCTACGGCGCCGCTGCCAGAGGAAGGATTGACGAAGCCCTGCGGAACTTGAGCAATTTTCACCCGGCCAGGGAGCGGGCGCAAATACTTGGTCAGATAGCTAATCAGATAGGTCCAAATCAGAAAAAGGCCACGGCGCTGCTTTATCTGGAACAGGCGCGAAATATGCTTGGAGGCACCCCCCAGGCTGAAGGCCAGGAGGAAATGCGCGCGTTGCTTGAAATTGCCCGGGCTTTTTCCAGATACGATTCGAATCGTGCATTCGAGATTGTCGAACCGCTGGTAAATCAATTCAATGAGATCAGCGAGTCGGCGCTTAGGCTAAATGGATTTGGCCAAAGGTATTATCAGGACGGCGAATTGATCATGACGAATGGTAACGCCGTTGCCGAGACCGGGAATCAACTGGCGATGGCCCTGTCGTATTTGGCCGTGGCGAATTTCGATAGGGCCAAGATCGCGGCGGATGGAATCCACCCGATCGACGTTCGAATTAACGTGTACCTGACTATTGCGCAGCAAAGTATCGAGGGCGTCAAGTAAATCGTTTTGCGTATTCCTTCGATTACTCAGAAAAGAACTACGAAACCACAGCAAATCGCACGAACCGAGCCGCTTCGTGTGGCCTCGTGGATCGTCATCCATTCTCAAACCTGGGAATCAAGACACTCTCAGGCCAAATTAGAACGGCTCACTCCCCTGCGGCGCGTTCAATTCGCGCGAAATCCTTGCGGTCGGTAGAGTTTTGCGCGAAAATCCTGCGGGTCAATCTCCAAGACAAACTGCGGCGATGTACTTCAAGCAATTCTATCTCAATTGTCTCGCTCATGCTTCTTATCTGATCGGCTCGGATGGTGAAGCCGCAGTCGTAGATCCACAACGCGACGTAGATCAGTACATCGACGAAGCTGCCGCGCACAATCTGGCGATCAAGTATGTGATCGAGACGCATCTGCACGCGGACTTCGTCAGCGGGCATCGCGAACTGGCCGCGCGCACGAGAGCCGAAATCGTTTTCGGCCAGAAGGCCGGAGCGATGATCCCGCACCGTGCAGTGAAGGAGGGCGACGAACTTACGATTGGGCGCGTGAAGCTGCGCATCATGGAAACTCCGGGCCATACACCGGAAGGAATTTGCGTTTTGGTCACTGACACTGAAGTCTCTGGTCAACCGCAGAGGGTCCTGACCGGCGACACGCTTTTCATCGGCGATGTGGGCCGGCCCGATCTCGCCGGCGCAAAGGGTTTCACCAAAGAGATGATGGCGGCGATGATGTACGACAGCCTGCACGAAAAATTATTGAAGCTGGACGACGCGGTCGAAGTCTATCCCGCGCACGGCGCCGGCTCGATGTGCGGACGAAACCTTTCGACGGAAACTTCTTCGACGATAGGCCACCAACGCAAAATCAACTACGCGCTGCAGCCAATGGCCAAAGACGATTTCGTCCGGATGATGACGATCGACCTGCCGGAAGCTCCCGTGTATTTCTCGAAGGACGCGGAAATCAATCGCGCCGGCGCTCCGGCTTTGAATGGATTGCCCAGGCCGTCGGCGCTGTCTTCCGCGGAAGTTCGTAATCTCGCTGCGGAGGGATACGTGATTCTTGACGTCCGCGCCGCCGCGGATTTCGGCGCCGGCCATATTCCCGGCGCGCTGAACATCGGGCTCGGCGGACAGTTCGCGTCATGGGCCGGATCTCTGATTCCGATGACGTCGCCGATTGTGATCGTCGCTGACTCAGAAGAGCAGGTCGAGGAGGCGCAGGTGCGTCTGGCTCGCGTCGGCATCGAAGGCATCAAGGGCTATTTGAGCGGTGGGATCCTCGGTTGGTCCCAGGCGGACCTTGAAGTCGCCGCCGTGCCGCAAATCACGGTCAGCGAATTGAAGGATCTAATTCCGCGTGAAGGCGACTTGCAGATCATTGACGTGCGTCGTCCTGCCGAATACCAGGGCGGTCACGTGCCGCGCGCAGTGACGGCCCCGCTCTCGACGTTGAGAGAAAACATACCCGTGCTTGGGTTCGACCGGGCGAAACCGACCGCGGTGATCTGTGCCGGCGGCTATCGCTCGAGTGCGGCCACCAGCATCATGCAGCAGGCGGGCTTTAAGAATGTGATGAACGTCACTGGCGGCACCAGCGCGTGGATTAACGCGGGTTATGCAGTCGAGATACCAGGATAGGAAGTCAGTACCACCCGCGTCAGCGGGTGGGTCTTAGAGTCAACAGTTTCAGTCAGAGCGCGGATTGAGCGATGATCCCATCCGCTTACGCGGATGGTACTGACCTCGTCGCGTATGTCCGCGCTGCTAACACGGACGAGTTCAACCATGACATCAACTCAACTTCATCGCCGCAACTTTCTTTCCTTAACCGGCAAAGGCCTCGGGCTCGCCGCGCTTTCTTCATCCAGCGTCGGCGCGTTGCTCAAAAACATTCAAGCCGCAACCAGGAGCGTCGCGCATCTGACGCCCGAACAAGCGGCGATGGATGAAGACTTCTGGTTTGAAATTCAGAAAGCGTTCACCGTCACGCGCGGGATCATCAATCTGAACAACGGCGGCGTCTCGCCGAGCCCGCGCATCGTCACCGAAGCGCTGGTGCGCTACATCTGGCAGCAGGAGGACGCCACCGCGTACACGATGTGGCAGATTCTCGAGCCGCAATCGGAAACGATTCGCACCGGGCTGGCAGAACTGTTCGGCTGCGACCGGGAAGAGATTGCGATCACGCGCAACGCTTCCGAGTCGCTGGAGACTTTGCTGCTCGGGATGGACTTGAAATCCGGCGACGAGATTCTCACGACCACGCAGGACTATGGCCGCATGCTGACGACGATTCGGCAGCGCGAGCAGCGCGAAGGCATCAAGCTGAACCTGATCAAGATTCCGATTCCGCCAAAGAACATTAACGAAATCACCTCTGCGTTTGAGCGGGCCATCACCCCGCGCACGCGTTTGATTCAAATCGCGCATCAGGTCAACATCACCGGCCAGATCACGCCCGTCAAAGCTGTCTGCCAAATGGCGCGCGCGCGCGGTGTCGAGACGATTGTTGACGGCGCGCATTCGTTTGCGCAGTTCTATTTCAAACAGCCGGATTTGGATTGCGATTACTTTGGCACGAGCTTGCACAAATGGCTCTACGCGCCGAAAGGCACCGGCCTGCTGTACATCAGGCGCGAGAAGATCGCCAGGGTCTGGCCGCTGTTCGCCGCCGAAGACAAGCAGAAAAGCGACATTCGCAAGTTCGAAGAGATCGGCACCCATTCGGCCGCGCCCAAGCTGGCCATCGGCGAAGCGATGCTGTTTCACCACGGCATCGGCGGCAAACGCAAAGAAGCCCGGCTGCGTTATCTGTCGCGCTATTGGATGGACAAACTCAAAGACATCCCTCGGGTGCGCTTCAACACGTCGTTTGATCCGGCACAGATGTGCGCGATCGCGAACGTGCAAATCGAAGGACTGGATCAGGGAAAGATTGGCAGCTATCTGTTCAGCAAGCATCACATCTTCACGACGCCGATCGTTCACGAAGAGTTCCAGGGCTTGCGCATCACGCCGAATCTTTACACGACCCTCCCGGAGCTCGATCGCTTCTGCGAACTCATGGCGGAGATCGCGCGCAAGGGGTTGCCGGCTTAGCGACAGAGGCACAGAGAGAAAGCAAGAATCAGCCACTGATGAACACCGATAGACACAGATCGGAATTGCTTACCTGTATCTGTGAGAATCTGTTTTGATCTGTGGCCAATGCTCTTTCTCCGTGTCTTGTGGCTTCATTTTCCTAATGACATTGACACGACTTCGCTTTTCCCATAGATTGCCCTCGCAACAAGCTATTCGAAAATCCTCGGCAACCACTCACCTGCCGCATTCTCGGCTTCAGACAGCGAGCATCCCGTACGTCGCTGCCCCCCTAAGCGCCATTCTTGTACGGGCATGAGGAGTCTCAAATGAAAACTAAACGCATAGCTGTCGGTTCGTTTGCGGTGTTGCTGATGATTGCTGCTATCTCGGTCTTTGCTCAGATCAATCGGCCGTATCACAACGGTAGTGTTTGGAGCATCGCGTTCATCAGGATCAAGCCGGGCATGGACACGGCATATATGAATTATGTGGCCACCCAGTGGAAGGCTGAGCAGGAAGCGCAGAAGAAGGACGGCAACATTCTTTCTTACAAGGTTATGTCGGTCGAAGGCCACATGGCCACCGAGTTCAATCTGATGCTGATGACAGAGTACAAGAGTCTGGCGGCGATGGAAGCCAATGAAGACAAAGCCGAAGCCGTCGCCCAAAAGGTGGTCGGCAACGACGAGGTTCAGATGAAGGGCTACAACGAGCGCGCTGCGATTCGCGAAATAATTGGCGACCGGCTCGCTCGCGAAATTATCCTCGAGCCTAAGGGTCGTTGATCCGACTGCTTATTTGATTGTCAGTTAACTTAATTTGCGACAAAATGCGGGCGCCGTTCTCAGTCACTGGGGACGGCGCTTTCGCCGAAAACACCGCTAATTGGAGAAGGCGCCAATGTCGCAGAGCATCACCCGAAGAGAATTGTTAGGCAGCGGGATCAAAGCCGGCATCGGGCTCGGGGTTTGGAATGAATTGAATCTCGGCCAACTGTCAGCG
>WNFF01007656.1_pt1 | contig 10840 bp, 6 predicted proteins | sample 5400441 | NCBI WGS metagenome assembly WNFF01 (sample SAMN13153345, study PRJNA577476) | soil metagenome | isolation source: 120 cm saprolite under Douglas fir tree site 2 hole 3 replicate 1 | place: USA:California | collected 2015-04-18
CGAATCGAGCCCGACGTTCATCGGCATCCACTGGGGTGGGGTGATCGCGGCGTTGTATCCCCAAATGCCTGCGTCGGCGATACCGGCATAAAGCCTCGGGTCACGGGTATCTGCGAGGGGGGTGACCGCAATTGTCCGAGCTCGAAAGTTCGTCAGCCCGTCGTTCATCGGAACGCAGGGTTGGTCGCCATGCTTTTCAAAAATCCCCCCGCCGTCTGATGCCACATAGAGCGTCGACGCTAGCGGGCCGGACGTTGCGTCGACCGCGAGTGCCATGATTTGTCCGAACTTCGGTTCAGGGTGAATCCAACTCAGCCCGGCGTCAAAGCTCGAAAAAAGGGTGCCGCTTTGCAGACCGAGATAAAGCGTCGAGGGCGCCACCGGATCGATCAGCAGGGCACGGACGCCTGTGTCCGAAAGCCCCTCGATCATCGCCGACCAATTGAGTCCCCCATCGACGCTCTTGAAGAGCCCGTTCGGACTGCTCGGTAGATAGATGGTATTCGGATCACCCGGATCGAAGACGATCTTGACGAACGATTCCGGACAAGTTGGGCAGAATTCGAACGGAAGCCGATAGGGCGTGCAAACGCCAACCGTTTCACCCGTGGATAGCGTCAGGGTCTGAATATCGCCAACGCAATCGGCGGCGGCTTCGCGTGCGGCACTCACCAGCGAGGCGGCCAAGCAAAGAATACTCAGGCCTCGCGCAATGCGGTTCATCATCAACATGGTCGGCTTCCTTCCCTTGAATTGAGATTTAGCGACTCGCGCGAGCGACTCGCTTGGCGGAGCACTGCTGCAGGACACGTGCCTGCCTCCAAGCACTGATAATTCGTGCACAGGGCGGTTCGGTCCGCGGATTGCGGCTGTTGCGCCGGAGCAACACCTGTTGCGAGAGGTAACGATCACTGCGGCGGGCTCGAGCGGCAGTCTGGCAGCAGCGGCAAGTGGCGGAGCTCGCGCTGGCAGCAACCCGATCGGGGTCGGTGATTCTGGCACCGGAACTTGATTTCATCGGCCGACGGTCTGGTCGATTTTGGTGGCTTTCGCCCAGGTCCCAATTACGGAACAGGGCCACAATGTCTCCCGAGGGGCACCCTGTGACGAACGAGAACCCGACCGACGAAAGCGCCCGCCCGGGTCTCAATTTCGAGCGCGCAAGCGCGATTCGGCCGATTTCTCCGGGCGTGTTCGAGGCCGACCTGCCCGATGGGTGGCAACAGGGCCGAGGCGCGTTCGGTGGCGTGGTCTTCGGACTGCTCGTCCGAGCGATGGAAATGTACAGCGCCGACTCGACCCGCAGCCTGCGAACGTTCTCCGGGGACATCGCCGGTCCGGTGCTTCCAGGATCGCTACGCCTCGAGACCGAGATGCTCCGGCGCGGGAAAAACCAAAGCAATGTTCAGGCACGGCTCAGGCAGGGCAGCGACACTCTGGCTGTGGCGACAGGGGTGTTCTCGGCGCCGCGCCGAGTCCCGCTGCCTTCCTTTGAGCGGAAACCTCCGGAGCGGGCCGACTGGGACCAGATCGACGTCGTGCCCGTCGAGCCGCCCTTCGGTCCGGACTTTGCTCGTGCTTACGAATATCGACCGACCGGGCCGATGCCGTTCGCGGGCGGTCGGGTCGCCGAGACGGCTGGGTTCATCCGTGAGCGCGTGCCGCCGAGCCGCCGCGATGCACCGAGCATGGTCGGCCTCATCGACGCCTGGTGGCCCACCCTTTTTTCCATCGATGAGACCTTCCGTCCGATGGCGACCATCAGCTTCATGGCCGAATTGCTGGTGGAGCCGACGGACCTGGACGCCAGCGAACGCCTGTTCCACAGGGCCCGGATGGTATCGCTCACCGATGGGTTCTTCGTCGAGTTCCGGGAGCTGTGGAGCGGGGATGTCTGCGTGGCGATGAACCAGCAGACCTTTGCCGTCCTCCGGTAGCCCTCCCATTGAGGGAGTGTGAGGCATCGGCCTAGAAGGTCCCGCATCGGCCACCCGCAGTTCGGTTCGGTCCGCGGGAATCGCTCGTGATCGACGACGCCCCTTTGTCAGTATGCGAGAGCGGTCACGCTCGCGCTCGTCCCGCTCGTCGGGACCTTCGTCGCGAAGTCGGCGGCGCGCGATCCCTTCAAGGACGGAAACTCCTTCGTCATCGGCGATGCGTGAGGTGATGCTGTCTTCGATATTGAAGAAACTTCGTTATCGGACGGGTATGCGCGTTGCGGTGATTGGCGCGCCCGCGGGCTTCGAAGTCGAGCTCGCGACAAACAAGGGCGTCGAGCGTGCCCAACGGCTGGAAAAGAACCTCGACCTCGTGCAGGCGTTTTTCACTCGACGCGCCCACCTCGAACGTGAAGCAGCCCGGCTCGAGAAGGCTGTCGCGCCGAACGGTATTCTGTGGATCTGCTATCCGAAAGCGCGAGGGCTGGGTACCGATCTCAACCGCGACGTGATCAGAACGACGGTCGCGAAGTGGGGCCTCGAGGCGGTGGCCATCTGCGCCGTGGATGAAGTCTGGAGCGCGCTTCGATGCAAGCGAGGCGCGACGCAGTAACCCGGGGAAAGGTCGTCTCCAACGTCGACAGCTCCGCGCAAGTGCGTGGCGAGCTACGACGCTACCTTCGCCGCCTGTAACGCCGGGCAATGCGCCGAGTCATTACGACGAGGAGGCACATTGCGATCATGACTTCACGCAGAGATTTCCTGAACTTGGCCATGAAAGGATCGGCACTCACCGCAGCCGCAGCTTTGATGCCTGAAGGCGCATCGGCTGCACCCAAGGCCAGCAACGGAACGACCGACCGCGCGCAGAGTGGAGCCAAAAACCCGGGCCGAGGTCGTTACCGGCCGCCTTTCAAGTTCGGTCTTGGAGGCGTGCCGCTGGGGAATGAATTCTCTGTAGTCACAGATGAAGATGCGAACGCCATCCTGGCGGCCGCCTGGTCTGCCGGCGTTCGTTACTACGACATGGCTCCCTGGTATGGCTTAGGCTTGGCCGAGCGAAGATTCGGATACTTTCTGCACAACAAGAAAAGAAGCGAGTACGTCGTGTCGTCCAAAGTCGGCAAGCTTCTGAAGGCGTCGAAGACTGCGCACAATCGCGACCTATTCCCGTTTTCGCCCTCACCGAACGACGTCGTGTTCGACTACACGGGCCCGGGTATCCGGCGTTCGATCGAAGATAGCTTGCAAAGACTGGGGATCGACAGTCTCGATATTGTTTTCGTCCATGACATCTCGTCTGACAATACCCTGTTGCCGACTCCCTGGCAGGAACAGTTCAAGATTGCGACGACTGGCGCATTCCCTGAGCTGACTCGCATGCGTGAAGAAGGCATCATCAAGGGCTGGGGGATTGGCGTAAATACGCCGGAACCCATTCTGCGTGTTCTAGAGGTTGCGGATCCGGATGTATGTCTCTTGGCCTCGCAGTATTCGCTGATCGATCACAAGAATGCGCTGAATAATATCTTTCCTGTGGTGAGGCAGAAGAACGCCTCTTTGGTGATCGGTTCTGCACTTAATGCCGGATTTATCTCGGGGAGCCCAAGATACAACTATGGAAAAGACTCCTACAAAATCCCCGCGGCATATATTGAAAAGCGCAGGAAGCTGCGCGAGGTTGCAGCGAACTTTGGAGTGGATTTGCGAACGGTAGCACTCCAGTTTTCTGCTGCGCCTGATGTTGCCGCCTCCCTGGTCGTCGGTGTCAGTACGGAGCATCAGATTCTGGAAGACTACACCTCGATGCAGACCAGAATTCCGGCGGAGCTCTGGGCGGAATTGAAGAGTCAAAAGCTGATCGAGCAAAACGCGCCGACTCCTACTGCAGTTACGGTTCTTTGACGGTGCGCTCGCCAATGTCAGGGTGGTGAAGACCCGGGCCGAAGACGGCCGCTGCCACCCAGTAGCAGGACAATCCCAGGAGCAGCGTCGCGGTAAATCCGAAGTGCATCGACACCGCGATGGACAGGGCCGAGCCCACTACGCTCGTCGCCCCATTGAGCCCCCATCCCCAGGCGACCAACCCTGCGCCATGGGCGTTGGCGGCGCGAACACCCAATGGCAGGAACATCCCCATCAGAAGGCCCACCGGCGCCACCAAGCCAACGGCAATGGCAATTCGCATGACAATTGGCAGCCCGAGCAGCGCTCCGAAAAGCGGTCCGAGTCCGACTGCGTACAGCAGCAGAACGGCGGTCAATAACGCCGCCGAGCGGCGGACTCCCCCTCGCAATCCGTACCGCGCTGCCAGCCATTTGGACAGCGCGCTGCCGACTCCAGAAGAGGTCAGTAACGAAGCCAGGACGACCGCCAGTGCGTAGATAGGGTGGCCGAGAAAGAGGATGAACCGCTGCATCAGTCCCAGCTCCACCAGAATGAAGCCCAGGCCCAAGCAAACAAAGTAGATCAGCACGCTCGTTTTTCCGGGGCTCCATCCGCGGAGGGCATCTCGGCGAAACACTGCCAGCGGAAGAACAATCAGCAAAAGGGTGAGCCCTAAGGACAACAGAAGCAATACTTGAAGAAGCGCAAGCCCAAGGTTGTTCCGCTCCATTCCCGAAAGCGTCCCGAGGAGGCCGAGGAAGTCCTTCCCCTTCAAGCTGTAAAAGAAGAACGGACGGTTGTCGGAGACCGGCGAGACGTCAAAGGGAAGCGCTGTGTAAAGCGCGTCCAAAGGAGTCGAAAAGTACTGTTGGAGAAGTCTGTCTCCCGCGCCTGCCAGGGGGTCATACAGAACGCGCAGTTGGGATTGGCTGGATTCACCCAGCAGCGCCTTGACCTCTTCTTCCAGGAAGGGCTCTCGTTTCAAAAGCATGGTCGCCATCCGGGAATCGGCCGCGACAAAGAAGTAGCGGTGGTGCTCGGATTCCGGAACGCTCCGCGCCAGGAGCGCCGCGCGCCCCAAGCCCATCAGCCTGAGAAACTCGATCGGAGGGTTGCCGTACCAGCGGGTCATCGAGAGGACGCCGTTGGCTTTGAGATGGTCGAGGTAATCGCCGAACGCCTCGGCGGTGTACAAGTTGTTCTCGGACAGCGTGAAGGCACCGGCCGCGGATGCCGCCCAGGTGTCTACCAGCGTTGCTTGAATAGACGAAAAGCCATCGGATGATCTGCGGACGTAGCTTCGGCCGTCGTCAACTGCGATCTCGATGCGTGTGTTTCGATAGAGATCGCCGTTAAACGAGACATAACGATCGCGCATGATGTCGTTGGCGATGATTGGATTGACCTCGACTCCGATGATCCGCGGCACTTGCGCTCGCAGCGCGCTGACGACGTCTGGGCCCCCGCCGGGACCAATGATCAGGGCAGGCCCCTCTCGACGTAACGCGTAGACGAGCCCCGCCACCCTTGCCTCGGAGAATCGGCGCGGAGCTTCGTACCCGCCCGAGGCGACGCTACCGGCATACATTCGCGTCGCGGCGTCGGCGTCGATGTGAATCCACTTGTGGTCAGGTTCCCCGGGCGAAACGGTAACCCGCGAAAAGGCATTCCATTTTTCGTATTCAACCGCGCTCTCGTTGAGGAACTTCGTCCCCTGCGCGATCCGAAACGCCGAAGGACCCCTCCAAAGCGCAAAAGCGAGGACTGCAATCGCGACCAACGAGCCAACGACGATGGTCAGGCCGCGGAACGCGCTGCGGGAGGTCGAGGAAAAGCCGAGCAGCGCGCCGCCCGCGGCAGTTACCGCCCCGGCAACCAGAACTGCGGAGGGCGCGCCAAGGTGGGCGATCAGCGGCACGATCAGAACGCAACCCAGACCGGCGCCCGCGAGGTCGAAAGCATAGACACGGCCGATGTGCTGTTTGGCGCTGGCGATCGCCAACGAGATTGCAAAACCGGAAGCCAGGAAGGGCAGGGCTGTGGCGGCGTAGAGCTTGAGCAATCGGTCGAGGTTCTCGCCTCGGAGGTCGACGCTGATTGGATTCTGAACGGCGACCGAAAGGGCCACTGCGGTGAGGGGAGCGATCGCCGCGGCGAACAGGCCGGCCTGCCAGGGACGGCGCTCCTCGGTGAATACGCCGGGAAGGAGGTAAACGGCGACGCCGCTGACCGCAATGCCCAGCAAGGCCAGCGAGATCAAAAGAAAGGCGAAGTGGTAGTACATCGTCACGCTGAAAATCCGCGTGAAGAGCAACGAGAGGCCAAGCGAGCCTGCGCTGGTCAGCGCAACTCCAAAGCAGAAAGATCTGAGCCTCATTCAGCGCGAGCTCTTTCACCGACGCGGATGGCCCCGCGGATTGGAGGGGGCCTCAGCTTGTAGCCTGCGGGTTTCACGTCGTCCAGCTGGGATGTCGCGCCGGCGATCCCGTTTCGTAATCTGATTTCGACGCGATCTGCTAAACGTCGCCCGCATCCACGGAGCTACCCGATGCGAGGGACTCGATGAGGCGTCCATTCTCTTTTCTACGATTCGCCGCGCTCTACCTGGCGGCGCTCGGTTGCGCGCAGTCTCGTCCGGCGCTCAATGCGGGCTCGCCCGACCCTGAACGCGCGCTCGCGGTGGGCGATGCGCTCCTCGACGACGAGCTCGCCCAGTCACCGGAATTCGTCGCGCTCCTCCGTCCGCCGGGGGCGCGTTACGACACGCTCGATGACGCGTCGCTTGCCGCGGTCGCCGCCCGCGACGCCCGGGAGGATGGCTGGCGCAAAGAGCTCGCCGCGATCGATCGCGCGGCGCTCGGCGAGTCACCGGCGGGCCTCGCCTACGATATCTGCGCCGAGATGCTCGACGCGCGCAGGCAGGCGCGGGTGTGCCGCGTCGAGCTGTGGTCTGTGGCGCCGATGTTCCTCATCGGCAACCACCAGGCGTTCCAAGTAATGCTCGGCAACCTCGCCGACGCGCAGCCGGTCGGCACTCCCGAGCTTCGGGCCCAGGCGCTCGCCCGCTTCGGGCGCGTGCCTGCTCGCGTCGATGCGCAGATCGCCAACCTGCGCGAGGGCCTGCGCCTCGGCTACGCGCAGGCCGACGTGAACGTGAAACAGGTGATCGAGCAGCTCGATCGGCTCGGCCAGGGCAAGCCCGAGCAATCGACCTTCTTCGCCATGGCGCGGCGCGATCCGGATCCGGCGTTCGGCAAGGCGCTCGCCGAGTTGCTGGAAACTCAGGTGGTGCCGGCGCTGGCGCGCTACCGCGACTTCCTCGCCGCCGAGTACACGTCCCGTGCGCGGAAGAACCCCGCGGTCGCGGCAAATCCCGACGGCGCTTCGTGCTACCGCGCCGCGTTGCGCCTGGCCACGACCAAGGCGCTCGAGCCGAAGGAAGTCCACGCGCTCGGGCTCGCCGAGCTCGCGCGCATCGAGGCGGAGATGGCCAAGCTGTCGGCCAAGAGCTTCGGCGGCGCGAGCCTCAAGGCCGTCTTCCAACGCTTCACCACCGAGCCGGGATACTTACAGCGGGATGCCGACGCGGTGACTGCTCAGGCGATTGCCGCCATCGGGCGCGCCAAGGCCTCGCTGCCGCGCGCGTTCGGCCTGCTTCCCACGGCAGACGTTGGGGTGGAGCCGATCGCCAAGTTCCAGGAACGCACGACCGCGCCCTATTACCAGTTCGCGGCGATCGATGGCTCGCGCCCGGGCACCTACCGGATCCGGCTCTACGAGGCGCAGAAGCAGAGCGTGGTGCTCGGCGAGTCGATCGCGTTCCACGAGACCATCCCCGGCCACCATCTCCAGATGAACATCGCCAACGGTCGGAAAAACCTCCCCCGCGTCGCGCGCTTCCTCTTCAACAGCGGCTTTTCCGAGGGTTGGGCCCTCTACGCCGAGCGGCTCGCCGACGAGATCGGCCTCTACACCGACGACGCGCAGCGCTTCGGCATGCTGAGCAGCGCCGCGTGGCGCGCCTGCCGGCTCGTCGTCGACAGTGGGATCCACGCGTTGGGGTGGGATCGCGAGAGGGCGATCGCGTTCCTCCTCGCGCACACCGCGATGCCCGAGTCGCAGGCCGCGCAGGAGGTCGACCGGTACATCTCCTGGCCCGGCCAGGCCACCGCGTACATGACCGGCTACATCGTGATCCGCAAGCTGCGCGAGGACGCCGAGAAGGCGCTGGGGCCTCGGTTCGACCTCCGCGCTTTCCACGATCGCGTGCTCGACGCGGGCAACGTGCCGCTCCCGGTGCTCGAGCGGCGCGTCGGTGAGTGGGTGCGTCAGCGCGGCGGCTGACCTGGACGCGGGGCCTTTCGGGGGTCGCACACAAAGACGCGGATCGATAAACGGACCTGAGGTGAAACGAGGCGTGCGCTGGGGCACGCGACGGGGTGAGCCGACCACGAATCGGCGCGACTATTTGGCTGCGAGCCAGCGGCCGATGGCCGGCTGCGTGCGCTCGCGGAGCTCGACGTCCTGGCGCAGCCGTTCCAAGGTCTGCGCGATCGCCTGCCGCGCCTCTTCGAGAGGGTGCGCGGCGAGAAACGCCTCGGCCTCCTCAAGGTGGCGGCGCTCGATGAGCGTGCCGATTGCCTCGACCACGCGGCGCATCAGCATGGGGGCAGCCGCCAGGCGCGCGTGGAGCCGATCCCAGTCGGAGCGCAGCCGCGCCCAGCCCATTTCACGCGCCGACCGGTTCGACAGCACCGCGCCAACGAACGACGCGGTATCTTGGAGGGGCACCTCGTCCGTGAAGGCCAGCTCGACGCCGCGCGCGGCAAGCGCCGGATCCTCGAAGGCCGCGAGCGCGAGCAGGTAACGCCGCCGGAAGGTCGGATCAGTCTCTGAGGCGAAGAGCGCCCGGAAGGCATCGAAGCGGGCGGCGTCGCCGTGGCGCGCCGTCATCGCCACCGCCGCCTCGTGCAGGTTTTGCTCGAGGGCCGAGCGATCGCCCGCGATCCAGCGGTCGAGCCGTTCCCGCGGCGCGCCGCAGCCGCACCGCATCGGTTTCGTCGGGAGCGGCATCCCACCCGGTCGCCACGAGCTGTTGCCGGAACAGTCCGCCGACGTGCCCCTGCAGGGCGGGGCGATCCGGATCGTCGACGAGCCGATACTCGACCACGGCGAGCCGACCGACGATCTCGTCGAGCACGGCGTAGTCCTCCTCGCCGCCGAAGCGGCCGGAGAGGTCGAGAAAGGGGGCGATCTCGCGCTCGGCGGCGCGCACCAGGGCCCATTCGTCCGAAAGCAGCGAGATCCTCTCGGATGGGGCAAGCTGGCCCAGGTGCCGTCCCAGCGCCGCCAGCGTCGCGGGGTCGTACGCCACGCGATAGAAACCGGTCGCCCCCGAATTGGCGAAGACGAAAGTGGGCTCGCCCTCGGCGGCCAGCTGCACCTCGGCGGTCGGACCGCCAAGCAGGATGCGCTGTACGGTCGTGCGTTCGCCATCCCCGACGCGGAGCACAATCGGTACCGGCCAGACCGTCCCGTCCGACTCCTTGGCGGCGGCGGCCGGATCCGAGAGGAAGCGCCGCTGCTCGAGCCGAAGTACCCGCCCCTGACGCGACGCGCGAACCACCGGGAACCCGCTCCGGCGGATCCACGCGTTCGCGAGCTCGATCACAGGCTCCAGCGATGCCTCGCCGAGGGCTCCCCACAGATCGTCGGCGACCGCGTTGCCCTGGGCGTGCCGTTGCATGTACAGGCGGATCCCCTCTCGGAAGCGCTCTTCGCCGAGGTAGCCTTCGATCATCCGAAGTACGGCGCCCCCCTTTTCATAAGTGATCAGGTCGAAGGCCTCCCCCGCCTCGGCGACATTGCGGATTTCGGCGCGGATGGGATGGGTGGAGCGCAGAGCGTCGAGGTGCATCGCCGCGGCCTTGCCCTGATCGAAGTCGACCCAGACTCGCCAGTCCCCTCTCCACTGGTCGACGGTCTTGTAGGCCATCCAAGTGGCGAAGGCTTCGTTGAGCCAAAGGTCGTCCCACCAGCTCATCGTCACCCAGTTACCGAACCACTGGTGCGCCAGCTCGTGGGTCACCACCTCGGCCACGCGCTTCTTCTGCGCCAGCGAGGCGGTGGCCGGATCGAGCAGCAGTGCCACCTCGCGGAAGGTGATGAGCCCCGCGTTCTCCATCGCTCCCGCCTCGAACTCCGGCAGCGCCACCTGGTCCAGTTTTTTGAAGGCGTAGGGCACGCCGAAGTAATCCTCGAGGCGCGGCAACATCTCCGCGGCGACGTCCTGAGCAAATCCGGTGAGCGCCAGCTTCTGCGGCTGCGCGAAAGTTCGGACCGGCACGCCTCGCACCGCGATGGGCGGGAGGGCCTCCAGCGGTCCGATGACCAGGGCGACGAGATACGTCGGCAAGCGGGGCGTCTGCGCGAAGCGGACCAGACGCCTGGCGCCGAGGTCCTCTTCGCCCACTGGCGGGCTGTTGGAGAGCACCACGGGGCCTTTCGGGGCTTCGACGGCGAGGCGCCACGTCGCCTTGAACCCCGGCTCGTCGAAGCATGGGAAAACGCGCCGCGCGTCGGCCGCCTCGAACTGCGTCGCGGCGATGCCACCGCCTGCCGGGTACAGCCCGCGTAGGCCGTCGGTCATCTTGCCCGTCCAGGCCAGCTCGAGCGCAGCCGGGCCGGCGGGCAGCGGCGGGGAAAAACCGAGCACCACCGTCTCGCTCACCGGCGCAACGCGCACCTCTGCATCGCGCTCCTGCCCGCCGGCGCGGACCCTGGCGCGGGTCAGCTCAAGCTCCGCCGCGTGCAGGATGATCTCGTCGCAGGGGCGGGCGAGGGTCAGGTCGATGCCCTCGGTGCCGGAGAAGCTGCGCGCCTCGAGATCCACCGAGAGTCTCGCCTCGTACGCGGACGGGCGAACGTCGGGCGGAAGGCGAAAGTTCTTGTCGTCGGTAGGGTGCGCCATGAGTCTCCTGGTCGTCCCAGTGGAATGAGCACGCCAGCGCCCCCGA
>WNFF01005394.1_pt1 | contig 10837 bp, 8 predicted proteins | sample 5400441 | NCBI WGS metagenome assembly WNFF01 (sample SAMN13153345, study PRJNA577476) | soil metagenome | isolation source: 120 cm saprolite under Douglas fir tree site 2 hole 3 replicate 1 | place: USA:California | collected 2015-04-18
GTCCTGCGCTTCGGCGCCAATGACCCGAGCGTCATCGAGCGGCTGCGCTGGATCGAGGGCGAGGCGGGCCCCCTCCTCGGCGCGGCCATCCGCGCCAGCGGAGGCATCGATCTCCGCGCGCTCATGGCCCAGGCACTCCGCATGGGCGACGAGATGCACCAGCGAAATATCGCCGCCTCGTCGCTCCTCGCGCGCCTGCTCATGCCCCACCTGGCGCGCGCGGGCAGGGACCCGGATGCGCTCGCCCGCGTGGCCGGGTTCATGGCGGGCAACGACCAGTTCTTCCTCAACCTGGCCATGGCCGCGGGCAAGGCGTCTACGGATCCATGTCTCGATGTCCCGGGCTCCACGGTCGTCGCGACCATGGCGCGCAACGGCACGGACTTCGGCATTCGCGTGGCGGGGCTCGGCGATCGCTGGTTCACCGCGCCCGTCAACACGCCGCAGGGACTCTACTTTCCGGGCTTCGGCCCCGAGGACGCCAATCCTGGACTCTACTTTCCGGGCTTCGGCCCCGAGGACGCCAATCCTGATATCGGCGACAGCGCCATCATCGAGACTATCGGGCTCGGCGGATTCGCCATGGCCGCCTCGCCCGCCGTGGCCGCCTTCGTGGGCGCGGGCGGCTTCAGACAGGCGGTGGCGGTGACGGAAGAGATGGCGGAGATCTGCGTGGGCGAGCACCCGCGCTTCCGCATCCCCGCCCTCGACGATCGCGGCTCTCCCGTGGGCATCGACGTGCGCAAGGTGGTGGAGACCGGCATCACCCCCCTCATCAATACGGGCATCGCGGGACGCATGCCCGGCACCGGCCAGATCGGAGCCGGCGTGGTCCGCGCGCCCCTCGCCTGCTTCGAGCAGGCGCTCGAGGCGCTCGCGGCGTTACGGTGATGGCGCCACCCTTCGACCTTCTGCTGGAGCGCTGCCGGCTTCCCGATGGCCGGATCGCCGACGTGGGCGCTCGCGCGGGGCTCGTCGCCGAGATCGGCACGCTGGCCGGGCGCCCCGCCCATCGAGCCGTGGACTGCGGCGGCCGCCTGCTCACGCCCGGCCTCGTGGACGCCCACATCCATCTCGACAAGGCGCTCCTCTCCGAGCGGACGCCCTCCGTCGAGGGCACGGTCGCGGAGGCGCTGCGGGTGACGGGGCATGCCAAGCGCCGCTTCACCGTGGAGGACATCCGCGCCCGCGCGCGCCGGGCCCTCGACCTGGCCGTGCGCGCGGGCACCACGGCCATGCGGAGCCACGTCGAGGTCGACCCCCTCGTCGGCCTCAAGGCTCTCGAGGCGCTCATCCCCCTCAAGCGCGAGTACGCGCCGGCCATCGATCTCCAGCTGTGCGCCTTCGCCCAGGAAGGCATTCTCCAGTCCCCGGGCACCGAAGCGCTCCTCGCCCGGGCCCTCGAGGGCGGCGCCGATCTCATCGGCGGCTGCCCCTACAACGACACGGACGCCCACGCCCAGATCGACATCGTGTTCCGCCTGGCGCGCGAGTTCGACGTCGACGTGGACTTCCACATCGACTTCTTCGACGAGCCCGAGCACATGGACGTGCTCTACGTCGCGGAGCAGGCCGTGCGCTGGGGCTGGCAGGGGCGCGTCGCGGTGGGGCACGCGAGCGAGCTCGGGGCCCTCGAGCCGGCAGAGCTCGACCGCGCCGCCGCCATTCTCAAGGACGCGGGGGTGGGCGTCATCATCCTGCCCGCCACGGATCTCTATCTCATGGGCCGCAAGGACGTCCGCAACGTCAGGCGCGGCCTCGCGCCGGCCAAGCGTCTGCTCGCCGCGGGCGTCACGGTCGCCGTCGCCACGAACAATGTCCTGAACGCCTTCACGCCCATGGGCACGGGCGACCTCGCCCTCATGGGCTATCTCATGACCGCCGCGGCGCACATGGGGACGGAGCGCGATGTCGCAGACATCTTCGCCATGCTGACGGAATATCCGGCGCGGATGCTCCGGCTGCCCGAGCATGGGCTCCGGGTCGGCGCCCGCGCCGATCTCGTGCTCTGGGAGACGGAACGCGCGGCCGAAGCCGTGACGACCATGGCGCCCCGGCGGCTCGTGGTCAAGGCGGGCCGGCTCTCCATCCAGCACGAGCGGACCTGCACGGAGTTCTGGCGCGAAACCTCCTGATCGTGCCAGACTGAGATCCCGACATGGATACGCTCCGTACCCTCGAGATCCTCATCTCGTCGCGCACGCCGCTCATCGCCATCGAGACGCTCGAGGAGGAGCGCGCCGAGCAGGCCCTCGAGCGCGTGGCGGGGCGCCTCCGCATCCCGCTCTTCACCTGGACCATGACGCGAGGGCTGCGTCGCTCGGGCGCCGTCGATTCGATCTATGAGACGAAGGAGCCCCTCAAGGCCCTCCGCAGCGTCGCCGAGATGAACGAAGGCATCTATCTGATGAAGGATCTCTACCGTTCGCTCAACGACGCGGCGGTGGTGCGCACCATCCAGGACCTGGCCCACGCCTTCGCGCGCGACCGGCGCGCTCTCGTCATGACGGCCCCCCGCGTGGACCTGCCGCCCGAGCTGGCCGGCCTCGCGAGCCTGGTCAGGCTCGAGCTGCCCACCCAGGCGGAGCTGCGCACGCTGGCCGAGGAGGTCTTCGTCAACCTTGCGCGCCAGCACAAGCTCGGGCCGCCGCCCAGCGCGGAGATTCTCGACAAGGTCGCGGCCGCGCTGCGAGGGCTGACCCTCTTCGAGGCGGAGCGGGCCGTGACCCGCGCCGTGCTCGACGACCTCACCCTCGATCCCCGCGATCTCGAGGTGATCGCGGAGATGAAACAGGAGCTGCTCTCGAAGGAGCGCGTGCTCGACTGCGTGCCCGTGGCCGAGAACCTGGGTGACGTGGGCGGCCTCGCCGGCCTCAAGGCCTGGCTCGACAAGCGCAAGCGCGCCTTCACGCCGGAGGCCAAGGAGTTCGGCGTGCCCGCCCCACGCGGCATCCTCCTCCTCGGGGTTCAGGGCTGCGGCAAGAGTCTGGCCGCCAAGGCGGTGGCCAAGGACTGGGGACTGCCGCTCCTGCGGCTCGAGCCGGGCCGGCTCTTCGACAAGTTCATCGGCGAGTCCGAGAAGAACCTCGACCGCGCCCTCGCCACGGCCGAGCGCATGGCGCCCTGCGTGCTGATGATCGACGAGATCGAGAAGGGCTTCGCCTCGGTGACGAGCTCCGAGTCCGACGGCGGGCTGTCGCGCCGCATCCTCGGCCGGCTCCTCGGCTGGCTCCAGGACCGCTCTGCGCCCGTCTTCCTCGTGGCCACGTGCAATCAGATCGACGCGCTGCCCCCTGAGCTCATGCGGAAGGGCCGCTTCGACGAGATCTTCTTCATCGACCTGCCCACGGCTGACGAGCGGCGCCAGATCTTTTCCATCCACCTCGCGCGTCGTCACCGCGATCCCGCGGGCTTCGATCTGCCCGCCCTCGCTGCCGCCTCGGACGGCTTCAGCGGCGCCGAGATCGAGCAAGCCGTGGTCTCCGCGCTCTACACCGCCTTCGCCCGCGGCGCCCAGCTCTCCAGCGACCTCATCGTCGAGGAGCTGAAGGCGACCAAGCCGCTCTCCGTCACCCGCGCCGAAGACATCGAAGAGCTGCGGGAGTGGGCGAGGGGACGTACCGTGCCGGCGGCATGAGCACGATGCTCGAGGGCATCAGGGTGCTCGACCTCTCGCGGGTCATTGCGGGGCCGTACTGCGCCACCATGCTGGGCGACCTCGGCGCGGATGTGATCAAGGTCGAGCGACCTCCCGTGGGCGACGACCTCCGCGTGCTGCGGGGCAAGAACGGCATCAGCGCTTCCTTCGGCGCCATCAACCGCAACAAGCGCGGCATCGCCGTGGATCTTCAGCAGCCAGAAGGCGTGAAGATCGCCCTCGAGCTGGCGCGCCGGGCCGACGTGGTCGTGGAGAACTTCCTGCCGGGCGTGGCGACCAAGCTCGGGCTGGGCTATGCGGCCGTGAGCGCCATCAACCCGGCCGTCGTGTACGTGTCCGTGACGGGCTTCGGCCAGGACGGCCCGCACTCGCGGCGCCCGGGCTACAACACCATCGCCCAGGGGATGAGCGGGCTCATGGCGCTCACCGGCCATCCCGGTGATCCTCCAACGCGCGTCGCGGGCTCCACCTCCGATCTCGCGGCGGCCTGGGTCGCCTTCGGCAGCGTCTCCGCCGCGCTGGTGCACCGCTTCCGCACGGGCAGGGGGCAACACCTCGACGTCAACCTGCTCGCCTCGAGCCTCTCGCTCCTGCCCGACCCCACCGCCATCTACTTCGACACGGGAGTGCGACCTCAGCGCGAGGGAAATCGCAACCCGGCCATCGCGCCGGGCGGCGCCTACAAGACCAAGGACGGCTACATCAACATCGTGATCATGAACCAGGATCAGTGGGGACGCTTCTGCGGCGCGCTCGGCGAGCCCGCGCTCGAGAAGGAGCCGCGCTTCGCCAGCAATGCCGAGCGAATCTCGCGCTACGACGAGTTCGTGGCCTACGTGGAATCGCGCCTGGCCGCGGCGCCCACGGCCGAGTGGATCGAGCGCTTCGAGGCCGCGCAGATCGCCGCGGGCCCCGTCTACGAGTTCCACGAGGTCTTCGAGGACCCCCAGGTCCAGCACCTGGGCCTCGTGGCCACGTTCGATCAGCCCGGGCTCGGCCCCGTGCACGCCCTCCCCTTCCCCGCCCGCGCCTCGGCCACGCCCGCCGCCATCCGGCGCCCCGCTCCGCTCCTCGGCCAGCACACCGCGGAAGTCCTGGGCGAGCTCGGCTACCCTGAAGGTGAAATCAAGCGCCTCGCGGCCGCCGCCGTCGTCCAGCTCGGCGCCGTCAGTTGACAGGTTGGTGACCGAGTAGTAGAGTAGCTCAGCAACTCGATTCACTCCTTTAAGCGGACCCTGAGAGGCCCGCAAGGAGCAAAGATGAAGCATCAGAAATTCGGCGTGTGCAGCCCCAGGCCCAGCTTGGGGTATTTTTTTTGCCCCTCGCGGGACGGAGCGACGCGGTGACCGCGCCGAAGGAGAAGGCGCAGGTGCTGGACCAGGCGGGGCTCGACCGGGCCCTGACGCGCATCGCCCATGAGATCGTCGAGCAGGCGGGCGGCGCCGATCTCGCCCTCGTCGGCATCAAGAACCGCGGGGAGACGCTGGCCGAGCGCATCGCCGAGAAGATCGCGGGGATCGAGAGCAAGCGCCCGGCCGTGGGCGCGCTCGACATCACCCTCTACCGCGACGACCTGGGGAGCCGCGCCGAGCAGCCGAGGGTGCGCAGCACCGAGATCCCCTTCTCTCTCAAGGGCATCACGGTGGTGCTGGTGGACGACGTCCTCTTCACGGGGCGGACCATAAGAGCCGCCATGGACGCCCTCATGGATCTCGGCCGTCCGCGCGTCATCCGCCTGGCCGTCCTCGTGGATCGGGGACACCGCGAGCTGCCCATCCGTCCCGACTACGTCGGCAAGAACCTGCCCACGAGCCGCAAGGAGTCCGTCGCCGTCATGCTCCGCGAGCACGACGGCCAGGACCGCGTGGTGATCCAGGAGCCGGAGGAGGGTGAGCCGCAGCCCGCAGGAGGAGCCGCAGCCGCAGGCGAGGCGACCAACAAGACATCAGGAGCCGCAGCCGCAGGCGAGGCGATCAACAAGATGTCAGGAGCCGCAGCCGCAGGCGAGGCGACCGACAAAGCGCCCAGGCGAGCGAATACAAAAGATGCTCGGGTTCCCGGCACGCCTACTTCGAGAAAAGAGGATTAGCGATGGCCTGGAAGCGCAAGGACCTCGTCAGCATGCAGGACACCGAGGCGGCCGAGATCATCGAGGTCCTCGACACGGCGGAGTCCATGAAGGAGATCGCCACCCGCGAGATCAAGAAGGTGCCCACGCTCCGGGGCAAGACCATCGTCAACCTCTTCTACGAGGCCTCCACGCGCACGCGCACCTCGTTCGAGATCGCGGGCAAGTGGCTCTCCGCGGATGTCATCAACTTCTCCGGCTCGGGCTCGAGCGCCGAGAAGGGGGAGAGCTTTCTGGACACGGCCAAGAACATCGAGGCCATGAGCCCGAACGTGGTCGTCGTCCGCCACAAGGCCCCGGGCGGGCCCGCCCTCCTCGCGAGGCACCTGAAATGCTCCGTGATCAACGCGGGCGACGGGGCGCACGAGCACCCGACGCAGGCCCTCCTGGATCTCCTGACCATCCGCCAGAAGAAGGGCCACCTCGAAGGGCTCAACGTGACGATCGTGGGCGACATCACGCACAGTCGCGTGGCGCGCTCGGACATCCACGCCATGCGCAAGATGGGGATGACGGTGACGGTGGCGGGGCCGCCCACCCTGATCCCGGCGGGCTGCCAGGACATGGGCGTCAAGGTCAGCCATCGCCTCGAGGAGGCGATCGCGCACGCGGACGTCATCATGATGCTGCGCCTGCAGCACGAGCGGATGACGGGCGGCTTCATCCCCTCGCTGCGCGAGTACTCGCGCGTGTGGGGGCTGACGCTCGACCGGCTCACGCATTGCCGGCCCGACGTGCTCATCATGCATCCGGGGCCGGTCAATCGCGGCGTCGAGCTGTCCCCGGAGGTCGCGGACAGCCAGTACTCGGTCATCCTCGATCAGGTCACGAACGGCGTGGCGGTGCGGATGGCCGTCCTCTACCTCCTCGCCGATCGCCGAGCGGCATGAGCCTGCTCCTCAAGGGCGGCCGCGTCGTCGATCCCGCCGGCGGACTGGACGGCGTCCAGGACGTGCTCGTCACCGACGGCACCATCGCCAGGCTCGGTCGCGGGCTCAAGGCGCCCGAGGGCGCCCAGGTCGTGGACGCCGCGGGCAAGGTCGTGTGCCCGGGCTTCATCGACATCCACGTCCACCTGCGCGAGCCGGGCTACGAGTACAAGGAGACCATCGCCAGCGGCACGCGCGCCGCCGCGGCGGGGGGCTTCACCGCGGTCGCCTGCATGGCCAACACGCTGCCCGTCAACGACAACCGCGCCGTCACCGACTTCATCCTCGCCAAGGCGCGCGTGGAAGGCGCCGTGCGCGTCTACGCGATCGGGGCGGTCACCCGCGGCCTCAAGGGCCAGGAGCTGGCCGAGATGGCCGAGCAGGCCGAGGCGGGCTGCGTCGCCTTCTCCGACGACGGGCTGTGCGTGATGAACGCGGAGATCTACCGTCGCGCCATGGAATACACCCTGCCCTTCGGCACCCCCATCATCAGCCACGCCGAGGACGAGCACCTCGCCCATCGCGGGGCCATGCACGAGGGGCTGGTCTCGACCGAGCTCGGCCTCGCCGGCCAGCCCTCGGCGGCCGAGGACGTGATGGTCGCGCGCGACATCCTGCTCGCCGAGCTGACGGGCGCCCACGTGCACATCGCCCACATCTCGACGGTGGGGGCGGTGCGTCTCGTGCGCGAGGCCAAGGCGCGGGGCGTGCGCGTGACGGCGGAGGCGACGCCGCACCATCTCCTGCTCACCGACGAGGCAGTGCGGGAGTACGACCCGAACATGAAGATGGCGCCGCCGCTCCGGACCAAGCGGGACGTGGAGGCCGTGCTGGAGGGCCTGCTCGACGGCACCGTCGACTGCATCGCCACGGACCATGCCCCGCACGCCCTCTCCGAGAAGGAAGACGAGTTCGGCGCCTGCGCCAACGGCGTGATCGGGCTGGAGACGGCGGTGCCCCTCCTGCTCGACCGGCTCGTGCGCGGGGGCCGCATGGATCTCTCCACCCTCGTGCAGCGGCTCTCGCCCGCGCCGGCGCGGCTCCTGAACCTGCCGGGGGGCAGCCTCGCCGCGGGCGCGCCCGCCGACATCACGGTACTCGACCTCGAGCGGCCGTGGACCGTGGAGCCCGCCAAGTTCCGCTCGCGCGCGCGCAACACGCCCTTCGCCGGCTCGACCGGGACGGGCGCGCCCGTCATGACCATCGTGGGCGGCAAGGTCGTCTCGCCATGACGCGCGCGCTGCTGGCCCTGGCGGATGGTCGCGTCTTCACGGGCGAGGCCTGCGGCGCGTCGGGCGAGGTGCACGGCGAGGTCGTCTTCAACACGGCGATGACGGGCTATCAGGAGATCATGACCGATCCGTCCTACCGCGGGCAGATCGTGTGCATGACGTACCCCCTCATCGGGAACTACGGCATCAATCCTGAAGACGTCGAGTCGCAGCGGCCCTGGGTCAACGGGTTCATCGTGAAAGAGGCCTGCCCGTATCCCTCCAACTGGCGCGGACGCGTCGCCATCGAAGATTACATGCGCGAGGAGGGCATCGTGGGGATCCAGGGCATCGACACGCGCGCGCTCACGAGGCATCTGCGCGATCACGGCGCCCAGGAAGGCGTGATCTCCACGGTCGAGGTCGACCCCGCGCGACTGGCCGACAGGGCCCGCGCGCTCCCGGGCCTCATCGGTCGCGATCTCGTCAGCGAAGTCACGGTGGAGACGGCCCACGGCTGGACGGAGGGCGGCTGGGACATCGCCCGCGGCTACACGCGGCCGCCCACCTCGCGCTTCAGGGTCGTGGCCTATGACTCGGGGATCAAGCGGAACATCCTGCGCCAGCTTGCCTCGCTCGGCTGCGAGGTCGAGGTGGTGCCCGCGAGCACTTCTGCCGCGGCCGTCCTCGAGCGAAAGCCCCACGGGCTCTTTCTCTCCAATGGCCCCGGCGATCCCGAAGCCGTGCCGTACCTCGTGGAATCGGTGCGCGAGCTCATCGGCAAGCTGCCGATCTTCGGCATCTGCCTCGGCAACCAGATCCTGGGCCTGGCCTTCGGGGGCAGCACCTACAAGCTCAAGTTCGGCCACCACGGCGCCAACCATCCCGTGAAGGACCTCGAGACCGGGCGCGTCGAGATCACCGCGCAGAACCACGGCTTCAGCGTGGATCCCAGGTCGGTGGAGAAGGCCGGGCTCGTCGAATCCCACGTGAACCTCAACGACGGCACCTCCGAGGGCATGAGGCATCGGGAGCTGCCGGTCTTCTCCGTGCAGTACCACCCCGAGGCCTCGCCAGGGCCTCACGACTCGCACTACCTGTTCCAGCGGTTCATCAAGCTGATGGAAGGAGGGTGATCGGATGCCGAAATATCTCATCTCCTACAGAAAGACCGAAGAGACCGGCCAGAAGCCGGAGTGGGCAACCTTCACCACGGAGAGCGAGCTCGCCATGGAGTCCCACGCCGTCAAGGAGCGCGTCGAGAAGCGGATGAGCGTGCTCGGCGAGAAGCTCTGGGGCAACGGCGAGACGCTCTGGATCGGCACCGGCCGGCTCGACGACGTGCTCTACAAGCGCGAAGAGGCCGCGCCCGAGATCTCCATCGTCTACGGGCAGGTTGAATGATTTTCGAGCTGAGACGCTGCCGAGGAGCCGTAGGCGACGAGAGCGGCGAGGCGAGTGCTGAGAAAGTTTTCGAGCTGAGACGCTGCCCCGCTGTTCGAGTTGAGCGACGGCCCTGCCGGCGCGAGACGAGAGCTGAGTTGATCCCGCAGGCGAGCACAGCGCGAGTGCCAAGGGAACCCAGTGCCGAAGCGGACTGACCTCCGGAAGATCCTGCTGATCGGCTCGGGGCCCATCGTCATCGGGCAGGCCTGCGAGTTCGACTACTCCGGCACCCAGGCCTGTAAGGCCCTCCGTGAAGAGGGCTTCGAGGTGGTGCTGGTCAACTCGAACCCCGCCACCATCATGACCGATCCCGAGATGGCCGACCGCACGTACATCGAGCCCCTGACCCCGGAGTTCGTGGCCAAGGTCATCGAGCGCGAGCGGCCGCAGGCCATGTTGCCCACGGTGGGCGGCCAGACCGGCCTCAACCTCGCGGTCGCCCTGGCCGAGGACGGCACCCTCGATCGCTTCGGCGTCGAGCTGATCGGGGCCAAGCTGCCCGCGATCAGAACGGCCGAGGACAGGAATCTCTTCGGCGCGGCCATGGCGCGGATCGGGCTCGAGATGCCCAAGGGCTTCTTCGCCACCACGGCCGAGGAGGCGCGGGCAGGCGTGCGCGCGGGACGCATGGGCTTCCCGCTCATCATCCGGCCGTCTTTCACCCTCGGGGGCACGGGCGGATCCGTCGCCTACCACCCCGAGGAGCTCGAGGCCGCCGTCAAGTGGGGCCTCCAGCAGAGCCCGGCCGGCCAGGTGCTCGTCGAGGAATCCGTGATCGGCTGGAAGGAGTTCGAGCTCGAGGTGATGCGCGACCTCGCGGACAACGTCGTCATCATCTGCTCGATCGAGAACTTCGACCCCATGGGCGTGCACACGGGCGACTCGATCACGGTGGCGCCCGCCCAGACCCTGACGGACAAGGAGTACCAGCGGATGCGGGACGCCTCCCTCGCCATCATCCGCGAGATCGGCGTGGAGACGGGCGGCTCGAACATCCAGTTCGGGATCAATCCCGCCGACGGGCGCATGGTCGTCATCGAGATGAACCCGCGGGTCTCCCGCTCCTCGGCCCTGGCCTCCAAGGCCACGGGCTTCCCCATCGCCAAGATCGCGGCGAAATTGGCGGTGGGGTTCACGCTCGATGAGCTGAGGAACGACATCACGCGCGAGACCCCCGCCTCCTTCGAGCCCGCCATCGACTACTGCGTGGTCAAGTTCCCGCGCTGGGCCTTCGAGAAGTTCCCGGAGGCGGACCAGACGCTGACGACGCAGATGAAGTCGGTGGGCGAGGTCATGGCCATCGGCCGGACCTTCAAGGAAGCGCTCCAGAAGGCCGTGCGCTCGCTCGAACAGGACCGCTGGGGCCTCGTGATGGACCCCCCGCCCGCCGACGACGAAGCGTTGAAGCAGAAGATCCGCATTCCCACAGCGGAGCGCTGCTTCGCGCTGGCCGAAGGCTATCGCC
>WNFF01004986.1_pt1 | contig 10829 bp, 9 predicted proteins | sample 5400441 | NCBI WGS metagenome assembly WNFF01 (sample SAMN13153345, study PRJNA577476) | soil metagenome | isolation source: 120 cm saprolite under Douglas fir tree site 2 hole 3 replicate 1 | place: USA:California | collected 2015-04-18
GCGCGCACAGTCCAAGTGTCTCTTGACAGAGCCGACGCCATCATAGAGGGTGGCAGGCCCCTATCCGTTAGGCACGAGGGGGTTGTGCACCATTCGGTTTTAAGCGTGCGGTTTTGACTCTCCTTTTTTCTCGCTCGTCTCGCACCCCACAGAAACCGCTCACTCACCCTAATAGCCGTTCAACCCTGATTTTCGGCCATTCACTGCAAAACACTTAACATCTTCATTAAGGTGTGCTATTCTCTTCCGTGTACATCGAAGCCCAACCCCGCCCGTTTACCGTGAGCCGCGCAGGGCTCATTCCTTCCCCAACCCTCTCACCCGCTCTTTCTTCTCGACGTTTTGATGTTCGGACTCTTGTACGTGTAGACGATCTGCATCCGCCTAAGTCCCATGGAATCATATCTTTTGCCGACCCCCACCCCTTAACCACAATCGAATCACATCTTTACAAAAACATGGGGGGAGGGGGGACTTACCCTGATCCTGTCGGGGCCACTGTCTGCCCTCGCCTTAAGTCCTTTAGGTGCAACACTTATGAAACTCCCCGCAAGTGTTGCAAACAAAAGACTTACACCAAAGCTAAACCCTTTAGATGCAACACTTACAAAAAACCGGGGGGTACCTCCTACAAGCCAAATACCCTTGATCCCTATGCCTCCGACTCCTGTCCCCTGGCCCTGCTATCCCCTTTGCTGTCCCTTCAGTGCTTCTTCTACCGGCGCTGCAACGATCCCGCGAACGCGTTCGCGCAGCGTCGGCACATCTTCCTTCGTCATGCCCTTGGTCTCGATGGTGTCATGCAAATAGACCGTAATCTTCGCCGGCCACAGCATCCAATGGCCCGTCCGGAGATGCTCGAACGACCCCACCAGGCTCACTGGCACGATCGGAATCCCCAGTTGCTGCGCAACGCGGAAGCCGCCGTCCTGGAATTGATCCACGTGCCCGTCGCGCGTCCGCTTGGCTTCCGGAAAAATAATCAGGCTGGTGCCGCCGTTGACGGCGTCCTGCGTCAGCCGCCACATGCGCTTCAAGTCCGAAGGCCGCCGCACATCCGGAACCGGCACGTTCCCAAAGCGCTTCATCAGCCACCCGTATGCCGGAATCTTGAAGTGCGATTCCAGCTCCCATCCGCGCACAAACTGCGGAATGGCGCAATACAGCATGAAGGGATCGAAAAGGTTGACGTGGTTGACGAAGAAAAAGCACGTCCGGCTGGCGTCGAAGCCGGCCGAACGGATCACTTTGATTCGAGCGCCCGACAAAAAAACGATGCGGGTGCACAAGCCGCGCTGGAGCCAATCATGTTTGCGGGGATCGAGAAAAATCCCCAGGAACACCAGCGTAGGCGCAGCGATGAAAAAATGCAGTACGCTGAAGATCCAAAGAATGGCGCTGCGCATCGCCAGCCAGGTTTTCTTCATATGAAGATATCCACGGCTGCGGGAACGACATCGAGCGAACGGCAGGCCAGCGTGGCGACTTCGCCGTCGATCATCACGTCCACCGGCGCGGCTTCTTTGAATTCGACGTGGCGCACCGCGCGCCGCGAAGCCAGCGGATGCTTGATATGCGAACCGTCATATAGTCGCGGCAATGTGCGCAGCAGGCCCAGCCGCCCGATCGGGCCCCAGCGCACAAATTCTATAAGCCCGTCTGTGGGATCGGCGTCCGGCGCGATGAGCATGGTCCCGCCCGTGTACTTGCTGTTGTTAAACGTCAGGAAAAGAGAACGCCCCTCATCCCACTCCGCATCGTTATCGCAGCGCAGCGCAAAAGACCGCCGGCGCAACTGCACCACGCGCACGAAAACGCCGAGCAAATATCCGAGATCGCCAAACGGTTTGAATATGCGATTCGTCAGCGCGGCAACATCCGCGGTAAAGCCGACGCTCAGAAGATTGAAGGAGTAGATTTCGCCTGTGGAGTGCGTCAGCCGCAAAAGATCGACGGTGCGCGTGCGGCCCTCTAGCAGCGCCTGCATCGAAGCCGCTTCTCCGTCCCTCGCAAAATCGCGCAAAAAAGAATTGCCGGTGCCCAGCGGCAGGAATCCCAAGGCGATGCGCTGCACCGCGGCGCGTCCCGCAAAAACACCGTTGAGGATTTCGTGAGCCGTGCCATCGCCGCCGGCCGCGAGAAACCGCCGGTAGCCTTGATCGTAAGCCTCGCGGGCCAGTTGCACAGCGTGGCCTTGGGCTGTCGAAGCGATGACGTCGACCTTCAACCCGTTCTCCCGCAACCGCGCGAGAGCAGGCCCAGCAAGTTTCGCGGAGCGGCCGCCACCGGCGGCGGGGTTGACGATGGCGAAAAATCGATCCATGGAAAGCAGGTGCGAACTTGAAAAAACTCACTCCCTATCTACTCAGTCATGTTCAAACCGGTTTTACAACGGCAGAATCGCCACCGCGCTGTCCAGCTTCGCAAGGCGCTCTGCCAGAACATTGCGTTTTATCTTGAGAGAAGCCGTCCGGGGAAAGTCCTCGTCTAGCAGAACCACCCCGTGGATGCGCTTGTAGTTTAGCAGGCGATTGTTGCGCGCGTTGATGTCGCGATGCAGTTCTTCGCCGTACTGCTGTTCCGGCTCGAGATGGAGGACGAGCACAAGTTTTTCGCCGGTCATCGAACGCTTCGGCCAGATGTAGTAGGCCGCAAAAACGCAAAATTCTTTGACGGGAAGACTCTCGAAAACAATTTCGATGTCCTCGGGATAAATGTTTTTTCCTTCCTCGGTGACGATCATGTTTTTCTTGCGGCCCGCAAGCTGCAAATGGCCCGCGTCGTCGAAGCGCCCGAGGTCGCCGGTCATCAGCCAGCCGTCCACGATGGTTTCGGCGGTGAGTTCCGGCTCATTCAGGTAGCCTGCCATGACGGTCTTGCTTCGAACGGCAACTTCGCCGACGCCATCGGGAGCGGGTTTCACGATGCGCACTTCCATCCCGGGCAGCGGCTTGCCAACGGTGTCCGCGCGAAACGGTTTCAAATCGTTGACGGTGATCGCCGTGCCGGCTTCCGTGAGTCCGTAGCCGTTGGCGACGGGAATGCCAAGGTCGTAGAAAAATTGCAGCGTCTGCGGTTCGGTGAACGCGCCGCCCACAATAATGGTGCGAAGCTCTCCGCCAAACGCTTCGTGAACTTGCCTGAGCAGGAGCCGGCTGAGGCCGGGACGCGGCCGGCTTTTGGTGAGCGCCTTGTTGATCCGAACGAGGGCATTGAACACTCTGCGTTTGCCCGGCGGCAGCGCATCGAAGCGCGCTTGCAAGCCTTTTTGCAGATTTTTCAAAACAAGGGGAACGAGACTGACGTAGGTGATTTTATATTTCGGGAAAGCTTCGCGCACGTATTCGGGACGCAACGTGCGCAAATGCACGACGGCCGCGCCGCAGGTGAACGGCCCGAAAAAACCGACCATGAAATCGATGGCGTGATTCGTCGGCAAAATACTGAGGTAGCGCACGCCCGGCCAGAACGGATAAATCGATGTGAGCGCGACGCACTGCTCCAAATAATTTTCGTGCGTCATCATGCAGCCTTTGGGGCGGCCGCCGGTTCCCGAGGAATAGACGATGCACGCGGTGTCCTCACGTTTGCGCGCGACAAAAACGGGTTCGCCCGTTCCGCGAAATTCTTCCCAGCGTTGTGCGCCGGAGAGATCGGCGTTCGCGGGCGCTTCGGTGACTAGCACGGTTCGAACATTGGAAGCGGCAGGGCGGCCAGCGGAGGCGCTGAGTTGCCGCCAGATCGGATATTCGGTGATGAGAACGGAGGCCCCAGAATGGCTCAGCAATTGCCACTGTTCGTCCGGCGTCAGTTTGTAGTCGAGCGGCACCAAGACACCGCCGGCAAAGAAAATCGCATAGGCCGAGATCAGCCACTTGGACTGATTCGTCATGATGATACTGGCGCGGTCTCCAGGGGAGAAGCCGGCGTCCTGCAAAGCTTTTGAAAGCGGATGCGCGCGCAGTTTGAAATCGCAGTACGTCAGGCGCTCCTTTTCGCGTTCACGGTCGGCTTCGATGAGACACACTTCGGCGGAAAACTGATCCAGCGCATCCTGCAGCGCTTCGCCGATGGATTGATATTTAGAGAGGTCCAGCATTACAGGCGGGACTGAATCCGTTCGGCAAGGGTCTTGAAGTCGCTGACGCCTTGAACTTCGTAGTCGGGCAATTCGATGCCAAAATGATTTTCGAGGCGCGAGAGCATCTCCAGAGTCTGGAGACTATCGATGCCGAGCTTCTTGAAAAAATCGTCACCGGGCGCGAGCGATCCCGCAGGCAGTTGGAAATGCTTTGCCGCTAGGTCGAGGACTTCCCGCGTGGTCTGTTCCAGCGTGCGCATGGAAGAACAAATTTATCATCCCTAAGCCGGGAAAGAAAATTCAATGAATGGCGGTCAAGGTGCGTTGCGGATTTTCTATTGGGGTGGTCCTAAAGCAGGACGAGACCGTGACGAATTCCTATGGAAACAGCTTCGGTGCGGGTGGAAGCGCCGAGTTTCCCCAAGATGGAGGCCACGTGGAATTTCACGGTGTGTTCGGAGATCGACAAGCGGCCGGCAATTTCCTTGTTGCCGAGTCCAGCGGAGATCATCTGAAGCACTTCGCGCTCGCGCGGCGTGAGCGGCTCCGGCAGTTCGCGGACAGGTGAGGACGACGCAGCGGGCGCAGGAAGAACGGCGCTTACTTCGGAGGGGTGAACGACGACCAGCCCGGCCACAGCGGCTTCGAGAGCGGCGCGGAGTTGTTCTGGAGTGGCGTCGCGGGGCAAGACGGCGCGGACTCCCGCGCGAAGCGCGTTCGAGAGCCAAGCGGTTTTTGGCTGCTCCGATAACACGACGACCGCATACTCGTGGGCGACTTCCGCGTCCTCAAGCGCATTCAGCAACTCTTCTTGAGCGTCGGCAGCAGCCTCAACCAGAACAACATCCGGCTCAACGTCGATGAGCTGGCCGGAGATGGATTCCAGATCCGCAGCGCTTCCGACAATCTCGAAGCGGCTATCCGCCAGCAAGCTTTGAAGGCCCCCGCGAATCAGCGGCGAAGCTGCGACGATAAAAACGCGAATCAAGCGGCGATGCGATCCTTTCCGTTGTTCGAAATTCCCAGTTGCACGGTCACGCGCCGGACGCGTGAGTAGTCGCCGCGAAGGAATTCGAAACGCAACAGGCGCGAGCCTTGTCCATCCATCGCCGCGGCAAGGTCGTCGAGCGATTGAAAAGGCTTTCCCTCCGCGCCCAGCAAAATGTCTCCGGCCATGAGCGACGCTTGCGCGGCTGGACTGCCCGGCTCGACTTCGAGCAAGACCAGTCCGAACTGGTGGCCACTGGCGCGAGGCAAGCGCACGGGATGGACGGCGACACCGAGCCACGCGCTGCGTGGTCCGGCGGCAAGAAAATCGCGCACCTCGTTGCTCGGAATGGCAAGCGCGAGGCGTCCGGCAACCATGGTATTGACGCCGATCACGTGGCCGCGGGCATTCGCCAGCGGTCCGCCGGAATTGCCAGGAGCGAGCCGGACACTGGCCTGCACCCAGGTTTGGGAGCCGAGAGCACGCAACGGGCCCATGGCATGGATCACCCCGGTCGTGAGCGCACCGACAAATCCGAGCGGATTGCCTATGGCGATGGCGAGCTCACCCGGACGCAATTGCGAGGAATCCGCTGGAAACGCCGCAGGCAATGAGGACGCGCCGATTCGAAGCGCCGCCAAATCGCGCCGCGGATCGCGCGCGGCTACCGTTGCGTCGAACTCGCGTCCGTCCCAAAGCTGAATACGCACGTTCGAACCGTGCACGACATGGGCGTTGGTCACGATCAGGCCCTCGCTGGACCAGATCACGCCGGAGCCGCTGCCGCGGCCTCCGGCATGAATCAGGACCGTCAAGCGGCGAAGTTGCTCGGCAATCTCACCAAATCCGGCGATAGCCATGTCACTCGCCTCCATTGGCGCGTTCACCGACAGAAATCGACACGTCGCGCGCGGCGCCTCCGCGAACAATTTTCGCGCTCAGAGACTTGCCGATGTTTTCCGCGTGGAGATGAGGCTGGACATTTTCCGGACGGGAAATGGGCTGCCCCGCCAAAGACACCAGGATATCGCCGATGACGATTCCCGCTTTGTGAGCTGGTCCATCGGTCTCGACTTCGAGAATGATGGCCGCGGTCTTCTCGTTGTGTTGCAAGGATTGCCGCAATTGTTCCGGGAGACGCACCGGCTGCAGAGCCACGCCCAGATACCCGCGCGGGATGCGGCCTTTTTTCAACAAGGTTTCGGCAACGCGATCAACAGTGGCGGCTGGGATGGCAATGGCGCCGAATCGCGCAAAGCGCGGCGATGCGATTCCCACGACTTTACCGTACACGTCAACTACGGCGCCGCCGACGGCTGTGGGTTGCAGGCCGACATCCAGCCGAATATAGGGAGCAAGCGAGGACCCGGTCCAAGTGCGGCGTTCGGCGACAACAAGGCTTACAACTCCCAGCGCCGCCACGGGACCGCTGGCGCGGGTCCTCCCCACGACCAGAGTGATGCTGCCCGGTTTAATTGTCGGGGCATCACCAGGCTCGATTCGCCGATTGCCGGCCTCCGCGCATTTCAAGACGGCAAGATCGGTGGAAGGATCGCGGCCGGCTAAAGTTGCGGGCACGACACGGCCATCGGGCAGCGTGGCTTGAATTTCTTCATCGCGGCGAAGCGCGTGCTCCGCCGTGACGATAATTCCTTCGCGCCAAATCACACCGCTGGACGAACCGCGCGCCTCGGTGTGAATGGCGACCACGGACGCGGCGGCGCGATCGGTGGCCTGGGCCAACGCATTCGAAAGTTCAATGAGTTCTGCTGACATTTCCCTACCTCCATGAACAAGATGCAACAGGAGCGGGGGCGTCTACATCCGCCAGTTGGCTAGGTGGGGCCCGGTATTTCAGCTAGGTGAGGGCCGCGGACAAGGAGAGATTTGCTTTTTCTTGAATGTTTCGCAAAAGCAGATCCCTCGCTTCGCTCGGGATGACAGCAAGCGAACCTTTTTCAGCGTCGTGCTAGGGAAGATAGGGCATGGGGCCGGAGTCTTCGACGAATTTCTTGAGGGCAGCCATGACGGGGGGGCGCGTAAAGAGTTGGCAGAAGAGGTCAATCTCGTGGCGCAGCTCATCGTGCGGAATGGGCTTGATGAACTTCTTGGCGGCCGCGCGCGTTACCGCGTCATATTTCGTGATTTGGGCGGCGGTCGAGCGGGCGATGCGAAGGGCTTCGCCTTCACCGGCAAGCTGCGACACCAGGCCCACAGCTTGTGCGCGGGTGGCGTTAACGGTTCGCCCCGTGAAAAGCAAATCGCGCACGAAGGCGTTGCCGAGATCGCGCTTCAACCGCGGGATACCGCCGAAGCCGGGAATGAATCCCAGGCGCAGTTCGGGGAACGCAAACCGCGCCATTTTATCGGCGACGATCATGTCGCAGGCCAGCGCCAGTTCGAATCCTCCGCCAAGACAGGCACCGTGAACGGCAGCGATCGTGACGAAGGGCGCGGCATCGATCACGTTGAGGACGGCATGGATGCGTTCGAGAAAAGCGCGCACACCTGCGGGACGGTCTTTTTTTGGAACTGCCGCCGCGGTCGCATACAGTTCTCGCAAATCTCCGCCGGCAGAAAAAACGGATTTGCGCGCGCTGGCAATAATGCAGACGGAAGTCACCGGGGCGAGTGATTCGAATGCGGCGACAAATGCTTCCAGTTCCGCGAGCATGGCGGTGCCAATTTCATTGGCAGGTTCATGATCGAGCATGAGCTCGATCACGCCTTCGCGCCATTCCCAGCGCAGCGTCTTGCCGGTGAAGGTTTTCATGCGTGCTGCCCGCTGACCGCCTCGCGGGCGGCTTTCGAATCGTACATGGCTTTGATTTCGGAGGCATAGCGCGCATTGATGGCGTCGCGGCGAATTTTGCCCATGGCGGTGAGCAACCCGCTTTCCGGGGTAAAAACTTCACGAAGGACCGTGAAATTTCTAATTTGCCGGTAATGCGGGAGTTCTGGATTTACGGCATCGAGCGCCGCCTGAACGGCCGCGGGTTCGGCCGCGCCGGTCACGAGCGCGCAGAGATAGCCGCGCCCGTTGCCGACCACTACCACCTGCTGCGCGGCGGGAAGAAGCCGGGCGATTTTTTCCTCGATGGGTTCGGGCGCAATGTTGTGACCGGAATTCAAAATGATGAGGTTCTTGATACGTCCGCTGACGCGCCAATTCCCGCGCACGTTGACTTCGCCCTGATCGCCGGTGTGGAACCATCCGTCTTGCAGCACGCGGGCAGTTTCTTCCGGACGACTCCAGTAGCCGGGGAAAATGTGGGGCCCGCGCACGACGATCTCCTCATTTTCCGCCAGCTTCATCTCGATTCCGGTGATCACCGTGCCGACGTAGCCCGGCTCGACGGGCACGCGCGGATCATCCAGCGTGCAAATGCCGGTGGTTTCCGTGAGCCCGTAGGCCTGGAGCACGGGAATGCCGAGCATGAGGAAAAATTGCTGCGTTTCTGGAGCGAGCGGGGCAGAGCCGCAGATCAGCGCGCGCAGGTGCGCGCCGAAGCGCTCGCGAATCTTTCGAAAGATGAGCGCACGGCCGAGGGCCAGCCACAGCGCATCGAGCGCGCGGCCACGCCCTACATGCTGCCGCTCCCAGGCGATGCGCGCTCTTCCAAACAAGGAACGGATCATCGCCGGCCGCTTGGCGATGGCTTCTTCGACCCCGCGCCGGACACGTTCCAGCAAAGTGGGAACATTCAGGAAATAGTTCGGCGATGCCAGGCGGATTTCGTCCACGAGCTTGTTTAGATCCGTCGAAAGCGTAAGAACGCTCTCGCGCGTGAGACAAGAGAGCATCAAGATCGTGGAGGCCGCAAAATTGAACGGCAGGTAATGGAAGACACGGTCGGGTTCGCGGGCCGCGCCCATGAGCTGATCGAGACGCTCGGTCGTGCAGGAAAGCATGTGCGTGAGGTTGCCGGCGTTGAGGCAAACTCCCTTCGCCTCTCCCGACGTGCCGGAAGTATAGACGATGGTGACGATATCGCTGTCCTGGCGAGGGTTGGGCGCATCGGCGATCGGAGGCTGCGGCGCTGACTGCCGCAGGACCTCATCGAAGAGCACCCGGCGCGGAGCGCCCGGCCAGGCCTGGGCGACGCTTTCGCCAAGCGCCGCGTCACCGGCAAAAATCAGGCGTGGCTGGCAATCCTTCATCATGGCGGCGAGTTCGGCGGGCGACTGCCGCGAATAGAGCGGCACGACGATCGAGCCTTCGGCCAGGAGCGCCAGGTGGAAAGCCGCCCAGCGAATGGAATTGGGCGCCAGCAGAGCGCAACGATCGCCGGGCTGGACCCCGGAGCTTCGCAGGAACGCCCGGACCAGCTGAATCTGGTCGAGCAATTCCCTGCCTGTCACGCTCACAAAGTGGTCGCCGTGAATTTCACGAAGAACGACGCGGCGATCGGCGCGCTTCAGTTGGGCAAGAATGTTTTCAAGAAAATTGGGCATGAAGCATCAGCGAACTGCCGCAAGCGCGGCCGGCGAAGAGTCGTAACGCTCGGCGAGCTGGATTAAATGATTGCTCAGGGGCGGGAGATAGTCTTCCCAGGAAAAGACGCCGGAACGCAAAGGGAATTCAGGATAGGCGCGCTGCACCGCCTCTTCGAGGAACTTACCCATGCGCGCCATCATCTTGAGATTGCGAACAGCGGTCCTGGCGGCGCCGTCGCGGACGGAATCCGCTTCAGCCACAAGCTTCTCCATCATGCCCAGGAGCTTGGGTTCGAGGCCGGGATCATCGACGGTCAAAAAAAGATGCTGGTGGCCGCGTTCGTTCATGAGGTTGCGGATGCGCTCGTCCATGGTCACGCCAGCGGAAGCGACCATCGCGGGCATAGTGGTCACAATGGCGTGGTAACGGGAAGAAACCATCAGCGAACTTTGGCGGAGGATGCTGACGAGCTGGAAAATGTCGTAGTCCTGTGAAGTGAAGACAGGCACGGAAGCGCCGCCAAGATGTGCCGCAAATTCAGTGCAAGCCCGCGCGTCCAACCTTTCCATGGCTACGAGGATCGGGAAAACTTTATGGCGTTGGAGGAATGCCGAGGTGGCTTTGGCAAATGCGGAAAGGTAACGCGAATTTTCGGCATCAACAGACGGCCCGGATTTATGAAAATAAACGGTGCGATACTGGCTGTCCTTGTAAGCGCCGGTGGCCGCAAGCGCCAAGTATTTCGCTAGTGAGGCCTTGACCGGCCAGACGAAGGGAAGAATCGGACAAAGAGCGAGAATCGGCATCTTTTCGTCCCAGCCAGCGTTGCGAAGCATTTTGCGGCCACATTCCGGCGGATGCGGCTCGAAAGTCCAGGCGGTATCGGTGCCGAGTTCGGTGGGAATTCCCAGCCGATTCAGCAAGGCCTGGGATTCCGCGCTGCGGGGAATGATCAGGGAATCCTTTACGTAGCGCGCGCACATGCTCTCGATGAGCGGGTCCATGTGCCCGGCTTCGCCTCCGTATCCAACGGAGAGCTTGTTCTGCGCCGAGGCGATTCCGAGCGAGCCAATCATCATGGTCGTGAGGGCGTTGGCGAATTTGCTTTTGAACATCGAGCCTTCGCAAGCGATCACGCCGTGATTGGCGCGGACTTCGCGGAAGAGGAAAGGCGGAAACACATCTGGGAGATGAACCTGGCGCGCGCCTTCAAAATAACCGCGGGTGAGATCGAAATTCTGGGTCATGACGCTGAAATCGACGTTTTCGGCGCCAAGAACATGGCGAATCTGGCGGAGCGTTTCCTGCACGCGCAGGTCGGA
>WNFF01009474.1_pt1 | contig 10828 bp, 8 predicted proteins | sample 5400441 | NCBI WGS metagenome assembly WNFF01 (sample SAMN13153345, study PRJNA577476) | soil metagenome | isolation source: 120 cm saprolite under Douglas fir tree site 2 hole 3 replicate 1 | place: USA:California | collected 2015-04-18
CCTTATCGATTTCGAAGGACAAGTTGAAAAAAGCCGGGATGCCCGCGGATTTCGAAGTGCGTGGCGAGATGTTGATGCCGCTCGCCGCCTTTCGCAAGCTGAATGAAGAGCGCGAGCGGCAGGGGCTGGCGGTGTTTGCCAATCCACGCAACTTTACCGCAGGGACGGTGCGGCAACTAGAACCGTCGATTACGGCGCAGCGCCGGATGGACTACTTCGCGTACATGCTGCTGCAGGACGGACGAACCTATTTCGATCGCCAATCGAAGGCGATGGATGCGCTGGAGCTCGTAGGTTTCAAGGTGAATCCGAATCGCAAGCTGGCCAAGAATCTGGACGAAGTCTGGAAATTTATTCAGAGCTGGGAAGGCAAGCGCGAATCGCTGCCCTACGAAATTGACGGGATTGTCGTCAAGGTGGACCAGACGGCTTGGCAGCGCGAACTCGGCTTCACCGGGAAGGCGCCGCGGTGGGCGATTGCGTACAAGTACGCCGCGCGCGGGGCGGTGACGCAGATTGAAGACATCGTCCCCCAGGTTGGCCGCACCGGTAAGTTGACGCCGGTGGCATGGCTGAAGCCGGTTCCAATTGGCGGAACGACGGTATCGCGAGCAACGCTGCACAACATGGATGAGATCGAGCGGCTCGGCGTAAAGATTGGCGACTGGGTCGAGGTGGAGCGCGGCGGCGATGTGATTCCGAAAGTGGTGAAGGTGGTCGAGGATAAGGAGCACCCGCGTGGTCATCAGCAGTTCGAAATGCCCGAGCATTGTCCGGTATGCGGCGGCAACGTGGTGCGGACGCCGGGCGAGGTGGACCATCGCTGCGTGAATGCGAATTGCCCGGCGAAGCTGCAGGGGACGATTCTGCATTTTGCCTCGCGTCACGTGATGAATATCGACGGCCTGGGCGAGGCGCTGGTGAATCAGCTTGCCGAGCGCGGCCTGGTCAAGAATGTCGCAGATCTGTTCAAGCTGACGAAAGACGATCTGCTGCAGCTAGAACGCATGGGCGAGAAGTCGGCGGAGAACGTGCTGGCGGAGATCGCAGCCTCAAAGAAGCTCCCGCTCGAGCGTGTTATCTACGGGCTGGGAATACGATTTGTGGGCGAACGCACGGCGCAATTTCTGGCGGAACACTTCGGAAGCCTGGACGCGATCATGAAGGCAAGCGAAGAGGAACTTGAGGAAGTGAACGAGGTGGGCCCACGGATCGCGGAGAGCATCGTGGAATTTTTCGCCGATGAACACAATCGCAAGCTGGTCAGCGATCTGCGTAAGGCGGGACTGACGTTCGCAGGGCAGAAAAAAGAAAAGGGCACCAAGCTGGCGGGAAAGACTTTTGTGCTGAAACGCCACACGCGCGACGAAGCGAAGAAAATGATTGAAGATGCCGGCGGACGTGTTTCGGGTTCGGTGAGCAAGAAGACGGACTATGTCGTTGCCGGGAGCGATGCGGGATCGAAGCTGGACAAGGCTCGGGAGTTGGGCGTGAGCGTGATCGGGGAAGAGGAATTGGAAGGGCTGGTTGGTTAGGATTCGCATGTGGAGCGACGGGCGTCTCGCCCGTCACCGGGCGTAGCCCGGCTCGATCCCCTCTTCCTAACACGCCAGACTTTACTTCTTGGCCGTCGGCGGCAACACGCCATTCAGGCGCAGATACATTGCCGCTTCGGCGTAGTGGTCGGCCCAATTGCTGGCTATCCCCAAGGCGAATCTGGCTCGAGAGAGTTGCTGGCCGCCCGGGCCGTCGGTTGTTTCGCTTAGTTTCGAATCGTCCATTTTCGCTAGCGCGTCCGAGCAGAAGTCGAAGGAAGCTTTGAGAGCCGCCACGAGTTTGTCTTTGGAGTCGGATTCGTTTACTGGTTCGACCTTGGGAGCCTGGACGGCAGCAGCTCCGCTGCACAGCGCGTTATTCGCCTCGACCATGTGGGCGACGAGGTGGCCGAATGTCATCTGGTCGGCCGTAGGTTTGTAGTTGAATTTGTCGGCGGGCATCGCCTCGACGGCTGCGACGGTGTTTTTCTGGCGGTTGGGCAGGATGTCTCGGAGCGCGCTGCTGACGGGATTCTTGGTTTGCGCCGGCGCTGTTTGTGCAATCGCCGCCGCTGCGAGCAACAGCAAGGTTGGAATCAGAAGAGTTCTCTTCATTTTGTCCTCCGGATGCGGAAAGCAAGGATAACGCGGACAAGACTGTCCGCGCCACACGGGCAGCCTTGCGCTATCCTAATACCATGCACGCGCATGGCGCACACGGACATTCTCATGGGACGGGGCGGGTGCTGCGCATCTCTCTGGCCGTCACCATGCTTTATGTCGTCCTGCTGGTGGTTGCCGGCATCCGTGCGCACTCCCTGGCGTTGCTTTCCGAGGCGGGACATAACCTCTCCGACTTTCTGGCGCTGCTGTTGTCGCTGGTGGCGGTTTTTCTGGAAGGCCGGCCGCCGAGCGCGACCAAAACCTATGGATACCGGCGCGCCGGAGTGCTGGCCGCGCTGGTGAATGCGCTGTCGCTAGTTGTTGTGTCGTTTTTTATTTTCTACGAGGCGTTCCAGCGGATACAACATCCCGAGCAAGTGCGCGCCCGGGTGATGATTGCGGTAGCGGCGGCAGGAGTGGTGATGAACGGCTTGATCGCGCTGCTGCTGTGGCGTTCTCCGCGGGATGTGAACGTCCGGAGCGCGCTCCTGCACGAAGTCGGCGACACACTCTCAACCGCGGCTGTGCTCGTCGGAGGTTTTGCGATCCTGTGGACGGGACAATACTGGATCGACGCGGCGCTATCGTTCGGGATCGGCGCTCTAATTTTGTGGTCGAGCTTCGGCATCGTGCGCGAGACCCTGAATATTCTGCTTGAGGGCACGCCGCGCGGGATGAGCCTGGACGCCGTGGAATCGGCCATGCGGACCATCGCAGGCGTGAGCGATGTGCATGATCTGCATCTATGGAGCATTGGCTCCGAAAACCACGCGCTCTCGGCGCACGTCAAGATCGCAGATATGGCAACGTCAGAGAGCGATACGATTCTGCGGGATATCAACGAGAAACTCGGACAGAGTTTTGGGATCCACCATACGACGATCCAGTTAGAACACGTGGTGTGCGAGACGGCGCATGGATGCGTGATCGCGGTGCGGGAAGAAGAACACAGCGAGCACGACCAGCATGATCACGCCCACTGATTGTGGCTTAGAGATCCCAGCACGAGACGAACACCGGCAAAACTCAAGCCTTCCCCTGTGTTCCTCCGTGCTCCCTGTGGTGAAGATTTTGATCTGGCCGCGGTCATCACCAAATGCTGCCTGGCGAGTGCTGCCGCTCGTAAATTTCCTTCACAGTTTCGATGGTGTCCGCATCTTCTGGAAGCTTGTCCGGGCGCAGCCGCACGATGCGCGGGAAACGCAATGCGTAACCACTCTCGTGGCGCGTCGAACGCATCATGTTGTTGAATGCCACCTCGAGAACGATCCTCGGCTCCACTTCCAGCCGCAACCCTTCTTCGCTGATCTTGTGGGCGAGGAACCATTGCGTCATTTCCGCAATCTCGACATCGGTCAGTCCTGAATACGCTTTGCCGATGTTGACCAGGCGCTCCCCATCCCAAACCGCGAAAGTGTAGTCGCTGAGCACCCCGATGCGCTTGCCGTGTCCGTACTCGACCGCGGTCACGACCACGTCGAGCGTGGCGAGTTCCCGCTTCATCTTGAGCCAAGACTTACCGCGGCGTCCGGGAGTGTAAAGCGAGTCGAGGTCTTTGATCATAAGGCCTTCGTTGCCCCGATCACGCGCGGCAGTGAAGAGCGCGTCGAGATCCTCTGCCGAGTTGGCTGTAGTGACCGGAGCGCGGAGTACGGGAGCAAGGGACTTTTCCTCTAGATCTTCGAAGCCGAGGCTCGACTGTGCCTGGAGGTGGTGAACGATCACGCTGCGTGGCGCGTCGAGCAGGTTGTTAAGAATTCGAGCGCGTTCGCGAAGCGGACGGTCGAGGAGGAGTTCGCCATCTGCATAGAGAACATCGAAAACGAGATAGGCGACGGGGACCTCGCGCAGAAGTTTAGCGCTGACTTTTTTCCGCCCGAGCCGCTGCTGGAGCGCGCTGAAGGCGAAGGCGCGGCCAGCGCCGGATGAATTCCACGCGATGATCTCGCCGTCAAGGATCGCATCTTTCGGCAGCCCGCCAAGGGCCCTTGGCAATTCGGGAAAGGACTCCGTGATCTCATCGCGAGTGCGCGAAAAAATACGGACTTCACCTCCGCTGACATGCGCCTGTGCGCGGATGCCATCGTACTTGTCTTCAACCGACGCATTCTGAAAATACCTCAGCGCTTCTTCAGAACACTCGACCGGGCTCGCAAGCATGAAGTCGATGGGATGAAAAAGCCGGAGCCGTGCATCGGCAAGCTTTCCAGAAGACGCAAACTGGAGAGTTTCGCCGAGATCGCCGAGCAGCATGTTCGCGCGCTTGACTTCACCGAGCGGCGCTTCGAACGCCCGCGCAATCGCTTCCTCGACGAGACTCTCTTTCAGACCGATGCGAAGGTCTCCGCTAATGACCTTCACGATGTACTTGGCCTCGAGCGGTGTCGCTCGCTCTAAAAGCTGGCGTAGAAGGAAGCCTTTCGCCGCAGGCCCGCGGGCCGCAGCAATCTCGTAAAATGCTCGCTGCACTTCGGTGAGTAATAGGCCAGATTCCGGCCTTTGCGGAAGCGCGTCGGCAGCGACGGATCCGGCGTCGCCGTGCTTGCGATAAATCTCAGTCAGCTCGTGGTCGGATTTTCCCGAAAGTTCTCCAATAACGCGCCAGAGCAGTGCTCCTCCAACCTGCAGCGTCGCTTCTTCGTATGCAGGGAAGGGGCGACCGGAAAGAAAAACGACGGCGGTCGCGGCCTCGTCCAGAGGCGCAGTTCGCAACATAGTTCGCGACAGCGTTCGCAACGTCGTTTGCAGCAACGATCGCAAATAAGCAGCGACGAGCGCTGTCTTCTCCAGCTTTTTGGTGGTTGCAGCGATCGCGTCGCAGGTCTGGGCGAAGGGCAACATGGTCCAAGTTCCAATGCTCCGTTGGATTCTATGGCCGATCAGCGCGGCTGCGGAGACCCGCGTCGTGGGGAGTACCGAAGCCGACTTCGTAGTGAAACTACTTGGTTAAACTATTGAATGGCAAGGAGATCCGATTATCGCCCCGGACGGCGCGATGCCTCGAAATCTCGCGATGTGTGATATTCTACGGGATGGAGTCTTCCCTCCGCGAAGCAACATCCAATGCCTATGCGACGTTGGCAGCAAATCTTGCGCTTTTTGGCGGCGGTCCAGCTGCTCCCGGCTCTAGAGAGTGGCGAGGAAACTCTCGTCGGCGGGCAGGCCGTGCTTGAGGGCGTGATGATGCGTTCGCCGCATGCCTGGGGCATCGCCGTGCGCAAGCCTTCGGGCGAGATGGTTACCCACAGCGAACCGCTGGAGCGCCCTTCCGAGCAGCATAAGTGGATGGGCTGGCCCGTGATCCGCGGGGTCATGACGCTGGGCCACGCGATGACGCTGGGATTCCGCGCGCTGAAGTTTTCCGCCAATGCGGCGCTGGAAGAGATAACTGCCAACGATCCTGATAAGAAAGATTCTGATAGTAAAGATCGGGGCAAGAAGTTCGAAATCACCGGCTGGATGGCGGGCGTGAATATGGCTTTCTCCGTCGCCTTCTTCATCTTCATGTATAAATACCTGCCGCTAGTGGCGGCGACGGAATTGAAAAAGGTGAATCCGGTTTTCGGGCAGCAGTTTCTGTTCAACCTGGTTGATGGGCTGATCCGCATCACGATGTTCCTGCTGTTTGTGTGGGGCGTTTCGCTGTGGAAGGACATTCGGCGCGTGTACGAGTACCACGGGGCCGAGCACAAAACGGTGTTTGCGTTCGAGAATGGCGACCCGCTCGAAAACGCGGCGGTGCAGAAGTATTCGACCTATCATCCGCGGTGCGGAACCAGCTTTCTGATGACGGTGATAATCATCTCGATGGTCGTGTACATGTTCATCCCGGTTCACACATTCTGGGCGCGCTTTGCCGAGCGTATTGCGCTGCTGCCGCTGATTGCCGGCGTTTCCTACGAGATCATTCGCTTCGCGGCCAAACATCGAGGCTCGCTGTTCGCGCTGATGACGGCGCCAGGACTCTGGCTGCAGCGGATCACAACCCAGCCTCCGGATGACAGTGAAGTCGAGTGCGCAATCGTCGCGTTGAATGAAGCGATGAAACTGGAAAAGCTGCGCGGCGGCGAACTGGTGATTGCCTAGCGGTGCCCACCGCGACTCTTATTTTCTTTCTCCTTCCAAATCATTAGAGTAGAGACGCGGCTTGCCGCGTCTGCTGCTGCTGGCTGAGACGAAGCAAGCTCCGTCTCTACGGATAAACATTATGTTTGAACGCTTGGACCAAATCGAAATTCGCTATGAAGAACTGACGCAAGCGCTGTTGTCGCCGGAGATCACGAACGACTCGGCGAAGTACCAGAAGACCGCCAGGGCCCATGCCGAAATTGCGCCCATCGTCGAGAAGTATCGCGAATACAAAGACCTGAAGCGCGGCATCGCCGAAAGCAGGGCCGTCCTCGTGGACGAAAAAGATCCCGAAATGCGGGCCTATGCCGAAGAAGAACTGGTGAAGCTAGACGCACGCATCGTCACCGTCGAAGAAGACCTCAAAGTTTTGCTGCTGCCCAAGGATCCCAACGACGAGAAGAACGTGGTCCTGGAAATTCGCGCCGGCACAGGCGGTGATGAGGCAACGCTGTTCGTGGCGGAAGTCTTCCGCATGTACAACCGCTATGCCGAGACCCAGAAGTGGAAGGTGGAAGTGCTCTCCACGTCGGAGTCGGGCGTGGGCGGAATGAAGGAAGTGATCGCGCTGATCGAGGGCGACCGGGTCTATTCTCGCCTGAAATATGAGAGCGGCGTGCACCGCGTGCAGCGCGTCCCTGCGACCGAGCAACAAGGACGAGTGCATACCTCGGCGATCACGGTCGCGGTGTTGCCGGAAGCGGAAGAAGTGGACGTCAAGATCGAAGCTAAAGATCTGCGCATCGACACCTTCTGTTCGTCGGGGCCGGGCGGACAGTCGGTGAACACGACGTATTCGGCGGTGCGGATCACGCACATTCCGACGGGTACCGTGGTGAGTTGTCAGGATGAGAAATCGCAGATCAAGAACCGCGAAAAAGGCATGCGTGTACTGCGCTCGCGCCTGTACGAGGTCGAGATGCAGAAGCAGCAGGACGCCCTGGCGAAAGAACGCAAGCAGATGGTCGGTTCGGGCGACCGCTCGGAAAAAATCCGGACCTACAATTTCCCCCAGAACCGGCTCACGGACCATCGCATCGGCTTCACCATTCACCAGCTAGAGCAGGTGATGGACGGGAAGCTGCAGCCGATTATCGACGCCCTGATCACGCACTATCAGGCGGAGAAGATGAAGCAGGAGACGGCGAGCGTGGTGTAAGGCGATTTGCCGACGCCGTCGTCGGTCGTTCGCGTGGAGTGGTAAGTTAAGGGCTAGTGTTGTGTGGCGCGGACACTCCTGTCCGCGGCTCTTGACCTTTTTCGCCGTGCTCGCGTCTCCGTGGTGAAATAGACTCGTGCAACTTCGCCCGTCCCTGAATGCGGCAGTCGAGCACCTAACAGCTGCCGGTGTCCCTTCCCCGCGCATGAACGCGGAACTGCTCATCATGTTCACGCTCGATTGCGACCGGGCGTATCTCTATGCGCATCCCGAGCGAGCCCTCACCCCCGACGAAATGCACCGCTATGACGAAGCTCTCGCCCGCCGGGCCACCGGCGTTCCAGCGCAGTACATCACCGGGCACCAGGAATTCTGGGGGCTGGATCTAATCGTGTCGCCCGCGGTGCTGATTCCTCGCCCAGAGACCGAGCACATAGTGGAGGCGGTGCTGGAGCTGGCGAAACCGAAGATTACGGAGCGACGGGCGTCCCCGCAAGCCTGCCGCCGGAGCCCCGAGCGAAGCCGAGGGGGAAGTCGAACGGTCCGCATCGTCGACGTGGGCACCGGCTCGGGAGCGATTGCGCTCGCATTAGCCAAGGAACTCCCGACCGCCGAAATCCACGCCACCGACATTTCTCCCGAAGCACTGGAAGTCGCCAGGGCCAATGCAGCCCGCCACGAACTAACTTCGCGAATCGAGTTTCACCAGGCCGATTTGCTGGACGGATTCTTGCCCACTTCGTTCGACATCGTGGTTTCGAATCCTCCCTACGTAGGCGAATCGGAAGAAGATTCAGTGCAACTGGAAGTGCGCAAGTTCGAGCCGCGAACTGCGGTATTCGCCGGACCCACGGGCCTGGAAGTCATCGAGCGACTCATTCCGCAGGCGCGGACGGTGCTAAGGCCTGGTGGCTGGCTGGTATTCGAGACCAGCGGGACGATTGCCGAAGCCGTGCGGCATAGTCTGGCAGGCTGGGCGGAAGTTCAACTAACAAACGATCTGCAAGGGATTGCAAGAGTCGCAGCCGCCAGAAAACCATCGAGCAGCTAGTGCGATGTTCCCGAAATATGCGTCGTAAGTTTGAGTTGTCATAGGTTTGAGACGTCATTTTGAGCGAACCGGAATTCCCGGCGCGTCCTCGCGCGATTTCTTCAGATCAATTCATACCGCTTCAGACTGGCTCCATGGACATTCCCCTCAAGCTGGTTCAATATCGCTTCACTTTGTGGGGAACGAAACAGTAGTTCTTCACCGAGCTTCCCGATCTCAAGGAGGTATCTTATGAAAAACGCAAAGTGGATGCTACCGGTGACGTTGATGTTGCTGTCGGGCCTGATGGCGGCGCAGTCGCTCACAAATTCTCATGTTGTGGCTCAGGTCCCGTTTGATTTCATGGTCAACAACAAGTACATTCCTGCCGGCGAATGCGTTATTCGCGCGGCGGACAAGGACGGAGAGGTGCTGGCGATTCGCAATTTTGACGCACGCAAGAGCGCGCTCGCCGCGTCCTCCCACGCTGAGACGAAAGAGGCCGCCGACAGTACGGTGCTGGTTTTCAAGCGGTACGGAGGCCAGTACTTCCTGTCGGAGATCAGACTTGAGGGCAGCAATGTGACCTATAAGCTGCCAGCAAGCCGGGCGGAAGTTGAACTGCGCGCGCAGAACGCGCCCGTCTCACAACAGACTTTGCTCGCCTCGCTTAAGTAATTTGGCGTGTAAGTATGGAAGGGCGCGGGAACCGCAGCTTTCATTACCCCACCTAATTCCCAGCCCGCCCCTCCGCAAACCTCCCTCCAAGCCAAGCAGGAGCCCCCCTTCTTTGAGAAATGGTAGACGCCTTACGGGGCACAGCTTGGACTACTCCTCGCTGCGGTCAAGTTCGCATACACGGTTGTCCCCGGCCGCTACCGGCGCTACGTCCACTGTGCGCCGACATCTACGAAGAGTTCCACAGATGTCGAAATCAGGACCTTTACACCAACTGAGGGTCGTTGGCGAAATGGGGATGTTACGCCAATCACCGACTCTCAATGTACGAAACCGTTCAGGCACTCGTCGTACTTCAAGTCGCATTTGGAATGTGGGACGCTACAGCAACCGCCCCAGCCCCTCCTGCGCTCGTTGAGAACGGGAACCGCATCCGGGAGCAGTTCGCAGAGGCCGTCGCATCCTCGGAAAGAGAAGAGGCATCGGGAATGGACGTGTCGCGCACGCAGTTCCTTCGCGGTGCTTACGGGAGTGGCATACACCCGGAACCCCTCTCCGGGCGGTATGCTGGTTATGTGGAACCACGTCATGTAAGTGCGCCGGTCATCCGGGCCTAGGGACGCCTCCTCGTAGCGTTGAGGGATACGGTCTGCAATCTCCCACCTACTGCCGAGGGATTCATAACGGCCAACGACGATCAGCATGACGGACAAGCTTTGGACGTGCTCCTGATCGATCCCGGCAGAAACGCTGAGATAGCTGCCCCGAAGCCCGATGCGATCCAAGCTATCGCTTATCGTCCATGCATCTGGCAGCTTCCACATTAGGTTCTGTAACCAGCCAAACTGCAGGGGAAGGTCGACAATCTGACACACGTACTCTGACTCAATTCGTTCAATCGTGCACCCTCTAATCATCTGCAGAACACTTGCGGCCGGATCACCCACCCGAATCGCCTCTAAGGAATTGAGCATTCTCGAGAGTCGCCAGGCTTGGTACGCATGCACTGCCAGCAAAGTGCCATATAGGGCTATAGGAGCGGATGCGACAGCCGCCAGGATCACCAGAATTTGAAGTTTTTTCGATTGTGGGAGCAGGCGCGAGAGCCCCATACGAAGTTTAGGTACCGAGGTGGAGTCTAAAGTTCCCTGATTGTTGGTGTAAACAGGCGTGGGTGTTGAAAAAGGAACCAAAGCAGTAATCTCAGTGAATTTCAGCGTCTACGGCAGATGAACATTCAATAACTTACGAATGAATTTCGCTGTTGAAATTCCCTAAAAAAGAGTTTTTCAACAGCCACGTGATATTACACCAACACCCCCTTTGAGATACCGCCACCTCCCCGGCTTTCATTGACGTGCCGGTTTCGCCCACGTAAGATTTGCTACGAAATGATCGGCCAAACCATTTCGCACTACCGCATCGCGGAGAAACTCGGTGGCGGCGGGATGGGCGTGGTCTACAAGGCCGAGGACGTAAACCTCCACCGATTTGTCGCCCTGAAATTTCTGCCCGATGACGTCGCCAAGGACTCCCAAGCCTTGGCCCGCTTCCAGCGGGAGGCGCAGGCGGCGTCGGCTCTCAACCATCCCAATATCTGCACGATCTATGAAATCGGGCAGCAAGATGGTCAGC
>WNFF01009724.1_pt1 | contig 10826 bp, 12 predicted proteins | sample 5400441 | NCBI WGS metagenome assembly WNFF01 (sample SAMN13153345, study PRJNA577476) | soil metagenome | isolation source: 120 cm saprolite under Douglas fir tree site 2 hole 3 replicate 1 | place: USA:California | collected 2015-04-18
CAAGAATGCACAAAGCTTAATGGACCGCAGACCGAGCGCTGGTATGAATGCATGAACCAGCCCCGAGCAAAGTATGATTGCCAAGACCCGGCGGGCTATGCTGGATATCCGCCGCCAGAGTGCGATATGTGGCTTCACGAATGCGCGCGCTCTTACGGTTCGGCGCCTCGTAAATACAGAATCTGCCTGCGACGGCGGGAAGCGCTCGCAGCTTGCGGGCGCTAGTGGGCCGCCTCTATCCGACGAGGGAACCGATGACCGTATTCCTGTATGTCAACACAACCAAACAGGTCGGCGACATTGACCAATCTTTTAGTGTTTGCGAACGTTGACGCCGCGGAAACGTGGTTGCAGGAGAACGATCCCGAAGGCGTGGCATTCGAATCTTGGAGTGAAGCCCGAACGCATTCTGACGGCGTTGCTAAAACCGAGATCGATCATTTCGGGAATTGCCCGGTGGGCGTCTTTTGTTTCTGTCGGATCGCAGCTGGTCGCACAAACCCGCGCCGTTACTTGTATCCCCGTCTCGCGACGGACCGATCATTGACCTCGGCAGCAAGCATCTGTCCTCGCCGGCCAGCCGCTTGCGATAGGCCGGCGATTTTGACCTCAGCTTGGCCGATTGTCGACCAATCAAAACATTTCCATTAGCTGCGAAGCGGTGACGTTCTCCGCGGCCAAGGCCCGGCAACTTCAATCGTAGCGACCGCGCCACTGTGAAGATCGGCGCGCTGGGTCCGCAAAATCATAGGCAAGGTCAGTGTTCCCAGGGCGCTGACAGCCCGGCATCCTGCTATTGAGCTTTTGATTGCCGAGGACGAGGCCCGCCGGCAAAAGCAGCTGAACGCCACCTACACGTTTCCTGGGAGGCGCCGGTCTTTGATGCTCCTTTTGAGCAACGCCGGCTCCGCTTCCTCAACGCGCTGTTCCTGGCGGTGGCCGCATGCGGCGGCAAACCGGAGGTGAGAGGCTGCGAAGCCCGAGATATCAGCGTGGCCCTTCATCAGGCGAGGGTGGCCTTGTCGCTCGATCGGCCGCCTGTGGGGCGGCGCGAGGCCGCCCAGGCCGCTCCAGGTCCGGACCAGCTACGCTTCGCCATCCTTGCCGGATACGACCGTGAGGAGCGGGCGTCCTGGCAGGACGGGGAAGGGGACAGACCAGAGAGGTTCATTAAAGAGATCGCTGTTGAGGTCGTCACGTCCGCAGAGATCAGTTACCGCAAAAGCTGTGTCAGCGCGTTTGAGTGGCGCGTCCGGCGGAAGGCACAGCGCGAGGAGGCGGCGCGTCAATCGTCCTCGAGCCGCGCGCCGACCATCGTGGTCGGCCGCAGCGCGACCTGGTCGGGCGGGACGGTCATGCGTCCTCCCAGGCTGGCGTCGAATAGTCGAGCGCAACACGTCGGCCCTTGTACCATCCCCAATCGCATTCCTTGGGCTCAAACGGGTAGCTGTCCTCTCCTGGCCTGGCGTCCCAGATCTCACTGACCTCTAGATATTCGTCGATGGTCATCATTTCGACGAGAGGCGTTGCCAACCGCATGATCAGCAATCGGCCGCCGGGCGAGACCCAGACGATCGGACAGAGCAGGGCGCGCCGCGCCTCGCTCGAGGTGCGGTACAGCTTGGCTTCATAAAGGTTGCTGGCTCGCCCTTTGGCATTGCGTGCAAACTTGAATGCCAACGGACCGATCACGACGACGGGCCGGCGCATTGACCGGCCGACGAAAGTGACAACATTCAATCTTCCTTTTTCTCGATCCGCTTTGGCTGCTCGCGCGGGATCTCGCGCGGCGCGGTCGCTTCCATCGTGATAGGTGATCGGGTAACGCTGGCCCTTGACGCTCGCTACCACCTCCAACCAGATATCCATCTCAAGCTCGCCCAGCTCCGTACTACCGCGTTTACTACCCAACTGCGTGGTACGGGCGGCGATGGGATGGCATCCGATGAAGATGCCGGGATCAAAATTCGACAGATGTTTCAGGCTGAAAAGGGATCAGGCGATACTAACAGTAACGTTTCCTGAATTTCAAGACCGGTGCCTTAAAGCAACCGTCCGTCCGTCGTTCTGGCTACATTCGTGGCGGCCCATACCCAAGGCAGCGGATTCCGAACTCTCGACCCTTGGACCTCAAAACAGATCGCGATGAGCATGGCATCGTGTTGGACCCGGGAAAGGCTATACGAGGCGGTCTGGGGCGAGCCCATCTCAACGCTTGCCCCTAAGTTAGATGTCTCTGACGCCGGTTTGAAAAAAGCTTGCTCAGAAGCCCAAATCCCAGTTCCCGGACGAGTTTACTGGGCTAAGCGGCGGGCAGGCCAAACGCCAACTCAAATTGCCCTACCAGTTCGACCTGCGGGGATGAGTGAAGACGTCGTTCTCGGAGGAGCGCGTTTTTCTTGGCTGCAAAACCTCTCCGACGCCGAAATCCTACGATGGCCCGAAGTTCCGCCTTCATTTCCCGACGACATGGACATCGTACGCGAGAGGGTCCGCGGCGAGCTGGGTCTCGTTGACGTGCCACCGACCTGGAACGGCGCGCACTCGGAGATCCGTCGGCTCCTGCGAACGGATGTCGGCCGCCAGGAAAGGCAGCGACGCACCAGTGTCGTATTTCCCTGGGAAGCGCCCCGCTTTGATTCCGCGCTCGGACAGCGCCAATTGCGAATCTTGAATGCGGTTTTCCTCGGCGTCGTCCGTGCCGGCGGCAAGGCGCAGGTGGGGGGCGGGGACAAGCTTGAAGCAAGCGTCGTCGTTCACGGATCGCCGGTAGCGTTCAGGCTGACCGTCGTCGTACCCGAAACCAAGAAGGCGAAACGCGGCGCTTCTCTCCCAATTAACCAAATCCTGGATGTGCACGGAAGCAAGCCGGAGCGGTTCGCCTGGGAGGACGGTGCGACGTGCTTATGAGCATGTCAGGCTGGGACGGATACTAGGGCGTGTTCAGTTAGTTCTCGTTCGCCTGACCATCGGTAGACGGTCAAGTAGCCCTCCTTGGCAACGCTGAAATCGAGGCACGCCGCGTTCGGCGCCGTAATTCCGGGCCGGTCCTCGAGCCAATAATGGCCAAAAAATACCGGCTTGCCTTCGTGATATCGGTAGTCCCTCGGGAGTTTCCGAACCTCTTGCCGCTTATGCCCATCCTTGTCGAAAAAATGGATGCCAGCCGGTAAACGCTCCTCTGGGCCTTTCAGGAGTATTTCGACAGCGGCATGAGCGTTTGAGCCGTGCCGATAACTCTCTAGAATTCCTTCCTCGGTGAACCGCCCTGCCTCGTCTAAGAAAGGCATCAAAGCCTTGCGCGAAGGTTCATGCCAACAGGCATGGACTACGCGAAGGCCGGGAAGGTCCAGCCAGATTGGCAGGCTTCTAAACCAGCCAACGGCGTCCTGGTGGTCGGAGGAGTGCTCTTCGATTTGTCGAAGAAATGTTGAGTGCTGGCGCGCATTTTTTTCCGAATGGCTCCGCAGGAATTTTCCATCGTTGTTCTGAGCTGCCCAACCTATCGCGTTGAATTCGTGATTTCCCATCACTGCCATTGCTACACCGGCTTCGCACATGGAGCGGGCAATCCGAACAACTTCGCGCTGCTGGGGGCCGCGATCTACAAAATCACCAACGAAGATCATCTTCCTTTCAGGATGCCGGAAAACACCCTCGACCTCGGTATAATCAAGCTTGTCTAACAACCGATGCAGAGGGTCAGCATGACCATGAACATCGCCGACAAGATCGTACCCTTGGATAGCCATTGAGTGCTTTCTTCTTTGCCGAACGGCACGTCTCGGCCATCACCGCATCGAAACCGCGACAGCTGCTTACCCACTGCTTACCCGGTCAAATATTGGATTTAGCCAAAAATCGAGATGTGCCTGATTTTGCTGGCGCACCCGACACGATTCGAACGTGTGACCTTTGCCTTCGGAGGGTTCGGAGTAACTACACATACACCCCAAGCTCTATTTTCCTGTACGCAACTGCGCAGGCTTCGAATGTTTTCCAGCCAATATCTTACGCGCTGTCCCGCCAAACTGGCTCTCGAACATTTTCAGTAACTGCCGTTGCTCACCCTCCACCTCATTAAAGAACTCTTCATCAAAATTGTCCCTGGCCCACACCTGAAATACCGTGGTGAATAGAGCTGTTGTGGAAAGTGCCAGCATTGTCAGTTCAATAACAAATAACTGAGCATCGCGCCGTCCTTCCGCAGTTTTGAGGTCCCAGTCGGATAGGTCATGTACAAACTGATTCCTCATTCTGAGAAAGTCATAGAGCCTTTCCTTAAGCGCATATTCGAGCCTTACTCGTTTCTTAAGCTTTTTTAGAAAATCTCCTAATGTCTGTTTCCTTTCGGCCTCGCTTTGTTCGCTGAGCCTAACAATAGGGTCATCGAGCACAGTCGCTATGGCCTGCTGCAACGCTCGCTCCGCGAGCTGAATGAACAATAGGCAGATCCCCATCCAGGAATAGAGCCGCAAAATCGATTGCTGCTCATTGTCACCAGCCCCAGATTTTGCTGATTTCACAATGCTCCCCATCCATCACTTTCAACGATCAGAAATCGTATCTGTGGAGGTGACAATAACAATAGTAGCTTGCACGTCTTTGGTGGCTCCAAACAGGCGGGAGAGTTAATCGCATCGAGACTACGGTGACAACTTCTGACCCGGCAGTCAGCTTGCGTTGTCACGCCTTATGCTAACCGCTTTACCTCTTGGCTGTGTCCGACGACAGAATATTGCCCAGTCAGCCATTAGGCGCCGTCGCTTCTCGAATAGATCGCCGCGACGATAGGCGGCCTCCACCTTGTCGCCAATGGTGTGCGCCAAGGCCATTTCGGCGACATCACGAGGGTAGTTGGTGCGCTCGCTCGCCCAATCTCGGAAGGTCGAGCGGAAGCCGTGGGGCACGGCAGGCACCTTCATCCGGCGAACTACCGCCGAGAGTGTCATATCGGACAATGCACCACCCCGCGGCGCCGGGAATAGAAGGTCCGTCCCTACCATTCGGGGAAGCCCATCTAAGAGCGCAACGACGGTTGGTGACAACGGCACCCTGTGTTCGCGACCCATTTTCATTCTATTTCCTGGAACCGTCCAAACGACTGCCTTCAGATCGATCTCCGCCCAAATCGCGCCCCTAACCTCGCCAGACCGTGCCGCTGTTAGGATGGCGAATTCAAGCGCGCGCGCTCCCATGCCCTTGGCGTCGCTGAGGCGTTGCATAAACGCTCCTATCTCGGCGAAAGGCAAAGCGGCATGATGTTCGACCCCTGCAACCTTGGAAGGGCGCGCCAATAGCTTGTCGAGGTGGCCGCGCCAACGGGCTGGATTGAGTCCGTCGCGATACCCTCGCGCCGTCGCCCAATCCAGCACTTGTTCGATACGCCCGCGCAGCCTAGTTGCCGTTTCGGTCTTTTCGCTCCAGATGGGTTCAAGAACAGCCAACACATGGGCCAATTCCACGTTCCGCACCATGAGTCCACCGATCTTGGGATAGGCGTAGCTAGTCAGCGTGTTTCGCCATTGCTGAGCGTGCTTGGCGTTTCGCCAGCCAGCCTCGTGCGCCGCGATGTAAGACCGAGCCGCCTGTTCAAATGTCACGTCCTTGGCGAGGGAAGCGCGAAGGGCGCTTTCCGCCGCTCTTGCTTCCGCAATAGGGTCCTTCCCACTCTTGATCAGTAAGCGCGCGTTGCGCGCGGCTTCGCGTGCCCCAGCCAAGGTCACGTCGGGGTATCCGCCCAATCCCATGTCGCGCCGCTTACCCCCCTATCGTGGCGCGCAAGATCCACGTCCGCCCGCCAGTAGGCAAGACTTGAAGGGCAAGCCCGGCGACGCCACCGACAAAGTGAAGGCCCGGCGACGCGAGCCGCGAGACGGTAATAGGCGCCAGCTCTTTCGCCTTTTTTCCCATCGGGATTCACCCATCGTAACACCCATCAATCGGGCTGCAATTAAATGATGCTTCATGACGCGCAGTGAAGCTATCGATTTCTTGAAACGGCCGAAAAAATAAGGGTTTGTGAGACAGCTGGAGCTGCTGTGAGGGTCTATCGCGGCGGACACTCTCTCCGCCATCGACCTGGGCAGCCTGCTGTCGAGCTCAGTCGACCAGCCCGAAAATCCCCAACAAACTGAGACCTTCCAGCTGAGTGACCGTACTAGAGATTGCCGAAGAGACGACAATTTGCGGTTGGAGACGACATTTTTCTCCAAAGCTTCGTACTTCGCAGTTTTAGTACAGTTCTGAAAACGAAAGGGCGAGCGCAATAACTTGCGCTGCAGTTTGCTCTGGGTTCGAATCTTTCTCCGACGAGCGAGAGTAACAGCCCTCTAATCTCACCAAGAGCTTTCGACGGTCCAGCCCAGGAATGGTCCGTTATTGGATGAACAGCGGAAAACATTTGCTCGTAGTGAGTTCTTCGCCTTTTGACCCAACTCGGACATTGATTACCGCACTCCATGCCGGAGCGATCACCATCAAGCGGCAGGTGCGCCGACCGCCGCCGAGGGCATGCGATTGGGAATGTGCAGAAACAGCGCGCAGACGATCGCAGCGAACAGACCGAGCAAGGCGAGCCCATAAAGTCCGCCCGCGTAGCTGCCGGTGAGATCTTTCATGACCCCGACATACCAAGGGCCGAAGAAGCCTCCAAGATTGCCGATCGAGTTGATCCAGGCAATGCCGGCAGCGAGCCCGGCGCCGCTGAGAAACATCGGTGGCATCGCGAAAAACGGGCCCTTGGAGCCGTAAAAACCCATCGCGGCGATCGACATTCCAACGAGCGCCCACCAGGTCCCCATTGTCATGCCTGCGATGACAAGCCCGCCGGTCGAGAACACGCAGCCGATGAACAGATTCCAGCGCCGCTCGTTCATGCGATCGGAGATGCGGCCCCACACCACCATGGCGATGGCGCCGCAAGTATAAGGAATCATGGTGAGCCAGCCGACCGTCATGTTGCTGTAGTCACCCAGCGACTTGATCATTTGCGGAACGAAAATCAGCATGCCCAGGCTGGCGGTGACGATGCCGACATAGTTCAATGCCAGCAGCAGAACCTTGGGATTGTAAAGCGCCTGCCACAGCGTGAATGTGCGCACCCTCTCGGTGGCGCGGCGTTCGGCGGCGATCGTGTTGACGAGCCAGTTGCGTTCCTCCGCGGTGAGGAATTTTGCTTCCGCTGGCCGATCCGTGAGCACGAAAAACGTGATCACCCCGATCACCGCGGTCGGGATCGCTTCGGCGATGTACATGACCTGCCAGCCCCGCAGACCGAACAGGCCATCCAGGCCGAGCAGCGCCGTCGATATCGGCGCGCCGATCGCCACCGCGACCGGCAGGCCTACCAGGAAGCCTGACACGATGCGGGCGTGATGATAGCTCGGAAACCAGTAAGTGAAGTAAAGGATGATGCCGGGAAAGAATCCGGCCTCGGCGACGCCGAGCAGGAAACGCACGATCCCAAAGCTGGTCGGCCCTGTAACCATGGCAGTCAGGCCCGCCAGGATTCCCCAGGTGATCATGATCCGGGCGATCCATATCCTGGCGCCGACCTTTTCCAGGATCACGTTGCTCGGCACCTCGAAGAGGAAATAGGCCCAGTAGAACATGCCGACGGCGAAGCCGAAGGTGCCGGCCGACATGCCGAGGTCGCCGCGCATGGTTAGCCCGGCGAAGCTCACATTGATCCGATCGATATAGGCGAGCACGTAGGACAAAATCGCAAACGGTAGCAGGCGCAGATAGACCTTGCGCATAGTCGATCGTTCGAGCGTGCGGTCCATTGTTTCCCTCCCCAGGACTTTATGGCCAACCGGGCTCATGCCAACGTTTTTGATACGCTCACGGTAACATGCTGCGCGGGTAGTCTCCCAGCTTGAAATGCGCAGAAGATGCTGTTGCTGCATTGCATGAACCCGGTCTGGGTGCGGTGCGGACGGAGTGCAGAAGCAATCAATGAATGTCCGCTGTGATAACGGGTGAACTGACACGGCGCGGGCGCGGGCCTTGGGCATCCAAATTGCCCCTCGTTTCCCGCCCGCGCCGACGAGGTGATCGAATAAGGTCCGCCACTTCCGCTCATGACCCAAACCGGAAGTCGGGTGGATCGAACTGCTGGCCGAGAGAGGTGCGGCTGCTCCGCAATCGGACTGAAATTCAGGGCACGAACTTGATGCCTAGCGTTCTTCCCCGGCGCCAGACGATTTCGCATAGCCTGGGAGAGTGAGGTGTAAGGGCAAGTCCAAAGCGTGTTCCGATTTCGGCTGCCATGTCGATGACGACCTTCGCCCCGTTTTGAGACACGTCAAAAACGCGGCAATCGCGTAAGGTTGCCTCACCTTCAAGCGTAACCCACGCCCACTGATGGCGACGCCTGCGTGCTTCGCGCTTCAGTTTTGGCCTCGACAGAGCTCCAACCATCTGACAAATCTAGCGCCTTGACCGTTAAGTTTCGCTCACTGCCATACGTCGATTTGTGTGCAACGGCCGCGCCGGCGCACAGCCGAAGCGCTTTTTATATTGGTTCCCAACGTGTCTGTTGATCGAGGCTGGAATGGCGCTAGGAGGCGAGCGCGCCAAGAACGTTCGCGCGCTTCAACGTTGACCGAAGAGTGGCGTCGGAAACGTACGTATATATTTCGGTTGTTGCGACAGCCGAATGGCCCAGCAGTCGTTGGACAATTCGAATGTCCGCCCCGCGTTCGAGCAGCAAGGTCGCGGCTGTGTGCCTCAACATGTGCGGCGTTACCCCGGCATCGAAGGCCGGCAATCCTAGCAAAGCGACTCAGCGGCACCCGAACCGAGTCAGGCCGCAGACGCCGCCCGTGTTGGTTCACAAAGAGTGGCCCTGCGCTACCGGCTTCCTTACTGCGAACTGATGCTAACTTTCTCAGCTCTGCGCGTAGGCTTCGATCGGTGACATAGACGATACGTTCGCGCGTCCCCTTGCCGTGAATTTGTAGTCTGGATGCGTCACGGGAAATGTCCTCAACTTGAATGTTGCATAGTTCTGAAATCCGAATCCCGGTAGCAATCATGAGTCGCATCTCCGTCCGGCGGGCCAACTCAGGCAGCGAACTTCTGGCCATGACACGCCTTGCTGCTCGTAACAAGGAGGTCGCTTCGTTGCGCGATAATGACCGCGGCAGGTGTATGGGGCGAGGGAGTCTGACGCGCCAACCAATGAAAGGGTCGGCGGCGTCCCCATTGTCGTTCAGATATCGAAAAAAGGTATGCAAGGAAAAGAGCCGTCGGCGTACAGTCGATGCAGCCAGCTTGCGCTGTCTAACCAAGCTGTCAAGATAGCCACGTATTGTCTCCGTGGTGATCGTCTTGACGGATTTGCTCGCGGGCAGCCATCTACAAAAGTCACGTAGATCGGAGGAATACCCAAGCAATGTATTCTGGGATAATTGCCGGTCGACAGTACAATGGTCGATGAACTTCTTGCACGCCTTGGCCAGATTCATCTTGTACTCCGCCCCAAACCGAAAATAGAGATTTTGGCGCAGTTATAGAATTATGGCCGCTCCGCCAAGTGTCGTTCTGGGTTTACGGTTAGCAATTGCAGAAGGGACTTACAGGCGCGGCGTAACGTCCGGTGTTGTGAAGGTTTTCGGATGGCGGCCCCATGATGGCGGCGCGGCGCACGCCGGGGGCCGGCGTACGCAAACCTCCAATGGAGGAAACCGCGGGATGTGTGGCGAGGTGGCGCGTCAGACGCTATGGGGATTCGGCGGCTGTCGTACCTGAGTGCGAGTACAACTTTTGCGACATGACACGAACTTTGCGAATGGGTGAAAACACCTTTCGCCGTCCCTGTAATTTCAAAGAGTTACGCGTTGTAAAAAAGGCACATATTTCAACTTGTGCGTTATGTGCCTGACGGCAGCCTTTGTACCGCATCGGCCGAACAAAATATTCCCACGTGACAGCGTCCAACGGAATTGTTTCGAGTTCGCCTTATACACCACTCGCGATCATGACCGCATCTCCCATCGCATCGGTTCGGGTATTCCAAACTATCCACGATGAGATGTCGTCTCGCTACGTTCGCTGCGCTCCCAACGCCGTCGATGATAGATCGCGCGATCATCATGCTGAACGATCGTCGGTTCTGGAGCCGTGCTTCTGGCCCCTCATCGTCAGGTAAGACGCTCCATCGTTCCATCCATTGCTGATGCTGTGGACGGCCATGCCGCCGGCCGCAGCGCCCTACCGCGCGAGCGGTTTAGTCCTTTGACCCATAGCGGGCATCGTCGACAGAAATACTGCCATGCACCATGGCATCGGACCCCATTTCGCAACGCGCAAATCCATGCTGTAATCATGTTCTTCGTGAGCAACGGTCGGCGAAGTCCTAAGCCTCGGAGAAAGACAATACGACGACGCAATTTCCAACAAAGGGCTTATCGACATCCGCCGCTAAACCGACGAGGGAGACGCGACAATGAAAAAAAGCACGCTGATCAGTCTCAGTATTTCGGTATCGATCGCCGTTTTGGCGGCTGGTGTCGCGATTTCCGCGCAGGACAAATACACTGTGCAAGTACCGAATGGCCTCGCGTTCTCGGAGTTTAGGGGATACGAGGACTGGCCAGTGATCGCGATCAGTGAGAACGGAGGCAAGATTGCTGCGATCGTAGGGAATCCGGTAATGATCGACGCCTATAAGCAAGGCGTTCCCGGCAATGGCAAGCCTTTCCCGGACGGCGCCAAGATGGCGAAAATTCATTGGAACCCGAAAAAACAAGAGACGTACCCCGGTCAGCCAACGGTGCCAGGTACCCAGCATGACGTTGATTTCATGGTGAAGGACAGCA
>WNFF01019892.1_pt1 | contig 10826 bp, 8 predicted proteins | sample 5400441 | NCBI WGS metagenome assembly WNFF01 (sample SAMN13153345, study PRJNA577476) | soil metagenome | isolation source: 120 cm saprolite under Douglas fir tree site 2 hole 3 replicate 1 | place: USA:California | collected 2015-04-18
CATTGATGCCGTGAAGCAGTGGCGTTACCGACCCTACTTGCACCGCGGCGAAGCGGTTGCTTTCCAGACTACGGTCAGCGTGGATTTTCTGCCCTAAAACGAAGCCAGATTCCGGCCGCCCTCTATTTGTCTCAATTCGACATTACCTCCGTAACTTGCTGGCACCGAGAAGGTTACCTAGGATTACCTAATGAGTTACCAAGCGCTTCTGTTCTGTCCAGAGGAGAAAATCGCGCGTGTGGTCACGCAGGTTCTGAGCGAGTTGGAATTCAGCATCGAAACTGCGACTGAGCCGTTTGGGGCAGTCAAGAAGTTGATGGCGCAACATTTCGACGCCATCGTAGTTGACTGTGAAAATGAGCAGAACGCTACTCTGGTCTTCAAAAGCGCACGGAATTCAAGCTCCAACCAATCATCGCTGGCGGTTGCGGTCGTGGAAGGCCAGGCCGGCGTGGCTAAGGCATTCCGAATCGGCGCCAACCTGGTACTGACTAAGCCGATCAACGTGGAACAAGCCAAGGGCACGCTGCGCGTAGCGCGTGGGTTGTTGCGCAAAGGTTCAGAATCCGCCAAGTCCTCGTCGGCTACGACAGCAGGTCCGTCTGGGCAATCTGCACATACCCAAGCTGCCACCGGGGACGCGCCGCGGATGCCCGCTCAAGATTCGACCCTGCAAAGGCCAAGGTTTCAAGCTCCGAAAACGGTGACGCCGAAAATAGACATAGGGACGGAAATTCCGTCGGCGGTTGCTTCTACAACCAGCTTCGACGTGGACAAGAACTCCGCTTCCCAGCCGAATGTAAGCGCCCAATTTGATTCGATGAACCGCTCCGCGGCACCGTCGAATTCCAGTGCGGGACAGTCATCCCCCCCTGAATTATCTGATCAAAAGCCCGCTACTTCTAAGAATTTCCCCTGGCAACGGGCGTCTAAAGACAGCATCGGACCAGTGGAAACTCCATTGCAACGTGCCGGCGAGGGTAGCAGTGAGTCTGCTACCGATGCGGAACAGCAACCGCGCCCATTCATTGCCACCGCATCTCAGGGCCATGCGGCAGCGACCGCACCTGCAAGAGAAAAACCGAGTGGTGTTACTACCTCGGGACCCGAAATTGACCGCGCAGCAAAAAAGGGTAGCTTGCTCTTCGAAAGTGATGCGCCAGTTATTGGAAAGCGTTCACCCGCGGCTTTTGGGGCAAGCACTCCTGCTCCCTCCGTTTCGACACGTCGCCTGGAAAATACCGGGAAGGAATCGGGAGGCAGTAACAAGACCTTAGTTGCAGTCGCCGCCATTCTGCTGATATCAGTCGGTGGTTATTTTGGCTGGAGAGTAACCCACGGTAAAGCAGGGAAGTTGACGTTACCTGGAATGCAAGCCCCGATTTCAAATCCTGTGCCCCAACCCGGCGCCACAATACAGGGCACTCCGCAGACTAAAGACCAAACTGCCGACGTATCCGCCGAAACGCAGCCCGGACGTAAAGCCGGAGCAACAGCAGCAAGAGCTGGGACTCCTGGCTCAAAACCAACCGCGGCAATATCAGCCAGCGGAAATAAAGCTGATGCCGGGACGGCATCTGCTGACGACGTAACGGTGACGAAGGTTGAGCCGATGGTGGTTAGAAACGATGTCAAGCAACCCCCTCCGGCCGTGTCGCAAGCTCAGCCAGATGCGCCGCTGCCTAACGCTCTGAACATCGCAGGGGGATCGGGCACTGACAAGGCCATCTCCAACATCATGACGTCCACTCCGGTGACTGTACCCAAACCTGTTCCCCAGTCCGTAAAAGTGTCACAAGGTGTGTCTCAGGGCCTGCTGATCAAGAAAGTGCAGCCCAATTATCCAGCCCAGGCGCTTACTATGCGATTGCAAGGCCAAGTGGAACTACAAGCGACCATCAACAAGGATGGCAGTGTCAGCAATCTGAAAGTACTGAACGGCGAAAGCATATTGTCACGTGCGGCACTGGATGCGGTGCGCCAATGGAAATACAAACCCTATTACCTCAATGGCGAACCGGTAGAAATTCAGACCCAAATTGTTGTGAACTTCAAACTTCCCAATTAATGCAGTTGACAGAACCGACTGCGGCGCGGGGATTGATTCCCCGCGCCGTTTTGTTTCTAGCGGAAGTTGTACGCGAACTAGTGTTTTACCTGGCCGGTCGAGGGATCCAGGAACAACTTGTCGGTGCGCTGTTTATGAAAGTCGAACATGTTTCTTAGCGGTCCAGCAATATTCTCGAACGAGTTGCTGCTGACGGTTCCCGTGTTCCAGTTGTTCTCGATGAATCTCAAGATCGACGTCTGGTCAGTCAAAGTGCTATCTACGACGTTCTCTCGCGAATAGGGAGAGATAACCAGGAGGGGCAGACGGGGCCCGTATCCGCAGCGGCCGGCGACCCCGTCGGTATTAGTGCTGCCGCAGAGTCCCGGCCCATTCAAAGCATCTTTGCCGGTCATCGATTGCTTCACGATTGGACCCATCTGGTGGTCGTACCAGCCATCTGAGTCGTCGTAGGCTACGATCACGGCGGTGCTGGACCATTCTGGCAGGCTTTGTAGCATGTTGATAGTGTCCACGATGAAGCCCTGCTCATCCAGCGGCGATGAATATCCTGCGTGTCCGTCCTGCGCTTTCTTGGCTTTTAAAAAGCTCACGGCGGGCAAGTTCCCGGCTAAAGCCGCGTTCCTAAAGTCAGCCAGATCGTATTGGTGGTTTGCCTGATCGGTCTTGCCGATCATGCCGACCGATGTCGGTGGCAGATGGTGCGGGTTCGCGGTAGAAGCAAAATACTGAAAGGGTTCATGGTGCGGGCTATAGTCGCTCACCACGGCCCCTCCAAGATTGACCGACGTTGCCCCGCAAACCGCTGGTGAGCCTACGCTAGCAGGAGTGGTTGGTTTGAAACCTCCCTGAAACCAGCCCCAGGTAATTCCTTTTAGATTGAGAATGTCCCCAATGTTCCTGCCTGTCACCGCGAGTTGCTCAGGGCTTCCGCAATCATCGTAGAAAGGATCAGGATCACCGACCACGCTAGTATTTGCCACGTCTCCGGAGATATCGCCGATGGTGTGGGCGGCGTCGTAAGGCGCGGTGCGACCTGATACAAGATTTAGCGCGCCTGGTGTTGAAGGTCCAAACATCGTGCCGTACGAATTGTCATTCAAAGCGTAGTGTTGGGCGTAGTTCCACAAAGCGGTAACAGTGTTGCCATCGTAGTAGCCCATCACTAGCGCAGTGCCGAAGCCGTAATCGGGACAGGTACCATCCGTCCCCACCCCGAGAAACTGTACGAACTTGTCCATCAATCCACTGTCGACTGCCTGCTGCTCAGGTGTGTAGTCATGGTTCTGGTCGCAGGTGTAATTCTGGGAACGGCTCAATCGAAAAGGATTGTGGGAGTTGGTGTTGTGAAGAAGCAAACCAGGAGTCAGGCCATTAACTCCCGGAGTGTTGTCGCGTGCCGAGAAGCGCGGCTCGCCATCCGAGTTCAGGGCTTTGGGATAACTGCCAAAATAGTGGTCGAAGGAAACGTTCTCCTGAAAAATCACGACGAGATGTTGGATCGGTGTAAGCGGAACGCCTGAAGCAGCGAACGCCGGCGTGCTGCTTGTTCCAAGAATAGTTGTCATGAGGGTAACGATTGCCAAAATCTTCCTGGCTGGAATAACCGCGGCTTCGTGGCGAAACATTGTTCTCCTCCATGGCTAGACCCTGGTTGGACCATGGCAGCATGGGACATCGCGGCAATGGTCCTCGGCTCAAGCCCGTCCAGCATAGGAGGGATATATTTCAGAACTGTTGCATGACTGTTAAATGTGTGTAAATTGGCGGGAGAAAGCGCCACAACTTGAGATCCGCGATGAGAATTCAAGTTTGAAAAGTGTTTTGTTGGATTTGAAAGAGGCGAAAGGAAGTTATTCCCGCTCCATAGCTTCGTCGATCGCGACCTTACCATGTTTATCCACATTAATCACCCGGTGGATAGGCTTATATCCCGAGAGAGTAATGTCAACGATGTAGTTGCCGGGATTGAGCATGAATTCTACGGGTGAAGCCTTGTCCAGCATGCGCCGGTTCACGCTCACTTGGGCTCCTTTTGGCTGAGTCTTGATGCTGACCGTCCCCATGTCAGCCGTGCCGTCGCCACCGCCCTTAAAAAATTTCTTGAATTTGCCAACCGTCTTGATGTCGTCTACGTTGCCGAGCACGCGGAGTGCGGGAACAAAATGGAATGTCTGGCCGGGTTGAAGATCGGCCGTTGTCGTTTCGTCCAGGTAACCCTGCTTCCTGACCAGGAAGGTGTGCGTTCCCTTATCCATCGTGATCTGTGTGGGAGTGGTTCGTCCGCTATCCTTGCCATCAACGAAGACTGACGCGCCTGCGGGCTGGCTGTTCAAGGAAACCGTAGCTGCGGTTTGGGCTAGACGAATTACCAAAAATGATTTGCTACCCGAGGTCACATCCACGCTGCGAGTCTCAGCAGTGTATCCGTTTTTGACCACGCTCACGCGATGCGCGCCGGGGGCTAAGCCGGCAAGATTGTAAGGTGTGACCCACCCTGGATCGCTGCGGCCGTCGATCTGTACCTGAGCTCCTTCCGGCGTGGAATCTACGGTGAGTTGTCCGGGAACCAATGCGACTTTAGCCGGGGCCGGCGCAGCGGTCTTGCGGTTCTTGTAGCGCGGCCGCACATCCGCATTTTGCGAATGGATGTGGTACGCAATAGCCAGGGTAATAAATAGAACCAGAGCGACGGCGCCTGAAACCGAGTAGACCATCAGTTTCGGCGGAACGCCCTTAATTTCCTTGATGGCCTTCTTCGCTACCTCCCGAGGCTGTACCTTGGGCTTTTCGGGCTGGCTACGCGCCAGAAAAACGGCAGGAGTGGCTTCCGGGATGTTCCCCACGTCTGACGACACTGCTGGTTTTGTAGCTGGAAGAAAAACCTGTTTGAGCGGCGGAAGTTCTTCCAGATCGGAGAAGCTTACCGGCTTCTTGGCTCCCGGAGCGTCTCCTGCCATCATGGGATCAACCGCAAACGTGGGCGACTCTATCGCAGGCTCGGCAGCCACGGCGGCCGACATTTGCGATTCTTTCTCCTGGCTTTCGAGCGCTTCCACGGAGGCTTTCACGCATGAACTGATGAATTGTGCGCTGGGGTCTAGTTTCTGCATCTTGGGAGTGATTGACGAAGCTGCCGTCACGCCGATGCCTGCTGCCGCCCGTGCCACCTTATCAGGCGCAGGCAAGCTCTTTCCACCGAGGTCAGATTTGGCGATGGCGGAAACCGCTCCGCCACATCCTTAGTGCGAAGATTCTTGTTCGTAACACCCAGGCCCTGAGCAGGCGCAGTAGTCTTCTTTGCGGGCTGCGTGCTGGCCTGCTTGCACTTCTCTAATTCATTGACCAGTTCTTGCCCGTTCTGGAATCGATCCGAGGGCGCTTTGGACAATGCCTTCATGATCAATTCGCTGACTGCGGGATGAATCTTGCTATTGATGTCGACTGGCGCGACCGGAATCTCTTCGACAATCTTGCGGCGCACAGTTTCAGAGTCTGCGCCTTCAAAGGCTTTACGATCCGTCACCATCTCATAAAGGATGCTGCCCCAACTGAACAAATTAGAGCGCGCATCGAGCGCTCCTCGCTGCACCTGCTCGGGTGATTCGTAATACAAGGTAGCTGGGATCTTGCCGGGCGACCCCGATTCGAGCAGTCCCATGGTAGAAATGCCAAATCCTAGAATCTTGACGGTGCCATCCCATTGCACCATCACCTTCGCCGGTTCCAGGCTGTAGTGGACGACTCCGGTGGCGTGTGCATGGTCGAGTCCCTGGCAGACCTGACGGCTAATATCCAGCAGATCCCAGATGGAAAACCCTTCCTGGCGCGCTAACATGGTTGCAATACTGTTGCCCTGCACATACTCCATCGCAGCGCAGAAGAGACCATCGATTTCACCTGCGCCGGAGAGGAGTGCGACATTCTGGCTGTTAAGGGATTTGGTACTTTCCGCCTCTGCCAGGATGCGCTCCACCAGGGCTTTCGCCTGCTCCTCGGGCATATCGGCTAGCCGAAGGGTTTTCAGCGCTACAGTTTGTCCGTTAGAGGGGTCGCTGGCCTTATAAACACAGCAGCGCTCTGATTTGGCGATTTCGCTCAATACTTCGAAACGGCCAATTTTTGTCGACATTTCTCGCTAACCTCGTGCACTTACGCGATGCGTCCGTGAAGCAGAGACGCTGGATCATCGAGGGGAAGGTCGAAAGTAGGATACCGCGACGTAATCAATTGAGAGAGTTACGAAGGTCACTCAAAAATACGGCGCCGAAGGGGCAGGAACCCAAGTTGACTAGCGGCCGCGCGGAACGCAGCCAAGCTTACGTTCTCGAACTTAAGTATTAACTGAGGCTAGCCAATCACTAAGCAAGCGACGGACTTTGGCACCTTCGAAGCGGCGGCGGACGGCATCAATGACGTCGAGACGTGCGCGAATGCCGTGTCCGCGAAATCCAACCCAGTACGGAATGTGAATTTCGCCGGGAAGCGGCGTAGCCGTGAGTTCGAGTCCACGCAGACGGAAGAAACCGCGACTGAATAATACGCGGCGAAATTTCTCAATGATCAATTTGCTAGCCCGCATGTCGTCCAGGCGTGCCGGAGGACAATTGCGGCTATCCATGACGATCACATCCGAAGCGGATGGGACCTGCTCGAAGTGGTAGAGATCTAAAATGCCGGCTATTGCTTCCAGTCCCAGAAATTGTTGCTCGCGCTTGCCCCCGTTGACGATCTCGACCTGGAAGAGACGAAAGGGTATGTACACGTCAGCAACCGAGCGGAGTGGACCAAAGATAAAGCTACGGGCGGAGTCCAGAAGGCCTCCGGGTGAGAATTGCTCGGTTGCCTCCTCTCGAGTGACATTCGGTTTCAAGGTGCGAATTCGTGGCATTGGAATAGTTCAGAATCGATCTATTATCGAGAAAACAAGTGTCTCCTGTAGTGTAGTGCTGGAAGGAGCGGAACAGCAGAGGACTGCCAGAATCGCGAGGCTCTTGACTTGTCGTCTCTTTCAAGATGACTTATGCTGTAACCACTTGGAAGCGCCGGCAGCCCTGCCGAGATCGTCCGGTTGTTCATCCTCTCGTTGGGAAAACTTATGACTCTGACCAGGTTTGTGACCAAGAATGCGTTTCGCAACAAGCGCCGCAGCATTCTGACGGTGCTGAGCATCGGCGGCTCTCTTGTGCTGCTCACTTTCCTGATGACCATCTGGCACGGTTTTTATAATAGCGAAGGCAGCGAGCAGTCGGCTCAGCGGCTGATTGTCCGGCACAAGGTTTCGCTGGTCTTTAATCTGCCTAGCCCCTACCGGGAGAAGATCCGTTCGCTTCCGGGTGTGACCCAGGTCGTCAACGAACAGTGGTTTGGAGGGCAATACAAGGACGACAAACCAGCCAACTACTTCGCCCAGTTCGGCACCGATCCTGAGGAACTACTGAAGGTCTATAAAGAATATCAAATGCCGGCGGACCAGTTGCAATCCTGGCAGCACGACCGTGCCGGAGCGATTGTAGACGCAGACCTGGCGAGAAAGCACAACTGGAAGGTGGGAGACCGCCTGAATATTAAAGGCGTAATTTTCCCCGTCAACCTGGAGTTGACCATCCGCGGAATGTTCACTTCGCCGCTTCCTACCCAGGCGATCTATTTCAACAAGGCGTACATCGATGAGGGGTTCCCCCGTCTTAAAGGTTCCGACGGATTTTTTGCCGTGCTGGCGGATTCGCCGGAATCCGTGCCACGCGTGGCGAAGGCTATCGATGAGGAGTTTCGCAATGCTCCACGTCCCACGAAGACGGAGAGCGAGCACGCGTTCCAGCTCGGCTTCATACAAATGTTGGGGAACGTAAAAGCTTTTATCTTGAGTATCTGCATGGCAGTGGTTTTTACCATTTTGCTGGTGTCAGCCAATACTATGGCAATGTCCATACGCGAGCGTACGCGCGAAGTTGCCGTACTGAAGACGTTGGGATTCACACGGCGTAGCATACTCGGATTGTTTGTAGGCGAGGCGGTGGCGCTATCGCTCGTCGGCGGTATGTTGGGCACTCTCATCTGCTTCGTTCTAGTTAGCGGTATGGCGCAGATGGGCGGATTTTTCACCGGGATGAAGGTCACAACACCCACCGTTCTCGCAGCTCTGCTGGTAGCTGCGCTGGTGGGATTCTTCAGCGCTTTTGTACCGTCGTATCATGCGTCGCAGGTCAACATTGTGGACGGCTTGCGGCACATCGGCTAGGTCAAGGAACACTATGGCAATTCCCCTCAGCTACAACGTGCGAAACCTGCGGCTGCGCAAGAGCCTCACGATCATGACCGCTCTAGGCATCGCGCTGACGGTTGCAACCGCGGTTTTCATCATGGCGCTTTTGGCAGGATTGAATCGGGCCTTTGGCACAACCGGTGATCCCCTGGATGTGCTGATGTTGCGTAAGGGATCAAACTCCGAGTTGGCTGCGGGAGGAATACAGCGGGACGCCGCTCAAGTTATCAAGGAGCTGCCGGGTGTGGCCAGGAATAGCAAGGGCGAAGCGATGGTCTCGGGGGAAGACGTCCTTGTGATCGTGCTGCCCAGAAAAAATGGGACTGGGGAAGTGAACGTCACCACTCGCTTCCTGACCCCTCTTGGAATTGAGATGCGGCCGCGGGTGCATCTCGTCGAGGGCCGCTGGTTTACGCCTGGGCAGCGGGAAGTGGTGGTGAGCCAATCCATTCACCAGCGCTTTACCCACTCCAATATCGGGGACACGGTGCACATCGGGAATGGCGAGTGGAACGTCGTGGGGATCTTCGACGCCAGCGGTACAGCCCACGAGTCAGAAATCTGGGGCGACATCAACCAGTTGGCCACGGATTTCGAACGAACAGTGTATTCCTCGGCCCTGGTTCGGGCTACCGATCCAGTCTCCGCCGAAGCTCTCAAGAATCGCGCCAACGACGACCAGCGACTGGAGCTCAACGGTATGCTGGAGCCGGACTACTACGCCTCTCAAACAAAGTCAGGTGCACCCATCAAGATTGTCGGCTGGATTGTGGCCATCATCATGGCTGTCGGTTCCATGTTCGCTGCCATGAACACGATGTATGCGGCAGTGGCCTATCGCGGGCGTGAGATTGCTACTTTGCGAGTGATCGGTTTTTCGCGTCCCAGTATTCTGACCTCGTTTGTGATCGAGTCCCTGCTGCTGGCATTGTTGGGGGCATTTGCCGGCATCGTTCTGATGCTGCCATTCCATGGCATGACAACTGGGACGTCGAACCAGGTCACTTTCAGCGAGGTAGTGTTCAGCCTGCGCATGACTCCTGCCGTAGTGGGATTTGCCATCCTATTTGCGGTCATCATGGGCCTGTTCGGCGGGCTGGCGCCGGCCTGGCATGCATCACGCCGGGACATTCTTAGCGCGCTGCGTGATTAAGGCACCGGGCGAGCGACCTGCATCGGTCGAGATTCCCGCATTTTTTAAAGAAAAATGCCTATAGACGCCAAACACGAAGATCTGCAGAGCTTGCGGATTGATCGCTCGGCAGGGTCAGACGGAGAACCTGCGGCGTGGGCGCGCCGCTACATCGTGGTCGGAATCGCGGTGCTGGTCCTGCTGGGCTTGGTTGCATTGGCCTACCGCTTATTCTCCAGCGACGCTCAGGAGGTAGAGGTGGTGCGTGCGGCGGCAGCGAACGGCGATGTCGGTGGAATCGTTCTTTCTGCAAGCGGCTATATCGTCGCCCATCACAAAATTAGTGTGAACTCCAAAGTTACGGGCCGGGTGGCTTGGATCGGGGTAGAGAAAGGCGACAAAGTTAAAGAAGGACAGGTCCTGGTTCGGTTGGAGAACGACGAGTTTCGCGCTCAGTATGAACAGGCGAGCGGGGCTGCGGCCAGTGCGAGGGCCTACCTTCAGCAACTCCAAAATGGATCGCGTCCGGAGGAGGTCCAGCAATCCGAACACAACCTGGCTGAGGCTCGCGCCACGCTGGCCAATGACAAGCTCACGCTCGACCGCACCCGCGACTTGTCCAGACAGGGCGTGCTTTCCAAACAGGCCCTGGACGATGCCACCGCCAAGTTCGAGGCCGATCAACAGCGGGTCAACTCGTTGGAGAAGGCGGCGCGTTTGGTGAAGATCGGCCCCCGTGAGGAAGAGATCGCACGTGGGCGAGGCGCCTTGCAGCAGGCCGAAGGACAAGCGGCCTATGCCAAATCGCAGCTGGATGCCACTCTCATTCGTGCTCCCGTTGCAGGCACTATTCTTGAGCGCACTGCCGAAAAAGGTGAATTGATCACAGCGCAATTTGCGAGTGCTGCGGAAGGCGGTCCGCGAGGGTCTGTGGTGGCGCTGGCCGATTTGAACGATCTTCAAGTCGAACTCGACATCGCCCAGGACGACTTCGCCAAGCTCAGTCCCAAGCAGAAAGGCGTTGTGACCGTGGATGCCTTTCCTGATCGCAAATACGATGGCGTGATTGCCGAGATCTCGCCGGAAGCGAACCGGGCGAAAGCCACCGTCCAGGTGAAGGTACAGATTCTTAATCCGGACGAATACCTGAAGCCAGACATGAACGCCACGGTCAAGTTTCTGGCGGACCAAACTAAGAAGGCGAGCTCGCAACCTTCAGGCGTCTTTGTGCCTACAACGGCGATTCGTGACCGCGATGGCAAGAAAGTTGTGTTTCTGGCTTTCAATGGCAAGGCCCTGATGCGGGAAGTAAAAGTGATTTCGCAACGCAGTGGCGGCCTGTTGGTGCAAGGACTCAACGG
>WNFF01004995.1_pt1 | contig 10822 bp, 4 predicted proteins | sample 5400441 | NCBI WGS metagenome assembly WNFF01 (sample SAMN13153345, study PRJNA577476) | soil metagenome | isolation source: 120 cm saprolite under Douglas fir tree site 2 hole 3 replicate 1 | place: USA:California | collected 2015-04-18
CAATCCCGGGCAATGACGGCTTGCCGGAGGGTCGCCCTGTCCGGGTGGTGGTCGGGCTGTCGCGATGCCGTTATGTCGAGCGCCACACGCCGCAACATGTCGGCGTCGCTGTTCAGGAACTCCATATCGGCCAGTTGTTGAGGTTCCATTTCAAAAGCCGAGCGCAGTCAATAGGATAAGGCGTAGGCATGGGGACTAAGCATGCGCAGTTGAAATGCCGTGACGCTGAGCAGACTCCGAGCTTGGCATGAGCTGGAGACCGCTTTTTCCGCTTCCGCGCAACTCTTGCGCGATATTCGCTAAATCCAGATCGAGTTGGGCTATCTTGCCTTGCATATTAACTGATTCTTGCGACAACGCGGTTGCCCGCCCAAGTTCGTCGTCATTGCTCATCCGTACTGGGTCCAAGTGCAACTGGCTGCATTCCCGTCGTATTTGCCTCAATTCTAGTTTGAGAAAAAACAACTCCACGCACTGTGAAACGAAGTCTTGCGGAGGGTCCAACTTGAGCATTGGGAAACGAGCATACAGCGCAGTGGGTATAATTCTACCATTTGCATCAACGCGACCGTGAACATCGGCAAGAATTTTATGAAAGTCTTCATGAATGTACTTGTAAAAATTCACTACATCCACTCCATCAAATTCTTCAAATATTCTATATATCTCACACTTGAATTGCTCCAATTCGCTAGACAATTCAATGTTCATCAACCTGTCCAAATGAATCTCAAGAAGATCAGGGTACTCAATGAGAGTTCCAAGCAAAATCTTCTCTATGCTGACGAGCGGTTCTTTTGGTTCTAGCAGCAGCTCGCGATTTAAAAAGCTCTTTTGCTTGGGCTTTTTTATTGCAGCCTCCCAATCAAGAGATTTGAATAGTGCGACTAGCTGCGCTCGTGCCCGCTTTCTGTAGCTTTCGCGTAATAATTGGTCGCCAATCAGCGCGACCAAACTGATCAATTTTTTTTCAAAGACGGCCTTCTGATCAGGCGTACGAATTTCTCCCATTCTCTGGAACTCTCGTTCCCAAAGCATATCCCAAAATGGACTTGCGTCAGAGATAACTGCTCGAAATTTGTCGAGCCCATAATTGCGTATCATCTCGTCTGGATCTGTACCTTTAGGCAGGAAGGCATAGCGAAAGGAAACGCCCGTGCGAATCAACGGCAAGATTCGATCAAGCGATCGCTCCGCGGCAGCTCGTCCAGCATTGTCGCCGTCTAAGCAGATAATTGGCTCTCCAGCCAAGCGCCACAGCGTTTGAATTTGATCTTCCGTGAAGGCAGTTCCCATTAGAGCAACGACATTTTTCACGCCCGCCTGGTAAACGGAAATCGCATCGAGATATCCCTCGACAGCGATCAGCATTGCTTCTTTTTGAGCGGGCGCCCTTGCTCGGTGAAAGTTAAATACCGTGTGGCTCTTATGAAAAAGAGGCGTTTCTGGAGAATTGAGATATTTCGGTTGTACATCACTATTTAAAGTCCGCCCGCCGAATGCGATCACGTGCCCGCGCTGATCTTGAATTGGAATAATTATGCGGTCGCGAAAACGGTCATATGGCACCGGAATGTCTTCGCCGTTGATCAAAAGACCGGCTTCGATCATCTCCGCTACTGAAATGCCTTTAGAACCAAGAAATTCCTTCAAAGCAAATCGATTTAGTGGAGCATACCCGATACGAAATTCTCTTTGGGTGCTGGGTATCACCCCACGATCACTCAGGTAACCCCGAGCGGACGCACCTTCCCTTGAAGCAAGTGCTGATTCAAAAAATTGCGTCGCGATTTCTAACACGTCATAGAGATTTTTTCTCTTAGCCAGAAAAGCCTCTGCTTCCTTGGAGGCGGCCGGCAATGGCACGCCGGCCAGCTCGGCAATCTTTTCGACAGCTTCGGGAAAGGAGAGACCTTCCGTCTCAATTAAAAAGGTAAAAATATCACCGTGCTTGCCAGAAGAGAAATCATGAAAGAAGCCCTTTTGATCATTCACAGAGAACGATGGAGTGCGCTCTTTGTTGAAGGGCGACAGCCCCTTCCATTCGCGACCTTGCTTCTTCAGCTTTACTCTGCGGCCAACAATATCTGAAACCGGCACCCGGCTCCGCAATTCATCGAGAAAGCTCGCGGAGAAGGTCATTGGCTCACATCGTCGTATCGGCGTAATTCTCCTGATTAGCGAACGTTCGAATCATTTGCGAACGCGCGAATCAGGACTCAAAAGCATATGTTCTCTTTTTGTTCGAGGCAAGCGCTGAATTTATTAATTTTTTTCTGAGCTCGGCGAAGAAAAAATTTGCAAGATATCCGCGCTTTCCACAGTGGCAATCTCCGCTTATCGAGGAAGCTCCGTTTCGCAGCACTCCGATTGAGGTCCTTTCGACGATATGTACGCTCGACGCAACGCGAAGCGCGGCATGCGACGGCGCGTTCCTCATGCCAGGCAATAGCTCTTCGCGAAAGCAGCCAAACGCAATGCCCCAACCTCAAGTAGACGCCATCCTGGCGCGGCTCCTGGCGCTGCATCCCAAGCGCATCGATCTTTCGCTCGACCGCATGTGGCATGTGCTCGACCGGCTCGGCCATCCGGAAAAGAGCCTGCCGCCCGTGGTCCACGTGGCCGGCACCAACGGCAAGGGATCGACCATCGCGTTCATGCGCGCGATGCTGGAGGCGGCCGGAGCGCGCGTGCATGTCTACACGTCGCCCAATCTGGTGCGCTTGAACGAGCGCTTCCGGCTCGGTCGACAGGGCGGCGGCGTGCTGGTGTCCGATTCAGACCTCGCCCGTGCGCTGGAAAGCTGCGAGCGGGCCAACGGCGATGCGCCGATCACCGTCTTCGAAATCGAGACTGCCGCGGCGTTTTTGTTGTTCGCCAACCAGGCCGCCGACGTCGCGCTGCTCGAAGTCGGGCTCGGCGGCCGGCTCGACGCCACCAACGTAGTGCCGCAGCCGCTCGCCAGCGTCATTACGCCGATATCCATGGACCATGTGGACTTCCTCGGCGACACCTTGGAAAAGATCGCCGGCGAGAAGGCCGCAATCATGCGGCGCGGAACGCCCGCGGTGATCGGCCGGCAGACCGAGGGACCGCAGTCGGTGCTCATCCGGCACGCCGAGGAGGTCGGCGCGGCGCTTCACGTGGCGGGCCAGGACTGGATGGCCGGTGAGGAGCGCGGCCGTCTTGTCTATCAGGACCGGCAGGGCCTCTTGGATTTGCCGAGCCCGCGCTTGTTCGGGCGCCATCAGATCGACAACGCCGGTCTCGCGGTTGCGGCATTGCGCGCCGGCGGCTTTCGGCTGCCGACGAGCGCCTACGAGGAAGGGCTGCAGAAGGTGGATTGGCCGGCGCGCATGCAGCGCCTCGCCACGGGGCCCCTGGTGGCCCGGGCACCAGCGGGCAGCGAAATCTGGCTTGACGGCGGCCACAATCCGGACGGCGGGCGGATCATCGCGGCGGCGCTCGGCGATCTCGAAGAGCGGGTGTCGCGCCCCGTGGTATTGGTCGTCGGCATGCTGGCGACCAAGGATCTGGACGGGTTCCTGCGCAACTTCACGGGCCTTGCACGCCGTCTCATCGCGGTGCCGATCGCGTCCGACAAGAGTCTGCCGCCGGAGGCCATCGCGTCAGCCGCGCGCACCATCGGCATCGCCGCCGATGCCGTCGCCGGCATCACGGCGGCGTTCGCCGCCATCACGGCGCTCGACCTCAGTCCGCCGCCACGCATTCTCATCACCGGTTCGCTCTATCTCGCCGGTGAAGTGCTGGCCGCGAATGGGACGGTGCCGAATTGAGGCGCTATCGATCTGTCAGTCAGTAGGGTGGGCAGTCAGTAGGGTGGCAAAGCGAAGCGTGCCCACCTCTTGAGGGGCGTAAGGTGGGTACGCTTCGCTTTGCCCACCCTACGACTGGTGTTCGTTCTTGATGAGTTTCGCTCAACCCATCCTACGGCTCAGACTACGGCACCCACGGTCGCGGTGATCCATTGCTCAAGCTTCGCCTTAGGGGCGGCGCCGACTTGGCGGGAGGCCATTTCGCCGTTCTTGAAAACCATCAGGGTCGGGATCGACATTACGTTGTACTTCGCGGCGGTCTTGGGATTCTCGTCGACATTGAGCTTGACGACCTTCACCTTGCCGGAGAGTGCGCCTTCCGCGAGCTCCTCGAGCGCCGGCGCAATCGTCCGGCATGGACCGCACCATTCGGCCCAGAAATCGACCACCACCGGCTCGGTGGAGTTGAGTACCTTGGCCTCGAAATCAGCATCGGATACCTTGGAAACACCCATGGGACACCTCGTCGTCCTGGTCATTTCGGGCGCGTCCGGCGCCCCCGGGCTTCGTACGTGCGAACGTAGGGAGGCGACCCGATGGCGTCAAGGCGCGCTCATCCGGAGGTGATGCGGACAAGAGCTTGATCGAGCATGTCGGCTGGAAGCTCCATCAGGTCGGGCAGCTCGGTCCACACCAGCGCCGCCCGGATCGGGCGGTCCGGATAGATTTTGCTCAACACTGTGCGATAGAGCGCAAGCTGCCCCACATAGGCCGGCGGAGCCGCGTCGACATTTGTCGGCGGATCGCGATTGGTTTTGTAGTCGGCGATCAACACGGCATGCGGCGTAATCGCAAGCCGGTCGATCTGGCCCGACACCAGAATTTCAGAACCGCAGCGGCGCCCGAAGCGGCCGACGATCGGCACCTCGGCGCGACTGCCCGGAGCGAACAACTCCGCGAATCGCAGATCCGCGAAGATAGCGAGCGCCTGACCAACGAACCGATTGCGCTCGTCCATGCTGAACGCGGCGGCGGCGCGCGCGAGGAAGCTGTGCGCGGCAGCCTGGCGGCGCGCCGGCTCGATATCGGGCAGCGACTGCAGCAGCCGATGGATGAGCGTTCCGCGCGCCAACGCCTGCGCTTGCGCCCGTTCCTGCGCAGCGTTCCGCTGTCGTGGCAAAGCTTGCGGCGCGACGGCCTCATCGTAAGCGGACGACGGCGATACGAGGGTGGAACGAGCAACGTCGGTTGGCGCCGGGGTTGTCAGCCATGCCGGCAGGTCAGATGCAGGCTCCGTCTGAGGCAGCCTCGGGAATGCAGGTGCGGATGCCTGTTCTGCAGCCTTGCGATAGCGCCACGTCGTCGTCCCGCCGTCCCGGACCTCCTCAAATCCTGTCTGGCCGTCGAGGCCTTTGCGCACGAGATCGTACCAGCAGTCGGCGTTTGGCTTCTTCTTGCCGTGGCAGCCGCACACGATCAGACGCTCCGCCGCACGGGTCATCGCCACGTACAACAGCCGGCGATGCTCGTGCTCGTTTTCGTCCAGCGCCGCCCGGCGCGCCATCGCGACGGCGCGCACATCCTGATCGCGGCGCCCCGCCCAGACGATGCATGTTGGCGTGCCGGAAGCGCCGTCCCCGCCCTCCTGTAGGGGCGACCCTTGTGGTCGCCCTGTTGCCAGCGGACGCTGTGCGGAAAGCGGGGCGACCACAAGGGTCGCCCCTACAGGAGGGTCGGGAGGGGGCTCGATTTCAAGGAGCGTCGGCTGATGAGAGCCTTTGGGCGGCGTGGTGGTGTCGGCGAGGATCACCACCGGCGCTTCGAGGCCCTTGGCGCCGTGCACCGTCATGACCCGCACCTCGTCGCGGGTGGTTTCCATGTCGCGCTTGACGACGGTGGCCGCACCTCTCAGCCAGGCGACGAAGCCCTGCAGCGACGGGGCTTCGTGCGTTTCATATTCGAGCGCCAGTTCCAGGAACTCATCGAGCGCGTCAGCGGCTTCGAGGCCGAGCCGGGCGAAAATCTTCCGCCGTCCCTGTTCCGGCCCGAGCAACCAGGCGAAGAAGGCGAACGGGCGCTCGTGGCGCGCCCGCACATCGCAACGGCGCAACAGCGCGTCGGCCGCAGCAAACTCCACTCTGTCGGCGGCACGCGCCGCAAGCGTTGCGCGCAGGCTTGCGCGCCGCTGCCACGCCAGTTCGAACAACAGATCGTCGTCAAAGCCGAATAGCGGGCTCTTGAGCGCAACCGCCAGCGCAAGGTCGTCTTGCTCCAGCAACAACGCGTCCGCAAGCGCCATGAGGTCGATGATCGCGATATGCTCCGTCAACACCAGGCGGTCGGCGCCGGCAACCGCAACGCCGGCGTTTTTCAAGGCGCGGATGATCGCGCCGAACAGCGCGCCCCGCTGGCGCACCAAGATCAATACGTCCCCGTAACGCATCGCTCGACGCTCAGCCCCGACTGGCGTCCCGCTGTCGATGAAGCCCCGCGCTGTCGCGGCGATCTTGGAAGCGAGCTTGACCTGGGGACTCGTCTCCGAAACAGCGTCGAACGGCGCGTCCCACGCCGTCATGTCCGGCAAGGGGTCCGGTTCCATCAGGGGCCAGATTTCCACCAACCCGGGCGCAGCGCCGGGCAGCGCCAAATGAGTGAGTTTGTGAACGAGTTTGCCGTCGTGGTCCGACGCGATGCTGCGGTATATATTTGGGAACCTGAACACCTCATCGACCGCGCCGAGGACGTTCTCTCCCGAGCGGAACGAATGGTCGAACCGCACAAAGCGCCAGGAAACGTCGGAGGTGACGCCGGAGGTGAGGAAGTGCTTCTCGAAATGCCGCCGTGCGGCCTCGTATTCGCGCGGTGCGGCGCCTTGGAACGAGAAAATCGATTGCTTTTCGTCCCCCACGGCGAAAACCGTGCGTCCCCGAGGCCCCCGCACGCCAGCGCTGGCGCCGAATTCCGATACCAGGCGCTTGATGATGTCCCACTGTTTCTCGCTGGTGTCCTGCGCTTCGTCGATCAGTATGTGATCTAAACCGAGATCGAGCTTGTAGTGCACCCAGTTCGGGTCGCATTCGGCCAGCAGGCGATGGGTCTTGTCGATCAGATCGTCATAGTCGAGAAGACCGCGGCGCTCCTTTTCATCGGTGTAACGCCTGATCATCTCGACCGCGATGGTCACGAGCGCCGCCGTCCGGTCGCGGCAGATGATGCCGTTGCGACGCTCGATGAGGCGGGCCACACGCGCCTGTTCGGCGCTGAGCGCTTCCGCGAGGTCCGGCCACTTTTTGGCGAGCCCGGACGTAATCAGACTATCCCGGGGCTTCTGTTCTTGAGTCAAAAAGACGCTGAAATAATGGGCGATCCGTTCGTCATCGGATGCCGCCAGCGCTGCCGCCAAGCGCTCCGCCTGCTTATGATCGGCCGGGGTGCCGTCCGCCTTGAACGTCCCAGCGATACCCTCCCAATGAGACAACGGCAGGTGCGGCCCTTCAATGATGTCTTTTTCGACCCGGGCGCGGTCGTCATTTACGTCGATGCCGAGGACCGCCGACAATTGCCCTACAGCGCGTTCGAAGCCGCCCTCGACCCAGGCCATGAGCTTCGCGCGCTTGGTAGTGGCCTCGTTCAGCACGGCCACAAGCTTGGTGTCCGCGGCGGCCGCAACCGCGACTTTGAGGGCGCGGCCGAGCGGCTTGTCCGGCGCCGCAGCGGCTTCAAGCAGGACCGCCATCCTGGCGCGTTCCAGCATTTCGCTCTGTGCGCGCTCTTCCAATACGGTGAAATGCGCCGCCACGTCGCTTTCGAACGGGAACTGTTGCAGGATGCGGGCACAGAATGCATGAATGGTCTGCACCTTGAGCCCGCCGGGCGTCTCGAGCGCCGCCGCAAACAGGCGCCGGGCGCGTTGGCGTTTGGCGGCGTCGATATCCGTAACGCCGATCTCCCGCATAGCCTGATCAAGCGCATCATCGTCGAGCGCGATCCAACCTTTCAGTTGATCGTAAACGCGCGCCGCCATGTTGGCGGCCGCCGCCTTGGTGAACGTGATGCAGAGGATTTTCGACGGATCGACGCCTGCCGGGGAGCCGTCGAGCATGAGCCTGATGACGCGTTGCGCCAGCACATGGGTCTTGCCCGAGCCGGCATTGGCCGAAACGAATACGGCCGCCGACGGGTCGGAGGCTTCGGCCTGACGACTGCGCACCGAATCCGGGATGATGCGGATGGCGCTCATTCCTCTTCCTCCTCTCCGCCCAACTGCGACCACTCCTTGACGCGTGCAAGGTCGTCGTAGGCACCGTAGCGATCCTTCCACATGGAGAGAGCGAGCGCGCGGTAGGGCGTGCTTTCATCTTCGAAGCGGATGACCAGCGCCTTGAGCCGTGCGAGCGCCTCGTCGGCCGCGGCGTCCAGGCTCCGATTCTTGAAATCGATGACGCGCTCTTCGCCCGCAGGGCTGCCCCCATTGAGCTTGACATAGACGAGCTCGGAGATGGCGCCGCCGGGGGCGAGCCCGGGAAAGCCGCCGTTGCGCAGCATTGCGGCCTCCAACGTCAGTTGGGGCGCGACGCCGGTCTGCACTTGCGGGCTGGTCGGCGGCGTGCCGGTCTTGAAATCCAGAACGGCGTAGCCGCCGTCGGCGAGGCGTTCGATGCGGTCGGCGCGGCCAATGAGTCGGAAAACCCGATCCCCGGCCTCAATCGACAGCTCGCCGCGGATTTCCGCGTGAGCCGCCGCGATGTTGGCGCGGCGCCTGGTTTCGAAATCCTTAAACCAGCGCGCGATGCGTTCATAACGCGGCCACCAGAATGCGCGCGCCTCAGGGAAATCCTTGAGCGGCGCGAAATGCCGTTCGCCGAGACGCAACAATTCGCCATAAGGATCATCCGGCAATGCGTCGGGATAGGTCTTGGCAAAGTCACCGATCGCGCGGTGGATGATACTGCCGCGCTCTGCCGCGCCCGGCCTGTCATCAACCGGGTCAAGGCGCGGCAGCTTGAGAATGTGCTTGGCGTAGATCGTGTATGGATCACGCAGCCAATGCTCGATGTCGGTGACTGACAGCGAGGTCGGCCGGGCGTCGCGCGGCGGGCGCGGCGATGGCCGGGCAATCGGCCGGGGCGGCGCAGCCGGCGCGTCGAGGCGGCGGCAAAGCGCGCGGTAGCATTCGCCACGTGCGACCGCCTGTTCCCACAGCGCCGTGCCCGCGACCGCCGCAAGCCTCTGCACGAAGCGCGACACTACCGTTGGGGCGCCGCCGCGCTTGGCCGGATAGGTGACGAATACCTCGCGCGCGCCAAGCAATTGCGCGAAATCGTGGGCCGCAAGGCCGATGCGGCGCTCCGGTGGATCAAGGCCGAGCGCCTGGCGCATCGGCCGGCTCAGCCACGGATCGGCGCGTGAATCTCCGGGCCATACGCCTTCCACGAGGGAGCCGACAACGACGCGATCGGCGCTGGTCAGCCGCGCTTCCAGCGGCCCGTAAATGCGGATGCGATTGCCGGGAGCATCCGGACGGCGGACCATCCGGTCCGCGATCGCGGCGCCGAACAGCTCCGGGTAATCCTTAAGGGATACCGCGAAAGGCTCGACCTTTTGGGCGATCTCGTCAAATGCCGCAGCCAGTGCCGCGCTATCCGGGCCCGCAAACGTGCATCCGGACTCGTCGGTGCCCGCCCGCCGGAGCGCTTCCCGATGGCGCACCGCAAGGCCGGCGAAATCCTGGCTGCCGGACCAGGCGGCGGCGGATTCAAGAGGCTCGATCGCAGCGGCGATGCGTCGAAGCAGCCCCTCCGCTTCGTCAAGTTCCGCGGCATGAAGTGACGCCCGCGGTTCGCTGCGGTGAATGTCCGAGGTCTCGCCACGCTTGAGCTTGGCAAGCTCGGCGCGAAAGCCCGCCAGGGCCGCAATAAGACCGGGCGAACCCGGGCGCGGACGCGGGCCGCGAAGAATTGCCCGCTCCAGCGCTGCGACGCCGCGCCGGTGACGAACCTCGTCGGCGCCGAAGCGGGCCAACGGATGCTTGAGCAGCGCCAGCAGTTGCGTCGGCGCCAGCCCGCAAGCCGCCGCCTCCGCAACGAGCCGGCAGAATACGCCGACCGCCGTATCGGCAAGCGGGTCGCCGCCGGTATCATTGGCCACGATGTTCCAGCGCCGCAGCATCACGGCGACCCGGCGCGCCAGCGCGCGGTCCGGCGTCACCAGTGCAGCCGTGCGCCCGGGTTCGGACTGGGTCTCGCGCAACGCCACCGCGACAGCGAGCGCCTCTTCTTCCGCATTGGCGGCCGCAATGACCGTTACGCCGGCAAGCGCCGGCGCGACCACCGCGCCGATCTCGTCGAGCCGGGTGCGCCATTTGTCGGTCGCGGCCGCCGGACGCAGCGCTTCGCTCAGGAGCGTCTCGCGGCGGTGGGACGATGGCGGCGCGAGAATCCCCACGTCGCGGCGGTTAACGCCCATGCGGGCAAGAAGCGCATGCAAGGCGAACTGCGGATGTCCCGGGGCCGGCGGAAGCGAGACATGCGCCGGCTGCGCCGCGCCGCCGATGGCTTCCCACGATTCTTCATCAAGCTCGGTGTCGAGGCCGGGGAGCACTACGGCGCCATAGGGCAGGCTCGCAATGGTGGCGAGGAGCTTGGCCGTTGCCGGCATGGAGCCGGTCGAACCCGCCGCGATGACTGGTTTACCTGGGCGCGAGGCGAGGCGCGCGGCCTCGGCGGCGATCAAGCGATCGCGCCGCATCGCCGGCTCGATGGCGCCGCGTTCAGCGAGAATGCCGGGCCACACCTCGCGCGCTATCAACAGGAACCGCAGCGTCAGCTGCCAGTATTGATCGAGTTCGTCAGGCACCAGTCCGTCGAGGCGCTGCCATGGCACCTCCCGGGTCGTCATATCATCCATCAGCCGGGCGAGGTCGTCGGCGAGCGCCAGCGCGGCAGCCGGATGGCGCATCACCAGCGGCGTCTCTGCGGCCGGGGGCGCGATCTGCTCGGCCCATTTCAGCACCAGCCGCGCCAGCAGAAAGCGTCGCTCCAGTCCGC
>WNFF01014655.1_pt1 | contig 10812 bp, 14 predicted proteins | sample 5400441 | NCBI WGS metagenome assembly WNFF01 (sample SAMN13153345, study PRJNA577476) | soil metagenome | isolation source: 120 cm saprolite under Douglas fir tree site 2 hole 3 replicate 1 | place: USA:California | collected 2015-04-18
CGGTCGCCAGGTCGCGGGCACGTACTACGAAGACTTGGTGCTCACCTCGGGCGGACTGGTCTCGGTGAACATCGTGTTCTTCCAGGACGATCGCGACACGCGAAATGGTGCGTCGTCGTCTCCCGTGCCCACGCCCGCTCCGACACCCGTGCCGCAGCCTTCCGCGCGACCGACTCCGGTGATCGCGGTCGTGCCCGTCGCGCCGACGCCGCGTCCGGTCGCGACGCCGGAGCCCGAGCCGGTGCCGCCGCCACCGCCGCCGTCGCCGCGCGTGGCCACGGCCGCCGTCGCGCTCGCCGCGAATGGCGCCGCGCTGGCGGCGATCGACGTCCTCCGCGGACGCTCCGTGCATCTCTGGCCGCGCGCCTTCCTCGATGGCATCCCGGCGCGCGTGCGCGCTTGGCGCCTCGTGAGCGGCACCGCCGACGTGGTCTCGCGACGCGACGGTGGCGCCGCCGAGTCGTGTGATGTGATGTGGCTCACGCTGCCGCCGATCGGGACGGTCTGGACGCTGCACTTCGAGGTGACAAGCGACGAGATCCCCGGCCGCACGCTTACGGCGACGATCGGCGTCGCGGTGCGGTCGCCCGCGCTCGGCGAGTGATCGCGCGTCACTGGCTCGTCGCGCTCGCCGTGGCCGCCGGCTGCCTGGCGTCGGGTCTGTACCTGTTCGCGACCCAGCGTGCCGACGTCGTGGTGGTCTCGCGCGACGTCGAGGTCCCGCGACCGCTCACGCGAGACGATCTCGAGATCCGCACCGTCCCGGCCGAGCTCGCGCCGCCGGAAGCGGCGCAGCGGATCGAGGACGTCGTCGGGTTGGTGCCGCGCATGCCGCTCGTCCGCGGGCAGATCATCCTGAGCCGCGCGCTGGCCTCCGAGCTCGCCGACTTCCGTTCGGGCCTCGCGCTGGCCACCGGGCTCCGCGCCATCGCGATACCGGTATCGGCCGTCAACGCCATCGGCGGCGCGATCGTCCCCGGCGCGCGCGTCGACGTCCTCGCCGTTCCGGTCCTCGGTCGCGCGCCCGCAGGACGCACGGCCGAGCTGCTCGCCGCCGCTGCCACGGTTCTCGACGTCCGCGGCGAGAGTGGCGCGGCATTCGTGTCGCGGGAGGCGCGGTCGAGCGTCGTCGCGAGCGAACGCGTCGCATCGGTCGTGATCGCGATCGCCGCAGCGGAGGAGGTCCGCTTCGCCGACCGTATCGCGACAAGCACGTTCGTGCTCGCGCTCGTGGGCAAATGACGGTCGCTGTCCTCCGGCTGGTCCCGCTGGCCGCCGGCGATCTCGACAGCGCGCTGGCCGCGTTCCCTGCGCTGCGTCTGATGCGCGCAAGTGAAGGCCTGTTCCTGTCCTGCGCCGCGGATCTCAGCGACGTAGCGCGTATGTTGCTCGCGCGCGCGGGCGTCGATACCGAAGCGTGCATCGCCGCGCCGGTGCCTCCAGCAGGATGGCTCCCGGTGCGCGCTCCGGATCTCGTGCCCCTCCCGCGGTCCGGGACCCTCGACGCGCTGGAGCTCCGCGCGATCGAGACTGGTGAGTCGACCGCACGGCTCATGCGCCATGGGCCACTGGGTCGGCTGCTGCCGTTCGGGCCGCGTCCTGACGTCGCGCAGATCCGCGCCGTCCTCCACGGCGAGGATCGCGTCATGGGATGGCGGCGGCTGCTGTGGGCGGATCGCGCTCTCTTCCGGACCCCGGCTCTGCGCGGCGTACGGCCGATCGTCTTCGACCGAGCCGCGGCGGCGCGCGGTGAGGAGCGTCTCCTGCTCGCGGGCAGCGGCGCGATCGCGCGCTGGATCCGCGCGTGAGCCGGATCCGCGCGTGAGCCGGATCCGCGCGTGGCTCGACACGACGCCGCTCGCCGCGATCGGTCTCAGCCTGATGCGCGAGGCGACGGGCCGGACGGAGCCACAGGTGCCTGACCCGGTGCGGCCGAGCCGACCGGAGTGGCTGCGGCCCGACGCGCGCATCGGTTTCTGGTCGCTCTGCGCCGGCGTCGGCACGAGCACCACCGCGGCGCTGGTGGCCCAGCGGTCGGCGGCCGCTGGTCACGCGCCGCTGCTCGTCGACCTCGACCGGTGGGCACCATCGCTGGCGCTCCGCGCGCGGGTGGAAGCCGCGAACATCGTCGACGCGCTCGTGCAGCCCGATCGCGAGCACGACCTCGTGTCGCGCTGGGCGGGCGTGTCATTCTTGCCGGGGTCGCCCGAGTTGCATCGGGACTTCGACGCGGTGCGTATCGCCGCGCTGCTCGACCGTCTCGCGTCTGGACGCGCGTTGGTGGTCGACCTCGGCTCGGGTCCGGAGGCGCTCGACGCCGCGATCCTCTCGCGCTTGACGCGGCTGGTGATGGTCGCCGGCCCGCGCGCGTCGCAGCTCCAAGCGGCCCGGAGGACGCCGCGCTCATCGGTTCGCGGGTCCAGCTCAGACTCGCGGGTGCGATCCCGCTCGACGCCTACCTCGCGCGTGACGAGTTCGCCGCGCGCGCGCCGACGATGCGCGCGATCGACCGACTGATCGCATCGCTATGACGCGCGGCGACCTGGTGTCCCGCATCCGCGCCGAAGTCGCCTCCGGCCTCGACCCGGGCGCGCTGCTGAACGCGTACGCGGACCCGAGTCGCCGCCGCGCGCTGCACGAACGAGTGCGCCGTGCCGCCGGGACCGAGGTCTCGGACGCGGAGGTCGCCGCGATCTCCGCCGAGCTGTTCGGCTTCGGCGTGCTCCAGCCGCTGCTCGACGATCCGGCGGTCACGGACGTTCTCGTGAATGCCGCCGACGAGATCTACGTCGAGCGCGACGGCTCTCTGGAACGCGCGCCGGTGGCCTTCGCGGATGGCGCGCAGCTCACCGAGCTCGCGCATCGCATCGCCGCCGGCGTCGGTCGCGAGCTCACCCTCGAGCGACCCTTCGTCGACGCGCGCATGCGCGATGGCAGCCGCGCGAACGCCGTCATCGCTCCCGTCGGAGGACCCACGCTGTGCATCCGCACGTTCCGGACGCGGTCGCTCCCTCTGCGCGGGCCGTCACCCTCATGGACCGCCTCCGGAGCACTGTCTGCGGCGGCCGCCGACCTCCTCGCGGACGCGGTCGCCGCCCGCGCCAACATCCTCATCGTCGGCGCGACGGGTGCCGGAAAGAGCACGCTGCTCCGCTCGCTGGCGGCGGAGATCCCGGCCGTCGAGCGGCTCGTCGTCATCGAGGACACGAATGAGCTCGTCCTGCCACACGAGCACGTGGTGCACCTCGAGGCCATGTCGGGACGCGACTCGACCGTCGAGATCGCGGATCTGGTGGCGAACGCGCTGCGCATGCGGCCCGACCGGATCATCGTCGGCGAGGTGCGCACGCCGCGCGAGGCGTCGGCGCTCCTGGACGCGCTCACGACCGGGCACGATGGTTCGCTCACGACGGGGCACGCCGGGTCCGCTCGCGGCGCGATCGATCGGCTCGAGCTCCTCCTGGCGCGCGCCGGCGAGTCGGCGCCCGACGCGATCCGCCGCCACGTGCTCGCGGCGTTCGACCTGGTCATTCACCTTCGGCGCCACGACTCCGCCCGGATCGTCGGCGAGATCGTCGCCATCGAAGATGGAGTCGTGCGCGATCTGTATATGCATCCATCGACAGACGTTGCCGATCTCCCGGCGAAGCTACGCCGGCGTCTGGAGTGACGCTCCTCGTCGCAGTCGCGATCGGTGTCGCTGTCGCGGCGCTCGCGCTCGCCGCGTATCCGTCCGCCGTCGGCTCGTCATTCGTGCCGCCGGTGAAGCACGTCCTCTCACCGCGAGCGCTTCTCGGGCGATGGCATCGCTACCGCTCGCGTGAGCGCGCGTCGGCCGGCGCGTTGGGCGTGCTGGCGAGCACGCACGCCGCGCTGCGCTCGGGCCTGCCGCTCGCGCCGGCGCTCCGCCTCGCGCTCGCGGATGTCGATCCGCGGATCAGCGAGCCGTTCGATCGCGCGCTTCGAGACTTTGACCTGAATGCCACGCTTGATATCGCGCTGCGTGCGGCAGCGGCCGATGCGGGCGACCGCCGGCCGGCGCTCGCGCTGGAGGCGCTCGCGCTCGTCGCGGGCGAGCAGCTTCCCGCAAGCCGCGCCGCGGCCGTGATCGCGAGCGTCGCCGACCGGTTGTCGTTCGAGGAGCGGCTGCTGGCCGAGGTGCGTGCGCGCACATCTGGTCTGCGCGCGCAGATCGTGCTCCTGGCGCTGCTCGTGCCCGCGCTCGCGGTCTATCTCGTGGCGACCATGCCCGGCCTCGGAGCGACGCTGGCGACCCCGCTCGGCATGCACGTGCTTCTGCCCGCGGCGTTCCTCTTCGAGATCGCCGGGATCGTCACCAGCCGCGCGATCGTCCGCGCCCTGCGGACGTGATCCTCATCGGCGCGCTCGCTGCGGGCGCCGCGGCGGGGTTCGCGGTCCTTGCGCTCCGCGATACCTCACCCATCGAGCGGCGGCTCCGTGCGCTCGGCACGACCGCGGGCCGACCGCGGCGCGCAGCCGTCGCGCGCGCGCCTGTCGATCCCTCGCGCATCGCCGGCGCGCTCGCGGGCGCGCTGGCCGGCTGTGTCCTGTCCGCGGCCTGGGCACTCGGTCCGTTGCCCGTGATCGTCCCTGCGTACGCGGGCTACATCATGCCGGCGATGATCGGCGAGCGCCGCGCGGCGCGACGGCGCCGGGATGCCGAGCGCGCCACGGTAACGCTCGTCGAATGGCTGCATGCGCTCGTGGCCTGCGGCCGGCCCCTCGAGACCGCGCTGGGGTCCGTCGCCGCGCGCATGGATGGAAAAGGTCTGCTCGACAGCACCGTCTCAGTCGCGCTGCGCGACTACACCCTCGGGGTGCCGATGGCCGCGGCGTTGGGCCGGCACGGTCGCGCATCCGCGCTGCCGGGTCTGGTGGAGCTCGCGGCACGGATGGAGCGGGCGCGCGATCTCGGCCGCGGCGTGCTTCCGCTGTTACAGGACCTGCGCGACGAGCTCCGCGCGCAGGAACGGACGCGCTGCCTTGCCGCCGCATCGCACGTCGAAGGCAAGCTCACCTTGGTGCTGACCCTCTGTTACCTGCCCGCGCTCGCGCTCCTCGTGATAATCCCGCTCTTTCTTACCCTTCTCACCGGGTTGTTCGGCTGAGGTGCGGTCGTACACTGGCGGAAGTAGTCGGGCCGTGGAATTCGGCCATGGTGCTGGGGCGGAAGCCCTTTGGAAGGAAGTGACGCATGCCCTTCAACCTCGGCGGTCCCGAGCTCATTTTCCTGTTGATCATCGTGCTCATCGTCTTCGGGGCGGGGAAGCTCCCGGACGTCTTCGGCCAGCTCGGCAAGGGCGTACGCACCTTCCGCGAGGAATCCAATAACGACAAGCCGGCCGCGACGACCCCAACGACGACGCCGGAGCAGAAGAAGACCAACTAGCCCAGACTCGTCCTCGCCTCATGGTCGATCCGTCCTTCACGGAGCTCGTGCGCCAGTTTGTCTACGACCGGTTCGCGCTCGAGCCGGTCGCCGCGACGGTCGCCGGCATGCACGACCACGATCACACCCTCGGTGATCTGACCGCCGACGGGTTCGCCGCGCGCAACGCGTTCACGACCGACTGGCTCGCCCGCTTCGAGGGCGTGACCGAGGGTCTCTCGCAGAGCCAGGACGTCGACCGCGAGCTCATTCTCTCGGACCTCCGCGGCGAGCGCGCGATGCTCGCGTTCCAGCGCTGGCGCAGATACCCCGGCCTCTACAGCGATCTCATCACCCGCGGCGCGTATTACGCGCTGCTCCGGCAGTACGGCACGCTCGAGGAGCGGCTCGCGCTCCTCGCCGAGCGACTGGGTGAGGCACCGGCGGTGCTCGACGCGGCGCGGAGGAACCTCGACCCCGCGCTCGTATCCCAGGAGTGGATCGCTATCGCGACGCGCACCGCGCCCGCGGGTGCGCGCTTCCTGCGCGAGCATCTCCCGACCGTCGTTCCCGACACGCCGCTCGGCCGCGCCGTGAAGCGCGGGCTGATGCCCGCGTCCGAGGCCGCGGCCGACGCGCTCGATCGCTACGCGGCGTGGCTGCGCGCGGACCTCGAGCCGAAGGCCAAGGGCACGTTCGCGATCGGCCGCGACGCGTATGAGGCGCTGTTGAAGGAGAAGGAGCTGCTGCCGTACGACGCGCGCACACTGCGCGCGTTCGGCGAGGAGCTCTTCGCCGAGACCGAGTCGAAGATCGCGGTGGCCGCGAAGGCGCTCGGCGACGACGACTGGCGCGACAGCGTCGCGCGCTTCCGAAAGGACCATCCCGAGGCGGACGAGCTGGTGCGCGTCTATCGCAGCGAGATGGAGCGCTCGCGCGCCGCGGTGCAGGCCGCGCAGCTCGCGACGATCCCGTACGGCGAGGATCTCGTCGTCGAGACCATGCCCGACTTCCAGCGCACGACCTATCCCTACGCGGCGTACGTTGGCGTGCCGCCCTTCGAGGCCTCGCGCACCGGCCGCTTCTGGGTCACGCTCCCGGACGCGGACGATGACGAGCGCACCAGGCGCGAGCGGCTCGAGGGTCACCCGCGCGCTGGCATCGCGGTCATCGCGTGCCACGAGGGTTACCCCGGCCATCACCTCCAGCTCACCATCGCCGCCGATCACACCTCGCTCGCGCGGCGCGCGGTCCGCAGCAATCTGATGGTCGAGGGCTGGGGGCTCTACGTGGAGGAGCTGATGACCGAGCTCGGCTACCTCGATCAGCCCGACACGTCGCTGCTCCGGCTGAAGGATCTGCTCTGGCGCGCGGCCCGTGTGGTGGTCGACGCGGGCCTCGCGACCGGCGAGATGACCTTCGACGAGGCCGTGACCTACATGGTCGAGCGGCCCAAGCTGGAACCTCCGAACGCCCTGGCCGAGGTCCGCCGCTACACCCTCACGCCGACCCAGCCGTCGTCGTATGCGCTTGGCCGCCAGGCCATCCTTGATCTTCGGGACCGCGCGCGCGGTAAGGGATGGGGAATGCGTCTCTTCCACGACAAGCTCCTCGGCGCCGGTAGCCTCCCGCCAAAGCTGCTGGCGCGCGACACCGGGCTCGACGCTTAGACACCCGGAGGCGCAGTGAGGAAGCTCCGTTTCGCCACGCAGACGGGCGGCGCCCCGACCGCGGAGGAGTGGCTCGCGCGCGCCAAGCGGATCGAGGCTCTCGGCTACAGCACGCTCGCGATGCCCGACCACATGGTCGGCGGTGCCTGGGCTGCGCTACCCGCCCTGGCCGCGCTCGCGCCGGTCACCACGACGCTGCGCCTGGGCACGCTGGTGATCGACAACGACTTCCGCAACCCGGTCGTCCTGGCGCGCGAGGTCGCGGTCCTCGACGTGCTCTCCGGCGGACGGGTCGAGCTGGGCTTGGGCGCGGGGTGGTTCGATCGCGATTACCAGGGCACGGGGATCCCATTCGATCGCGGCCGCGTGCGCGTGGCGCGCCTGGCGGAGGCGGTGACGCTGATGAAGCGGCTCTACACCGAGGAGCAAGTGGACTTCGCCGGCACCTATTACACGGTCACGCGGGCCGAGTGCCGGCCGAAGACGGTCCAGCAGCCGCACCCGCCGCTGATGATCGCGGGCGGCGGGCCCGAGATCCTCATGCTGGCGGCGAAGGAGGCCGACATCGTCGCGATCGTGCCTTCGGGCATCACCGGATCCGGAAAGCTCGCGCCCGAGGCGGTCACGCACGAGACGCTGAAGCAGCAGGCGCAGGCGGTCCGCGATGCCGCCGGTGCGCGGGCGGACGCCATCGAGTTTTCGATGTTCCTCGACTGCGTGCTGACCGACGATCGCACGAAGAAGATCGCCGAGATGGCCGAGATCGCGAAGAGCGATCCCGCGCTCATCCGCGACTCCGCGTATCGCGGCATCGGCACGCTCGAGGAGATCCGCGCGCACGTCCTGATGTTGCGCGAGACCGTCGGGATGACCTACTTCTGCCTGCGCGGCCCCGACGTGGAGAAGCTCGGCCCGATCGTCAGCGAACTACATGGCCGCTAGCGCCGCTTCGTAGGCGCAGTTTTCCGGTGAGCACGTGTCGTCCCTGACTTCTTCTCTGGCGCCTCCGGCCTTAGGAAGAACGCGGCCTCGGGCTCACCCTCCAGGAGCGGCATGAGCTCGCGGATGATCGTCGGCGTCAGGCGCTTGGCGACGCGCCACGCGACGTCAGGCGTGTCGGGCTTCTTGGTCAGCTCGTCCCAGCGGACGAGGGCATGGTCCTCGCGGATCCGAGGCGAGAGCTCCTTCGCCGCGGCACGCATATCGGCGAGGCCCGTCTCCAAGCGCTCGACGTCGAGAGGATCGTCCAGCACCTGCTTCTTGGGGTAGCGCGTCAGCAGGTATACGAGCTGCGCCTTCTCGATGAGCGCGAGGAGCGCGGTCTTGTCGCGGGCTGAGAGCGGCATCTGGCGCTAGAGGCTAGCGCCAGATGCCGAGGGCTTACTCCGCGAGGCGCGGGAGGATCGGCTGCGCGGTGTTGCCGGCGCTGAAGTCGATGCTCAGGTTGCCGTTCTGGATGTTCACGTTCTTGGCCACGAGCTGGCTACCGGTGAGCGTCGCGTTGTTGCCGTCGAGCGTGAACGTGGCGTTCGGCAGGTAGATCGTGCCGCTGCCGGTGAAGATAGCGTTCTGGCTTCCGGCGATCTTCATCTCGTTGGTGCAGGCCGGGTCTTGGTAGAGGAGGAAGTTGGCGTAGTAGGTGGTCGACCCCGGTGCGGAACGCGCCGGGGTAGTTGGTGTGCGTGTTGAAGATGAACACGCCTCCGGCGAGGCTCACGATGTCGGCGCTGCCGCCGAGGTCGATGCCCTCGCCTTTCAGGACGTAGATGCCCGAGTTGAGATCGAAGAGCGAGTTTCCGGCGCCGCCGATCTTCACCGTCCAGATGCCTGGACTGAGGACCGTCGGATTGCCGCCCGGCAGCGAGTTGTACGTGGTCATCCCCGTGGTCGACGGCTTCAGGAATCCGCCGAAGGGGTCGGCCTGCTGCGGCTGGTTGTTGTCGAGGCCACTACCCGTCGTCGGAAAGCACCCCGTCCCCGTGCCGGCGACGGCCGTCCCGTAGGGCGGAGCGATCGTGAACCTCGGTGTGGCCCCGCCGCACTGGGCGTCGCTCTGCGCGGCCGTCGCGCTCGTCGAGTCCACCAGAATGCCCCCGCCGCTCAGGTGGATGTCCGCGTTCGGGCCAGCGTAGAAGGCGTCCGGCGTGTTGCCCTTGTCGAGCGCGATGACCGCGTAGCCGTTGTTCAGCGGCACCGCCCCGGCCGTGCCGCGGACCGACACCTGCGTGAGCGCGGATTGCGCCGGCACGAGCGAGGTCTTCACGGCACCCGCGATCAGCACCTCGACGTACTTGTCGTTGCCCGCGTACGGCCCGGACGCCGGCGGCACGTTGACCGTCACGGTGAAGCCGTTCGTTGCGGGGGTGGGGAAGCCATTACGCGACGCGTCGGCGTAGGCGGCGTTGCTCGCCTCCACGACGGACCCGGCCTGGTACCGCACGACCGCGCCGGCGTAGGCGGCCGCGTCCGCAGCCTCCTGCATCGTGCGCCGCGCCACGAACAGCTGGCCGGTGTCGATCGCCAGGCCCACCGCCATGGTGAGCGCGAGCAACATGATCGCGATCAGGATGACGGCCTGGCCGCCCTCGCTCCGCTGCCACGTGGAGCGGTTCATCGGCCGCACCTCTTTCATTGCTGGATCACCAGCTGCGATCCGCCCCGGAGCGTGATCTGGAACGCACTGCCGAGCATGTAGTACGACGGCAGCGGGACGAATTGGCTCGTGGCCACCACCGCGACGCGGCAGCTGCGGTCGTAGCAGTTGTCCGGCCACGTCGACGCGACGGTGACCGTCGTGCCGATGCCCACCGCCGCGCCGCGGACGACGGAAATGATCCCGGCGTCGTGGTTGCCGTTTCCGTCGGGGGGACGCGCGACGAGGACCGGGTCGCCCGGCGGCGAGAAGCCCGAGCCATGGACGATCGCGTAGCGCGTACCCTCACGCGCGGCGTAGGCCAGCGTGTTCTCCTGCCAGACCGCGCGCGCGACGTCGAACGTCCCGGTGATGATCAAAAGCACGATCGGGAGGGTCAGCGCGAACTCGACCAGCGACTGGCCGGACTCGCCGTCCCCCCGGAAGAAGCGCCGCAGCGTGCTCATCATGGGGACTTGATCGTCCGCATCGACGTGGATCGGTCGAAATTGGCCGTATTCGGGATGAGCGGCCACGGGGTGACCGTGTGGAACGTGTACTGGACGCGCACGGTGACCCAGCAGGGATCCGCGACCGTCGGAGTTCCGGAGCAGTCCGTCGTCCCGTCGGACTTCTTGAACGTCACCGTGACGATCGCATTCGCGGAGTTCATGCCCGGCGTGCGGCCCATCTCGTCGAGGGCGCGGGCCTGCGCCTCCGCCGTCCCCGGTTGTACGTTGTCGATCGCCGCGGCCTCCGCCCCGGCACGCGCCCCGTTCTGCACCGCGAGCTGGAGCGCGTAGGCGCGCGCGAGGTCGCCGCCGGCGAGGATCAGGAACACCAGCATCGGCAGGAGCAGCGCGATCTCGACCATCGACTGGGCACGCTCCGAGCCGATGAACGGGACCTTAGGAAGCCTGAACCCAACCTGCCCCACCGACCGCAGTGTATCGACGCGATGTGCGCAATCTGCCACCCAGGTGGCGCCGCGACGGCCCTGATACCCCCGTTTTTCGGCCCTTTCGAGCGGCATAGGACGAGATGCCTACTTGGCGAGGCGCGGCAGTACCGGCTGGGCCGACGTACCGGAGTTGAATGTGATGTTGATCGTGGCGTTGCCG
>WNFF01005008.1_pt1 | contig 10811 bp, 9 predicted proteins | sample 5400441 | NCBI WGS metagenome assembly WNFF01 (sample SAMN13153345, study PRJNA577476) | soil metagenome | isolation source: 120 cm saprolite under Douglas fir tree site 2 hole 3 replicate 1 | place: USA:California | collected 2015-04-18
TCGACAAGGCTTTTGCGCAGGCCGCGCACGTATTCGAGCACGAGTTCCGCACCCAGAAGGTGCTGCATCTCGCCTTCGAGCCGTTCGTCTCGATCGCCGACGCCAAGCCGAACGCGGTCACGATCTACACCTCGTCGCAGGGCCCCTCCTTCGTGCGCGTCGAGATCGCACGGCTGCTCGGCCTGCCCGAGAACAAGGTGCGCATCCGCGTACCCTATATCGGCGGCGGCTACGGATCGAAGCTCTACATCAAGCTCGAAGCGCTGGTGACCGCGCTGTCGCTCCTGACGCGGCGGCCGGTGAAGATCGCGCTCACGATGGAGGAGCAGTTCTACCAGATCACCCGCCATCCCTGCACGTTCCGCATCAAGAGCGGGCTCGACAAGGACGGCCGCATCATCGCGCGCAAGTGCGAGGTTTTCTGGAACGGCGGCGCCTACGCGGACGTCGGCCCGCGCGTGACGCAGAAATCCGGCTTCACCGCCTCGGGTCCCTACGACATCGAGAACGTGCACGTCGATTCCTACGCGCTCTACACCAACGTGACGCCGGCGGGCGCGCTGCGCGGCTTCGGCATTCCGCAGCTCGTGTGGTCCTACGAGAGCCACACCGACATGATGGCGCGCGCGCTCAAGATCGATCCGGTCGAGTTTCGGCGCAAGAACCTGCTGCGCGTCGGCCGCCCGCAGGCGACCGGCACGATCATCAAGGACGCCGACGTCGAGGCGATCCTCGACCGCCTGGTGGCGCGGCTCAATTGGAGCAAACCGTTCGACCGCGGCAACGGCGTGGTGAAGCGCGGCCGCGGCCTCGCCATTGCGATCAAGGCGGTGATCGCTCCGACCACGTCGGTCGCCGCGCTCAACATCACGGCGGACGGCAGCGTGATCCTCTATTGCGGCACAATCGACATGGGCCAGGGCTCCGACACCGCCATGGCGCAGATCGCCGGCGAAGTCTTGAACATGCCGGCCGAGTCGGTGCGCGTCACACCGCGCGACACCGACGTGACGCCCTACGACATGGGCACGCTCGGCTCGCGCTCGCTCTTCCACATGGGCCACGCCGTGCGCATGGCGGCCGAGGAGGCGCGCGCCAAGCTCGCCGCGCTCGCGCGCGACGTTGGCGAGCCCGAGGGCAGCAACATCCCGATCGCCGAGCTGTTCAAGAAGAAGTACGGCATGCAGGCCGGCAACATCATCGGCACCGGCACCTACAAGCCGGACTACACGCCGCCGCAGCCCGGCACCGGGCTCACGCCCAACGTCGCGCCGTTCTGGATGGTGGCGGGCGCCGGCGCCGAGGTCGAGGTCGACACCGAGACCGGCAAAGTGATCGTGACGCGGCTCATCAACGTGGTGGACTGCGGCAGGAAGATCAATCCGAAGATCGTGGAGACGCAGATTTCCGGCGCCACACTGATGCAGCTCGGCTTCACCATGTTCGAGAAGATGCACATCGACGGCGGCCAGGTGACCAATGCGTCGCTCGCCGACTACAAGATCCCCGGCATCCTCGACGTGCCGAACGTGATGGAGAACGAGGCGATCGACTCGATCCAGTCGAACGGTCCGTTCGGCGCCAAGGGCGTGGGCGAGACCGCGACGTTCTGCGCCTCGCCCGCGATCGCCAACGCGATCGACGACGCGGTCGGCGTGCGCATCACCGAGCTGCCGCTCAACGCCGAGGCGGTCTACCGCGCGCTGCGCGCCCAGCAGAACAAACCGCTCGAGGACGAGTGACATGAGAACGATCAACTTCACGCTCAACGGCGAAGCGGTGAGCGCGCAGGTCGCGCCGCACCACACGCTGGTCGAGGTGCTGCGCGACGAGTTCGCGCTCTACGGCGCGCGCGAGAGCTGCGGCCAGGGCCTGTGCGGCTGCTGCACCATCATCGTCAACGGCACCGCGGTGTCGGGCTGTCTCTATCTCGCCGCCTTCGTCGACGGCGCCGAGGTGACGACCGTCGAGCATCTCGACGCGAGCGGACAGCTCGATCCGGTGCAGGAGGCCTTCATCGAGCAGGGCGCGTTCCAGTGCGGCTTCTGCACGCCCGGCTTCGTGCTGATGTCGAAGCAGCTGCTCGACCGCCATCCCGATCCGGACGACGAGCAGATCAAGCACTATCTCTCCGGCAACCTGTGCCGCTGCGCCGCCTATCCGGAGATCATCCAGGCGGTGAAGTCCGCCGCCAAGAAGCGGCAAGCAAGCCGCGCCTGAGTCCCCTGGCACGAGCCGCGGCGCGAAAGTAACCTTCCGCGTGGGAGGACCGCGCCATGGCATTCACCACACGACGGGAGTTTCTGCGCGCCACCGGCGCGGCCGCGCTCACCGCCGGCATGCCGGCCGACCTTCTGGCGCAAGCGGCGCAGACGCCGCAGCCCGCCGGCGCGGCCTGGGACCCCGGCGCGGTCCGCCACCTGCTGCCGACGGTGAGCGACAACCGCATCCTGATCAAAGTCTCGTTCAACGCGCCGCTCGCCGAGGCGCCGATCTTGCGCGTCGGCGACACCGCGGTGCGCGGCCGCATGAGCGACACGCGCGGCGCGTTTTGGCATTTCGACGCCGCGGGTCTGCGGCCGGCGCGTCCCTATCGGCTCTCGCTCGTGGGCGAGCAAGGCCGCGCGCTGTGCGAGCCGTGGGAGCTCGCGACCTTCCCGGCGCCGGACGAACGGCCGCAGCAGTTGCGCGTCCTGTTCTTCTCCTGCGCCGGCGGCCACGAGGCGATGACGTTCCTGCCGCCGGCGGTGCGCAACCGCCTGTTTCGGCGAGCGCTGAGCTTCGGGCCGCAGGCGGCGGTCGCCAACGGCGATCACCTCTACTGGGATCTGCGCTCGCCGCTGACCTACAAGCGCTACGGCGCCTCGCCGCAGGCCGAAAAGCTCGCCGGCACGTTCGACCGCGCCGGCATCGTACTCGGCGGCGACAATGAGACCGTGCTCAAGCGCCTGGCCGACCCGCAGATCAGCGCGATCTACGGCGCCGATTTCCGCTCGACGCCGACATTCTTCATCCAGGACGACCACGACTATTTCGAGAATGACGAGGCGTGGGACGAGATCATCACGTTCCCTCCGACGCACTTCATGCTCGCGCTCGCGCGCGCGACGCAGCAGATGTATTATCCCGAATTCCTCCCCGATGTGGCGCGTCCGCGCGGACTGCCGTGGTCGTCGGCTGCGGACCGCGGCGGCGGCCTGTCCGAGACTTTCGGCACGCTCCGCTACGGCCGGCTCGCGGAAGTGCTGCTCTACGACATCCGGCGCACCATGACGCTGGCGGGACCGAGCGCGGTCTATGTCGATCTCGAAGTAGAAAAATGGATGATGGCCCGAATGGCCGCGACCGAGGTCGCGCACGTGGTGCACGCGCCATCCAATCCGCCGGGCTGGACGGCGGGAAAATGGGGCGAGTGGTATCCCGACGTTCTCGGGCCGGACAAGAAGCTGACGATCAGCAGTCCCAAGGCTTACTGGCAGCCGGGATGGCTCAAGCAGCACGATCGCCTGATGGCGGCGATGTCCGCCATGAAAGGCCGCGTGCCGCTCGTGATCAGCGGCGACATGCATGCCATGGCGCTCGGCACCATGCTGCGAAGCGGCACGCTCGACCTCAAGGGCAATCCGGTCCACATCGTCTTGCCGGGCACGATCGGCACGCGGCCGGAAGGCTGGCCTTCGAACGGCATCCGCGGCATACCGGCCACACCTTCGGCCGTTCTCGATCTCGCGGAACAGATCAAGCCGATCGAGCAGCACGGATTCGTGCTCGCGGACTTCACGCCGGACAAGATCGTGCTGCGCTTCTTCGCCTGGGACGTGAAGACGCAAGCCGTCGAAGCGATCGACACCCTGCAGCCGTTCCACACCGCGCAGCTCGGCCGGCCGGGGTAAGGGCGGGCCTCACGTGCGCGCGCTGTCGATGATCTCGCGCAGATAGGCGACGTGCTCGGCGAAGGCGCGGCGGCCGGTCGGACTCATGGAGACGCGCGTCTGCGGCTTGCGTCCCTCGAAGCGCTTCTCGATCGCGACGTAACCCGCCTTCTCCAGCGTCTCGAGATGGGCGCCGAGATTCCCATCGGTCGCTCCGACCAGGTCCTTGAGCCGGGTGAACTCGACCGCTCCCCGCCGCGGCGCAAGCGCGTTGAGCGCGGCCATGATCTTCAACCGCATGGCTTGGTGGATGATCTCGTTGGCTCCGCTCACTGCGACACGCCCTGCCGCCCGAGCCAGGCGCCGCCGACGATGAACGTGCCGCTCTCGACTGCGGCCATCCAGAGGCGGAGCCAGGGCTCCGCCAGCAGATAGCCGGCGAGGATGAGCGCAAGTCCGACGAGGCCGAGCACGATGAAGAAACGGCCGAGCCAGAGGCCGAGCAGGATCACGCCGAGGAGGGCGAGCGAGGGCTGGAACGCGTACATCAGCGGCCGCGGCACGAGCGGGCCGAGCATGTAGGACCAGGCAGCGCCGAAGCCGGCGAGCGCCACCATGGCCCAGATGATGCGCCAGTCGCGGGTCGCGGCCGGCCGCCCGCGCGTGCGGACCGCAACGATGAGCGCGGTCGCGGCGCAGCCGACGGCGGTCACGGTGAGCCAGATCATCCGCGCCGACCGCGGATAGAACTCGGTCGCGCCGTAGCCGCACACGACCAGCACGCCCCACAGGATGAAGATCGCGCTGCTGCCGGCGTAAAAGACCGCCTCGCGGGTGCGGCGCTCGACCGCCGCGATGTCCTGCAGCGAGGTCGCGGCTTCGCTCGGATCGATGGTCATCGGGCCAACTCCATGTTCAAGTCCACGGTCTAGTGACAGGTCTGACAATTGAGCGCGCGCTGGTCGCTCCAGTCGGCGAGCTTCGCGCTGGCGCGCTGCGCATAGGGCGAGCCCGGGAGCTCGGCGAGAATGCGCCGAAGATAGGCCTCGGCCTTCTCGCGCTGGCCGGCCAAGGCCCAGCTTTCCGCGAGGCCCGACAGATACTCGCCGCGATTGTGCTGCGCGAGCCCGGCGAAATCCGGCCGGCGCAACGCAAGCGCCGTCTCGAAATCTGTGGCCGCGCGCGCCGCGAGATCGCGCGTGCGGGCCGGATCGCGCTGATTGCGCGCGCCGACGAGCAGCACCGCCGCGCGCGGGATCAGCACCGCGATGTTGCGCGGCTGCAAGCCGATCGCGCGGTCCATGTCGGCGATCGCGTCCGCCGTCAGCTGCCGGGCCGCGGATACATCACCCGCGCCGAATGCCCGGCCGGCCTGGAGGTAGCGGCCCACGCCCCGCCACACCAGGGCCTCGGCGTGATCCGGGTCTTCTCTGAGCTTCTCGTCGATGATCGCCTGCGCGTGCTTGAACGCCGCCTCGTTGCCGCCGAACGCGCGGAACATGGCGTCGCGCACCGTGTAGTCGAAGCGCTCCTGCGCGCGGCTCGCGGCCGCGAGGCCGGCCGCGGCGGCGACAAGCGCGATGGAGAGAAAGCTGCGCCACTTCATCGGGATCCTCCCATTACGCAAGGAGCAGACGGATGATACAGAGTCCTCTGTGTCACAGAGTAGTAGGACACGCAAGGGGCGCGGGCGTCTCGCGGGGCTCATTCGGACCGGATTGACGCCCGGACCATAATTCGATATTCGTTGAAATATGGAAAAGACCGATGCGGTGGCGGCGCTCGCCGCCCTTGCCCAGGACAACCGCCTCGATGTGTTTCGCCTGCTCGTGCAGGCGGGCGCGGACGGCCTGCCGGCCGGCGAGATCGCGAATACGCTCGGGCTCGCGCCCAATACGCTGTCGTTTCATTTCGACCGGCTGCGGCAGGCGGGACTCGTCACCGTGAAACGCCAAGGCCGCTCGATGATCTACGCGGCGCGCTACGACGGCATGAACGCCCTCATCGGTTACCTGACCGAGAACTGCTGCCGCGGCGCGGACGCGCGCGGCGGTCGCGGATGCAATCCGGCGCGGCCGCATGCGCTTGTCCCGCGGCGTGATGAGCGAGACCGCAACGCGCGAAGAGACAGGCGTCCGCAATGAATGAGGCGGCGGCTGATCGCGACCGGCACGCCGGAGCCAGCGCGCGCGACGGCGACACCGTGCTCTTCCTGCACGGCACCGCCAGCTCCGGGCGGATGTGGCGCGCGGCCGCGCAGGCGCTGCAGCCGCATCGGGCGGTTGCTCCCGACCTCATCGGATACGGCGGCTCGGCGGCGTGGCCGCCCGGCACGCCGTTCGACGTCGACGCAGAGGTGCGCGCGCTCGAACCCGTCCTGCCGGCCTGCGAAACCTTCCATCTCGTCGGCCATTCGTATGGCGGCGTGGTGGCGCTGCGGCTCGCGCTCGCAAATCCGCAACGGATCCGCTCGCTCACCCTGATCGAGCCGGTGCTGTTTCTGACGCTGCGGCACGCCGGCGAAACCGCGGCTTTCACGCAGATCAGCCGCGTGCGCGACGAATTCGTCACACAGCTCGCGGCCGGCGAGCGCGAAAACAGCATGCGGTGGTTCGTCGACTTCTGGGGCGGGGACGGCGCCTGGGCCGCGCAGTCGGACGCGGTGCGCGCCGCCATGCTGAAGATCGCCGACAAGATCGTGCTCGACTTCCAGGTCACGTTTTCGTTCGAGCCGGCATGGGACCGGCTGGCGCAGTTCGGGCCGCGCACCGTGCTGCTGTGCGGCGGGCGCGCTCACGACCTGATGCGGCGGCTCGTCAAGGCGCTGCACCGCATGATGCCAGGAAGCCGGCGCATCATCGTGGCGGGCGCGAACCATCTGTTGCCGACGACCCATGGCGACGCGCTCATCGACGCCCTGGCGGCGCAGCTCACCCCGCAGACCGAGCGCGCATGACACTGACGTTCGATCCGCTGGCGTGAGACACAGTGACGTGCTGTCGGCGCCCGCTCGCGCGATGGTTGTGGTTCGCGCGCGGCAGAACCACCTTCGACCGTTTCGAATCGGACCGCTGGGTCCGGCGGTGGGCAACCCTTAACGGTTCCTCAAAGGGTAAGGGAGTATCTCGCATCCTGAGGTTGGGGAGCGGCGATCGGGGCGACGGCGCCTCGCCGGCCGGTGTGAGGGATGGGTCAGGCCACGCACGAAACCATCCAGAGCTACCTGCGGCAGCTGACGCCGCAGGCGCGCGGCCGGCTGCTCGCCGAGCTCGAACGCCGCCGGCTTTGCGACGATGAACTGCCGGGCAGCGATTCCCTTCTGACAGAGCTGCGCAAGGAATTGGGCGAGGCCGCACCTGCCGAAAAGCTCGATCCCCCTGCCCGCCATTTCTTCCAGCCGCTCGAGCCTTTCCTCATCAATCGTCCGCCGGAGCAGGCGCCCGACGGCCGGATTTCGCGCGGATCCTTGACGGCCATCTGGGACGTGATCAGCCGCGAGCTCATGCATGCGGCGGCCGACGCCTATGCGGTCGAGATCAGCCGGCGGTCCACCGGCAACCACGAAGCCGCGCAGGCGGCACGCGCATTTCAGAACAAGGCGGTCAAATACCTGGACGGCGTGCTCGCGACGGCGCGCGGGCCGGAGAATTTGCGCACCCGCCTCGCGTTCTACACGACCTTGCCCGGCACGTTCGAGGACTTCCTGAAGGTCCTGTGCGTTCTCAAGGCACGCGACGCGCTTGCGGAGTTCGAGAAACGCCTGCCTCACCAGATCAAGAGCCTGGCCGACGAGCAGGTCGACGAGATGTGGAAGGGTTTGGACGCGTTTGCGTCGGGTCAGGCAGCCGCATTGCCGTTCGCCCTGATGCTGGTGTCGCGACATCTCAAGATGCCGTGGCAACTGATCCGGCTCGCGACCAAGGCGGTGGACAGCAAGGATGCCGCGGAGATCGCCGCGACGCCTTACGCCGTCGTCGTGTCCATGGTGCTCGACCAGCTCGACGAAAAAGTCGCAGCGCTGCGCAGCCGGCTGAGGATCCGCGCGCCAATCGCCAAGGACGTGCTGGTCGACATCTACGACACCGAATACGCATTGCGCGTTCGCATCGAGCTGTCCGACGATTCGCCGTGGGGGCAACGCCTCGACGCGACGATGAAAACCGTATCCGATCTCCTGCAAGCCGAGATGCAGAGCCTGCCGGCGAGCCTGCACCATGTCCTCGGATCGCGGCAGCTCAAGCACCACGAATCCCTCGCCGGCCGGTTGACCTGGTGGGCGTGGAAATGCCGTGACACGCTGCACGACGGCGTCGCGTTCTGCCGGCAGCTTGCTTCCAGGGCGCAGAGCTTCCGCCAATAGCTCTTCGAGCGAAAGCCTGTAGGTTGGGTCGAGCCGTCGCGAGACCCAACATCACGCGCACTGCCTCAGCGTGTTGGGTCTCGCTGCGCTCGACCCAACCTACGGGTTCGGCTATCGGTTCATCCCAAGAAGGATTATGTGAAGTTCATGCGCGTGCGCGCCGAGCCCCTGCATGTCGAGACCGACGTCCTGGTCATCGGATCGGGCGGTGCCGGCATGTACGCGGCGATCGAGGCGGCGCGCGCGGGCGCCCAGGTCTTCGTGGCAGACCGCAGCCTGATCGGGCGCGGCGGCGCGACCGTGATGGCGCAGATGACGGTCGCGGTCGCGCTCGGCGCGCAGACGCCCGATCACTGGAGCCATCATCTCGCCGACACGATCGAGTCGGGCCGCGGCCTCTGCGACGAGCGGCTCGCGCGGCTCCTGTGCGAGGACGGCCCCGAGTGCATCCTCGAAATGGACCGATGGGGCATCGGCTGGGCTCGCCAGGACGGGCACATCGCGCAGGCGATGGCGCCCGGCCATGACCGGCCGCGTTGCGCCTACGTCGATTTCCTCAACACCGGGCCCGCGGTGTCGAAGACGCTGCGCACGGTCGTCAACCGGACCGCCGGCATCCGCAAAGCGGGCGATCTCATGATCGTCGACCTGGTGTGCCGCGGCGGCGAAGTCACCGGCGCGGTCGCGCTCCATCTCGGCAGCGGCGCGCCGGTCACGATCGCCGCCAAGGCGACGATCGTCGCGACCGGCGGGCTGACCCGGCTCTACCGGCGCAACAGCGCCTCCGCCAACATGGGCGGCGACGGCCACGCGCTCGCGCTGCGCGCGGGCGCGCCGCTCGTCGACATGGAGTTCGTGCAGTTCTTCCCGATCGGCCATCTGGCGCCGCGGCTGATCGGCATGGATCCGATCATGTGGGATCCGTTTCGCTACAAGCTGGGCGGTCGCCTGCTCAACGGCGCGAAAGAGGAGTTCACTTCGCGCTACGGCACGCGCGAGGACGGGGCCTACGTGATCACGCGCGATCTCGCGACCTACGCGATCATCAAGGAGGTGGAGGCCGGCCGCGGCTCGCCGCACGGCGGCGCCTACTTGAGCTTCGAGCACTGCTCGGAGGCGGCGCTGCGCGCGGCGTTCGGCCCGGTGATCGACCGGCTCGCCGCCAACAAGATCGATCTCACCAAAATGCCGGTCGAGGTCGCGCCGATCGCGCACTACCACATGGGCGGGGTCGTGGCCGACGTGCGCATGGAAACGCAGGTGCCGGGCCTCGTGGTCGCGGGCGAAGCGGTCGGCGGCGCCAACGGGGCGAACCGGCTCTCCGGCAACGCCATCACCGAGGCGCTGGTCTTTGGCCGCCGCGCCGGCAGGAGCGCGGCGGAGCGCGTGCGCGCCGGCGCGCACGGCTTTGGCCCGGCGGACGCGCGCGCGGCGCTCGACCTCGTCACCGCCGACGGCGGCCGACGCGACATCAACACCGCCGCCATGATCCAACGCCTGCAGGCCACCATGGCGGACGACGTCGGTCCGTTCCGCACCGGGACGAAGCTCGAGCGCGCGCTCAAAAACATCGCCGACATCGCGGCGGCGCTCGGCGAGCATCCGCCCGGCGACGGCCAGGCCTTCGACGCGCAGCGCATCGACTGGCTCGACCTGCGCAATATGGTGGTGGTCGCCCGCATCGTCGCCGAGGCGGCGCTGCGGCGCACCGAGAGCCGCGGTGCGCATCAGCGCGAGGATTTTCCCGGCATGCTGCCGCAGTGGCGGGTCAACCAGACGGCGCGGCTCTCCGGCGGCGGCATCGTGCTGAAGTCCGCGCCGGTCACCGCCGAGGTCGCGGCGCAATGAAGGCGACGCTCAAAATCTGGCGCGGCCTCGATGCCAAGGCGGGGCACTTCGAGACCCACGAGGTGCCGTTCGAGCCGGGCCAGTCGGTGCTCGACGGCCTGCGCTGGATCCGGGCGAACCGCGATCCGTCGCTCGCGATCCGCTTCTCCTGCATCAACGCCAACGCCTGTAAGGAATGCATGATGGAGCTCGACGGCGAGACGGTCTACGCCTGCACCGCGCGCCTCGAGCCGCGCGAGATGGTGGTCAAGCCGCTGCACAACAAGAAGCTCGTGCGCGATCTGGTCACCGAGATCGCGCCGCCGGCGGAGCGGTTCAAGGGATAGCCTCTCCGCGTCATTCCGGGGCGCGCGTAGCGCGAACCCGGAATCCATAACCACAGGCCTCTCGATAATCGTCTGCACCGGGGTTATGGATTCCGGGCCCGGCGCTTTCGCGCCGTCCCGGAATGACACCGGAGAGTCTCATGCCCGACGTCCCCATCACGGTCGCGTGCGGCGACTACGACCGCGTGCGCGGGCTGCGCGAGGGCACGGTGCGCATCGAGGGCTGCGCCGTCATCTATTCGACCGTCGAGGCCAACGCGCTGTTCATCCGCAACCTGAAGAACCAGGAGTTCGACGTCTCCGAGATGTCGTTCTCGACCTACATCACGCTGAAGGAACGCGGCGAGCACCACTACACGGCAGTGCCGGTCTTCCTGTCGCGCGCCTTCCGCCACTCGGCGATCT
>WNFF01005010.1_pt1 | contig 10810 bp, 9 predicted proteins | sample 5400441 | NCBI WGS metagenome assembly WNFF01 (sample SAMN13153345, study PRJNA577476) | soil metagenome | isolation source: 120 cm saprolite under Douglas fir tree site 2 hole 3 replicate 1 | place: USA:California | collected 2015-04-18
GGAAGATGAAAAGCGGCACGTGGAGGAAATCGCCGACCTGCACATGCGCACCATTGAAGCCTTGGCGTTGGCGATTGAGGCCAAGGACCAGACCACGCACGACCACTTGCAGCGGGTGCGCATCTACGCGCTCGAGGTCGCCAAGGATCTCCAGGTCCCTACCGAAGAGCGAGAGGCTCTGCAGGCGGCGGCTCTGTTGCACGACATTGGGAAGCTGGCGATTCCGGAGCACATTATCTCGAAGCCGGGGCGGCTGACGCCGGAGGAATTCGAGAAAATGAAGATCCACCCGGTAGTCGGGGCGGAGATTCTGGAGCGAGTCCGCTTCCCCTACCCGGTGGTGCCCATTGTCCGCGCGCACCATGAGAAGTGGGATGGCAGCGGATATCCGCTGGGCTTGAAGGGAAACCAGATTCCTATCGGCGCGCGCATTCTGGCGGCAGTCGATTTCCTGGATGCGCTGGCGTCGGACCGGCAATACCGGCGAGCTCTGCCGCTGGAAGAGGCCATGTCGCGGCTGGAAGAAGAGTCCGGAAAGTCTTTCGATCCGAAAGTCGTGCAGGTGCTGGAGCGCCGCTACGCCGAACTGGAGCAACTGGTGCGGGAGCGCATCGAGAGCCTGGGCCTGCAGAAGCTATCGACCGGAGTGAAAGTGGACCGGGCAGTGGAGCCGGCTGCCGGATTCGCGGCTTCGAAACCAGCGCAATTTGCCGATCGCAACTTCTTGAGCTCGATCGCCGCTGCTCGCCAGGAAGCGCAGACTCTCTTCGAACTGAGTCAGGACCTGGGCGCTTCACTGAGCCTGGGCGAAACGCTGTCGGTGTTCTCGGTGAAGTTGCGAGCGCTGGTCCCTTACGACGCGATCGCAATTTACGTTCGCCATGGCGAGGAACTGGTGCCGGAATATGTGAACGGCGATAACTTCCGTTTGTTCGCGTCATTGCGTATTCCGATCGGACAAGGGCTGTCCGGATGGGTGGCGCAGAACCTGAAGCCGATCCTGAACGGCAATCCTTCGGTCGAGCCCGGATACCTGAATGACGCCTCCAAGTACAGCACGCTGAGTTCGGCTCTGGCCGTGCCGCTGGAAGGATTGCAGGGTGTGGTAGGCGTGGTCGCGCTCTATCATGCAGACAAAGATTTCTTTACTTCCGACCACCTGCGCATTCTGTTGGCAGTGAGTTCCAAGATGGCGCTGGCCATCGAGAACGCGCTGAAATACGAGCAGGCCGAGAATTCCGCCACCACCGACTACCTGACTGGCCTGCCCAATGCGCGGTCACTGTTCCTGCAACTCGACCGCGAGCTGGCGCGCTGCAAACGGGACAACACCTCACTGACGGTCATGGTCAGCGACATGGACGGCTTCAAGCAGATCAACGACCGCTTTGGACACCTGGAAGGGAATCGTGTGCTGCGCCTGTTCGCACATTCCCTGAAAGAGACCAGCCGCGAATATGACTATGTCGCGCGCATGGGCGGAGACGAATTCGTGGTCATCGCTCCCGGGCTGACGCCTGAAGCATCCGCAAGGAAGGCAGAGCAGATGCGCGAGTTGGTGCACCAGGTCGGCATGGAGGTTTGCGGCGAAGATATTCTCTCGCTGAGCGTTGGCAAATCCGTGTATCCGGAAGACGGTCTGGATGCCGAGAAGATCCTCACCGAGGCCGACCGTCGCATGTACCTGCAGAAGCAAAGCCAGCCGACCCGCAAGAACCGCCGGATGTATCCCAGGGCGAAGGGACGTCTGACCACGGAAATCTCGCAACCCGGACAGGAGCGGGCGATGGTTGGCATCCTGACCAATCTGAGTCTGGGCGGCTGCTATGTCGAAACCAGCGCCATCCTGCTACCCAAGTCCCAGGTGAGACTGACGTTCTCAGTCGAACACACGTCGATTTCTCTCAACGGCGAAGTGGTGCGCATGGATATGGGCATTGGAGCGGCGCTACGCTTCGTCGAAGAAAGCCAGGAGAGCCGCGGCCGCCTGAAAAGCATCCTGGACCAGATGGCCGGCTCGGAAGACGTCCTAGACCGGCAGCGCAGCAGAAATGCGGCGGCCGGGCACGAGATCTAGCGGGTCGCTTTTCAAACGTCTAAAACCGCCTACGCGCCGGTCAGCTAAGACAAAGAAAACGGCCCGAGGCAGGCTTTGAGCCATCCTCGGGCAGTGGCAGGTAAGGTTCTAGCGGGCTAGGACCACAAGAATCTGCTGCGGTTGCTTTTGGCGACGGGCCATTTCCTTCTCCCAGGCACTCGGGGCCAGGGTCTGACCTGTGTTGTTGTCCTGGCTCCACACCTCATTCAGAAAAAAGCTAGTGCCGTACCGCTGGAAGACAAGCTTGCCGCGCTGTGGGACGCTGCGAGATTCCTTCCTGGCAGTGAGGAGCATCAGGGGTTTCTGTCCTTCGCCCCGCAGGACGACGGTTCCGCGTTCCGGGTTCAGTTGCAAGGTGTAGTCGCCGGCGGGAAGAAGCTTGTCGCCTGCGGCGAACTCAAAACCTATGGTAACCGTCATTTCATGGTTGAGGATCGAACCGGCCTGGAGGGGTGCTGCCACTGCAAAGAGCAGGATCAATCCAGCTAGGATGTCAAGGATTTTCTTGATCATGTTATTTCTCCTTCAAGAAGTTTGGCGGCCGGACTTCGCGGCGCTGGCACTGTTATCGGCGACAGGCAGAATCCCTTCAATCCCAGGCCTGTCACATCACGTGCACTTGAGGCTCACATGTCTAAGTAATTGAATACAGGGCAAGGGTCGCGGGCTCGCTTGATTCACCGCCTGGGTAGGATTAGGCTTTTTCGGTGGGACGCGCGCGATAGACCCTTGGAGGTTCCATGCCGGCAGCAACCTTCGATTTGCTCGAAGCCTTGAAGTCCGTCGAAATTGGCGGTCACCAGCAATACGAAGCGCTGGAAATTTTCCATCTACGCTGGGCCACCGATGGGAACCGGCTGGACTATTTCACGCTGGATGAAGCTCTGGAGGACAAGTCGATTGAGGTTACCGAATCCTCGGAGAACGGCCTGGTGCCGCAAATCAAGATCGTGAACCGGTCCAACCGAATGGTCTTCCTGATGGCCGGGGAGCAATTGGTGGGCTGTAAACAAAACCGCGTATTGAATGCCAGCATTATGGTTCCTGCTCACGGAGAGATGCCCCTCCCGGTGACATGCGTAGAGGGTGGCCGGTGGGGCTACAAGAGTGTTGCCTTTTCGAGCGGATACACTTCCTCTCACCATCACCTGCGAGCGATGATGGATATGCAGGCTACCCAAAGTTACAAGTTCGTCGGTGCGCCGCGGTCGGACCAGGCCGCTGTATGGGGCGAAGTCTCCCGAAAGCTGAACGCGATGGGTTCACGCTCACCCTCAAGCGAACTGCAGGCGGTGTACCGCGACCATGACTCCAAGCTCGCAGAGGCGATGAAGCAGCTTCGTGCGCCGGAAGGGTTTCACGGCGCGGTGTTCAGCATCGCGGGGAGGATTTCGGGCGCAGACCTTTTCGACAAACCGGAAACCTTCCGCAAGCTCTGGCCAAAGCTGGTGAGAAGCTGCGTCATCGACTCCTTCGAGGTATCGAAAGAAAGCTCCGGGTCGACAGCGATGCAGGACGTCGCGGCGTGGTTGGAGCGGGGCACCTGCGCCAAGCCAACCAGGTTTCCCTCCCCGGGCATCGGCGAGGACATCCGTCTGGAGGGCGAGGATATATTCGGCGCCGGCTTACTGGTGGAAGATCAGCCAGTCCACGTCGAGCTTTTTTCTCCCGTGCGGGGCAGGCCTTCGAGGCCAGATGCGAGGCCGGAACGAGAAGCCGATCGAGGACACCATGCAGCCAGCGCGGACGTCCCTGCAGCCAATGAAGCTGGTCGGGGCGGCAATTGGCTGGATCGCATTTTTCGTAGAAAGCCTACCGCCTGAAACGACCACCTTTGATTGAAATGACACAGCTACTTGCGACGCAGGAAAAAGTAACCATAGAAAGCCATCATTGTTAGGGAACTCCCGGTTAGGGAACTCCCGAACCGTCTAGGCAGGAGCGGCGAGCGGACGGATCTGGACCAGTGACGCAACTGGGGCCTGGCCAGATTTGCGCAGCATATTGGCGGTAGGGACGCCAGTGCGATAGTAAGACTTTTCACAGTCTGCGCTGGAAGGGCCGCGCATACTGCCCTCCATGTAGGCCAGCCCCGGACAACGCGTGCAGCTGCTGACATGGCTGCACGACGAGCACACAGTCAAGTCTTTGGCTTTGATCGAGCGCACTTCCTTCAGTTCGGGGGAGTGATTCCAGATATCCATGAACTTCTGCTGGCGGATATTGCCGCTGGGCAGGGGAAACTGCACACAGGGGAAAACGTCTCCGTAGGGAGAGATGTAGCAGAACGAGTGGCCCGCGCTGCAGGAGTAGCCCTCCAGATCGTCTTCAGAGACTGGTTTCGGCGGCGCGCAGAACTCTTCCATGTTGGGGACGAGCGCCGGATTGCGGAAGACTTCCGGCAATTCCTCGCCGGCAATGCGGAGAGAGAGGACGGAAGTGTCGCCGTCCATCTTGGGCGTAATCGTGGGATCGAGCGTGTAGTGCACGCCCAGCTCGCCAGCCAGTTTCTGGAGGCCGTCACTGTCGTGGAGGTTCCAGGTCATCAGCACATTGGCGATGGTGACTTTCAATCCCTGGTCGCGCATGAACTTGATCGCCTTGATGGTGCGCACGAACGATCCGGGCAGCTTGGTGATGGCGTCGTGAACTTCGGGGCGGTGCGAGTAAACGCTGATCTGGATGGTGTCTACGCCTAAAGCGCGGATGCGTTGCGCTTCGGCTTCGTGAATCATGACTGCGTTGGTCTTGATCTTGACATTGAACAGCAGGCCGCGGGCGTATTCCAGAATTTCAAAAAAGTCGCGGCGCAGGAAGACTTCGCCTCCACTGAACGTGAGAAAGAAGACGCCCGCTTCGGCCAACTGATCGAGCACATTCTTGATTTCGGCGGTGGTCATCTCGCCATGATCTTCGTGATCGAGGTAGCAGTGCACGCAGCGCTCGTTGCAGCGATAAGTAACGTCGAGATGGACGCTGATGGGCACGCCCATGTCGAAGGCCTTCTGGCTCATTTCGTTGAGAAGGCTCATCGTCCCTCCGGCGCGCTCGGGTCCCGAAGAGGCTGATCGGAAACCAGAAGAATCCCGTGCTGCGAAAGTTCGCTGACGAATTGCTCGGCGTCGGTCTGGGCTTGATCGGGATCGATGTCAAATTGTTCGCAAACCTGGTTGCGGACGATTTCCCGCAGCGGTGTGCGTCCGTCGGCGGCCTGCCAGATGGCGGTGGCAACCTCATTGAGGGTGAAGAAGGTCGAGTCCATGGAGTTCATCACCATCATCTCGCCGGCCAGCATGCGGGCGGCGATGGCAGAACTGCGCGTGATGTAGGTCTCAGGCATGCGTGGGCATTCCCTCGAAGTTGCGGATCTCATCCCACACCCGAGAATCAGGATAGAACGTCAGACGGCGAACTGGAACCTTTTGTACAAAATCACACGCGGTGGCGAGAAGTTTTTCCACCAATTCGCGATCCTCGGCGAAGAAGAGAATGTTGCGCATGAGCCGACGGACGGCTTCGGCGGGAGGCAATTCATCCACCCGATTGTCGGCACCCTTCTCCAGGAAGAAGAGAGCGGACACGGGAGCGACCGTGTTCTCGCCAGCCTTTGCCAACTCTCCCGCAAATGGCGTCCCGTGGGCAGAGTAGCCAACCGGGCTGGGCCGGACGTAGGAAATCTCATCGGTGAGCAGAGTGACAGAATCAGGAGCTAGCCGAGTCAACGTAGTTTTCCCCGCGCCCGAAATACCCGAGAACAGATAGGCTTGACCGTCGCAGACGGCGCTGGCGGCGTGCAGGAGAAATCCGCTGCGGGCAGCGAGAACAAGGCTGTGCAGGATGCGGAGAACGGAATCGAGCGCGTACGGATTGGGGCTTTGCCGAACGTGGCCGCGGCCAGTGAGCGGATCCCAGCGCGCCTGAAAGTCGCCGCGTTCGAGAAGCCACTCCTTACCCTCGCGCCGGACGCGCACGTCGTCGTCGGTGACTGCGCCTAGACTAGTCAGATCGAGATCAAGTGCAAGCTCAGGTTGGGATGTGCTCAGAAAGCCGGCGTAGCGCTGGCAGAGCAAGTTGTGAAAGTGCTGGTCATCGGTTCGCAAAGCGATCGCGATATCGCCGATCTGAACAACACACTCGATCTCTTTGGTCGTGACGATCATGCGGTTTCCAGGTCAGCAACTTGGAGCCGTCGGGAGTTCCGCCAGCCGAGGGCAGCACGGCGCGCGGAACTGCAGTGACAGAGAAATACTCCGACCACACGCGACCAGGGTTGCACGAGTGCGGACACGGTGTGCCCCTCTCGAACCACGTGCATCAATTTTCCGAGAAGCGCGTCAGCTGGGAACACCGGGTCAGGACCGGGCATGGAGTCGCCGCGCGTGAGGAAAGAATCGTGCTCGCGGGCAAGAAAACGGTGCAGGAAAAAATGGCCCTCTCGCAAAGCGAGGATGATCGCACCGTGACGAACATCTTTCAGCGAGCAGGCCGCAATCTCCGCCACATCGCCCGGCCAAAGCGCCGGCAGCATGCTTTCGCCGCGAACTCGCAGGCGCAGGCGTCCGGTACGGCGCAAAACTTCTACCGCTAAAGCTTCACGCTGCGGACTCAGACTTGCGCTGGCACTCATGAGGTTTGACGATCAGGAACTTTTTCGCGAGAACTGGCATTGGGGGGTGGTGGCGCCGATCTTTCCGCAAGCCAGAGCGAGCGTTTCGAAAACCCGCTCGGAGCGAAACGCGGGTTTCTGATAGGGCTTTTTGTCTTTTCTCGCGTTCTTCGACTGCTTTTCATTCGCGCGAGAGGGCTGATTCTCTAACGTCATAGGTTTGGTCAAGCCCAGGACTGGCTTGTCTCCCAGTTCTGATGCAAAGAATGCGTTGGACGCAGTGTACTACACGCGTTTCCTGTGTGCCAACCTCGATTGGGCCCTCGGAATAGGTCAGGCCGAGTCGAAAAGCTCAATAAAATGAGAGGGTTCCGTTCTGTCGTGCGCGCCGCAAACTCAATGACAATCCCCAGAGTGTCAGTGGAAGCAGAGTCAGGCTGAACCCCGCCAGCGCGCCGAGCGTGGGCGCCATGGCGAGTACCGACTGGCCCTGCAACAGCGCCATCCGCATTCCTTCCACGGAGTAGGTTAGAGGGATGGCGTGAGCCACGAGCGCGAGCGGGCGCGGCAAGCTCTCGATGGGGAACATAGCCCCACTTAGAAACCAAACGCCGGAACTGAGTAGCCACAACAATGCCGACCCTTTCTGGAAAGTGATCTGGATGGTAGCGGCGGCGATCCCCAGCGCCATGGCGATCGCAAGAGAAAGAAACAGTACCGCCAGACAGGAGAGCGCGTTGGCATGGATCGGGGCGCGAAAGAGAGCCACACCCGCCGCCAGATAGAGGCCAAGGCTGACCAGGTTTCCGGCAAAGGCCGAGATGGAGCTTAGCACCACGAGTTGGGCAGGCGGAGTGGAGGTGGTCATCAGTACTTCCATCGTTCCGGTCTGCTGCGCTTCCTGCACGGTGCTGAGGAAGGCTTGCGTGGTCATCACGAAAAATGTGTAGACGCCGGTGCCAACCAGAAGAAAAGGGAAATACTCCACGCCCCCGGGGCGGAAGCCGGGCCCGATCGCGCGAGACAAGAAATAGAAGGCTGCGAGTTGCGTGAGCAGACCGAGGGCGGTGATCGCGAAGCCGGTGCGGTGGCGGATGGCGGTCAGAAGATCGCGTCGCAAGATGGCGTGGAGCTTCTCGAGAGCGGATTTCATGAAACTCTCCCGGTGCGCTGCATCATTCCCGCAGCCTCATCTACTTCGCCGGTCATGCGAAAGTAGAAGGCGCGCAGTTCCTCCATGCTTTCGTCACGGCGAATCGGGCGGTCGGCGAGCAAGTCTCCAGCTTGCAACAACAGAATGCGGTCGCCGATGGCGGCAGCCTCGGCGAAGTTGTGGGTGGCGAGCAGGATGGTGGTTTTTTGCTCTGCCAGGGCGCGGGTCGTGCTCCAGAAGTGTGCGGTGGTGGCGGCGTCCAGGCTGCGCGTGGGCTCGTCGAGCAGCAGAACGGCGGGGCGTTTGACCAGGGCCCGGGCAATTCCGAGGCGCTGGTACATGCCGCTGGAAAACTTCATGACGAGCGTGTCGGCTTGCCCGGCGAGAGCGGTGTCGCGCAGGACCTCTTCGATTCGTTGGGAGCGTTCGCGGCGCGGGACATCGTCGAGCGCCGCGAAGAATTCAAGGTTCTCGCGGGCGGATAGCCGTGGGAAAAACGATCGCTCGGTAGCGACGGCTATGCCGACCTGTTGCCGGACAAGTCCGCCGTCGCGCAGAGTATCGAACCCGGCCACAGAGACCGTACCGGCGTCGGGAAGCAGCATGGTCGAAATCAGTTTGAGCGCGGTGGTCTTGCCACTGCCGTTCGGTCCGAGCAGAACCAGGACTTCTCCGGCGCTCGCGGAGAACGAGAGATCCTTCAAGGCTACCGTTTCGCCGCCGCGCTCCCTGCCTAGCCAGTTGAATAGAGCAGGGCGGTGACGGAACACCTTGCGGACGGATTCGAAGACGACTCGGTCCATGAAGTACCGTTCGGGACGCGGTGGAGAGTCTGTATTATAGTGGCGGTTTGGGCGGCAGTGCTTATCTTCAGAGAGGGCACGACTTCACAGAGTGCCGAAAGAGTCCAACCTTAGCGACGCGGTTAATCGCGTTTCCTCCGCCACCAGAGACGCGGCACGCCGCGTCTCTACCAATCTGTTTGGCGACACTACGAAGGAATTTGATTTTCTTTGCGCGTGCGCTGGAGTAGAGCTTTCATCGGAACGCATCGACTGCGTCAAGAATTGGAATGAATACAAACTGAATTGGGACAAACTTCTCCAATTGGGGGAACATCACGGAGTCCTGGCGCTGGTGGCGCGCAATCTGATCGCCCATGCTCCGGGGTTGCCCTCCCAGATCGACCAATCGCTGCGGTCTGCCTTTGACGAGAACGTGCGGCGCAATTTGTGGTTTGCCAGTGAATTGGTACGAATTACCGGCCAGTTCGAAAGAAAGCAAGTGCCGGCGATTCCTTACAAAGGGCCGGTGCTCGCGGAGTCGGCTTATGGCGACGTGGCGTTGCGTAATTTTGGCGACCTCGACTTCCTGATTTCTCCAGCCGACTTCGAGCGGGCAAAGCTGGCCCTTGCGGAAATGGGATATCGGCCCTCTAAGCAAATGAGTGCGGCCGTCGAGCGCTTCTGGCTGCGAAATGGATACGAGCGCGCTTTTGATAGCGCTGCCGGCAAGTATCTGGTGGAACTGCAATGGAGACCGCTGCCGTGTTTCTACGCCGTCGATCTTCGGGTGGAGGAGTTGCTGGCGCGGTCAGGCCGGACGTCACTTGGCGGGCATGACATGGCGAGCCTTTCGGCGGAGGATTCGCTCCTGGTGCTGTGTCTGCATGCTGCCAAACACCTCTGGATGCGTCTGATCTGGATTTGCGATATCGCGGAGACGATGCGAACGCAGGCGGTGGATTGGCCGTTGTTCTGCGCGCGAGCGAGCGAGTTGGGGGCCCTCCGGATGGTGGGCGTGAGTTTCTGGTTGGTGCAGTGGCTTCTCAGTTTTGACCTTCCACGTCCGGCGCAGGAGATTGTCGATGGCGATTCGAGCGTGCGGGATCTTGGCGAACAGTTCGCTGCGCGCCTGGCGAGGAGCGCGACCTATGATTTTGAGTCGACGGAGTATTTCCGGTGGATCTTGAAACTGCGCGATCGGCGCCGCGATCGGGTTCGCTATCTATGGCGCCTGATGTGGACGCCGGGAGAGGGAGATTTGGCCACGGTGCGGTTGCCGGAGGTTTTATTTCCGTTGTATCGCGGGGTGCGGGCGGTGCGACTGATACGCAAGCTCGTTTAGGGAAGATAAACAGGGCTCATACGGTGTCGGCGACTGGGGTCGTCCCCACATAAGCGCTAACTTAAGCAAGGCCGGGCTAGAAGTTGACCTACCGGCCGGCTTCTGGGCGTAACTTCCGGATAGCCGACAAACCACTAGCGATTCCTCGACTGGGTTGCGTGAGGCGGACAGTTCACCTGTTGTCGCCGAGTGGTTTCAAACCGATTTAACAAGGGTCGTTATCGGCGGCTCGAGGTATTCTCCGATATATCGACCGCATACTAGCCTAAGAACCAGTCGCCAGCATGAAGTCGCCTTTGCGAGTACCGCGGACGATCTTCCATCCGGGCTTCAGTTCAAGCGTCCATCCATCACCCCCGAGACTACTGCCTTTACTCACAGATGGCGCAGCAACGATCACGGCGCTCCAATCGGCCTTCATGAGCGCTCCGTTTTCTGCGTCCAGGATGCCCCAATCGTCAGTGATGCGCAGATGCGGATAGACCGTTCCGGCATCTCCCAGAGGTTGTAAGTTTCGTGGGTCGAACTGTACGTGCATATTCCGAACGTGAAGCGTGAGCACCGGGCCGTCAATGAATCTTGCACGGTAGCCTGCAACAATCTGCTGCCGTCTGGTCTCTCTTTGCGTCTCCGCAGCGCGAAGCGTCGCGCCATCATACTGGGTGGCTCGGCTTTTCGCAGCAAGCTGCAGATTTGTGGGAAGAGCTATGTGGAGAGCGTTTCGGAGCATAGCGTCGAAGCGCTGGCCTGCTCTCAACTGATCGTGCCATCCCGGCGAGTACCGGTCGAGTAGCAAGCCGTAGCCGGGGCCAGTAGCGTAGGCAAA
>WNFF01016297.1_pt1 | contig 10810 bp, 13 predicted proteins | sample 5400441 | NCBI WGS metagenome assembly WNFF01 (sample SAMN13153345, study PRJNA577476) | soil metagenome | isolation source: 120 cm saprolite under Douglas fir tree site 2 hole 3 replicate 1 | place: USA:California | collected 2015-04-18
AGTGCGTGAGATTGACGAAGACAGCGAGTGGGCTGAATCGTCGCCGATGCCTGAACCGGAAGGCGCGGCTTATGGTGTCTTCGATAACTCGATCGTGCCGCCGGTGTTTCGACCGAAGGTTTTGGAATCATGATTGCCTTTGGAGTTGCGCCAGTTATGGTGAAGGGTTCAACTAGCCAGCGAAGCTGGCGGCAGAGTTTAGCCCAGGGTGAAGCGAGCGCAGCGAGCGGAACCCTGGGTAACGATCCCATTTTTCATCCAGCCGGCTATGCCGGCTCGTTGAGCCTGATTCTTTTATCGCTCACAATTGCGTGCGGCAGAAAAGAACCGACGAACAATCCCGGGCTTGCAACCCAATCTCCGGCGGCGACGGTTGAGAATTACCCCGCCCTCGTGGCCCAGGCAAAGGAAATGAATGACGCGTTTGCGCGCAAGGATTATGAGCGGTTCGCAGATCTAACTTATCCGAAAGTTGTCGAGATGGTTGGCGGCCGCGATCAAATGTTAAAGGGAATACCTCAACAACTAAAGGAGATGGAGGCCGAGGGTGTCGTCCTGCTCTCGTCGACGTCGGGAGCGCCGACGCAGTTCGTTCATGACTCCGGATCGATCTATGCGGTGTTACCGGCGACTATGAAGGCTAAAGCGAAGGACGGAATCTTTGAATCAGAAGGCAGTATGATCGGGATCTCGTCCGACGGCGGAGCGAATTGGACGTTCATCGATGCCAGCGGCAAAGATCACCGCGAGCTGAAGACCATTCTGGGTAATGTAGTGGACCGGTTGACCCTGCCGTCCGACAAGCCGCCGGTGAAAATTTCGAACGGCGACTGATAAAACAAAAATGTCGACCGCACTCAAGAAAGAACGCAAGCTCGAACGCCCGCCGCGTGGCGGCTTGGCCACGATGGTCGAAGCCATTCGCGCCGGGATCTGGGAAGAGATGGAGCGCGACCCGACTGTCTTTTTGATCGGTGAAGACGTCGGCACGTACGGCGGCGCGTTCAAAGTTACCGAAGGCATCATCGATCAGTTTGGCCCGGAACGAGTGATCGACACGCCCATCGCCGAGGCCGCGATTGTGGGCGCAGCCTGCGGCGCAGCGCTGATGGGCCTGCGGCCTGTGGCTGAGTTTCAGTTCATCGACTTCATCAGTTGCGGCTTTGACATGCTGACCAACTATGCGGCCAAGTGCCGCTATCGCTGGGGCGCGAACATTCCGGCGGTGTTTCGCGGACCGTGCGGATCGGGAGTGCGCTCAGGTCCGTTTCATTCTTTGAATCCCGAATCCTTCTTCACAAACACGGCCGGGTTGAAGATTGTCGAGCCTTCGACGGCCTACGACGCGAAGGGCTTAATTAAAGCGGCGATTCGCGATCCCGATCCCGTGCTTTATTTCGAGCACAAGAAACTTTATCGCTTGCCGCGTTTGCGTGAAGAACTTCCCGAGGACGATTACATCGTAGAGATTGGCAAGGCGCGCACGCGGCGCAAGGGCCGCGATCTTTCGATTATTACTTTCGGCGCGCAGGTTCTGACGGCGCTGGACGCGGCGGAAGAATTGGAGAAGGAAGGACTGGATGTCGAAGTGATCGATCTCCGCACGCTGGCGCCGCTCGACAAAGATGCGATTCTGGCTAGCGTTAAGAAAACCAGTCGCGCGCTTATCTTGCATGAAGCATCGCTGACGGGCGGCATCGGCGGAGAGATTGCTGCGATCATTTCGCAGGAAGCTTTTGAATGGCTCGATGCGCCGGTGGTGCGGGTCGCCTCGCTCGACACGCCGGTACCATACTCGCCGCCGCTCGAAGATTATTATTTGCCCCAAGTGAAGGACGTTTTGGACGCGGCGCGGAAATTGGCGGCTTACTAGTAGTCAGTACCGGGACGGGGCGCCCTTTCATATATAGAGTAGCGACCGGGTCTCGTGTCGCTTGCGGCCTTTCGGAGAAGAGAATCACCCGGTCGTTACCGCTCCCGGTACTGACCTCATTATGATGGGAGATTCGCAATGCCAAAATACGTAATCGAGAGAGAGATTCCCGGCGCCGGCAACATGACGCCCCTGGACTTGCAGGCTGTTTCGCAGACGTCGTGCGGAGTTCTGCAAAGGCTCGGGCCGCAGATTCAGTGGCTGCACAGCTATGTCACTGGTGACAAAATTTACTGCGTCTACATCGCGCCGAACGAAAACTTGATTCGCGAGCACGCACAGCAGGGCGGCTTTCCGGCAAATCGCATTTCCGAGATCAAATCAGTCATTGATCCGACAACGGCTGAAGCGAAAGTTTAGAGTTCAAGCTTTAGCTTGCATTCATTAAACAATCAACTTTGGATCTACCATGTATGACTGGCGACAAATGACCGCAGAAGATCGGGCTCATGTTCTCGACGTAAGACGAGCGCGCCAACTGCCATGGCATTCTCCGCCGCACCTGGACCTCGAAGGAACTCATCAATATTTGATTTCAGCAGCTTGTTACGAACATGCGCAGATTATTGGGAAGAGTCCCGAGCGGATGACCGAATGCGAGGAGGCGCTCTTGAAGGCTTGTCATGAGTTTTCGCTCACCACACATTTCTGGTGTATTCTGCCGAATCATTACCACGTATTGGTGACCACAGAACAGATTGAGGAGTTTGCGGCGTGGGTTGGGAAGATTTCATGGACGGTCTTCGCATGCGTGGAACGGCGAAGATTCGGCCCGGGGCCGAAAGGTTTGGTATAACTGCTTCGAGCGGCCTATGAAATCGAGGAGACATTTCCTGGCTACGGCAAATTATATCCATCACAATCCCGTCCACCATGGTTACGTGCAGACGTGGCAGGACTGGCCGTGGTCAAGCGCGAGAGAATTCCTGGAGCGAGTCGGACGCGAGCAAGCATTAGAATTGTGGAAGCAGTATCCTATTATGGACTATGGAAAGAAGTGGGATACTTACGAGCCTTCAAATCAGACGGGTCGGTTCGATGTTCAAACGAAGACAAGCTGAAGACAATCTAAAGATTGAACTCTAAACATTTTTTGGAGTAATTATGGCCACCGAAGTTGTAATGCCGCAGATGGGCGAGTCCATCGCTGAAGGAACGATCACAAAGTGGATGAAGAACGTCGGCGACCATGTCGATCGCGACGAGCCCCTGTTCGAGATTTCGACCGACAAGGTTGACGCCGAGATTCCCTCGCCGGCCGCCGGCACGCTGACTGAGATCAGATTTAAGGAAGGCGAGACGGTCGAAGTGAACACGGTCGTAGCCGTGCTTGATGGCGACGGCGCACAGCCTGCGGCCAAGCCGGAAGCGAGCGCACCGGTAAAGGAATCTGCGCCTACCACGACTGAAAGTTCACCACCAGAATCCCCGGTGGCACCACCGGCGGCGGTCGAGCGGCCGAAACCCGTCATCACTACAACCGAACGCGGAGCACCAACGGCAGCCGCGCCGCCACCTCCGGCTCACAAAACTGAAGTGAAGCCACTGGTGAAGAAGAGCGAACCGACGCCGGCTGCGCCACCACGTCGCGATGATGGCAGCACAGCCAGCGCCGAAGAATTGCGCCGGACGAAATCCAGCCCGCTCGTCCGCAAGATCGCCGAAGAGCACGGCATCGACATTAAGTCGCTCGAAGGCACGGGGATGAGCGGCCGCGTGACGAAGAATGACATCCTCAGCTTCATCGAATCGGGCGTGCCTGCTCAAGCGCCAGCCACATCGGCGAAGCCCGCAAGTTCGCCACTTGTGCCCCAAGCGCCGCCGGTTGGCTCTCCCGGCACTCAGCCGCCGCCGGCCACGAAACCGGCGGATGGCGATCGCGTCGAGCAGATGAGCGTGATGCGCAAGAAGATTGCCGAGCACATGGTGCTTTCGCGGCGGACCTCTGCGCACGTCACCACCGTCTATGAAATCGACATGACGAAGATCGCGAAGTTGCGCGACGAAAACCGCAGCGCTTTTTCCGTGCGCGCCGGCACCAAGCTGACTTACATGCCGTTCATCTTCAAAGCGGTCACGAACGCGATTCGCAAGTTTCCGGCTTTCAATTCGCAGGTCAGCGGCGATCAGATCATTTATAAGAGAGACATCAACCTGGGCATGGCGGTCGCGCTTGACTGGGGTCTGATCGTTCCGGTGATTAAGCGCGCGGACGATCTTTCCATCTCAGGCCTGGCCCGCGCGGCAAACGATCTGGCCGAACGCGCGCGGACCAAACAACTCAAGCCTGATGAGGTTGCCGGCGGCACTTTCACGATCACTAATCCGGGCGTGTTTGGCGGATTGTTCGGCACGCCCATCATCAATCAGCCGCAGGTGGCGATTCTGGGTGTCGGCAAAATCGAAAAGCGCGCCAAAGTTCTCACGTCATCTGACGGCGAAGACTACATCGCGATTCGGCAAATGGCGTATTTCGCGCTCAGCTTCGATCATCGCATCATCGACGGCGCCGACGCCGAAAAGTTTCTCGCCTACGTGAAGGAACAACTCGAAGGCGGCCAATTCGCGATCTGATCGCGGCTTTCCCAAACACGGTCCAGGCGGCGCAATTGTGCGTGCGAACGAGGGCGTGACAAGTCCCGCTGTAAACTCTGCCGCTGTATTCTTGCAATCGCGTAATGAACGAATAATGAATCGCTGCTAACTGCAGCAAATCACTCTTTTCCACCTCTCATCTCTTGACTTGCCAAAAACGTTCTATACTATTCGTGAATTAAGTTGATGGGTGTCAGCTTTAGATCGCTCATTAACCCGACGTTCCTGAAAATCGTCTGCCGAGGCACTCGCAGAACTTAGTGACGCGCCCGCGGCGCGTTTGCTAACTTGAAAATAAGGAGTTGATACCTATGATTAGATTCAATCCGGTTCGATCACTCGCGCTTGCCTTCGGGTTAGCGCTGGCTCTTTCCCCATTAGCTTTCGGACAAGACTCAAACCAAACCAACAACGCGCCGAATGATGCGTCAAGAGCCCGCTCTGTCTCAAGCGGCCAACAAATGAAAATCAAGGGCGTGGTCGTCCACCGCGATCCCGATACGTTTACGGTGCGCGACATCAATGGCGTGGACACGCTAGTGCGCCTGACTGACCGGACATCCGTGAAGACAAATGGCGGATTCCTGCGCAGCGGCACCAACTATGGCGCAACGAACATTCTGCGCGGTCTCAACCTGGAAGTTGAAGGACGCGGCGGCTCGAACGGCGAGCTGGTGGCCGACAAAGTACGATTTAACGAGTCGGATCTGCGCACGGCGCGAGCCGTAGAAGCGCGCGCTACGCCGCTGGAAAATCGCGCCAGCGCGGCCGAAGGACGTCTGAGCGAAGTCGAGCAGAACGCGCAGAAACTCTCTGGACAGCTCGACGAACTCGCGGCCGTTTCGAACGCGGCCCGCGGCGGCGCCAAGGCAGCGCAGGAAAGTGCCGATGCGGCAATTGCCGGCGTGAACGCAACCAACGATCGCATCTCGGCGCTGGACGATTATGTGCCGCAGGATTCGATGGCCGTTAACTTCCGCACGGGCAGCGCAGTGCTTAACGCTGACGCGAAGACGAAACTGGATCAGATTGCCACCAAGGCTCTGAACGCCAAAGCTTATGTTGTGGAAGTGACCGGTCACGCTGATGCGACCGGCAACACTAACTTCAATCGCCAGCTCAGCCAGCGCCGGGCCGATGCCGTCATTCGTTATCTGGTCGAACAACACAAGATTCCGTTAAGACGGATCGTCACGCCCTACGGCTTTGGTTCTTCGGAGCCTATCGCCGACAACAAGACGCGTACAGGGCGAGCAGAAAACCGCCGCGTCGAAGTGAAAATCCTGGTTAACAAGGGCCTGATGCAACCTGCGCCCACGATGAATCCGGGAAGTGGCGGCTCAGGAAATTAAATTAAATGGCTGTGACTTCAAAAGAGTTGCGGCACACTACACCAACGATCATGCCGTCAGAGGGCGTCCAGTAATTGATTTAGCCGGCAACAAGATGCAAGCTGGCGGCATGAGGAGTTGGTTAATGCATTCGAATAGAATGAGGAAAAACTTTGCGCCGGCGCTCGTACTTAGCGCGCCGGTTTTGTTTCTCTTCGCAATTATTCTTCTTATCACCCCAGCCACCGCGCAGAAGCTCAAACAACTGCCGCCACCCCCACCCGGCCCACGGTACAAACCAAAGCCGACCCCTACACCGGAGTACGAAGTCGTCCGCATCTCGTCAAATCTGGTCGTGGTGCCGGTTTCGGTTACCGACGCGCAAGGTCAACCGGTGCAGGGCCTAAAGCAGAGCGAGTTTCATATCGAAGAAGACGGGCGGGTGCAGGAGATTACGCAGCTCGGCGATCCGGAACAAGTGCCGCTGGACATCGCCGTCCTGCTGGACGTGTCGAGCAGCGTCGTCGCGCGATTCGGTTTCGAGCAGCAGGCGGCCGCCAGTTTTCTGAAGCAGGTCTTGAAGCCCGAAGACCGCGCGACTGTCTTTGCGATCGACGAGAAGCCGCGGCTGGTTCAGCAACTGGCGACTGCGGACATTGCTTCGCAAAAGTTGATGACGATCACGCCCTCTAATAGCTACACAGCTTTTTTCGACTCGGTGCTGGCCGCGACCAACTACCTCGACAAATCTTCCGCCACCGGACGGCGGCGCATCATCCTGGTTATTTCCGACGGAGATGACACGGCGAGAATAAACAATCTCTTCACTAGTCAAAGTCGCGCGGGTAATTTCCGACTGTCGGCAATGGATGCTCAGGTGCAATTCATTCAGCGGGCCCAATTGGACACTCAGCGCGAAGTGCAGCGCGCCGAGATCACTTTCTACTCGATTAATCCGAGCGGGCAGACGATGCACCTCAACGTCCGCACCGCGCGATCCGAAGTGGGCATGGAGCAAATCGCCGCAGCCACGGGCGGCGCTGCTTTTGTTCCGGCGAGCGAGGCTGAGCTGGGCGCGATCTTCCAGCGAATTGGATCTGAGATTCGCTCTCAATATTTGCTTCAGTACTACTCAAACAACGAATCTGCCGGCCGCGCCTTTCGCCGCATTGCCGTCAGCACGCCGGCGCAACCACAGGTGCACGTGCGCGCCCGCGAAGGGTACTTCCCGAAAGCTAAGTAGTGTTTAGAGTACCGACTTTAGTCGGGTTCTTGCCAACAAAGGCCCAACTGAAGTTGGTACTCTAAACGCCCGCTCTGAACGAATCACCTCATCGGTTACAATGAACGCGATGCCAACCGTCGCGCCGCCTTACACTGAAGAGCACATCATCGCTTATCCGATCGAGTACATAGCGGGCATCGATCTCTACAATGCCGGCGAGTATCACGCCGCGCACGATGCCTGGGAAGAACGCTGGATGGGTCCCGTTGACCGGGACGAAAAACTATTCCTACAGGCGATGATTCAGTCCGCCGTGGCATTTCATCATCTACAGATTGGCCGGCCCGGCGCCGCGCGGCAAATGTACCTGGCAGCCAAAGAAAAGTTCGCGCGCCTTAATTGCCGGGTTTTTATGTCGCTCGATCTCGAAGAATATCAGGCGCAACTTGATCGCTCGCTGTCCTGGCTGTTGAGTGTTCCCGATCCGCGCGAGATCGCGCAGCCGGAAATCGATCCGCCGATGATTAGCTTGTTGCCGGGATTGAATAATCAAGATGACTGAAATCGTTAGAGTATTGAGGTTGCTTTTGCTCGGCCTGTGGCTGGGCGCCGCGATTTTCTTCGGGGCGGCGGTCGCGCCGGCGCTGTTTGCCGTTTTGCGCGGCGCCAATTTGGCCAACGCGAACGAACTCGCCGGCACGATCGTGTCGCGGCTGTTGTCGATAATTAATCGCGGCGGTTTCGAAATCGGCCTCTTCCTGATCGTGACCGCATATTTCATGTCCAGGAATGAAAGCCGGCTCAGACGATTCGCGGAGATGATTTCGCTGGCGATTATGGCTATCATGACCGGCGTCGGACATTGGGTAATCACGGCGCGGATGGTTGCGCTGCGCGCGGCGATGCAAGGTCAGATAGATCAAATCGCGCTCAACGATCCGCGGCGCGGCGCGTTCGACAGTTTGCATGGCTACTCAGTCACCGCAATGGGAGTGGCGATGGTTGCCGGTTTGGTGGCGTTCATGATCATTGCTCGGGGCAGTAGCCCGACCGTAAGGGAGGGCTCCATTTCATCTGAGGAAGACTAAGCTTTGGAAGTCATCGAACAACTTGATCGCTGGCAGGAGCGATATGGAGCCTGGAGATCGAAGCGACCTCCCGGCTCAACCGAAAATATTAGCGACTATCCGTTTGTCGAGAACGCGCGCGCGCCCTTCACCCCGGCGCGACGGTCTCTGCCGATGCTGAACCTCGCGTTGATCTCTTCGGCGGGCGCGTACCTCGACGGAACTGATCCGTTCGATACGAAAGCGCCGGAGGGCGATTTCACTTTTCGCGAGCTGCCCACCGAGATCGATCTCAGCGACTTGCGCTTTTCCGCGCGCGGCTATGATTCGACATTCGTTCAGCAGGACGGAAATGTTCAGGTTCCACTCGCGCGTTTGTTCGAGTTCGAATCCAATCGCGTCATTGGTCAATTGAATCAAGTCTTCTGGAGTTTCTGCGGATTCATGCCTGACGCCGCGCGTTTGGTCAGGGAAACTCTGCCGCAACTTGTCGAGCGCCTTAAGCGTTACGAGGTCCAGGCCGCGCTCCTGATTCCCGCGTCGCGTCTCTGTCACCAATCAATCGCGTTGGCCGCGCGCGCGGTCGAAAGCGCTGGGATTCCGACGATGATGCTGGCAGTTGAGCGCGACGTGGTCGAACGCGCGCATCCGCCCCGCGCCGGGTTTTATCAGGGACAGCTCGGCAGCGTTGTGGGCCAGCCGAATTGGCCCGAGCATCAACGAAGAGTTCTTGATGAAGCGCTGCGCTGGATTGAGCCGATGGACCAACCCGGCATGAGCAAGCTGGGAGTGGTGCTCGAAAGCCAGGTTGAAGCGGCGCGCGGCGAAAGATAGTGTCAGAAGCCCGACCGTGAGGGAGGGCTCCGTTGCAATCCTCAAAGGATCGACGTCACTCAGTCAATCTATTAGCTTATGAAACGGACAATTCTTCGCGCGGCTATAGCCATCATTGTCCTGGTCGTCGGTTATCTCATCCTATGGCCGGTGCCGATCAATCCGGCAGCCTGGACCCCGCCGGTCGCACCGGAACTAACCGGCGTCTATGCGCAGAACTCTGAACTCGCCAGGATTGAAAGATTAAAGATCGATGCGTTCGCGCCGGAAGACGTCGCCATCGACGAACAGGATCGAATCTATTGTGGCGCCGCCGATGGCCGCATCTTTCGTTTTCAGGCGGACGGAACGAAGCCGGAGGTTTTTGCGAGCACGAAGGGCCGCCCGCTGGGATTAATATTCGATCACGATGGAAACCTGATCGTGGCCGACGCCATGATCGGTCTGATGTCGATCGCTCCTGATGGGACCAGCACGGTGCTCAGCACCGAAGCTGACGGAGTTCCCTTCCGCTGCACCAACGACCTTGATGTCGCCGCCGACGGAACAATCTATTTCACGGACGCGTCTGACAAGTTTCCGCTGACCCAACTCAAAGCCGACCTGCTTGAGCATCAACCGAATGGCCGGTTCCTCGCTTATGATCCGCGCACCAAACAAACGCGCGTGCTCTTACGTGATCTCTATTTCGCCAACGGCGTCGCGCTGAGTCCGGATAAGGGTCAATCTTTTGTTCTCATCAACGAAACTGGAGCCTACCGCGTGCGCCGCTATTGGTTGGTCGGGCCAAAGAAAGGTCAATCGGACATCTTCATAGACAATCTGCCGGGCTTCCCGGACGGTATCTCTTCAAACGGCCGCGACACTTTCTGGCTCTCGCTGGTCAACCGGCGCGACGCTGCGTTGGATGCCTTGCAACCTCATCCGTTTCTGAAGAAAGTCGTCTGGCGGCTGCCGAACTTTCTGCAACCGAACATCAAGCGTTACGCGTTCGTGCTCGGTCTCGACTCTAACGGCCGCGTCGTGCGCAACCTCCAGGATCCTTCACCGCAGTGCTTCGCTCAGATCGCCAACGTCGTCGAGCACAAAGGCACACTCTACTTTGGCAGCATCGGCGAAAGCGCGATTGGACGCATGCCGTTGACTATCTCCAGATAGCAACGCAGGGGCTGGACTCTTGATGGCTTAAAGAACGAACAAGGAAAGCGGTGCGGCGGGATTCTCAGGCTCGCCGCTTTTCTTTTGCCTGCCGCTGGGATCGGTGATATAAGCCTCGGCGTTGTTCCACTTCGTCAACCCCGAGGAGGAAATATGGCTACACTTTTGCTACTTTGGGCGTTAACTGGAGGAGGTCTCTCAAGCACCGTAATGATGCTTATCTGGCTGCCCGACCCACCGCCTGATATTGCCGGTCGCTTCTTAACGACACTTATCGCCGGAGTCGTCGGCGGTATCGCCGGAGGCTACCTGGTGCGCGGCGGCTCCGCCTCGATGGATCCACTTCCGGGTTTGTTCGCGGCGGCGGGCGCGGGAGCGATCTTGTCTGCTGTTGTCGCCTTGCTGACTGCGAAACGCACTCGCTAAGGCCACCTAATAAGTTCCTTCTCACTCACGGCTTGGTCTTGGCTGTGCGGTTGGCGATTGCCCACTGAACCTGGCCATCGGAAGACCAGGCCACTGTCGCAATTTCTGAAGCCGAAACGCAAAGGCCCGTCAGTCTCGGAGCAAGAAGCTGCTCTGGCATCTCGTGTACTGAAACGCGATGCTTTATATCGCGTTCAAAGCGAACAGTGTTACGAGCAAGAATCATTCGGCGATCTGGAAG
>WNFF01018932.1_pt1 | contig 10810 bp, 11 predicted proteins | sample 5400441 | NCBI WGS metagenome assembly WNFF01 (sample SAMN13153345, study PRJNA577476) | soil metagenome | isolation source: 120 cm saprolite under Douglas fir tree site 2 hole 3 replicate 1 | place: USA:California | collected 2015-04-18
CGCGGCCGATCGCGAGCGCACGCTCGTGCTGGTCGAACATCGCATCGCCGAGGCGCTGCCACTCGTCGACCGCGTGGTCGTGATCGCGGCGGGGGGTGGTGTTGTCGCAGACGGTTCGCCCGCGGACGTGTTCACGCATGAGGGAGCACGGCTCGCGTCGCTCGGCGTGTGGGTGCCGGGCCCCGCGCCGACGGCACGGCCACGGGTCGGCACGCCGGGACAGGTCATCGCCGCAGGCCGCGAGCTCGCGTTCCGCTATCCGGCCAGCGACACGTTCGCGCTCGACAGCGTCGACCTCGCGGTGCGCGCGGGCGAGGCCGTGGCCGTCACCGGGTCGAACGGCTCCGGGAAGTCGACGCTCGCGATGCTCGTCGCCGGTCTGCTGCGCCCCGCGCGCGGCTCGGCGCGTCTCGGCGACGATGACGCGTGGCGTCTGCCCGCGCGGCGGCTGGTGACGCGCGTCGGCACGGTGTTCCAGGATCCCGAGCATCAGTTCGTCGCGACGCGCGTCGACGCCGAGCTCGCCATCGGACCACAACGGGCCGGCAGGAGCGAAGCGGAGGCGCGCGGGATCGCGGCCGCGCTGCTCGAGCGCCTCGGTCTCGCGCACCTCGCGGCCGCGAATCCGTTCACGCTCTCGGGCGGCGAGCAGCGGCGCCTTTCGGTCGCGACGGCGCTCGCCGCGTCGCCGCCGTTCCTGGTGCTGGACGAGCCGACGTTCGGCCAGGATCGCCGCACCTACGCCGAGCTCGTCGCGCTGCTGGGGCTGTTCCGCGACAGCGGTGGCGCGGTGCTCTTCGCGAGCCACGATCAGGACCTCGTGACCGGCCTGGCCGATCGCGTCATCACACTCCGCGCGGGACGCGCGGCATGAGGCTGCTCACGCCGCTCGTGGCCGACCCGCGCGCGCCGCTCTCACGAGCGCATCCGCTGGCCCGCATCGCCGCCGGCTTCATCGTGATGCTGGGACTCTTCATCACGATCGACGTCGTGACGAGCGCGATCGTGCTCGCGGCGCTCGCCGTTGCCATCGCGCTGAGCGGCCTCTCCGCGCGGACGCTCGCGATCCGCGCGATCCCGCTCCTCCTGAGCGCGTTCGGGATCGGCCTCTTCAACGCGGTCTTCGGCCCGGCCGGGGCCGCGGGGGGCGTCGCGATCGCCCTGCGCCTCCTCGGCATCTCGATCGCCGGCGTGCTCGCGATCGCGACCGTCGATCCCACCGAGCTCGCGGATGGGTTGGTGGAGCACCTGCACGCGCCGCCTCGTTTCGTCGTTGGCGCCCTCGCCGCCTACCGGTTGTTTCCGCTCTTTTCGCGCGAGTGGGACACCCTGGGTCTCGCGCGCCGCGCGCGCGGCATCGAGGCCGATCGCACCATCGCGCAGCGCCTCGCGGCGTTCCCGGGCCGCTCGCTCGGCCTGCTCATCGCGGCGATCCGCCGCGCGACGCGCCTCGCGGTCGCGATGGACGCGCGCGGGTTCGGCGCGCGCGAGTGCCGGACCGTCGCGCGCCCGCGCGCGTTCGCCAGCAGCGACGTCGCGCTCTTGGTCGCGGCACTGATGGTCGTGGCTGTGGCGACCGCGACGAGCGTCGCGCTCGGCACCTGGCGCCCGCTGTTTGTGGGCTAGCGGACCAACGATCCGAAAGAGACCGGGCCTCTTGGTGTCATATCGATGGCATTCGGATGACAGTGACGCCGAGCTGACCGAGCCGGTCGAAGAGCACGTGCGGATCCACCTGCGCGTCCGGGAGCACGACCCCTGCCGCCGGTGACGCGCCGCTGGCGAGCGCCTCGGCCGCCATCACCGCGGGTTCGATCGCGGTGAGGTAGCTGCGCCGCTGCGCGGCGAACGCGAATGTCGCCCTCTGAGCCCCGGCGGCGATGGTCACCACGAAGACGCCGTCGTGACGGCCGAGCGGACCGGCTCCGATCCGCGGCGCGGCCGCGCGCGCGAGCGCGGCGATCGGCGGCACGCGCGCGGCAAGCGCGAGCGCGGCGTGGCCGAGCGACAGGTTCGGGTCGACCCAGAACTCCACGCGCCGCAGGCTCGGCCACGAGCGCGGCAGGAGCACGGCGCCCGCGCTTTCCACCAGACCGCCGGTGTGGCGACCGACGGGAAATCGCCGCTGCTCGACATAGCCGCGCGTCGGTGTCAGCCGTCCATCGCGGAACGTGCGGATGGTCCGGCCCAGCGAGCCCATGAATCCGCGGACCGTCGCCGGGCTCGCGGTCTCGGCGCTCGCCGGCGCGAGGAACATGTCGATCGTCTCGGGTACCGCGATCCCGCTCGCGCGAACGCACGCCCCGGCGACCGCGGCCACGGCGCTGCATGCGGGATAGAGGCGAGCGCCGGACTCCTGCGCGCGGCCGGCGAGCGCCAGGACCGCCTCGCTCCACGCAAGCGACTCCGCCAGGTCGATGACGTCGCAGCCTCGCTCCATCGCGACGCGCATCAGCCGCGTCGTCCGCGTCGCGAATGGACCGGCGGTATCGACGATCACGTCGCCGGACCGCAGGACCGCGCGGAGCGACGCTTCGTCCTCGGCGTCGAGCCGCAGATCCGCGTCGGTGGAGCGGCGCGTTGCCACGAGCGGGCCAAGTCCCCGCGCGGCGAGCCGCGACGCGACCAGCCCGCCGAAGAATCCGGCGCCGACGACGAGGATGCGCCTCATGGGCCGCGCGCAATCCAACCGCGAAATCGCCACCAGAGCCAGACGCACCAGGGGCAGAAGAGCCCGAAGAGCAGCGCGCTCGCGATGGCGGTGATGAGCGGCTGCATGATGACCGCGCCGAGGCTCAGCATGAGACCCGCGGACCACATGAACGCGGCGTAGGTGCGTGCTCGCGGCATGAGTGGCATCGCGACGGTGAGTTGGATGCCCGCGACGGTGTACAGGCCGTTCGCGATCGCGCCGGTGAGGAAGAACGCCAGCGGCGCAACGTCCGAATAGCGATCCGGACCGCCCAGGATGAGCATGACCTCAGCGGTCCAGTCCGCGATGATACCGATCGCCGCGATGACGATCGCGCTCCGCGGTCCGTTCACGCGCGCCCGCCACCAGCCGTAGCACCACAGCAGCGTGGCCGCGGCGATCATCCACACGGCCCAACCAGCCCGCCACGCGACGAGGTTCTCGCGGATGAAGCGCTCGCGCTCGGCGACGTCGACGACGAGCGGCGTGCCCGGCGCGAGCACGAGGACGAGGACCAGCGCCGCGATGACGTTGGCCGCCGCGCAGGCGAGAGGTGCCACCGTCGCGGACTCTAACGCGATACTTGCTTTGTGCCGCGCTCGCCCGCCATCCGCGCCGCCGCGATCGTCTCCGCGGTACTGCTCGTCGTAGTCGGCTGGTACCTCGGATCGCCGCTGTTCATCCGCACCACGGCGAACGAGCCGCTGCCGACCGCGGCCGCATCGTCCTTCGCTCCGGCGGTCACCCCCGACGTCAGGTCCGGCGCCACGACGACGCCGTCACCAACGACGCAGACGAGCTTCTCGTTCCGCGGGCAGCTCCAGTACGTGGACGCGCTGCACAACGGCAAGGGCACCGTCGCCATGGGGGTGACCTCGTCCTGCTGCCCCGTGGGCGATCGGTACTTCCTCCGCTTCGAGGAGGTCGCGATCACCAACGCGCCTGACGTCCATGTCTACCTCTCGCCGGACCGCGGCGGGAAGTGGAACGACGCGACAAGCAAGTATGTCGGCGCGCTGAAGGCGACGAACGGGTCCTTCAATTACGACGTCGATCCATCGGACGCCGCCATCTACAAGAGCGTGATCGTGTGGTGCCGCGCGTTCTCAGTGCTTGTGACCTGGGCCGACCTCGACCGGGTCTAGCCGAGTCGGTAGCCGACGCCCCGAACGTTCACGAGATCCGGCGCACCCGCGGCGATGAGCTTCGAGCGCAGGCGCGCGAGATGCGCCTTCAGCCATTCGGGATCCGGATCGCGCTCCTCGGGCCAGCCCGCGCGGAGCAGCGATCGGCGGTCGACGAGCTCACCGGGACGCGCCGCGAGCGCGGCGAGGAGGCGGAACTCCGTCGGTGTGAGGTCGAGCGCCTCGTTGTTGACCGACGCGCGAGAGCTCCTTCTTGCTGAACGGCTTCTCGAGGTAGTCGTCGGCGCCGAGGTCGAGCAGCCGCGCGCGCTCCTCGCTGCCCTTCTCGCCGGTGAGCATGAGGATCGGCGTGTTCGCGACCGCGCGGATGCCGCGGCACACGTCGTCCCCCGAGAGGCGCGGCAGGCGCCGATCGAGGACCACGAGGTCGGGACGCTCGTCGGCGTGGCGCCGCAGCGCGGTCTCGCCGTCGTACGCGGTCACGATCTGGTACCCCTCCTCACCGAGCAGCGCGGCGACCATGCCGACCATCGCCGGCTCGTCGTCGACCACGAGGATCGTGGTCACCGCTTCTCCTCACGCGCGGTCGGGATGCTGAAGGCGAAGGTCGCGCCTTCGCCCTCCTCGTACCAGATGTCCCCGCCTTGCGCCTCGATCACGCGCCGCGACGCGAAGAGGCCGATGCCCGTTCCGGGGATGCCGGTGTGATCGCCGCGCGCGTACGGCTCGAACATCCGGTTCCGCTCGTGCGGCGGCACCCCCGGGCCCTGGTCGGAGACGCGGACGATCGCGCGATCCGCGTGCTTCTCGAGCCGCACGGTGATGCGCGTCCCCTGGGGCGCGTACTTGGTCGCGTTGTGCACGAGACCCGCGAGCACCTCGCCGACGCGGCGCCGGTCGGCGCGCACCCACACCGCGGTTCCCGCGCGCGGGCCGACGACGCGATGGCGCCGGGCCAGCGGCGCGACCTCGGCCAGCGTCGCGCCCACGGCTGCGCGCAGGTCGAAGCGCGCGCGGCGGATCGAGAGGTCCGGCCGATCCTGGCGGACGCCGGTGAGGATGCGGTCGACCAGCTGATCGAGCAGGCCGACCTGTGCGACGGCCTCGGTGATCGCGCTATGCGTCTTGGTGGCATGCCCGTCCTTCTTCTCCGCGATCAGGTCGAGATAGCCGCGGATCACGGAGAGCGGGGTGCGGAGGTCGTGCGTGACGACGGCGACGAATTCGCTGCGCGCGCGTTCGAGCTCGCGCAGGCTCGCGGTCGTCTCGCGCTCGAGCGCGTAGAGCGAAGCCTTGTCGATCGCGAGCGCGGCCTGGTTGGCGAGCGCACCGACGAAGGCGATCTCCTCGTCGGCCATGGGCGTTCCCTCACGCAGCTCATCGCCCTCGCGCAGGAAGACCGCGCCGGCCGATCCGGGATACACGCGCACGAGACGGCCGACGATGAGCGACAGCACCTCATCGAGCTCGAGCGTCGAGGTGAGGATGTTCGAGACCTCGAAGAGCGCGGAGACCTCGCGCAGCTTGCTCTCGGCCTCGCGCTGCAGGCGGCCCTTCTCGATGATGCCCGCGACCTGGTTCGCGATTGTCTGCAGGAACTCGATGCTCTCCTTGTCGAAGACCCGCTCCCGTTCGGACTGCACGTTGACCACACCCACGATCTCGCCGTGGATGAGGAGCGGCACGGACATCATCGACGTGAAACGCTCCTCGTCGACACCCGCGATCCACTTGAAGCGCGGATCGGCGCGCACATCGCGCGCCGCGGCCGGGACGCGCGCGTTGGCGACCCAGCCGGTGATGCCCTCGCCAACGCGCAGCGTGGCCTTCCCGATGAAGCGGCGGTTCAGTCCGTTCGTTGCGACAAGCCGCAGGATGCCTTCGCGGCGCTCGAGCAGATACAGCGATGACACCTCGACGCCCATCGCGTCGGTGGTGCGGTCAATGACGATGCGCAACATCTCATCCCAGTCGCGTGCGGAGGAGGCGAGCTGGGCCACCTCATGGAGAAATGACAATTCGGCAAGCTTTCGCGACGTATCACCCGAGCCCGTCATCAGCGAATCCTACAAAGACTGGTCGCGAGCGATGAGCAGCCTTGCTGCGACGGGCGACAAATAGACTGCGGTTGTGCAGACGGTACTGCGCACCGACAAGCTCACAAAGCGCTTCGGAGCGCTCACCGCGGTCGACCGTGTCGATCTCGATGTGCATGAGGGTGAGGTCTTCGGCTACCTCGGGCCGAATGGCGCCGGCAAGACCACCACGCTCCGCCTGCTGTGCGCGCTCATCGCGCCGACCTCCGGTGGAGCGGAGGTCGCGGGGTTCACGCTCGGGCGCGAGGACGCGAAGATCCGCGCGGCGGTGGGCATCCTCACCGAGCAGCCGGGGCTGTACGAGCGCCAGTCCGCCTGGGACAACCTCGTCTTCTACGGGACGCTCTATGGCCTCACACGCCCGACCGCGCACGCGCAGGCCGAGCGCTACCTCCGGATGATGGGCCTGTGGGACCGCCGCACGGAATCGGTGGTCACGTTCTCGCGCGGCATGAAGCAGAAGATGGCCATCGCGCGCGCCGCCTTGCATGAACCGCACATCCTTTTTCTCGACGAGCCAACCACCGGGCTCGACCCCGACGCGGCCAAGACGGTGCGCGAGTTCATCGTCGCGCTGCGTGGCGAGGGACGCACGGTCTTCCTCTGCACCCACAACCTCGACGAGGCCGACCGCCTCTGCGATCGCATCGCGTTCTTCCGACACTCGGTCATCCGCATCGACACTCCCGATCACCTGCGCGCGGAGCTCTACGGCCGCGCGACCGAGTTCCGCCTGATGCCCGCGCCGCGGGTCGAGGATCTCGCGCGCGTGCGCGCGGTCCCCGGCGTGCGCGAGGCGCACCTCGAGAACGGCTCGATCATCGTCGAGGCGCCGGATCCGCTGCGCACGAACCCGCTGCTCGTCCGCGCGCTGCTCGAGGGAGGCGCGGAGATCGCGTTCGTCACCGAGCGCAAGCCGCACCTCGAGGACGTGTATCTCCGCATTGTCGAGGCCCGCGAATGAACGGGATGCTGATCAACACCGGCATCGTGGCGCGGGAGCCGGATCGCACGACGCTCGTGCGCACGGTGTGCGTACGCGAATGGCGCGAGGCCCTCTCGAACAAGCTGCTGGTGGGCATGACGCTCCTGCCGCCGCTCGTCATCCTCGCCGCAGGCATCGTCGCGGTCGGCGCTGCCGCGGTGAACCCGCCGAGCGAGCGCGACGTCCAGGCGCTCTACGCGGCCGCGCCGGCGGTGCAGGGCCTCGATCCGAAGGAGGCGGTGCAGGGATTCATCGCGACGTACTTCCTGATCCTGTTCATGCTCATCCCGACGGTCGTGCCACTGACGATGGCGATCTACTCCGTGATCGGCGAGAAGTCCGCGCGAACATTGGAGCCGCTCCTCGCGGCGCCGATCGGCGTCGGCGAGCTGCTGTTCGCCAAGAGCCTCGCGTCGACCGTGCCCTCGGTGATCGTCACCTGGATCGCGTACGGGATCTACCTCGGAAGCGTGAAGAGCCTGGGTAGCGAGGCCGCGGTGAAGGCGGTCACCGCACCGCGCTGGATCCTGGCGATCGTGGTCATGGTGACGCTGCTCACCCTCCTCTCGGTCAACCTCGGCATCCTCATCTCGACGCGCGTGAACGACGTGCGTGTCGCGCAGCAGATCGGCGGCCTCGTCGTCGTCCCGGTCGTGGGTCTCGGCATCGCGCAGGTCACCGGTCAGGTCGTGATCAACAACGAGTCCTTCATCAACTTCAGCTTGCTGCTCATCGCGGCCGATGCCGCGGTGTTCTGGCTGGCACGTCTTGCGTTCCAGCGCGAGAACATCCTCGTCCGCTGGCGCTGACCGCGTGAGTGACCGCGGCGACCGTTGCGCGCAGGCGATCCTGACGCGCATCGCGGCGCTCGGACAGACGCTCGCACCACTTGAGGTGGAGCAGTGGCGCCGTCCGTGCGAGGGCGAGGGCTGGCCGCTCGGCCTCGTCGCGTCGCACATCGGCCTGGGCCTCGACCGCCAGGCGGGCTGGATCGAGGAGCACGGGCGCTCCGGGCAGCCGCACGCCTTCAGCTGGGACGAGACCAACGAGCTGAACGCCGAGAACGCGCGGCGGCGCGGACTGCTTTCGAAGATGAGCGCGCTGCGCTTCCTCCGCGACCGCGCCGACCACATCGCCGCGATCGCGCGCTCGCTGACCGACGAGCAGCTCGACGCCGTGGTGTTCAGCTATGAGGAGAAGGGCCGCACGGCCGAGTGGGTCATCTCCGTGCTCGCGTGCCGGCACATCGACGAGCACCACCGCAGCATCAAAGCCGCGCTGGGTGCCCCATGAGCGATGACTGCGTGTTCTGCGGCATCGTCGCCGGCAGGGTGCCAACGGCAAAGGTGATGGAGGACGAGGCGACCCTCGCGTTCATTCCGCTCGCGCCCGCGACCGAAGGTCACACCCTCGTGGTACCCAAGCGCCACAGCCGCAATATCTTCGACATCGCGTCTGCTGATCTCGAGCGAACCATCCTGATGACGAAGAGCATCGCGCTACGGCAGCGCGAGCGACTCGGGTGCGCAGGCGTCAGCCTCTTCCAGGCCAACGAGCCCGCAGGGTTCCAGACCGTCTTCCACTTCCACCTTCACGTCGTGCCACGCTATGCGGGCGACCGCGTACGCGAGGCGTGGCACTCCGACCCCGCGGACCTCGCCGAATTGGAGCGAATCGCCCGAAGGCTGCGCGACCAAGAGACGAGTTAGCGTTTCGGCGTCGGAGTGGGCTTGCCACGCGGCGTGGTCGTCGGCAGCGCCGGCAGGTTCACGTTCGGCACGAAGCTGCCGGAGGGCGACGGGAACGGCAGGCGCACCCGCGGGGTCTGCGTCGGCGTGATCGTGATCGGGCCGGGCGTGCGACCGCCATTGTCGTCGGGATAGGTGCGCGGCCCGATCACGTTGATCGTCGTCGACGACGTGTCCGACACCGCGACGTCGCCCTCGCGCAGCTCGTACGACAGCTTGTACGTGCCGAGGACCTTCGGCCCGATGATCGGGGAGAAGAACGTGCCGTCCGATCCGGGCTTGACCACGCCCACCGGGCTGCTCCCCTGCGCCGCGGTCCGACCCGTCTTCTGGTCGATCGCGCGCCAGGTGATGACGAGGCTGTGATCGACGATGCCGGCGGTGCCGAGCGCCGCGTACTTCGTGATCAGCAGCGAGGCCTCCTCGCGGCGCAGCGTCGACGGCACGCTGACGGTCGCATTGACGAGGAACGGCAGGTGCGTCTTCACGTCGAAGGTCGCCGTCGCCGCGCCGAGCGACGCCAGCGCGCGGCCATTGGTGTCGACGAGCCCGACCGTGACGTGATAGAGACCCGGCCCGAAGGGGGTGGTGATCTGCAGCCCAACGTTCGCGGCCTTGCCGGGCGCGAGCGCCGGCAGTCGCGTCGCCGTCGGCGATGAGGTCACCAGGTTGCCCGGATCGTCGCGCAGCTCCCAGATGAGCCCGACGGCGTCGGCGCCCGCGGCGGTCCAGGTGTTCGTCCCCGCGTTCGTCACCGTCACCGTGACGCGCAGCTTCGTGTCGGTGTCCCCGATCACCGCGGCGCGCGGCACCGAGTAGCGGGCGTTGGCCGGAGGCTCGAGGACGGCGCTGTACACGATCGCGCCGATGTTCGCGATGAAGTTGACCGCCTCTTCCTGGTAGCTGTCCCACGTCATCGCGACCACGACGCGCGGACCCGACGGCGTGTAGATGATGCCGGCGTCGTGCGTGATGCCCGCGAGGTTCCCGGTCTTGTGCGCGACGACGACGTTGTCGGGGAGCGCGGCCGGAAGGCGGTCGTTGATCTCCTGGCGCCCCAGGCGCGCGAGCATCCGGTCCGATGCCGCCGGCGAGATGAGCTGCTTCTTCGCGAGCATCGTGAAGAAGGTCCCGATCGCGCGCGGCGTCGCGACGTTGTCCTCGCTCGAGTCGTACGCGACGTGGAAGTCGGAGAGCCCGGCCTTCGCGAGGGTCGCGTCGATGTTCTCGCCACCGAGCAGATGCCACAGCGCTTGAGCCGCGCCGTTGTCGGAGATCGTGATCATCGCCTCGAGCGCCTGATCGAGCGTGAGCTCGGTGCCAGCGGCCTCGAAGGAGCCGTCCTCGGTGATGTCCTCGGGCATGATCGTGATGATGTCGCTGTACTTGAGCTCGCCGGTGTCGACCCGGCGCTCGGCCTCCGCGAGGACACCGAGCTTGTAGAGGGACGCGGTGATGACGTGCTCGTCGGCGTTGCGCGCGTAGAGCGGCTTCGGAGCGTTGGGGTCGGCGATCCAGAGGCCGACGCCGCCGGGGAAGGCGCCCGAGAGCTGGTCAAGCTGCTGGACGAGCTCCTGGGTGCTGGCGGCAGCCGGGCGACCAGCGCCGAGCGACGCCATCACCAGCGCGACCGACAGTAGGACCCGCACGCGGCTCATCCTCGCCTACAGAACGGTCGCCGCCTGCTGGCGTTTCAAGGTTTTACACGTTATTGACGCGACGCTGCGACCGCCGCGTTCGCCAGGGCCAGCATCTCCCGGTAGCCGGCGTGGGTGTCGTCCTCGAACCCCAATAGATGGAGGGTTCCGTGGGCCGCCAGGAAGGCGACCTCTGACCCGAGGGGCCAGCGGCGTTTCCGGGCCTGGCGAGCCGCCTGCGTGCCACTGATCACGACATCCCCCAGCGTGGTGATGCCATCGGGCCCGGGTGTGAGGCTCCCGGCGGCGGTCAGACCACGGGCGCCTGCGGGAAGGTCTTCACCGAAGGACAGGACATCCGTGGTCTTGTCTTTCCGCCGGTAACGGCGATTCAGGTCGCGCATCGCGGCGTCGTCGACGAACGCGAGCGTGACGACGGTCCCGGGTGGCACTCGGTACGGCTTCGCGGCGGCCTGCATCGCGCGGCGGGCGAGAGCGATATCGGAC
>WNFF01023999.1_pt1 | contig 10810 bp, 9 predicted proteins | sample 5400441 | NCBI WGS metagenome assembly WNFF01 (sample SAMN13153345, study PRJNA577476) | soil metagenome | isolation source: 120 cm saprolite under Douglas fir tree site 2 hole 3 replicate 1 | place: USA:California | collected 2015-04-18
GTCAGCGCGTTTACCTGACCGTGGCCATTGAACGAGTTATAACCCGTCCCGCCCTGACACACCTGTGGAGCGCCGTTGTCCACCGCAGGGAAGAACGCATAGATGGAGAGATCTGGCGGGCAGGCCATCGGGTCGGCCGTCCCGGTAAGCTTAGCCGTCACCGCGCCGGGGCTGGTCACACCCAGGCTCATGATTAACGCGGCCACCCCCGCCACATGCGGCGAGGCCATCGAGGTGCCTTGCAGGTAGCAGTAGGTGGCCCCGGAGGGGTCTACGACCTTGCGCAGACAGGAGCTGAACAATGCTGCCGGCCACGTCGAAAGGACGCGCCCATTAGGGGCTGCTGCCGTCTTTTGCAGAATCGAGTCGCCTCCTGGGGCGATCACCTGCACCGTGCCTACGCCATAGCTGGAGTAGAACGACTTGAGTTTCAAGTTGCCATCAGCCGTGACGCCCACCACGCCGGGGACTTCCACCGGCACAACGGCGCAGTCATTATGGATGGTCCGCAGGACCGGATTCGTGTCGTCTGGACTGGTGGCGTCTGCCGTCGGATGGGCCAGATCGTCGGCCTGATTGCCTTCAGCGGCCACTACCACTGTGCCCTGCTGCATGGCAAAGCTAATGGCGCGGCGCTCGGCCTTCCAAATGGCGCGCTGGCCGGGGTCGTTGCGGCAGTTGAAGAGCCAGGGGTCGGCGAAGTAGCTGTTGTTTGTGACCTGAATGTGGTGCGTGCCTGCCCACATAAAGGCGCAGACAACAATCCATCCAGGCGCTCGGATCCTGGTTTGGGACGCCCCCGATGCAAGACACACTGTTGGTAAAGTCTACATTGGGCGTCAGATCGGGGTGCGTAAAGTCCAGCCCCGTATCAATATCCCCGACGACCACCGAACTGCTGCCGCCAGTGATGTTATGCGCCTCAGGAGCGTGAATCTGGTTCATGTCCCACTGGAGGCCGGAGAGGCTGTCCCCGCTGGAAGCGGGTGTGCTGGGTGCTGCCGTCTCGCTGGAGGTGCTCGTGTCGGCGGTATCGTCGTTCAAGCGGGTGCCGAAGGGAGCCGTTGGCGAGGCACCCTCCACCCGGTTATCCTGCGCCACATCACTGGCAAAGGTCGGGTTGTTGGAAGTGGCGATGGCAACACCGATGGCATCGTAGCTGTAGACGAGGGTGCCACCTGCGGCAGTGATCGCGCCTGCCGAGACGGACGCCTGATTGAACAAGACGAGATAGGTCTGCTGGGCGGCAGCGTGCGCCAGCCTGGCCCGCATGCCAGTGAAGGCCAGTGTGCAGACGAAAGCCAGCAGCGCAATCGTCAGGCAGATTTTGCCAATATGAGAGGTGAAGAGAACGGATCGTTTGTGCATCGTGGAATCTCCCTTTTTCGTTTTTCCTGCTGTGCCGCGAGGCAAAAAAAAGGCTCATCTTGCAAGTATGGAAGAAATCCACCTGTCTGGAAAGGGAGGAAGGGTTGAGGCTTGGTTAAGAAACAGATAAATTTTGCACTTTTGGGCGACAATCTCTTCACCCGGTGGCTGGTCGGCCATGGCAGTCAACTCGCCCGGACCAGATCATCCCGTACCTGTATTGGCTACTTGGCACATCCGTTCGAAAAAGACGGACTTGGCCTGCTCGATCACTCTCATCCCTTGACACGGAACACGATGGAGGAACGGGGGAACCAGTTCTTCTGGCTGGATGGCGAGAGGAAGACTCCATCAGGCAAGCACAACGCAGACGTTTTGGCAGCATGCGCTCTCGGAAATCATCGTGATGCAAAGCCAGAGATCTTCTTTCGAAGGCATCTGGACCAACGACGATGACAGGCTAGCGCACCTCCACTCACTCAGGAAGAGTAGACCCCGTTCGCTCCTCTTTAAGCCACCTTTCGATAGTCATGGTGCAGCCCACCCAAAATCGGAACGGCGATTACCTTGTCCGCCGCATGCTGAGTGGGCCTTGCCACTCCACACACGACAGGAAGCTGCTGCCCAATGCCTTGATGGGGTCGTGCCTGGTTGAAGTATGAGACGTACGCCTTGAGCACGCGCTGGAGCTGCTTCTCCTGCAGACTCGTGGCGCATGAACGGGCGTGGTGAGTATCTCAATCCCACTGGTGGTCGCCACGCGAGTAAAGCACGACCCGAATTTGCCATCGTTATCACGAATCAGGTACTTCGGCACGTGCCCATACGGGGTAGCTTCTCGCAGTTGTTGGGCCACCCAAGGATCGGTCGGCGAGCGTGTGACGCCCACGTGGATCACCTTGCGAGATTTCAGTTCGATGAGAAAGAACGCAAAGAGCGGTCGAAAGAAGAGATCGCTCACCTGTAAAAAGTCGCAGGCCCAGATCTGTCCTGCGTGAGTGCGCAGAAAGGTCACCCACATCTGGCCTCGTGGTTTCTGTGTGCGAACCGTCCTCATGTACTTCTGGATGGTGCGCTTGCACACCTGAAGGCCCAGTTTCAACAGCTCCCCGTGAATGCGCTCAGCACCCCAGAGCCGATTGTTTGTCGCCATCTCTCTGATCAAGGCGATCGTTTCCGCAGCGACCTTCGGCTTGTGAGTACGAGTCTTTGACTTGCGTTTCCAGTACAGGCGAAAGAGCTCCCGATGCCAGCGCGAGCCTCGTCTCTGGTTGCACGATCAACAGGCTCTGCTGCCAGGCTCGAACCAACCTGGCCAGCAGGACGAGAAGGATGCGATCGGCCCTGGTGAACGTTGGCCGTTTCACCTGTCGCCTCAGAACGATGAGTTGTTGGCGTAAGAGCGCATTTTCGGCGATGAGCTGGGACTTGCTTTTCCCAAGGTCGGTGAGGGTGGAGAGCGGCAAGGAGGTCCCCAGTGGTTTGGTCCAACGAGCAAAGTGAGAGGCGAGCGTACCCAAGCAGCCATCCTTCAGCCGCTGGAGAGAGGTCAAAACACCGGCCATACAAGAAGCTTCTCCATTACGTGAAAATAGCGTTGTTCGAACATGAGTATTCGGTTGACGACGTCTGATTGTACACCGACCATCCTGTGTTTGCAAGCCGGGGAAGGTGATCTTTCTCCGCCTCGCAGGACGCCTCGTCATCTAATGGTTCACATAGATGGAGCCATCAAGCTGGCAAATCCCCTTGTCAGCGGCCAGGCCGATCCGTACACTGAGTAGCAAACTACCCTGTTTGGCCCAGGTAATCTTCAGTGAAAGGACAGCAGACGATGCAAACGACAGACCTCAAACAGATCAAGGCAGCCATTTTCGATCAAGCATTTACGGGAAAAGCGCGGGTAATGTGTCCCATGGGGCCGGTGGTCGCTGTGAGGCGAAGAAAGGGCCAGATTCTGGCGATGATACGCGGTTGGGGCAAGTGGTACCCTGTTGAGAGTGTGCAAATCTCTCTGATTGGCGTTGGTCGCCAGTGCCTTTCATGAGGTCGGCTTGTTGGTAAATGCCCCGAAACCTCCACAGTTTTTGCCCTGAAACCTGCACACTTGCCCCCAATCCTGCACAGTGGGACATGCGTTTCCTGGAAAAGCCGTTCCACACCTTGCATACTGGAATGGGATGGTGGAAATAAAAACACGAGGGCCGCGTTGGAATAATGCCGAACGGCAAAGCGCGAGGAGGGTGACATGTCGTCTGTCTCACGTCCGCGAGAGCAAGCAACGGCATGGGTTCCGAAGCTCGAAAACGAGCCCGCTTGTTCCCACTTTTATTGTATCACCTCCTGTCTACTCGCACACTGCCTTTTTGGACGATTTTTTTTGGCGTTCTTTCCCCTATACTCAGGCGGAAGCGACGCGCATCTTTCGCACCTGCGGTGAAAGCTCTCCATTGAGCAAAGATACCTCTTGTGTGTGCTGAAATCAGCACATGCCTCATCAGGCGTGTGCCAGACCCTCGTCGTGTGCGAAAGGGGGCCAGACGTGCCGTCACCGCTTCATGGGGGCTGTACCAGGCTAGTAAGTACAATACTCCGGTAAAACGTTTTAGCCCGAAGGATGTCATCAACATTATCAAAGAAGGATTTGCCAGAGGAGGGAAACAGATGAGTTCCTATGTGCTTGGTTTTCAGGACATTGACCAAACAAAACGCATGGTTGTTGGGGGGAAAGGCGCGAACCTGGGGGAACTCTCCAAGATGGAAGGAATACGCGTACCAGATGGCTTTTGTATTTCTACGGAAGCCTTTAAAAGCATCATTGGGGAAACGCCGTCGATGAACGCATTACTTGATCAGTTAGCGCTTCTCAAGGTGGAAGACCGGGAGAAAATCAGTGAACTGAGTGGTGAGATTCGCAGGGTCATCGAAGGGGTAGCCATCCCTCAAGACATGCATGAAGAGATCACCCGCCTCCTCACCAGGCTTGGAGAAAAACATGCCTATGCAGTACGATCCAGCGCAACGGCAGAGGATTTACCGACGGCCTCCTTTGCAGGCCAGCAGGATACGTATTTGAACCTTCTCGGAGAAGAGGCAATCCTCAAGCATATCAGCAAGTGCTGGGCATCGCTGTTTACCGAGAGGGCAGTCATGTACCGCCTTCAAAACGGCTTCGACCACCGGAAAGTCCATCTGTCTGTGGTTGTGCAGAAGATGGTCTTCCCGCAGGCGGCGGGGATTGTGTTTACTGCCGATCCCGTCACTTCTCATAGGAAGGTATTATCCATTGATGCCAGCTTCGGACTTGGTGAGGCCCTGGTCTCCGGGCTGGTAAATGCGGATAGCTATAAAGTACGTAACGGCAAGATTATCGAGAAGAAGATATCCACCAAGAAGCTGGCTATTTCTGCCTTAAAAGATGGCGGTACGAAAGCACAGGAGATTGAACCTGAGCGGCAGAACAGGCAAGCGCTGACGGATGAGCAGATGTTGCAGCTTGAGCGCATGGGCCGAAAGATCGAAGCACATTTCGGTTGCCCCCAGGACATCGAATGGTGCCTGGTTGATGATACATTTTACATTGTCCAGAGTCGGCCAATTACTACTCTGTTCCCCATCCCTGAAGCAATTGATCAGGAAAATCACGTGTATGTATCCGTTGGTCACGGACAAATGATGACCGACCCCATGAAACCATTGGGATTGTCTTTTTTCCTGTTAACCACGAATGCACTCATGCGTAAAGCCGGTGGAAGGTTGTTTGTTGATGTTACACCTATGCTGGCTTCACCGGCTAGCAGAGAAAGTATATTAGATGTTATGGGAAAAGGCGATCCGCTCATAAAAGATGCATTGATGACCATCATAGAACGGGGAGATTTTATACAGTCGTTACCAGATGATAAGCAAGAAAAGACTCCCGGTAAAAGCAATCAAGGTCCGTCGCTTGCGGATTTTCAAACACTAAACGAATACGATCCGGCAATCGTTTCTGATTTGATCAAGCGTAGTGAAACATCAATAGAAGAGCTAAAACAAAACATCCAAACGAAATCAGGATCGGATCTGATTGATTTTATTTTGGAAGACATTCAGCAATTAAAGAAGAGTTTATCTGGTCCGCAAGGTTTTGGTGTGATTATGACTGCTATGAATGCTTCCTCATGGATCAATGAAAACATGAAGGAGTGGTTAGGTGAAAAAAACGTAGCAGACACGCTTTCTCAATCGGTGCCAAACAATATCACTTCGGAAATGGGTCTGGAGCTATTGGATGTCGCAGATGTAATTCGTCCTTATCCGGAAGTAATCAATTACTTACAGCATGTAAAAGATGATAGCTTTTTGGATGAACTGGTTCAGTTTGATGGTGGACAGGAAAGCCGGGACGCTCTCTCTGCTTATCTCAACAAATACGGAATGCGCTGTGCCGGGGAAATCGATATTACGAGACCTCGTTGGAGCGAAAAACCAACTACTCTTGTCCCCCTGATTCTCAGTAACATCAAAAACTTTGAACCAGGTGAAAGCAAGCGGAGATTTGAGCAAGGGCGACAGGAAGCATTGAAAAAAGAACAAGAGTTATTAGATCGCTTGAAGCAATTACCAGATGGTGAACAAAAAGCCAAAGAGACAAAACGAATGATCAGCCTCATCCGAAATTTCATCGGGTATCGTGAATATCCAAAATACGGCATGGTTCATCGCTACTTCGTTTATAAGCAGGCTTTACTGAAAGAAGCCGAACAACTCGTACAAGCCAATGTTCTTCATGAAAAAGAAGATATCTTCTATCTCACTTTTGAAGAACTTCGCGAAGTCGTACGCACAAAGAAACTGGATGACCAGATCATCAGCCAACGAGAAGACGAGTACACATTCTATGAAAAACTCACTCCGCCACGTGTTATCACGTCTGATGGAGAAATTATTGCAGGTGAGTACAAACGGGAAAATCTCCCAGCCGAAGCAATTGTCGGTCTACCAGTTTCTTCCGGAGTGATAGAGGGACGAGCACGTGTCATCTTACGCATGGAAGATGCTGATCTGGAAGATGGAGATATAGTAGTCACCTCCTTTACTGACCCGAGCTGGACACCCTTGTTTGTCTCCATAAAAGGCCTGGTCACCGAAGTTGGTGGGTTGATGACCCATGGAGCAGTGATCGCACGTGAATATGGCTTACCAGCAGTTATCGGAGTGGAACGTGCTACCAAACGGATAAAAGATGGGCAACGAATTCGCGTGAATGGAACAGAGGGCTATGTAGAAATCTTATAATGGGGAAGATGTTGTTTAGCTATCAATCGATGGCTGTGTACAATTCAGGGCAACCGTGCCGGTTTCAGGGCAAAAACGGTTGAACATTCGGGGCATTTACCACTTGTTTCGCCAATACGTTGTATTCCGCTCCTCTCCCACCTGTACCATATTGTCGGTATAACGCTGGACATCGGAGAAGGCGAGCGCCATACGGATGAGGTACCACTCACCATCTTTGTCTCGCCGGGCAATCATCCAGAAAGGATCTTTTGTCTTCGAGTGAACCTCAACAGAAATGTCGCCAACGCGAGGAATATAGCCCATAATCATTGCTCCTTTTTTGCCTTTCGGCCTTGATAGCGGTATTACCCCGTCGCGCCGAATTCGGGCAGGACGAGCTGCTCTACCAGGGAAACGATCTTGCCTGCTTTCTTGCGTGCGGCTGGCTCTGGCCTGCGCAGTGCCAGTAACCATTCTGTGTCGCTGATTTGCCACAGGTCTAAATTTGCCACAGGTCTAATTGAGCACTGCGAAAATGTGTCTCCAGCCGCCGGGCGCTGGTGACCTTGGCGATCTTTCCCGTGTCCTTCTCGATAGAAAGCTCATACAGCGCAAGCGCCGTCGCCTGGTACTCGACCTTCAAGTTGCCCTCGTACACCCAAACCGAGACATCTTCCCCGGCTAGGCCCAGTTCGCCATACAAACGCCAATGTTTGAATTTCACAAAGCCATGCCGATCAATCTGGCGGGTGAATTGGGTGGCATACAAGGCCCGTGAGAGGACTTCTTCAGGGAAAGTCCGTCCCAGAACACCACGGAGCACTTCTGAGGGGGCTGTGCCGCCCGTCCTGGCGCGTCCGATGCCCGTAGTGATGCTCCAAGTTGTAGTTTGTCCACCACGTTTTATGCACCTGCTGGATTTCTGACCAGGTGCTTGCTTTGGCGAATGCAAAGTCACTGAGACGTTTTTGGATACCAAATAAGGTTTCTGCATAATTTTGCCACGGAGCTCCGGGGTCAATGCGTTCCTTGCGAATACCAAGCATGTCATAGAGTTGAAGCGCCTGGTTGCTGTAAAACTGCCCGCCCCCATCTGTGACCAAAGCCTCAGGCGCACCATACCGTCTGATAGCCTCAGCCAATACCATGAGATAATCCCATTGGTTTTGTGTTGAAGAAATAGCCGAAGCAAGAACGGCGCGACTGAAATTCTCGAAAATAGTGATAAGATAGACCGGTTTTGGATCAGACAATAAATGTTCTTCAATATACCTGATATCACAACTCCAAAACTGATGACGACGCACCGCTTTAAACGGCATTTCTAGCTTCTCACGTGGGGAATGCTGCGGTTTTTCCAGGCCGTAAAGCTTCCGATTCGCAGCCATGATGCGGCCACAGGTAGAAGGACTGACCTCAATGCCCATGCGCAAGAGGGCCGTGTGGACCCGGTATTCCCCAAGAAGCGGGTTTTCCTGGAGTTTGCGGATCTCGTTTTTGATCTTGAGTGTTGCCTTGCGCACTCCCTTGTTGGTCTTCGGTTTTGCATCTAAGCCCGCAACCCCTTCGTCGGCCCAACGCTGGAGCGTGTCGTAGACCGTGTGACGTGAAGTCACAAGGTAGGATGCGATAGAGGTGACTGACCATCCCTCACTGTGTAATCGGATCACAGCCAGTTTGCGCTCGGCGGAGTCGCTGATCTCATGCCAGGGCCGATAGCGTCTGGCTTGAAGAGACGGTTGAGAACCAGCGGTGGCGATGCGTTTTACATGTTTATGGTGGGGACGTCTGCCATGCCGAATATAGCAGATCTCGGCAATCTCGCGCCAACTCATTGTTGGCATTTCATAGTGGAGGTCAACAATGAGTTGGCGGATCTCTGCGGGAAGGGTCAGGCTGCTTTCTCGTGCTCCCCCATGCTCTTCCGAAGAAAAGAGGCTTCGCATCCCCAGACGTTCAAACTCATCCGCTTTGCGGGCCAGCGTGCGTTGGGGGACATCGATTTCTTTCGCTCGCTCCCCTGCGGTTTCGTGAAACAGGACGAGGGGCCTAATTTCTTCGTAGAGCGTCTGCTCCGGCCACAGCGTCCACTGTTGAATCTTTGCCCACTCGTCGGTACGTTCGCGGCGGGCACGCTTCGGGCTAGGCAACTCCCCCTGCCTTTCCGAAATGACGATGCTTCTTTCAAGCGTACCCGATTTTTCGAGCAGGAGCAAGGATTTACGGGCCAATTAGCCCTTTTAGCCTTTCAATGTTTGCCAGCTTGATAGCTCCATCTACGTGAACCGTTAGATGACGAGGCATCGTGCAAAGGAGCAAGATTCCAGAGTTAATCTGTTTTGCCAAGGGATTACAACGAGATGAGGCCAGCACAACCCGCCTTAGTAACATTTTACGTGAGTGAATACGCTTAATAGCGTTTCTGTTTCTGATATGCTATACTCTTCTGGTTGTGAGACCGTGCATACCAGCAGCAAAGTGAGCCTGAGCGCGCCATGGAGAAGCTTCCCTTGTGAGCAATAGGTGAGAAAGAGGAGCACAAGCGTTGGTTTCTTGAGACAGCCTCACCAGCATGGAGCAGGTTCCTGTCTCTGCTCATTGAGGGCTGAAATTGACACACCCATGACAGAAGAAGCGTGTTTTGTGAGAGGAAGAATACAGATGAAGCGACCTGATCGCGTGAGTACCTTCCTGGGGCAGATACACACATTTCCACTCTCCTGGCTGAGCCTCTCACCAGGCAACCGTCTGCTCATCGTGATCCTCTCGTATGGGCTGGGAGTCCCTGGGCTCTGGTTCCTCTTTCCTCTCGTGCACAATGGAGCCAGCATGTTTCTGCCCATCGTGAGTGCCTGCTGGCTCTTTCGCTATCGAGGCTTGCTCATCAGTCTTGTGCTCAATGGGGTCGCCTTCCAACTGACCTACGTCTTCCTGTTGCGGGGCATGTTGCCTGATCAGGCCTTCGTGGAGGGAGGAGTTCTTGGATTTGGAACCTCTCTGGGGCTTGGTCTGGTGGTCTGCTGGTTACGGACGGCGGTTGATCGAGTGCATCTGGCTCGTCAGCAGGCTCTTGCTGCGGAGCAAGAGCGCTTGCTGGCCTTACAAGGAGAACGCCAGGCTACGCTCGCCTATGAGCAACAGTGCAAGGCCAATGAACTGAAAGATCAATTTCTGCTGCATGTGAGTCACGAGTTGCGCACGCCACTGACCGTGTTGGGAGGCTTCCTGGAACTGCTTGAAGAGTACCTTGAACAGCTGGACCCGGTGAAGCGGACCCAGGTGCTGAAACAGGCACTCGCCAGCTATGACGAACTCGTCACTCTGGTCAATCGGGTGTTGGATGCCACCACGGTGGCGAGCGATATCCCTAGGGCTCAGTCGGAGGTCGTCTGTGTCCATCAGCTCCTACAGGAGGAGCTGGCGCAACTGGCTCCTGGGAATGTAGAGACCTACACGTTCTGTCTGCAAGTGCCCGAGCACCTCCTGGTCTGGGCTGACCCGCAGTTCCTGCGTCAAGTGCTGCGAAATCTGCTTTCCAATATCTTCAAGTATGTTCCCACCCAGACAGAGATCCGCATTGAGGCCACGCAAGCGGCCCCTTCTTCCCCGGTGTGCCTCTCAGTGCAAGATGCAGGACCTGGCATCCCTGCCGAGGAGCTTCCTCTGCTCTTTGAGAAATTTGTGCGTCGCAAGCGTGACTTAGCTGGAACAACGCGCGGGACGGGTTTGGGACTCTACATCTGCAAGCGGTTAGTCGAAGCGATGGGAGGAAGCATGTGGGTTGAGAGTTCCGGTCGCCTGGGAGAGGGCAGCTGCTTTTGTGTGACCCTGCCTTCCTTTTCTCCTCCCTGACTCCCTTGAGCGGGTATTGTCAACTTAACCAATATCGTTGATGAGCTTTCACCACTGGTCTGCCATTTGAGCAATGAGAAAGGGGATATAGAGTAGAGAAGTATGGGTAGAGTCCCCTGTGCTGGCTACTTCGGCTATCCGTTCCAAAAAAGGCATCGCCGATGGCGCTCTCAGATCCTTTACCGCTCCATCTTTATATTGGGCAGATGGCGATAGAGCTGCTTACGTTGCTGTTTACTGCTCTGTTTTAGAACGGATAGCCGAAGTAGCCAGCGCAGGCGTTGGGCGAGCCAGCGCAAAGTAGCTCGCTTGGCAATCAAATCGGCTT
>WNFF01009639.1_pt1 | contig 10805 bp, 8 predicted proteins | sample 5400441 | NCBI WGS metagenome assembly WNFF01 (sample SAMN13153345, study PRJNA577476) | soil metagenome | isolation source: 120 cm saprolite under Douglas fir tree site 2 hole 3 replicate 1 | place: USA:California | collected 2015-04-18
CTACTTGCGTGGGCGGTGTTAATCGTGATCGTGTTGCGCGATCTCGGCAGATCCCAGCCACTCCCCGTAAATGCAGAGGCTCCGGTGGGCTAGAGACCCGAAGACTGCCCGACGAAGCGTACTATCTCCTCCTGAACCTCCGCGTAGACCTCGTTCTGGGACTTGGGCCACTTCTTGGGAACAGTGAAGGAGTGGTCTCCGCCCTCGACGACGAAAAGCCGCGTCGGGGTCTTGAGCTGAGTGAGCACCTGCCCCAGTTCCGCGGGGCTACCAAATGCATCGCGGGAACCTTGCGCAATGAAGATCGGCACCCGGATCCGCTCCAAATGCTCGGTGCGCGGTTTCTCAGGCCGATTCGGAGGATGCAGCGGATAACCGAGGCAAATCAGTCCCGCGAGGTTCGCAGCCGGTTGTTCCGAAGCCGCCAGATGTGAGGCGATTCGGCCTCCGAGGGACTTTCCCCCGATGAAGAGACGAGCGCTGGCAAGCTCGGGAATGTTTTTCACGCTACGAATTGCGGCTCGAAAGGCAGACTCGAGCCTCGGAGCTGAATCGGGAGCCGATCTGCCCTGCTCCATGTAAAGGAAGTTGAAGGTGACCACGTTGATGCCGCGGGAAGAAAGCCCAGATCCAAAGGCGACCATGAAAGCGCTTCGTTGATCCACGCCCGCGCCATGCCCGAGTACGACGGTAGCCGCAATCGGTGCCCCCACTTTGGCGTGATACGCAGTGGCACTTACCCGCTGACCTTGTTCAATCTCGATCTCAAAGCTCTCGGGCATCTATCCTCCTCGACGTGACCCATACTACTGCTGCTCTGGGCCGGCCCGTTCAGCCCCAGATGCTGCGCAGGCGAGCGGGAATGTCTAGCGCGGCGACCGGCTCCGCCGCCACGACCGCATGCGCGATGGGGTAGCTGAGGCGTTCAAAAAATGAGAGCACCGAATCCGGCAGGAAGCGGCTTCTCGGCGCATACAGGTGGCGGTCCCCAAGCCGCGGCTGCGAGCCGATGAACATCTTCAGCGGCTGCATCAGGTAAAGCTCGTCTTTGGCGCGGGTCATCGCCACGTAAAGCAGTCGCCGCTCCTCTTCGATCTGCTCTTGGTCTCCGGCTGCCATGTCCGAAGGAATGCACCCATCCAACACGTCCAGCACGTAGACCACATCCCATTCCTGGCCCTTGGCAGAGTGAATGGTCGAGAGAATTAGATAGTCCTCGTCGAGAAGCGGCGGCCCGGCTTCGTCACCCGTCGCTTCCGGAGGATCTAGCGTGAGCTCGGAGAGAAACTCCTCGCGGGTCCGATACGCCCGGGCGATCGATTCGAGTTGATCCAGATCGCCCATTCGGGCGGCCGCTCCATCGTAGTGACGCTCGAGCAGCGGCAAGTACCACCGACGGCACAGGTCAATTTGTGCGCTCCAGTCCGTGCGCGCGTCGCGCAGCTGGATCAGCAGCTCCGAGAGCTTCGACCAATTCTCCCGAGCAGACGCCGGCGGCTGAAATTGTGCGAGCGCCGCGAAGTCGAACTGCGATCGAAAAAAGTGCTGGCACACTCGCTCCGCGAGCGCCGGTCCAATTCCATCGAGCAGCTGCAGCACCCGAAACGCGGCGATCGTGTCTCGGGGATTTTCCGCCCAGCGAAGGATGCACAACAGATCTTTGACGTGTGCGGCCTCGAGGAAACGCAAGCCTCCGTACTTCACGAATGGAATCTGCCGGTGCGCAAGCTCCACTTCCAGTAGGTCGCTGTGATGCCCGGCTCGCATCAACACCGCTTGCTTCTTCAGAGCAATGCCCGCTTCTCGATGTTCGAGAATGCGCTCGATGATGTACTGCGCCTGAAAGCTCTCGTCCTCGACGCTGACCAGCCGCGGTCGCTGTGCCGACGAACGATTGGAAAAGAGATTTTTGGTGAATCGCTCCGGTGCAAGCGCGATCACCGCGTTGGCCGCCTCGAGGATTGGTTGAGTGGAACGGTAGTTCTGCTCGAGCCGTACGCAGTGAGCCGCCGGCGTGAACTTCGACGGGAAGTCGAGAATGTTGCGCACCGTCGCGCCCCGAAATGAATAAATCGCCTGGGCGTCGTCGCCAACCACCGTAAGTCCGTGCCCCTCCGGTTTGAGCGAAAGGAGAATCGACGCCTGAAGCGCATTCGTATCCTGATACTCATCCACCAGGATGTGATCGAATCGATCGGACATCCTTTTCGCGATTGCCGGTTCGCGCACCAGATAGAACCAGGAAAGCAGCAAGTCGTCATAATCGAGCACCGCTCGCTCTTGCTTGGCCTCCACGTAAGCCCGAAACAAACCCAGAAGCTCCACTTCCCACGATGCGCACCAGGGGAAGTGTTCCTGCAGGCAGCGCTTGAGCGGCCATTGGGTGTTGATCACCCTCGAGTAAATCGACAAACAGGTCGCTTTTCTTGGAAATCGTCTATCGACCTTGGCCAATCCTAGACGTGTTCGAACCACGTCCAGCAGGTCCTCGGCATCCGAGCGATCGAGAATGGTGAACTCGGGGGAAAGACCCACGGCTGCGCCGTGCAGCCGAAGCAAGCGATTGGCGACGGAATGAAACGTGCCGGACCACAGCAAAGGCCGCGGGTGAGGAACGACGCGCTGAACCAGAGACCGCGACCTTCGCACCATCTCCTGCGCGGCGCGCCGGCTGAAGGTCAGCAACAGAATCCGGGCTGGGTCCGCCCCTGACAAAATCAGCTGCGCAACGCGGTGGGCCAGCGTCTTCGTTTTTCCCGATCCCGCCCCAGCAATGACCAAGAGCGGTGAGCTTCTGGGAAGCTGCACCGCATGCACGACCGCCTCCTGCTGCTGAGCATTGAGCTCGTACAAGCTGTTGCGGGTCGATAGGCCCGCGGGCCCCACCCCATCGAGCGGTACCATCATGGGCCGGAGATACTACTCATTTGTACAGTAAGGGCCAGTTTTCTCGGAAGCCGGCCGACCCGGCCCTCTAGTTACGGCAATTGGACGGCACTTCGGGGAAGACTGAAAATATTTAGGATAACTGGACAGAAATTCGAGGCGTGAAAAATAATCGCGCAGCATCAACCGCTTGCACGCGCACGGCTCATCGGAGGCTGCGCGTGCAGTGCTGCTCGTAATTTCCGAGCCGACCCTCGTATGCCTGCTTCACATCGTCTGGTGCATGCTCGTCTAAAAGCCGGATCGCGCGTTTTTGCGCAGCGACCGCTTCGCCGCAGCTTCCGACTCCAGCCAAAATCGCAGCATAGGTTTCCAGAACTCGCGCGCTCCAAGGCGCGAGTTGCACGGCTCGGATTGCCGCTTCGAGGCCCCTCTCGGGTGCGCCATGCACCGCGAAGTATGCGGCCAGTTGACTTAGCACCCAATGATCCTGCGCGGCGACTTTGGCGCCTGTCTCGAGCATTTGCTCGAGGTCTGGGAAGCTCTCGTCTTCGCCGTGAAGCGATCGGGCAAAGAACGACCAGGCTCGAGGCTCCTGGGGCTTGGAGCGCGTCAGCTCATTCGCAATGGCAAGGCGAGTGCTCCGGCTGGTTACGAGCTCTCCCTCCAGGACTCGGGCACTGGCGCTCTGCGGATTGTGCCTTAACGCTTGCGCAACCTCGCTCAGTACCAGTTCGCGCCGCTGATCGGCCGAGATCGACTTTCGACCGGTGAAGTAGAGCCGAGCTCGAGTGACGTGAATCTCCGCCTCGTCCAATACAGTGTGCGTCAATTGTGGAGCAACCGGAGGCACCCGCAGACTACGCACCGGAAAATGCTCGCGGTGCATGTAGCTGCGAACACCCTGCTCGAGCGCTTGTGAAGACACACCCGCAAATGCGGCGTTCCACGCAGAACGAGGTTCTTCTGCAGATGCAAGGCGATTCAGGAAATCGTTAAATCGCGCCCCCTGCTGATTGAGCAGAAAATGAACCCAAAGCCACGAAGAGGCATAAAGCTCTGGGCGCGACTCCCTGGTCGCTGAACCGTTCCACAAGTCAGTGAGTGACAAAAAGTCGTGTTGCCGAATGTACTGAAGCAATGGAAGGTGCGGCCGGCCGATCACCGCGAATGAGTTCTCCTTCACCTCGATCGTTTGCAGGTAGCTGGCCAGGCCTTCTGACAACCAGTGCGGCTGTCGCAGGAGGATGTATCTGCTCAAGTAGTGCGCTAGCTCATGAAGCTGCACTTGAGCGAGTGACTCCAACGGATATTTTGCAGCCATCACTGCCTGCCAGCCGGTGGGCAGAAGCGTCGTATACGCAGCGACCGGCGCATCTGCGAACTCAGAGAGCTGCTCACTGTCGCGCAGTACAACGACCTCCAACTGTCCAGGTGGATCGAAGTGTTCGGCCCACATCAATAGGAGAGCCCTTCGATGTTTCTCCAGCCCGCGCGCGGTTTGCAGTGCGGTCGGGAGCTCAGCGTTGGTCCGTATTCGGAAATGCGCAGTTTCGATCTCGTACCAAGGCTGCGCTTCCGTGGCCGTGCATTGCGCGCTATGCAGGGTCGCGCATCCAGGCAGCAACGTTGCGAGCGCACCGAGAACCAGTGCCCAACTTGCTCTAAACCGCATCGGAAGCGCCCCTCCCCTGCTTTCCCTCGACGCGCCCAAGATGCGAGGTATACGCTCAGATCACATCTGTTCACATGAAATATGATAAATTTATTAACAATTTCAGGTATTACGTGTTTAGGACACGCGCCAGCGCGCCACGGTCCACCTTTCCCATTGCGTTCGTGGGAAGCGCGTCGAGAAACACAAATCGTTTGGGAATCTTGAATCCGGCGAGCCGCGCTCGGCACCACGTTTCGAGATCGTGGTCGCTCGGCGCGGGCTCTCGCGCTACCACGACCGCCACCGGCACCGAACCCCAACGATCTGAAGCCTCGCTGGTCACTGCTGCGTCTTGCACGAAGGGGTGACGTTTGAGTACTTGCTCGACTTCGGCGGGATAGATGTTCTCGCCGCCGCTGATGATCAAGTCCGTCCTCCGAGCCAACACGGTCAAGCGACCTTCGCCGTCGAGCGATCCCACATCTCCTGTTTTCAGCCAGCCATCGCTGAACACTTCCGCTGTCGCGCGCTCGTCCCCGAAATAGCCGCGCATCACCGTTGGCCCACGGACTTGAATCTCTCCGGTTTCACCATGGGGTAGCGACTTGCCCCCGGGATCGGCGATCCGGACCTCCACGCCAGCAAGCGGAGGCCCGGCGGTCCGGCCATTTGCGTCGCCCACGCGCTCGGTCGTGACCTGGGAGGTCGCTTCGGTCAAGCCGTACGTTTGCAGCACGGGGAGGTGTACGGCTTTCGCGCTCTGCAGAATCTCGCTCGAAACCGGTCCGCCTCCGATGAGCGCGGCTCGGACCGACCCGGGGAAGGGGCGGTTGCCACGGGCCGCGAGGAGCCTGGCGAGGGTAGATTCCACCAGGCTCAGATGCGTCGCCTCTTGCCGATCAAGCGCGTCATTCACAGCCTCCTCGTCGAACCGCCCGTGAACCACGAGACAAGCCCCATACCATGCGCAACGCGTGAGCATCGCCAAACCACCGACGTGGAACAGCGGCAGACACGCCAACCAACGTTGATCCAGAGCGTTGCCCAGATTTTTTCCTGAAGCATCGGCGCTCGCGGCAAAATTGCTTACCGTCAGTTCCGCGGCTCGCGGCGTGCCGGTAGTACCCGACGTAAACAGGACCGCGAAGGTCGCACTGGGCTCAAGCTTCGGGTCAGCGCCGGTGCCGGACGACACCGGCTCGTCGCGGGGTTGCAGCTCTTCGAGCAGCTTCACATTCTCCAAGCCGGTCGCCCACCGTTCCTCGGCGACAACCAATGCCGGCGCCAGCCGCGCGAGAAGAGGCCGCACCTCTTCACGGGTGAGCCGGACGTTCAGTGGCGCGCTGATCGCCCCTAATCGCCCGCATGCGTGGAACAGCGCAACCAGCTCGGCGCGGTTAGTCGAAAGTAGCGCGACCCGAGCGCCCCGACGGACCCCGTTCGCGGCAAGAGTTTGCGTCCAGCGACGAACTTCTTGATCCAGCTCGCGGTAGCTCCAGGTACGCCCCTCGAATGTCAGCGCAGGCCGGCTCGGCGTCGAGCGGGCCCAATGCGACACCGGGCACTTCATTGCGGGGGCGAGCCCCAGGTCGGATCCAGCCCGAGGCCGGGTTGGTCCAAAAGCCGAATGCTCCCACGCCGTGGCGGGCAAGGGTCAGGGCCCGGCTCACTCGCAAACAACGCCCCCACTCCCAGACCGCAGGCATAGCCGTTGCGAGGGAGCGCGGCGGCAAGATGAGCGGCGCCCAGTCTGGCGATCACTCCATCGAGCGCGCTCGTCACGTAACTGGCTACTCCGAGTTGGTCTGCCCGTTGAGCCAGCCGCAGCGCGGGAAGGATCCCACCGAGCACCGCGGGCTTGAGAACGAGAATCTCGACGATCGGCCCTTCTTCGCTCTCGAGCAGGGCGTCCGCGGCTCCGGGTTGTGCCAGCGCCTCGTCCGCAGCAATCTTGCACGGCACCAGCCAGCGCAATCGTCGCAACGCCGGGGTGTTGGTCGGCGAAACGGGCTGTTCGCACAGCTCCAGCTTCAGCGGGGAAAACCCACGCAGCGCCGTTGCCGCCTCGGCCTCGGTCCACTGCCCATTGGCATCGACGCGGATCTTCACCTCTGCTCCAATGGTGCGGCGAACCGCGAACAAGCGCCGAGCGTCCTCGTTCAAAGGGCAACCGGCGACCTTTACCTTCAGGACCTGGTAACCGGCATCGACCGCCTCGAGCGCCTCCTTCGCGAGCTCGTCCGGATCGCGACTGGTCAGCAAGGCGTTCACCTCGATCCTGAAGTTGGGGGAACTGCTCAGCAGCCGCGCCAGGGGCACGCCGCGCGCTTGTGCGACGAGATCGAGCAGGCTGAGCTCCAACCCGAACCTCGCCGCCGGCGCCGCGCTCCAATTGCCGATCTCCGCGAGGAGCTGCTCGACGCCCTCCACGGTCTCTGGAATCGACTGGCCCGCGAGGCGCGGCTTGGCTTCCTCGAGTTTGGCGAGACTGTTAGCCATTGATTCGGTGCCGAACTCCGACAGTGGAGTGGCTTCCCCGTGGCCGCACCGGTCGTCGTCATCGGTCAATCGAAGGAAAAGGCCACGGCGCTCGTGAAAGGCCGCACGAGCATTTTGCACTGGTCGCCGAAGCGTGAGCACTGTCGGAGTCCATTGCAGCTCGCGCAGCTTCATCAGAGGCACCAGTCAGGAGAGGCAGAGTCCGATTGAAAGAAGAATCCCAAATACGACTTCCAGCCTCGCGGTCTGACCCAGGGCCGGGTTGAGCGCTGCTCCGGATTGCGTCAGCACGAGACGTAAGCACTGCATCGCGAGCGGCAAGCTGAGCCAAGGCAAGAACAGCCAGCCACTTAAACCGCTCGCCCAGAGCGCAACGGGTGCGGAGTAGGCAATCGCCAGCAAAGCTGCGTACTCCCGCCGCGCGGCGCGGGTACCGAAGCGCACCGCCAGCGTGCGCTTGTGGGCCTTCGCATCGGTATTAACGTCGCGCAGATTGTTAACGACCAGGATCGCCGTGGCGAGCGAGCCGACGGCCGCTGCCGCGAACCAAATAGTCTCCGGCAGTCGATGCGCCTGCACAAAGTAGGTCCCAGCGACCGCGACCAACCCGAAAAAGACGAACACCAACAAGTCGCCCAACCCAAGGTAGCCCAGCGGGACAGGACCGCCGGTATACGCATAGCCGCACAGCAGCGACAGCAACCCGATCAGCGCGATCGGCCATCCACCGACTGCGACCAGGTACACCCCAATCAGGAAAGCGGCCCCGAAACAGAACAGGCCTCCGAGCAACACCACGGAAGGGTTCAGCAGCCCGCTCTGCGTAACGCGCGTCGGTCCCAAGCGCTCCTTGGTGTCGGCTCCTTTTTTGAAGTCGTAGTAGTCGTTGATCAAGTTCGTGCCCACTTGGATCAGCACCGCACAGCACCGCACCCAGCAGCGCGGACAGGGCGGGCAACACGCTCGCTTCTCTATTGGCGTAGGCAAACGCCGTCCCGACCAGGACCGGAACTGTCGATGCGCTGAGCGTCTTTGGCCGCACCGCCAACAGCCAGATTCGCGCCTTACTGAGCGCCGCCTGATTGGGCGCCGGGTGTGCCGCCACAACGCTCATGGCCGCCGCGGAAACTTCTTGAAGTTTGGTTTTCGCCGCTCGATGAAGGCGTTGCGTCCTTCCTGGGCTTCTTCCGACATGTAGTAGAGCAGCGTCGCATTTCCAGCGAGCTCCTGCACTCCGGCTTGTCCGTCCAAAGCAGCATTGAAGGAGCTTTTCAGAAGTCGGAGCGCAAGTGGGCTCTTCTCGAGAATTTCCTGGCACCACTGCACGGTCTCTGTTTCGAGATCAGCGACTGGCACTACCGCGTTTACCAGTCCCATTTGGAGCGCCTGCTGCGCATCGTATTGCCGGCAGAGATACCAGATCTCCCGCGCCTTCTTTTGTCCGATGATCGACGCCAAGTAAGACGAGCCGAAGCCGCCATCGAAGCTGCCAACCTTGGGTCCGGTCTGACCAAATCGCGCGTTATCGGCGGCGATCGTGAGATCGCAAACGACGTGCAGGACGTGTCCGCCTCCAATCGCATAACCGGCAACCATCGCCACCACCGGCTTGGGAAGTGAGCGGATCTGCTTCTGCAGATCCAGGACGTTGAGTCGCGGGACCCCATCCGCTCCCACGTAACCTGCGTTGCCCCGCACTCGCTGGTCGCCGCCAGAACAGAAGGCCTGGTCGCCCTGTCCTGTCAGGATCGCGACGCCGATCTCCGGATCTTCCCGGACATCCTCGAACGCCCCGCTGAGCTCGAACAGGGTTTGGGGTCGAAACGCGTTGCGGACCTCGGGTCGATTGATGGTGACCTTCGCGATCCCCTCCCACTTCTCGTAGCGAATGTCCTGGTACTCCTTGGCCTTGCGCCAGTCTGGTTTCATCTGCGCTCCTCCAGCTCATCGCTCGGCGCGCATTGCGCGTCGAACCACGGCGTCTCCAGGAAGGCGAGCACCTCGACGGCGTACGCCTCCGGCACCTCCAGATGCGGGGCATGACCCGAGCCTTCGAATACCCGAACCCAGCCCAACGGCAACTGAGCGGCCATTTGACGGGCGATCTGGGTGAACTTGGCGTCCATCGCGCCGCTCAGTAGCAAGTGCTCGAGCCATTGGGTCCGGCAACCGGCGAAGCCCCTCGAAAAGCGGACGCCGTTCCCATTCATCGACGAAAGACTCGATTCCCTGCTCGCGAATGCGGATTGCCAAGGCGGCATCTTCGCGTTGTCGCTCGCTGCGCTGTTTGCGGCCAGTCAGCCCCGGAGCGCTGCTTTCGAGGACCAGCCGGCGCACCCGCTGCGGCCAGCGCACGGCCAGCCCGATCGCGAGCCGCGCACCCTGCGAATAGCCGATCACGTCGACCGCGGAGTGAGCTGTCTTGCCAACCAATTCGGAGAGGGCATCGACGGTTTCTTCAAAGCCAGATCGTCCCATTCCATCCGGCAAGTTTGACCGCCCGTGACCCGGAAGATCCACTGCCAAGGCCCGCACCATCGGGCCGAACTTGGGACGCAGGTGATCCCACGCGCTGCGGTCGCCGGTAAAGCCGTGCAGCAACAGGGCCTCCGCCGCTCCCTCCCCCCAGACCTCGTAAGAGAGCTTCAGACCCATGGTCCATCTCCGACCACGGCCACGAGCTCCTCGAATAGACTGTGGTGCGCCTGGACGTTCTGGTCGCGATCGGTGTGTACCTCGATCAAATGCAAGCCTCCCTCGAGCGAGCCACGCACGCAGCCGCGCAGCTCTTCGGATGTCCGGGGCCGCGCATAACGGGCGCCGAAGAGCGCACCGACCGACGAAAAGCCAAGTCCGTGTGGGGTCGCGAAAAGCTCTTCGAAGTGGGCCGGTATCTTCGCGATTGGCAGGAAAGAAAAGATTCCGCCACCATCATTGTTGAAAACGACGATCGTCAAAGAGAGGCGCTGACGATGCGCGGTCAGTAGACCCCCGAGGTCATGCCAAACCGCCAGGTCGCCGGCGATCAAAACGGTCGGATGGCTCGCGTTCGCCGCGACGCCGAGCGCGCTGGAAATCACCCCATCGATTCCATTGACGCCGCGGTTTGCGAAAACTCGAAGTCGGCCTGACGAGCTGGAGGCGAAGGAGTCGAGATCGCGAACCGGCATGCTGCTCGAGACGAAGAGATTCGCCTGCGGCGGAAGGCTCGCTACGACGTGATAAATGGCGCCGGGCTCGCTCAGTGAAGATTCCCGCTCGAAGCGGCGCTGCAGAGCCGCTCTCACCCGCCGCTCAGCGTCCTGAAAGTGCGCCGCCCATTCGTTGGGTTGGGTTGAACGTGCGACCGACAGCGCGCGACAAGCGGAGACCGCGTCTCCTTCGATTACGAGACTGGCCGCATGGTTGGGGTCAGCCAGCAGTCCATCGTCGCTGAAGAGCACTGCATGCGTACCCGAGTGGTCCAGCCAGCTCTGGAGGACCTTTGAGATCAGTGGGCCGCCAAAGCGCAAGATCAGGTCCGGCCGGTGCGCCGAGGCAAAGCCCTGATGTCGAAGCAGGGCTTCGTAATGGGAGATCGGGTCGCCGAAGCCAGCGAAGCGCACCTGGGACGTGGCCTCCGCAAACACCGGGTAACGCAGGTTACGCCCCAGCTCCAGCACCGCCTCGGCGAAAGAATCCGGCTCTTCTCGGGGGCCGCAGACAATTACACCGCGCTCGGAGCGACTGATTCGCTCGCGAACGGCCGCAATCACTTCGGCTT
>WNFF01021987.1_pt1 | contig 10801 bp, 10 predicted proteins | sample 5400441 | NCBI WGS metagenome assembly WNFF01 (sample SAMN13153345, study PRJNA577476) | soil metagenome | isolation source: 120 cm saprolite under Douglas fir tree site 2 hole 3 replicate 1 | place: USA:California | collected 2015-04-18
CCTGGCGAGAGCGCTATACCCTCACTGCTCAGTTCGTGCTGAACAGCAGCATACACAGCACGCAGACGACGCACCTCTTCTAAAGTGGCAATCATGGGGAACATGATGTACAATTGTATGCCTGCCTCCGCACCAGCCCGCAGGAGTGCGCGTAGCTGCTGGCGCAGGAGTTCCTCGTGGACGAGATGAATGCGCGCTCCACGCAATCCCAGGGCAGGGTTGGCTTCCTGCAGTGAGCCAATGAGCGGCTCCAGCGCGGGAAAAGGCTTATCGGCACCCGCATCAAGCGTGCGCGCTACAATAGTTTTTCCCAACAATGCGTGATCGGCAAAGGCGCGAAACAGCGCCACGTAGCTTTCGAACTGCTCCTGCTCATCAGGAAAAACCGGGCGTCCACCAAAAAGAAATTCGGTGCGCAACAGGCCAATGCCCTCTGCGCCAGATTCGGCGGCAGCACGGGCACCCTCTTGATCACCCACGTTAGCGAAGACCTGCACCCTGGTCCCATCAGCAGTTGACCCTGCCTGGCTGCGCCATTGCGCATCCTCTCGTGTGCGGCGCAGGTCGCGTGCAAGCTGCTGCCGGCGCATAGCCTCAGAGAGCTCTTGCTGCTGCCTGGCATCGAGGTGAAGATACAATAATCCCTGGGTACCATCGATAGCTATCTGCTGTCCATCATGCAACCTGTCCAGCAGTTGTGGATCTATCCCGGCAATCGCGGGAATCTCCAAGGCACGGGCAATGATGGCCGCGTGAGTGGTAGGAGATACCAAGTACGAACTCAGGCCGTAGCTGAGCGGTGTCAGAAGGCGTCAAGTCTTCGGCTATAAGCACTACTGGCTGCCTCAAGTCACTCAAGACCTGTTTCGGTACAGCCTGGCCGCTTATCCCTAATCGCTCCAGGACTCGACTAATCGCATCGCGCACATCGACAGCTCGAGCCGCTATAAGCGGATCCTCGAGCGTTTCCAGTGTCGCAGCAAAGCGCTCACCTGTCTTTGCTAATGCACCTGCAGCGTCGATCTGCTCTGCCTCAATGAGGTGAAGCGTGTCATCGCGTAAAGCAGGATCATCCAGCATGAGCGCCTGGGCATCAAAGATAGCTGCATCAGCCTGACCAACACTGCTCTGAAGGCTTATCGCTAGCGAGTGGAGTTCCTGTGCTGCGCTGTGCAGCGCCTCGCGCAGGCGCTTCCGCTCAGAATCAACCTGGTCCGAGGAGATAGGATGCTGCTGCACAGCGTCGAGTGTACCAGCCCTCGAGGTATAGAGTAGAGCCGGGCCTACTGCCAGCCCCGCTGAGGTTGGTATGCCTCGCCACGGTTCTCCAGGTGACTTTCGAATATGTTCCGAAACAGGAGTCTCAATAGGGGCAGCGGGAGCCGTTGTTTTGACTTCGGACTCTGTTTCGTAGAAGTTTGCATGTACCAGTTCGCTTAACGCATCGAGCGCAGCCTGGGCATCGACTCCACTGGCCCGCAGGGTCACCGTGTCACCCTGGCGCAACCCAAGTGAGAGAAGACTAGAGAAACTGGTGGCCTCGCTTTCTCGTCCGTGTCCAAAGACATGAATGTGCGCCTGGAAGCGCGCAGCGGTCTGGACAAATAGGCCGGCAGGGCGGAAATGCAACCCTGCAGGGTTGGTCAACCTGACTTGTGCTTCCAGGGGCGCGATCTCCTCTGGAGATAGCGTTCCAGCGGAGTCCTGGTGCTCCTGGGGCGGCTGCTCCTCCTGGGTCAGTGGTTTGAGCAAGTGCAGTTGTTCGACCTGCGCCGTTTTTTCTGCCGCCTGCTGCACCTGTGCCAGTGGATGCCCAAGTGATGCTTCAAGGGCGGCTGAAAGAGCTCCCTCGACCAGGGGGGCATAACTGAGACGGATGCGCTTGCGCTGGTCATCGCTCAGCATTTCAAGCGCCATTTCGGTAGACAGGAGCGCGCTTCCCAGGTCTAACAAGACCAGTACACCATCTGGGTTATCAACAGACTGGATGGCCGCCAGAATCTTATCCACGGAGGTACCAAGCACGTCGTCAACCGCTCCCCCGGCTGCGGCGATGGGAGTCTTACCCTGAGACATCTGACCGGCCAGTTCTGCAACCCCGGCTGCCAAACGGGCACTATGTGAAACAATTACCAGCCCTACCGTCATGGGCATAGTCTCCTCCGATGTAGAAACAGGCTGAACAGCGCCCTACCCTTTTGCGTGGACAAGTATTGAAACGCGTACTGCACAGCTTGTGTTCTCACCACATGGTATCTGTAAATGTTTTAAGAATCAGCCAGCTGGATGTCGCTCCTGGGTCTTGATGCCCAATGCTGCGCTCACCCAGATAACTCGCGCGGCCTTTCGTGGCAAGCATAGGAATGGTCGCTTTCATGCCAGCCTCGGCAGCATCACTGGCACGCCGCATGATTTGTGGCAGGTCCAGCCCTTGCGCCTGTGCCTCTTTTGCCGCTGCCAGTGCAGGTGTAAGTGCATCCACCATGGTTTTCTCACCTAGGTCGCCATACCAGCACGCAGGAAAGCCGTTCCATATAACGGGCCACTCGCACCGCCTACCGTCGAAACCAGGGTGGTCCCAACCGTCTTGAGGATTGAGCCGATATCCGTACCTGCTACCGTTGGCAGCTTATCAATCACGGCTTTAAAGCCACGATCCATATTGATGCCATGATCCGCATCACCTATGGGGGAGTCGAGTTGCGTGAGATAGTCGCGATTTTCATGTAGAACCTGCGCTAACTGGTTCAACCAGCGCACCGTGTCCTCTGTCGTAATTGGCATGGTTTCCTCCACAATGTCTGGGGACGAACCTTGTGTTCGCCCGCAAAATGTTCGTTGATACGTAGCAGACTAAGCTCCACCGGGGTCTGGCCTGCCCAGCCATATTGTACTACGGAACGACTGGAACATGATGAGCCTGCCCTCCCACACGATCATACCGGCTCAGCGAACACTTTCGGACCAGCACAAGGTTCTTACCTGAGATTACACACCCCAGCGCAGGGCAGGAGTATGTACGGGAGCATCCCAATAGCGGGTCAATTCATCATCCAGTCGCACCAGGGTGAAGGAACAACCGGCCATCTCAAGCGAGGTGATGTAACTACCTATCAGTGAACGGGCAATCGTGACATCCCTGCCACGCAGTATCTTGGCGAGTTCGTTAGCCATGATGTATAGCTCGATCAACGGGGTACCGCCCATACCATTGACAAAGGCAAGTACCCGCTCACCCGACTTCAGGCCAAGATCTTCAATGATAGGATTGGCAAGCATCTCCGCAATATCGGCAGCGGGAGCAAGCTTGGCACGCCTGCGGCCTGGCTCGCCGTGAATGCCAATGCCAATCTCAATCTCATCTTCACCGAGTTCGAACGTCGGCTTACCCGCTGCAGGAACTGTGCACGAAGTGAGAGCCATACCCATACTGCGCCCATGCTCGTTGACCTTCCTGGCCAGCGCCGCCACGTCCTCCAGGGGAGCGCCCGTGTCGGCCAGTCCACCCACGATCTTCTCCAAGAGCACGGTCACACCAACGCCACGGCGGCCGGCAGTATAAAGGCTATCCTGTACGGCAACGTCATCATTCGTCACGACGCTCGCTACCTGGATGCCGTCGGCCTGGGCCAACTCAGCCGCCATCTCGAAGTTCAGCACGTCACCCGTGTAGTTCTTGACAATATGCAGCACACCTGCGCCACCATCGACAGCTCGCGTTGCGGCGAGCATCTGGTCGGGCACGGGAGAGGTAAAGACTTCTCCGGGACATGCCGCGTCGAGCATACCACGACCGACAAAGCCACCGTGCATCGGCTCGTGACCACTACCACCACCAGAGATCACACCTACTTTGCCACGTACCGGGGCATCCCTGCGCACAACAATCTGGTTCTCGAAATCCACACGGATCAGCTCCGGGTGCAGCGCCTCCATACCAGCAAGTTCATCTTTTACCACGTCCTCTACGCGGTTAATGAGCTTCTTCATGTCTGTCTCCTTCTTTACAAACTGTGAACAATCTTCGACAATACACACCGTTATGTTATTGTCTACCTTCCTTCGACAGCCGTTTTTTCGATACCGCCGAGTTCGGGAGTGCCTGTTACACGCGCACGTCGCAAGAAGTCATAGGTCAACACGCCTAGAGTGCCGCCCAGCAGGGGCCCTACAAAATAAGCAATAATATGGGTAAAGTCGTATGTACCGCCGAGTATGACGGTTATCAGCGCAGGTCCAAAGGCACGCGCTGGATTGAGAGCCACATTGGTTATCGGGCCAAATGCAAAAATCTCGCCAGCGACCATCAGGCCGATGATCAAGCCTGCCCAGCCAGCGGGCGCACGGCCATCCACAGCCGTTCCCATGATGACCAGCAGCAGGAAGAAGGTGCCAATCGTCTCCATAGCGATGGCAACAACCCAGCCACCGCCCGTACCGTAGAGACTGATCGCATTACCAAAGTTCGTCGCGCCAAGACCAGGACCCTGCGCCGCGGTCGTCCAACCAAAGCTGAAAGCAATGACCAGCGCACCCAGGATTCCTCCAATGAACTGCGCAACCCAGTAAACCACCGCCTCACTCCAGGGGATGCGCCTGGTAACGGCCAATGAGAAAGTCACGGCGGGATTTATGTGACAGCCAGAGATGTGACCGAGGGTGTAGACCATCGCTGCGATTGCGAATGCGAATGCCAGCGCAATCATGCCAAGGTCGGCCATTGAAAATGCCAATGAGGGTTTAGCGCCATTGAGTAGGTAAACCGCTGCTGTAATGGAGCCTGCGCCAATCCAGGTGAGGAAGGCGGTACCCAGCAATTCAGCAACAAACTTCTGCGTTAGAGTCGGTGTCCTGTCCATACTATAGTTGTCTGCCAGACACGGCAGACACCTCCTTTCGAGTAGGTAACTTTCGACACGAGAAGCGAGATAACCTGCAGAGCATTACAGTCTCTTGAGACCGCAACTCTCGCGGGCGTCCAGGTGAAGCTTCAAGCCAGTTTAAACGGACCTGGCATGCAGAATTCCCCTGTGGAGCATTCGACCTGTTTCGCACCTCCTCTCTTAGCTCGACTATTGTGCTCATCCCACGCATGCTACCTACTCTATTACATAGCAATTTTCGTGCCAAACCCATGATGTGATAGTAGAGCGACAGCATATCTAGTGGCGTGAAATGTCTCGGGAGGCTATTTCAGACAATTTCGGAACATCAAAAAAGACGATGAATCTGTTCACCGCCATACTAAGTTTTCAAAAGGGGAAAGGGGGAAATGTTGCAGCGATGAAACAGTGTGTTTCATCGCTGCAATTTTGCAACATTATATGTTTCAAAAGTGAAACATACTGTCATCTCCTGGCTTTGCCCTCGGCCAGGCCATATTTGACCATCTTCCTCCACATAGTTGTACGACTGATCCCTAGTATGGCAGCAGCGCGCGAGACATGGCCATTACTGGCATCCCAGGCCTGTATGACAGCCTGCATTTCAGCATTCTTGCTGTGTTCTTTCAGCGCTCTACTTTTACCGGTTACGAGTGCCACTTGCTGTGTTCTTTCAGCGCTCTACTTTTACCGGTTACGAGTGCCATCTGCTCTTTACCCTGCTGATTCTCCCCATTTTGTGCCGCTCGATCCCAGGCCTGGTGCTTTGATTCCTCTGCATCCTCGTGCATTTGCTGCAGATCAATTGGAAGGTCACCAACTGTGATGGTATTCTTTGGCATGAGGTAAGTCACACGCTCCAGCATGTTCTCCAGCTCACGTACATTTCCAGGCCAGTTATACTGTGGCAGAGCTTCCATTGCTTCCGGCGTGATCGTAAACAAACGACCGAGTGCCCGGCTCTGCCGGTGCAAGAAATGCTGCACAAGTAAAGGCAAATCGTCAGCGCGTTCACGCAGCGCGGGAATATTGATAGTTAGTACATTCAAGCGATAATACAGGTCGGAGCGGAAGTTACCCAGCCGCGCTTCTTCCCGCAGGTCTTTATGTGTAGCAGCGACAATACGCACATCAGCCTGAATCACGCGCTGACCACCAATACGTACAATGGTACGTGTCTCGATAGCACGCAGCAGCGTCGTTTGCAGGTCAAGTGGCATATCTCCAATTTCATCCAGAAAGAGCGTGCCCCCATGCGCTTGCTCAAACTTACCGGAACGCCCCTGGCGGTCAGCCCCGGTGAACGAGCCTCCTTCATAGCCGAATAACTCCGTATTAATCAGCTCACGCGGGATCGCAGCACAGTTGATCGCCACAAATGGTCCATCGGCACGCGCACTACTATTGTGAATGCTCTGGGCAAAAATTTCTTTACCCGTGCCGGTCTCACCACGCAGCAGAACAGTAGAGTTGCTATTAGCTGCCAGTCTTGCCAGCCGCAATGCTTCTTTCAGGGTAGGACTCTCACCAATCACATTGGCAAACGTCAGTCGAGCGCGAGCGCCGGTCATACGATGGACCAATTTCTGCACGCGCTCGATGCTGCGCAGGATCATTACAAAACCATCAGTATCGACGGGTTCTGAGATCACAAGCTTTGTCGAACTTACAATCTCCTCCAAATCTGGCCGGTAAGTCGTGATTGGTTTGAGTGAGCAGAGACAGGTGACACGTCCATGTATCGTGTCAAAGACCAGTTCTTCATCAGAGAGCGACTGCTGGCGTTCAAACGCCTGGGCCAATACAGTAGGCAGCGGCAACACATCTTGTAAACGCCTACCGGTAACCTTAGAAGGATTCAGCCCGAGCATCGTTCCAGCAGGCGCATTCATCTGCGAAACTACTCCGTCGTGTCGTAATAAGAGAATGCCTTCGGGTAAGCTCTGAAGGATTGTTTTAAGTTCAGCCCAGCGGTCGTTTGCATTGTTCAACCACACCTGCATCTGCAACTGGTTGCTCACTGCCTGGGCAGCCGCTGTGATCATTCCCAGGGTGTGAGGATGGCTGTGCTCATGACGACCAATTACGCCCAGTACGCCCACAGCTTGCCCCAGCAAGTCATGCACTGGCGCGGCTGAAGTATACAATGGGTGTAGTGCAGCCCGGTAGTGCATTGCCCCTTCAAGTTGAATTGGGAACGACTCTTGCAAAGCCAGCGCCAGTGCATTCGAGCCTTGTCGCTCTTCACTCCACGATTCGCCAATGCTTAACCCCAGGTGCTCAAGTTCCACCTGTATATCTCGATCACCCACCATATCAACTATACGCGTCTCGGCATCGGCAAACACCACAACACACTCTGACCCCTCCGCGAACTGGTGCAGGTCCTCCATCGCCGGACGCACCAGGGAAAGCAATCTATGAGAGGCCGTGATAGACGTCGAATGAGGGTTACTTTCCGGGCCAGTTTCACCGTAAGGATCAAGACCCTGCGCAACGCAGCGCCGCCATGATTGCATGAGCGCTGGCGGAAGTACGTCTTCTTGCGTTACACCATGCAGCACAAACTGTTTCCAGACCGACCAGTAGTCGCGCACGATACTTTGCATGGTCTCTGTTCTCTCCTGCCTTTTCATCCCGACCAGCGGAATGGATCTATTGATGGGTAGTATAGCACAAGTATGGCTCTATTACTTTTCTACCATTTGCGGTCGCAATCCTCTCTGCGCTATACTGTCTTCGATAAAATAAGATCAGCGAAAGCAAGCACAGACGGGTGAAAGGAACCATGCAAACATCACGACGAGTAATTGTCATACATAGCCCGCATTCAGGCAGATCAGAAAAGCTATCGCAGGCCCTGGAACTTCTCCAGCACTCAGGAATAGAGGTCACCGATTGCATCTCCATAGCTGACCTGGATAATCTACCTCCCCAGGGAACAAACTGGATGCAGCGCGGCATCGATGTAGCCATCGCAGCAGGTGGCGATGGTCTGGTAGGTGGTGCGATTACACATATCGCCGAAAGCGGCCTTCGCCTGGGAATATTGCCGCTCGGTACCTCCAATGATATTGCCCGCTCCCTGCGTATTCCCCAGGAGATCGAGATGGCAGTTCAGGCCATTGCCCAGGGAAAAGAGCAAGAGATAGATGTCGGTGTAGCCAGGCCCGCGGAGCAAGCTCCCCATCTTGCCAGTAAACACCAATCGGGTCCATTACTGGCACACGTTGCCACCGAAAAACACGGCTACTTTGCACATGCCCTGACTATTGGACTAAACGTCCAGTTTGCGCGTATAGCGACCAACGTGGCGACGCGCCAGCGTTACGGACGCATGGCTTATCCCGTTGCTGCCCTTGAGACGTTGAGATACCACGAGCCCCTGGATGTACAACTTGAGTTTGAAGGGCTGGTGATGCCGCAGTCCGGAGCATCCAACCCGGGTCAACCTGTACCGGCTCCTGCCTTAATGAATGAACAACCACCGCTCCACTGTCGTGCGCTACAAGTAGCAGTAATCAACGCTCCCATCTTCGGGGGACAATGGGAACTTGCCATTCCCGGCGGGAATCTCACTGATCGCCTGCTCGACACCGTCGTCATAGAGGAGCTCGAGCTTGGGAGATTCCAAAGGATCTTAGCGCATCTCTTTGGTCCAAAGGAAACTGGAGAGGTTACTTCATCTAACGAGGAAGAGCAGCCTTTTACAAGCCATCCAAGCCATCCCGCGGACCTGGCAGGTATCCCCGGTCTGCACCATTTTCAAGCGCGCGGAGTCACGATCACGACAAGCGCTGATCCACGCGATGCGACACTGGATGGCGAGGTGCGAGGTCAAACGCCAATGTACGTTCATGTCGCCGAAGAGCGCCTGCGGGTAATGGTACCAAATTAGGAAGGACACTCCAACTCCCTCAACTTACCAAATCCTCCGTAAACCAGACCCAACCATTTGGATCGACGTAGATGCCGACACCGCAGCGATGCAGCGTGGTACTGGTCAGATGAATATAATGCCAGCCGGTCGGCCCCTCGTTCATCATGCTTTCCTGCACGGCGTACACGTTATTCCATGGAGGTGTGGATGGCCCTGCCAGCCCGATATTTTCACCGCAATCCGTAAAGCCCGCGAATCCCTCATTGGCAATGCGCACGCATTGATTTTCCCCGTTGGGGCAGGTGTGGCTGAAGCCGCAGTGATACATGTTCCAGCTATGCAGCCGCGCACCTCCTGCCAGCGTAACATTCCAGGTGAAAGGGTAGAGTCCTCTGACTGCGCGATCATGATTGATCAATGCAAATAGTTGCTGCGTCAGTTGGATTTCTTCTGCAGTAAGCGCTGGAGGTGGTCCATAGGGTGCAGGCCCAATTCCCGAGGTTGGAATCGTCGTAGGAGGAGCGCCGGTGGGGTATACATGGGTGTTGGCCGTTGGGGTCGCTAACTGCCTTGGTATCGAAATAGAAGTAGTGGGAATTGGGTGCTGCATGATGCTCAGGCTATCGGCTGTAATTGGCTGCGCTGGCGTTCCCTGGCTAGTTTGCGCGGCCCCGCACGCCGTCAATAGTACAATCAAAACCAGGCTCATTATGTACCAGAACTTCCGGTCCAATAACTCCTCCTTAAAGGGCTTGCCCCGCCAGGTATTCTCAACATAACTAACCAGAACTCCAATAGAGTTTAGCATACGAGCACTAAGAACGCACAAAATCATGCAGTTGACTGGTACTTTTGGCTTGCTTGCTGCGCTTGCTTTTAATAGCGGCGGGTCATCACAATTGCGCTCATATCGTCGGGTTTTGCTCGTATCGTGACCTGGCGTTCTTCGCGTGAACGGAGGAGAGCGTGTTCAACCAGTAGTCGTGCCGCAGCGTTTCGAGGCGCTTTCCTCAGAATCTCTTCGATCTCAAGGTCTGTGAGGTTATCGTGGATACCGTCCGTGCAAAGGAGGATGCGATCGCCAATGAGGATAGGAGCCTGGTCGATGTGGATAGTTGGAGGGAAAGGGCCACCTAATGCCTGGGTAATACCCCCACGGAGGCGGAAGTAACTAAACTCTGCGTCTGAAAGTTCGTCTGCATGAGTCGCCTGGTCGATACGATGAGCATCAGCCTCATCGACCAACTGATTTTCCACCAGCCTGCCTAGCAGGCCATCATCATTCGTCAAGCGCTTGATGGGCTCTTGCTCCCGCAGTAAATATACCCTGCTGTCACCGACATGCGCATAGAACATCGTATACTCATTTTTTTCGCTATGCCGGCAGAGAGTAGCAATAGCCACAGTGGTAGCAAGATCATCCGTGCCGGCTTCTCTTACACCCTCGGTACGTATCAATTCATCGGCATGTTCAATCAGATGTTGCAGCAGCGTGTGAAGATCGTCCTTTTCGCAATCTTCCAGGTATCGTTGTATGTTCCGTCCTCTATGGATCTGCCGCAGCGCCGCTCGCCAGCCCCGGAGAGTCGCACGTTTACCCGTCTGCGCTGCAATTTCTCCGGCAGCGCTTCCTCCTACCCCGTCGAAAACAGCCGCTATACCGCTATGCTGCTCAATGAGGAAGCTGTCCTCGTTTCGCTGCGGGTGTCGCTCACAGGGGATACTATAACCGGTGATCTTGAAAGGTAAATGCTCTTCGGAAAAGACGCTGTTATATAGCGGTGACCGCAGGGACCTCAACTTCACACTCTCGCCTGGGTGCTCATCAAGAATACCCCGACGATGATTAAGCCGACCCGTTCTATTTTGCGACATCGATGTCGATTGCTCCTTGCGACCAGGTGTTCTTTGGTTCGTGCTGAATACTCCATACATATTGTAGCAATTAACGCCTTCTGCGGGCTTATCTGCCCGATTTGAATCTGCTGCTACTCCAGGTCACATACGATATGTGTGTGAAAGCAAGTATAGCAGAAAT
>WNFF01019226.1_pt1 | contig 10800 bp, 12 predicted proteins | sample 5400441 | NCBI WGS metagenome assembly WNFF01 (sample SAMN13153345, study PRJNA577476) | soil metagenome | isolation source: 120 cm saprolite under Douglas fir tree site 2 hole 3 replicate 1 | place: USA:California | collected 2015-04-18
TCTGGACAAAGGAAGGGCCAGGAGCCGAAGGACTTGATGCAGACCCACACAGACAGGCGTAGTCCTTCACAAGTCAAAGTGGGCCACCGAGGAGGAGCCGAGCAAGGCAAAGTACAAGCCTTGACTCGGTTTTTTCATGCTCACCTTTCATTAAAACAAACTCCTGTGGTGGCTTGTACTGGCTACATAGGATGTCCGTACCAAAAAAGGGCCTCAATGATGGCTCTACTCATCCTTTTTCTTCTCCATCTTCGGATCAAACACATGACGACAAGGTTTCCTGCATGCAAGGCTCACTTATTCAGTTCCCAACTTTCTTGTCCATTACAGAAGCTCAAAAAGAGAGAGTAAGACTGTGAGTTCTCAACTTTATTTTTTCGACGATATTGTTCAGAATGAACCTTTCTGATAAACTAAGGGCATGAGGCAAGAAGAAGAAATCGCGCGATTGAAAAAGCAGCTAAGTGAGCTATTGGAGGGATTCAGCGTGGTGGTGGAGCAACTGAGCAAGGCTCAGGAACGGGAGAGCCAGTTGCTGGCACAGCTCACCGACGAGCATGGTTTCGTGTACCGCTACCATTCCTGTGATGGGCTAGCCGGTCGCGAGGCGAGCTTTACGATCTGCACTTTCTGGCTTGTAGATAACCTGGCCATGCAAGGGCGTGTGGCGGAGGCTGGCTCGCTCTTCGAGCGATTGCTAACCTATGGTGGGCGCTTAGGCCTTTTTTCCGAGGAGATCGACGCGCACGACAGCGTAGCGGTGGGAAACTATCCACAGGCCTTTACGCATATCGCTCTCATCAATAGCGCCATCAATCTCCAGAAGGCCGTGAAGCGCCTCGACGCGCACTACAGCGAGCCAATTATGGCGGCACTCACAATCAAACTACCAAGAGTAGGAGGAGAGAGATAGCTGCTTTGCTGTCAACTCGCCTCGCGCATAGGATGAAGATCCTTTGGTTCTGTTCGTTGAGGAGACGGTGGCGCTTGCTCTCGCCTCTCCTTTTCAGTTGCCGGCAACTGGCTGGTGAGCTGATGGATCATCCCCGCCACGTTATCGGGGGTCACCCTGATTTGCTCCGCAAAGAATGCGTTGATCTCAGCTCCCATCAGGAGGATCACGGCGAAGTAGTAGAAGAAAAACAGCAGGATCACGACTAACCCCGTCGTCCCTATGTAACTCTTGAGAAAGTGGGTGATATAGAGCGGGAACAGCGCGAGATAAATCTGGAGCAAGACCGCCGCTACTACGGCTCCCAGCCAGCTCTTGCGAAAACCAATGCGCTGATTGGGCACCACCAGGTAGATGGCCTCAAACAGGACCCACGAGAGACACAATGAGACGAGGATACCGAGTAGACCAAAAAAGAAGCCGTTGCCAGGGAGCTGATGGACGATCGTATGCTCGAGTAACACCTGGAGCAGAGCGGGGATCGAGGAAGCAAGCAGCATGGGCACGGCCAAAACGATGAACAGCAGCAGCATGCAGAGAGCCATAATGTTCTGCGGAATGATGGTGCGTGAGCGGGTATGATAGATGACATCAAAGTACCCCTCCATGCTCACAAAGAGCCGCGAACCGCCGAAGAGGCCGAGCGAAACGGCGATAATGCCGAGGATACCGGCGCTGCGTTTCAGAGAAGCGAAGGCGAAATTCAGGAACGTGTCCGACGAGGGGAAGAGACTTTGCAGGTGAGAGATAAGCTGTTGCTCTGCCGCCGGGTCCAGGCTTCCAACGGTAAAGCCGACGATGGCGATGATGGCGATCAGCATCGGCAAGATCGCGGTGATGAGGTTAAAGGCAAGCGCCGATGCGAAGCCCATCACCCAGTCGTTGTTAAATTTGGTAAAGAAATCCCGCAGGGTTTTCGCGCTCTCTTTGGCGGCCCACTCGACTCCCGAAGTGCTGTGTTGTTCTGCTCCAGTTGCCATGGCTTCTTTCTCCTCAGGCTCCTCCATTTTGACACGTTACAGAGCACCCTTTCGTTTCATAATTGACGTTTTTGTTGATTGACAAATAAAACGGCCTCTACACAGATTTGGTGAAGGATACGTTGAGAAGGTATTTTACAACGGACATCCGTATATGCTACACTGCTTCCATAGCTATTGCCATCCGCAAGCGCCCTTTCTCGTTGACCCAAAACACGGCGACGAGACGCGGCGCGTTGCGGAGAACAGGAGAGCACCTGATGAGTTTCACCAGCCGCCTCTTGAGCCGGTTGATGCACCTGCCCCCGGCTCAATCCCATGACATTGCGATTACGCGCGATATCCCGATTCCCATGCCCGATGGAGTGGTGCTGCTCGCGGATCACTATGCGCCGCGCGGCGGTTCAAAGCTCCCAACACTCCTTGTCCGTTCTCCTTACGGCAGGAAAGGCTTTTTCAGCGCCTTGACGGCTCTTCCTTACGCCGAACGTGGCTATCAGGTGCTGATTCAGAGCTGCCGTGGCACCGCAGGCTCAGGAGGCCAGTTTCTCTACGCCCGTCATGAGCACGACGATGGGCTGGCCACCATAGCATGGATCAAGCAGCAGGAGTGGTTTTCGGGCGAGCTGGCCACTCTCGGTGGCAGTTACCTTGGCTTTGTCCAGTGGTCCGTGGCTGCCGACGCCGGGCCAGAACTGAAGGCGATGGTACCGCAGGTCACCAGCTCGGATTTCAACCATTTCCGTTATCAGGGAGGTTCGCTCAACCTGGAAACGTCTCTGGACTGGTCCACCATGATGACTGTCTACGCTGCTACCGGGATGAGGCTCAGCTCGCTTCTCCTGTACGGTCAACGAAACCGCAGACTGGAGCGCGCCTATGGGTACTTGCCGCTTGGCGAGGCCGACCGGCTCGTTGTTCAACAGGCATCCCAGCCTTTCCAGGAACAGCTTCTGCACGGGCCCGAGGATGACTACTGGAAGCCGGTCGACTTCAGCGCGCGCCTGGGAGAGGTGAAAGCACCCGCTTATCTGATGGGTGGCTGGTATGATATCTTCCTGGATTGGCAGTTGAAGGACTACCAGGCGTTGCGCAGGGCGGGGAAACAGCCCTATTTGCTCGTCGGCCCTTGGACCCATACCAGTTCCAGCAACGCTGGCATGATCATGCGCGAAACACTGGCCTGGCTGGATACGCATGTCAAAGGGAAGCGGGAGAGGTTGCACGAGACGCCAGTTCAACTCTTTGTGATGGGAGCAAACATGTGGCGTCATTTCGCCGACTGGCCGCCGCCGGTTCAGAATGAGCGTTGGTATCTTCAAGCCAACGGCGGGCTAGCCCCCACAACGCCGCTCGCCTCGCAGCCGGATCGCTACCGTTATGATCCTGCCGATCCGACCCCGGCAGTCGGAGGAAATTCGCTCGGAGCCGCGAAGCACATGGGGCCAAAAGACAACCGCTCATTGGAGGCTCGTGCTGACGTACTGGTGTATACGAGCGCGGTCCTGGAGCAAGATATGGAGGTGATCGGTCCGGTCACCGCCGAGTTGTATGTGCGTTCCAGCTTGGACCATACCGACTTCTTCGCCAGGCTCTGCGTCGTGGAAGCATCGGGCAAGTCCATCAACCTGTGTGATGGCATTCTGCGTTTGACCCCGGGGAGCATGCTCCCGGAACCCGATGGCAGCCTGCATATCTCGATCGAGGTCTGGCCAACCGCCTACCGCTTCCGAAAGGGACAGCGCATGCGCCTCCAGGTCTCTAGCGGCGCTCACCCGCGCTTTGTCCGCAATCCCGGCAGTGGCGAACCACTGACTACCGGGACGAAGCTGTGCGTTGCCGACCAGGTCGTCTATCACGACCCCGAACACCCCTCGGCAATTCTGCTGCCGGTGCTCAGCGCATAGCTGGCGACGACCATACAGACTCTTTGCCATCTTGAAATCGAGCAATCAATACCCCAGGGCTGACCGGCCCGGAAGGTCTGGTTGGGGAGAATCCACCAGCTGAACTTGCCAGGGGCGTCCACCACACCTGGATCACCTTCGCCACGACCGGCGATACCGGCTGGGTCCCCTACAATACTCAGCAACGTTCGGTCATGCGCATCAACACCACCTGGGAGATCCTCACCGATCCCCGCCCGGTCGAACGCCAGGCATGGGATGGCGCGCGCTGAGAATAAAGGGGTCTGTCCCCATCTTGACGTTTACAATTTTTGCAACACAACCTGGAAGGAGTTATGTCCGATGACCAACCGTGCGGCAGAGGTGTCGCGTTTGTCGTGGGCCGAGGTCTGTGCCAGGCGCCTCGACCGACATGCGCTGTCCAGCCCATCGCAGGACGCCCGGCCTGCCGACATCGTCGGCGTCATGTGCGGCGCACATGCCCAAGTCTTGTCTGCCGCCGAGCTGTCCATCGGGCTGCGGATCGCCGGTGTCACGCGTGCAGAGGTCCGGGAAGCCCTGTGGACCGAGCGCAGCCTGGTCAAGACGTTCGGGCCACGCGGCACCGTGCATCTGCTGTCCGCGCAGGACCTGCCCGTGTGGACCGGTGCGCTGTCCGCGATCCCGCCTTCCCACACCAGTCAAGCGAAGGACGTGCGGCTGACGCCCGAGCAAACCGATGAGGTCGTCGAGGCGATTGCGATCGCACTGGACGCTGCTGAGTTGACCATCGACGAGTTGAGCGAGGCGGTCATCGCCAGCGTCGGACCCTGGGCCGGGGACCTTATCATGCCTGCGTTCGGCGGAATGTGGCCCCGGTGGCGCATGGCCCTGACCACGGCGGCGCACCGGGGCGTACTGTGTTTTGGCCCCAACCGGGGCCGCAAGGTCACCTACACCAACCCACGCCGGTGGCTGCCCGGATTCTGGCCTGCCGATGGACAGACCGCCCTCGCCGAGATCGTAAGGCGCTATCTGTATGCGTACGGACCGGCCACACCTCAGCAGTTCGCGCAGTGGCTAGCCGCACCGCGGCGGTGGGCGACGGAGCTGTTCGACTCCCTCTCCGGTGAACTTCAGCAAGTTGAGGTCGACGGCACCCTTGCCTGGCTGGCGGCCGGGGACACCATAGTGCCGTGGACGGCACCTCAAGGCGTACGGCTGCTGCCCTACTTCGACGCCTACACGGTCGGCTGCCAGCCGCGCGAGCTACTCTTCCCCGGCCGGGCCGCCGAACGCGCGCTGACCCCCAGTGGCCAGGCCGGAAACTTTCCGGTGCTGCTCGTCGGCGGGACGGTCGCCGGGGTCTGGCACCAGCGCCGCTCCAGCCGGACGCTCGACATCACTGTGGAGCCGTTCGACCGACTCACCGCCACGCAGCGCCGCGAGCTCGACGACCAGGTGGAGCGCATCGGGGACTTCCTCGATGGCAAACCCCAGTTGACCATCGGCACTGTGACCGCAGGCGGGCATGCATAAGCCGACGCTTACCGAGAACTGTGCGCAAGCGCAGGTCAACCCCTGCGCTGGCTACTTAGGATATCTGTTCCAACAATGAGCGCCACCTTTGGCTCCAACCATTCTTTTCGTTATTTCTCTTGCAGAGACTACTTAATTCCGCGCCTACACTTGTGTAAACTTCACTTTTGGCAGTGGCATGATTGTAGACACAATAACCATTGTTGCAACACGTTAACACATGATATACTTAGCAAGTCTCCTGTGGAAGTTGCAACTGAAGCAGGAAGGCCATCAAGGGGTGTAGGCAACTGATATCTGGACAAAGGAAGGGCCAGGAGCCGAAGGACTTGATGCAGACCCACACAGACAGGCGTAGCATCTTCTCATTCGGCGGAAGTTGACAGGAAGGAAGGCGCTTCCAAGCACGACAAGAACACGGTGACGCTTGGAACGCGCTCTCTTAAGGTATTCTACTTCTCTCCTTTTCATAGGGCGGCTGCCTCTACAACACTGTAGGCTTTTGAGAGGAGAGGGGCAATATTCTGGTTTCCAATGGCGAAGGGCGCGTTTCCTAGTCTTTTCAGAATGGCTTTGTCGATCTCAGGGACACCGGGTTTGACGGCAAAGGTGCCTAATGCTTCGCCCGCCTGCCAGAATGTGTCGAGGCGTTCTTCGAGCAGTGCGCTCTCCTCGGCCCCGGTTGGGGATTCGCTTGTTGAGGGAGAAGCGCTTTCCGCTGGCAGTGTTGCGGCACGTTTTTCCCGAAGCACCAGTAGTGAAAAGTACGCTTGACGTACAGCGTATTTTGTGCCATACTTAAGCTATGACGAACGATAAGCTGCCACAATACCGCGATAAACGCTTGCAGCAATTTGTTGCTGGGTACAGGATGCGGGACTTTCAGTCGTTTGAGCGGCAGCTTAAAAAAAGGTTGTCGGTGCTGGAGGATGCACAAAGCAAGGATGATTTACGCCTTTTACCGAGTAACCATTTTGAAGCGTTGATTGGCGATAGAAAAGGTCAATTCAGTATTCGCATTAACCAGCAATGGCGACTTTGTTTTGAGTGGTCGGAAAGTGAAAATCGTGCATTTAATATCGAAGTCGCAGACTACCATTAGGAGAAAAAACCATGCGAAAACGTCCGATCTATCCCATCCATCCGGGTGAGATATTAGCTGATGAATTGATGGAATTGAACAAAAGCCCGACTGAGCTGGCGCGTGAGTTGCATGTACCGGCTAACCGGATTTCACAGCTTGTTGCAGGGAAAAGAGCAATGACCGCTGATACCGCCTTACGCCTTGAGAGATGGCTGGGTGTGAGTGCTGCTTTCTGGATGAATCTGCAAAAACGCTATGAACTGGACATTGCCCGCGAGAAGTCAGATGATATACTGAGGACGATTGAACCGCTCCATCACACGAGCCCTAAGCTCAAGATGCAACAGCTTTGACAGCCGGGCTTCCCGCCTCGGGCTTAGTATCACGCCGGTGCGAGAAGCGTTAGCCCAGCTTGCCGCGGAGGGACTGATTGACATGCCCCCCAATCGGCCCAAACGTGTCGCGCCTCTTACCAGGCGCAAGACCCGCGAACAGCTTGCAGTATTTCAGTTACTCTCGCTTGCTGGCTACGAGTGGGGACTCGCTCGACTACCTCAGCAGGACCTGCAGGACTTGCATGCTGCCAACGCGGTGCTGACAGAAGCCATCAGCCAGGGCGATGTGCCAACAGCTCACCTGGCGAGTCTGACTTTCCATGATGTGATCATTCGCGCGGGAGGGAACCGTGAACTGCGTCGTATCCTTGCTGCAAACATGCCCTGGGTCAAACGGCTCACGCTGCTCTGTTTCCCACGTGGTACCCTCAAGCTCGGCTTCGAGAGGAACTTCGAGATCCTCGCGGCTATTGAACGTGGTGAGTTACAGAGCGCGATGGAACTCTTTCGCCAGGCACAGGATCAGTTCCGGCAGGCGGTCGAGGCGCTTCCTGAGGATAGCTGGCAGAACTCATAGAAAGAAGCAATAACATGCACAATGCATTATGTGATGTCTATGGCATGGACGTCCCCATTTTTGCCTTCAGTCATAGTCCGGCAGTTATTCTTGCCGTGACCAAGGCAGGCGGTTTCGGCGTCCTTGGTGCCGCTGGTCTGGAACCCGAGGAACTTGACCGGGCCCTCAAAAAGATCTCCGATGAGTGTGCCGGAAAAGCCTTTGGCATCGATTTGATTATCCCAGACAACTACGTAGGGAGTGAGCAAGGTGGACTCACCTTTGAGGAGTTGCAAAAGCACATCCCGCAAGGACACCGCGACTTCGTCGATAGACTGCTTGATCAGTATCACGTTCCACCCCTATCAGCACATCACAAGACGTTCACCTCGAGGGCCGGCATGGGCATTTCTTTGAAGCGAGGCACAGAACTGGTCGATATCGCCCTCTCCTATCCTGTGAAACTCATTGTCAATGCCCTGGGCGTCCCCCCGGCCTACATCATCGAGCGCTCTCACCAGCGGGGAGTGCGAGTTGGCGCCCTGGTTGGAGCGGTCAAGCACGCGCTGCATCAGAGGGAAGCCGGGGTGGACCTGATCATCGCGCAGGGCTTTGAGGCGGGCGGCCATACGGGGGAAATTGCCAGTATGGTCCTGACACCGCAGGTCGTGGATGCAGTAGCGCCAATACCCGTCGTGACAGCTGGCGGTGTTGCCAGTGGACGGCAAATGGCTGCCGCCCTGGCACTGGGAGCACAGGGCGTCTGGACTGGCTCCATCTGGCTGATGACCGAGGAGGCCGAGACCCACCCGGTAGTGAAAGAGAAGTTCCGCAAGGCGACCTCCAGCGATACGCTGCGTACGCGTGCCTCCACGGGCAAACCCGCGCGCCAACTGCGCTCTGCCTGGACGGATGCCTGGGAAGATCCCGCCAATCCCAGGCCGTTGCCTATGCCGTTACACACCATTTTGACCACTGATGCACGCCAACGGATTGAGCGGGATGCTGGACAGGGAGGTGAAGGCGGAAAACAGTTGATCAACTACTTCGTAGGGCAGTCCGTCGGTATGTTCAAGGATATCCTACCGGCAGCCGAGGTGTTTCGGGCCATAAGCGAGGAATGTGATGCCGTGCTCAAACGGATGGGCCAGTTAGTGAGTGGGTAGCACGAACATGCAGGAGACACAATTGTAAAGTCGATTTTTACCGGCTGGCAGACAACAGATGAGCACGAAGCAGAAAGAAGAACGTATGACACAGATTTCCGATTACAAGAAGCCCGTTCCAATCCCGGACGAGGCATCAAAACCTTTTTTCGATGGGGCCAGGGAACACCTGTTACTGATCCAGCGGTGTTCGACATGTGGAGCAGTGATGTGGCCGGTCAAGTCGCGCTGCGACAATTGCTTACGTCCAACCGTCACCTGGGTGCAGGCAAGCGGGAAAGGAAGGTTGTACTCCTTCGCCCTGATGCACCAGGTGTACCACCCGGGGTTTGCTTCTGAAGCGCCCTACAACGTTGCGCAGGTGGACCTGGAAGAGGGGCTGCGCATCCTCACCAATATCGTGGGTTGCTCAAACGCCGATCTTCACATCGGGATGTCCCTTGAGGTGACATTTGAAGAGATCAGCGACGAAGTCACTCTGCCTAAGTTCAAACCCGTTGAATAAATGCACCCAGATGCCGGAAAGAACGCACCTGCACAGCAGTTTGGAAAAGAAAGGAAAACGGTGGATATGAGTACCTCCAACATCAGCACGGGAGATCGAAAAGCCTTCTATGAGCAGTTAACCGCGGACAATGCTGCCGTACTTCTTGTTGACCATCAGGTCGGCCTTTTCACCGGAGTCGTCGATATTGATGTCCTTACACTCAAGCATAATGTCGTCGCATTGGCCAAAGCAGCCAGGGTGCTAGGTGTACCTACAATTGTGACGGCAACCGCTCCCGATAGCATGTGGGGACCAAACATTCCCGAATTGCTCACAGCCCGACCTGACCTGGAAGTCCTTGCGCGCACGACGGTCAACCCCTGGGATGAGCCACGTTTCACGCAAGCAGTCGAAGCATTGGGTCGCAAAAAACTGATCATCGCCGGGGTTTCCACGGAAGTCTGCCTGGGATTGACCGCCATCAGAGCAGTCAGTCGTGGTTATGATGTGTATGGGGCGATTGATGCCTCGGGAACCTTTAGTTTGACGAAGCGCGAGACCGGTCTTCTACGCCTAATGCAGGCTGGTGTCATCGTCACGGACTATGCCACCACGATGGTTGAGATCCTGAAGGACAACGCCAGCCCTCTGGCCAACGACCTGTACGCCGCGCTTGATATGCCCTTCGCGACCCTCGTGGGGCAGATCTTTGCCGCGAACACGAAGAAGACCTCAACAGAGAACAGAAAGGCGGGTGAGCGATGACATATGATGTGATCATCGCCGGTGGTGGCTCCGCCGGCGCGGTAGTCGCCGCACGTCTCATCGCCCGCAACCTGATCTGAACAATTGGAGAGCGCAGGTTTCCCAGGGGGGGTTTCTGGAAGTCTGCCTGGGGGTGATCGTGGTAAATGGCGTGAAAAGTGAGCAGCTTTTGAAGTGATTGGCCCGAGCTAGCCCAAGTGTTCAAACTCGAATGGCAAAGTACCAACTCGGCTTCGACAAACGCAAACACAAGTGCGCTCTGGCGTGACCAGTGGGTCACTTTCAATTTCGGCTTTCGGTCCCAATCGTCTCTAGTTGGCTCCCTACTCGACAAAGCGAGCCAGCTTCTCTAGAGTCGACCGCGTGCCAGCCTCATTGTCCTCGGGTCGAATGCCCGACGGAATGTCCTTGAAGAAGATAGATACGGTTGTTCCGCCGTCTTCGGCCTCAAATGTGACCACCATGATCATCACGCCTTCGAAGGCCGGATCGACCGAATCAAAGGTGATCGCTTCGACGATTCTTCTCGGTGGCGTCAGTTCCACAAACCGTGCAGTATATCTATCTTCCCTTGCTCTCGTCTTGCCGCGGAAGGTTTTTTCGGATGCAGGATACTACAGCGACATCTGATACCCTCCACCAACTCTGTCGTCGAAACGATGGACTTCGCCGGTCATGTCTCCAGGTGCAAGCCAGACAGCCAAGGCTGCGGGATCGGTAAAGGCTCGATAGAGAGCTTCAGGCGTCGCCTTGATACATTTCGAGTTTCGCGTGCTGGCACGTGAGTGCGCATCTGTCATGGGCGTATCCTTTCGCCATCTCGTCGGGAATGGTCCTCAATCATCATACGGGCGTTTCCATCCGTTGTCAACCTGAAGTGGGATTTCAATCTGACCCACTACCCGACTTTGCAACAGCCCTGACACCACCCCTGTCCCTACGACTCTAGCTTAGTTTTTCTTCGGGCTTTGGGGATTATCCAGCCCCGATTCCAGTTGCTCGGCATATTGACGCCACCGGTCAACCTGAGCCTGTAACACTTTTTTTTCT
>WNFF01012004.1_pt1 | contig 10799 bp, 9 predicted proteins | sample 5400441 | NCBI WGS metagenome assembly WNFF01 (sample SAMN13153345, study PRJNA577476) | soil metagenome | isolation source: 120 cm saprolite under Douglas fir tree site 2 hole 3 replicate 1 | place: USA:California | collected 2015-04-18
GCCGTCGCCATCGACACCGCTCGATGGCCGGAGGTCATCGGCACCCTGTCCGGCGATGACACCATATTCATCGCCACGGCCGGTGCGCGCGAACAGCGCAAGCTGGCCGACCGCCTTCTCGCCATCTTCGGACGCTAAACCCCCATGACATCGACTTCAAGGCAGGGCGCCGAGCCCATACTTTTGGCTTTTTCCGGCGGCCTCGACACTTCCTTCTGCGTGCCGTGGCTCAAGGACACCTATCAGCGGCCGGTGATCACGGTGACCGTCGACACCGGCGGCATCGACGAGGCCGCGGCAAAGTCCTTGGCCGAGCGCTCGGTGCAGCTGGGCGCCATCGAACATCATCTCATCGATGCACGCACCGCCTATTTCGACCAGGTGCTCCAATATCTGCTCATGGGCAATGTGCGCCGCGGCGGGGTATACCCGCTGTGCGTCGGCGCCGAGCGCGTGCTGCAGGCGCAAACTATCGCGCAAATGGCGCTCTCGCTGAAAACCACGATGGTCGCGCATGGCTGCACGGCCGCGGGCAACGATCAAGTGCGCTTCGAAGTGGCGTTGCGCACTTTGGCGCCGGACCTCGAGATCATCGCGCCGGTTCGCGACCGGGCGTTCAAGCGGCCGGAACAGCTCAAGTATCTCGAAGATCATCATCTGCCGATTCCACCCTTCGGCGCGGCGTACTCGGTGAACCGCGGACTCTGGGGCGTCACCATCGGCGGCAAGGAGACATTGACGTCGGAGGGCAGCATTCCGGAGGAGGCGTGGGTACTCTCCAAGAACGCATTCTCGGCGCCGCGCCTGCCTGAGCGCCATTCGATCGGTTTCAACCAGGGAGTTCCGGTCAGTCTCGACGGCGCCGCATTGTCTGCCGTCGCCATCATCGAGAAATTGGAGGCGTTGGCCGGTCCCTTCGGCATTGGACGCGGCATCCATTTGGGCGACACCGTGATCGGCACCAAGGGGCGGGTCGCGTTCGAGGCCCCGGCGGCCGACGTGCTGCTGACGGCTCATCGGGAGCTGGAAAAGTTGGTGTTGACGGGCAAGCAGGCGCGCATCAAGGACTCTGTGGCCCAACCCTATGGCGACCTGGTGCACGAAGGACAACACTTGGATCCGGTGTGCCGGGATATCGAGGCGCTGTTGCTGTCCTCTCAGGCGCGCGTCAGCGGCGAGGTCAAGGTTCTGTTCCGGCCGGGTTCCGCGTTCGTGGAAGGCGTCACGTCGCCCTATTCGCTGATGGCGGCATCGAAAGGCGTCTACGGCGAATCCGCCGGTGAGTGGACGCCGACCGATGCGTTGGGGTATTCGAAGATGCTGGCCTTGACCGGCGTGTTCTACCAGCGTGCCGGAACCAATGCGCAGGCGCGGGCGGGGAAGTCATGAGCGGCATGCGCACCGTGGTCGTCGATAAAATCGCCTCGGTGACGCAGGCCTGTGGCCTGTCGCACGAGATCCGCATCGCAGCGGACATTCCCTGCGAGGAGGGCTTGGTTGTCGTGGTCGAGATCCTCAACAACAAGTCAACCTACAACACACTGGAGCTGACCAGCGGCCGCATGGCGAAGGTGGCACGCGGGGATGTGGTGGTCGGCGCGTTGGGTCATCGCAAGGCCTTGTTCGGCTACTCGGGCCACATTCCGGAGACGCTCAAACCCGGCGATGTGATTCAAATGCTGAATATCGGCGGCGTCCTCGGCATCTGCGACTCCGCAACGCCCGACAAGGGCAAGCCTTTCGACTGTAAAGTCCTCGGCGCCGTATTGACCTTTCCGTATCTGGGCGAGCGCATCGGCGTGCCCGCCAAGGTGGGCTACAAGGCGCTGGACTACAACGCCGCGCTCGACGTGCGCGGCGTACCGGTGGTGGCGCTGGCCGGCACCTGCATGGAGGCGGGCAAGACCGCGGCGGCCTCCGCCATTATCGCGCGCATGCGCCATCGCGGACTGATCGTGGATGCCTTCAAAGCGACCGGCGTCTCGCTGCGCCGTGACGTCCTGGCGTTCGAGGACTCGGGCGCGCGGCGTACCATGATTTTTACCGACTTAGGGATCGTGACCACGACCGAGAAATGCGGTCCGGCGTTGACCCGCACCATGCTGACGGAAATGGCCACCGGCCAGCCGGATGTCATCGTGTTCGAATTGGGCGACGGACTCTTGGGGACGTATGGTGTGGAATCGATTCTGCGTCAGGCGGACATCAAGAAGGCGTTGACCGCGGTGGCGTTGTCGGCCAACGATCCGGTCGCCGCCTGGGGCGGCGTCAAGTTGTTGCGCGAGCGCTTCGGCATCGAGCCTTGCGTCGTCACCGGTCCCGCGACGGACAATCAAGTGGGGATCGAGATCATCCGTGAGCAGATGAACGTCCAGGCGTTCAATGCCATCAGCAATCCCGCGGATCTCGGCGACCACATCATCACTTGGCTGGGCTTGAGCCACGTGCGTGAATCCAAAGTAGCCGGCGAATGAACGGCCCCACCCCCGCGATCGTACTGGGCGGCACCGGCTATGTGGCCGGAGAGCTGCTGCGCCTGATCGCAGGGCATCCGCAGCTTTCCGTCGCCGCCATTCTGTCGGATAGTCAGCCCGGTGCTCCGGTCGCCGGCGCATTCGCGCATTTGCGCAGCGCCTATCCGGATCTCAAATTCGCCGATCTCGACGAGATCGAGACCGTCGTGCGGCGCATGCCGCGCTGCGCGTTGTTCTCCGCCGCACCCCACGGCGTCGCCGCGGCCATCATCGATCGTCTGCTGACGGCGGCCGAGGCGGCGGGCACACGGGTGCACTGCGTGGATATCTCGGCCGACTTCCGCTACTCGAGTTCCGCCGCCTATGAGGCGGTGTACAAGCACGCCCATGGCGCGCCGGAAAGAATTCGTGAATTTACCTGTGCCGTTCCGGAGCATTTGCAAAAATCGCCGACACCGCATGTCGCGCATCCCGGATGCTTCGCAACCGCGACGCTGCTCGCGAGCGTGCCGCTGCTGGCGCTGGGGCTGACGGATATGCGCCTGTTCGTCACCGGCATCACCGGCAGCACCGGTTCCGGCCGCAAACCGATCGAAGGCACTCATCATCCGCACCGGCACAGCGATCTCTATACCTACGGTGCCTTGAGTCATCGACATGTGCCGGAAATCATCGCCTGCGCGAAACTGGCCACGGGTCTCGAAGCGGAGCTCAATTTCGTGCCGCACTCCGGTCCCTTCGCGCGCGGCATCCATGTCACCGTGCAGGCCAGTCTCAAGAAGCCGCTGGGCACGGCGCAGGCGCTGGAGGCGCTCCGGTCGTACTACAAGGACTGTCCTTTCGTGCGCGTCAGCGACACCGCACCGCGCGTCAAGGATGTGGCGACCAGCAATTATTCGAATTTGAGCGCGGTGACCAACGGTAACTCCATCGCTGTCATGTCGGTGGTCGACAATCTCAACAAAGGCGCCGCCGGCGGCGCCATTCAATGGATGAATCGCTTATTGGGTCTTGCCGAGACCACCGGCCTCACGACCCCGGCGCCCGGATGGACTTGAGGCGCACGGAACCACGACACGGCAGACAACAGCGACAAACTCGGTAAGCAATTCAAATGGCGACACCTCTGACAACTGTGACGACCCAGGCTCTCTCCAGCCACCTGGCGCAAGTGTTTGCGCAATATCCCATCGAGGTGGCCCACGGGGAGGGCGTCTGGCTGCACGCGCGCGACGGCCGCAAGATCCTGGATTTCTACGGCGGGCATGCGGTCGCGGGCTTGGGTTACGGTCATTCGCGCTGGCTGGCCGCGCTCGAGCGCCAGGCTCGGCAAATGGCCTTTCAGACCAACGCGCTGCCCATGGTAATCCGCGAGCGCGCCGCCGCCCGCTTGGCCAAGTTCGTGGGGCTTGGTCTCGATACGGTGTTTTGGATCAACAGCGGCGCCGAAGCCAATGAAAATGCGCTGAAGCTCGCCTTCAAGCTGACCGGCCGCAGCAAGATCGTGGCACTGGTACAGGGCTGGCACGGCCGAACCGCCGCGGCCGGCGCCGTGACGTGGGGCGCGCTCGAAAAATGGTACGGTTTTCCGCGCACGCCTTTCGACGTGAGATTCACGCCGCGCGACGATCCCGCCGCCGTCGATCAATTCGTCGACCGGGATACGGCCGCCGTGATCGCCGAACCGGTGCAAGGCGTGGGCGGCGCCTACGATGTGGGCAAGCCGATGTTGCAGGCGCTGCGTCGGCGCTGCGATGAGGTCGGCGCGTTGCTGATATTCGACGAAGTGCAATGCGGAACCGGCCGCACCGGAGCACCCTTTGCCGCGAATTTCTTCGGCGTCACTCCGGACATGATCACCGCCGCCAAGGCCTTGGGCAACGGGTTTCCCGTATCGGCCCTGCTGTTGTCGCGACGCATCGCGGGGCAGCTCAAGTACGACGACATGGGTACGACCTTCGGCGGCGGCCCCATGGCTTGTGCCGTGGCCGAAGCGGTGATCGACACCATCGAGTCCGAGTCGCTGCTCGCGAACGTGCGCCAGGTCTCGGCCTATATTCGCTCCAGCTGCGTCATTGGCCCGGTCACCGGTGTACAGGGCGCGGGATTCCTCCTGGGTCTGAAGACTTCCCGACCGGCCAAGGAGGTGCAGTCGGCGCTGCTCGCCAAGAACATACTCACCGGCACCAGCGCGGATCCGCACATCCTGCGCCTGCTGCCGGCGTACATCTTGAACGAGGGTCATGTGGATCAGCTGAGCGACGCTTTGGCGAAAATATCCGCATGAAGCGCTTCCTCAATCTGGCCGATTTCAGCCGCGAGCAGGTTCTGGATCTGCTCGCGCTCGCCCAGGCCTTGCAAGATAAACCGGATCCGCGGGCGCTCGCGGGCAAGATCCTGGGGTTGGTGTTCTTCAATCCCTCGCTGCGCACTCTGGCGTCATTCCAAGCCGGAATGGCGCGCCTCGGCGGCAGCTCCTTCGTGATCACTCCGGGCCAGGGCACGTGGCAGCTCGAGACTCGGCAGGGCGCCATCATGAAGGGCGCGGCCGCCGAACATATCCGCGAAGGCATACCGGTGCTGGCGTCGTATTGCGATGCGCTGGGCGTGCGCGCCTTCGCCGAGGGCAAGAATCTCGAGCAGGACCTTGGCGAATCCCTGTTCGGAATGATCGACGAGCTTTGCGACAAACCGCTGATCAACATGGAATCGGCGATGAATCACCCCTGCCAGGCACTGGCGGACTGGCGCACGATGGATGAACTCAAGGTACCGCAGCGAGCCAAGTTCGTGCTGAGTTGGGTCTACCATCCGAAGGCGCTGCCCTTGGCCGTGCCCGCGGCCACCGTGCACATGGCGGCGATGCGCGGCATGGAGGTGGTGGTGCTGCGTCCGGATGGCTTCGCCCTGCCGCGGCAAGTCATGACCGTCGCGCGCTCGGCCGCGGCCGCGGCCGGCGGCTCGCTCAGCGAGACCTCCGATCGCGAGGCGGCCCTCGCCGGCGCGAGCGTGCTGTATGCGAAGGAGTGGGGTACCACCACGTATTACGGAGACACCGAGGCGGACTTGCGGCTGCGCGCCGATCTCTCCGATTGGTGCGTGCGCGAGCGATGGTTCGCGGGTGCATTGCCCGACGCCAAGCTCATGCATTGCCTGCCGGTGCGCCGCAATGTCGCGGTCGCCGATGAAGTTCTGGACGGCCCGCGCGCGGTGGTCAAACGCGAGGCCTTCAATCGTCTGGCGGTGCAGATGGCCGTTCTGCATCGCATGCTGGCCTGATCGGCTGCCGTTTCGGAGTATTCTCAATGATCATGAGTCGACCTGACCCTTCCGTCGCGGTGCGAGCGCTCAAGAGCGCGGCACCGTACATCCGCATGTACAAGAACAAGGTCTTCGTCATCAAGGCGGGCGGCGCGGTATTCAGCGACGAGATGTCGACGCGCGCTTTGATCGAGCAAGTGGCGATTCTGCACCAGGTGGGCATCAAGACCGTGCTGGTCCACGGCGGCGGTCCGCAGCTGGACAACCTGCAAGCGACGTTGGGTTTGGAAACCAGGATGGTCAACGGCCGGCGCGTCACGGATCAGAAATCGATCGACGTGACCGCCATGGTGCTGAACGGCTTGATCAACACGCGCATCCTGGCGATCTGCCGGGAGCTCGACATCGAAGCGATCGGTTTGAGCGGGGTCGATGCGGGCCTGATTCGCGCGCACAAGCGCCCGCCGGTGCGCGCGGAAGGTTCGAGCGAGACGGTGGATTACGGCTTCGTGGGCAATATCGACTCTGTCAACGTCGCGGTCGTCAACAAACTGCTCGAGGACGGCCTGATGCCCGTCGTGAGTCCGCTGTCGGCGGACTCGAACGGCATATTGCTCAATATCAACGCCGACACAGTGGCCGCCGCCATCGGCGGCGCCTTGTCGGCGGAAAAACTCGTGCTGTGCACCGGCGCCCAGGGAATTCTCGAGCGCGCCGAGGATCCGAGCTCGGTGGTTTCCTACACGGACATCAAGGGTTTGAAGCGGCTGCGCGACGAGGGGGCGCTCAAGGACGGCATGCTGCCCAAGGCGGCTGCGATCGAGAACGCGATTCGCGGCGGCGTGCGCCGAGTACACGTCATCAGCTACAAGTCCGCCGATAGCTTACTCGCGGAGATCTTCACGAATGAGGGAACCGGCACTCTGGTGGTGGCGGATCTCACGGCCTTGACCCCGGCGGAACAACTGAGCGCGTCGGGCGCTTGAGATTCATGGCGACTTCGCTTAGGCCACGGCCACTGCAATGACGCGACTCTGGGACAAGGGAACTCCGCTCGACGCACGAGTGCTCGGCTTCACCGCCGGGGACGACTATATTCTGGACAACCGCCTGGTCCGCTACGACATTCAAGCCTCCATCGCCCACGCGGACATGCTGGCGGCTCAGGGATTGTTGTCGGCGGAGGACCTGGGATTGATTCGAGATGCCTTGACGGCCATCGGCGAAGAACATGCGCGCGGAGCTTGGCGCGTCTCGCTCGAGCAGGAGGACTGCCAGACGGCGATCGAGAATCTGCTGACGGCGCGCATCGGCGCCGCCGGCGGACGCTTGCATGCCGGCCGTTCACGCAACGATCAGGTGCTCGCCGCTCTGCGCCTGTACTTGCGCGACGCCGCGGAAGAATTGCGGCGCGGCGCGGCGGCGGTGGCCCCCGAACCTCGAGCTCAGCCGCGAGGAGACGCGGCGGCGTCTCGGATTTTCGGTCACTCAAGAGCCGGTGACGGCGGTGCAGCTATCCCGCGGCAAGGCCGAGGCACAATTGTTGTTCGAAATCACTCTGCTCGCGCAGGACATGGGACGCCTCGCGGCCGACTTGATGCTCTTCTACACTCGAGAATTCGGTTTCGTGGCGCTTCCGGCGGCCTTCACGACGGGCTCCTCGATCATGCCGCAAAAGCGCAACCCGGACGTCTTTGAACTGGTGCGCGGCCGCAGCTCGGTTGCGCATGCGGCGCTCAACGAAGTGCTCGGGATCACGCAGAAGCTGACTTCGGGTTATCACCGCGATTTGCAGCTGATCAAGCCACCCTTGTTCCGCGGCATCGACTCCTGCCTGCAGACGCTGGACATTCTGCCGAGCGCTCTCGACGGGGTGACGTTCCGGCCGGAGAACATTCGGCTCGATCCCGGTATCCATGCCGCGGCCGCGGCGAATGCCTTGGTGGCCAAGGAAGGAATTCCGTTTCGCGAGGCCTATCGCCGCGTGGCCGCCAAGCTCAAGGATTCCCAATGACCCTGTGGCGGAGCTTGCGATCGCTGGCAGAGTTGAATTCCGGCAGTGCAGGAACCATGGTCGAACACCTCGGAATCCTGTTCACCGAAATCAGCGATGACTTCATTCGCGGCACCATGCCGGTCGACGGGCGGACTCGCCAGCCGTACGGAGTACTGCACGGCGGCGCTTCGGTGGCGCTCGCCGAAACCCTGGGAAGCACGGGTGCGACCATGTGCGTCGACGCCGCGCAATACCAGTGCGTGGGCCAGGAGATCAACGCCAATCACGTGCGGCCCGCGCATACGGGGATCGTCACCGGGACTGCGCGCCCCGTTCACCTGGGAGGGCGCACCCAGGTCTGGATCATCGATATCGTCAACGAGGCGGGTAAATTGGTCTGTACTTCGCGCTTGACCATGGCGGTGATCCGGCGCGGCTCCCTCGGAGCCTGATGTCGCGCTGGCCTTTGCAACCCTGAGTGGCGTATCGTCGCGCCATGATACAAACCCGCATCGGAATTCTGCGTGAGATCGGCATTGCGTGGGCCATGGTTGCAGCCGCGCCCCTTGTCGGCGCCCAAACCCCCTCTACTGCGCCGGCCGCGCCGCCGCCCACGAACTCGTCCCCCGCCGATCCGGCGGCTGCGCAGAACACCGACCAGATTAGCTACTCGTTCGGACTGACCTTCGGTGAGCAGATGCATGGCGTGGGGATCAGCGACCAGGTGAGTATCGATGCCATTGCGCGCGGATTGAAGGACGGCTTGCAAGGCAAGCGAAGCACCCCGGCCGATCGGCAGCAGGTCCAGGATTTCGTGCACTCAGTGATGGAGACCATGGTCGTGCGCAACCAGGCGGCAGCGAAGGATTTTCTGGCGCGCAACGGGCGCGAGAAAGGCGTCACGACCACGGCCTCGGGCCTGGAATACAAAGTCATTCTGCCGGGAGACCGCAAGGCTGCCGCGGTCGCGCCCACCGATGCGGTAACGGTACAGTATCGCGGCAAACTGCTCGATGGCTCGGAATTCGACAGCACATACGCGCACGGTGCGCCGGCGACATTCACGGTGAACGGCGTGATCCCAGGCTGGCAAGAGGCGCTGGTGCTGATGAAGCCCGGCGCCAAATGGCAGCTGTTCGTGCCCCCGGAACTCGCCTATGGCGTGAGTCCGAAGCCCGGGATTCCCGGCGGTTCGCTGTTGATATTCGAGGTCGAGTTGCTGAGCGTCAAATCGAGCGGAGCGCCGGCGGCGACTGCGCCCGAGCACACGGACAGCAAGTCCAAGTCGAAATGAGTCGCGCGGAAGATTGAGCGGCTCGTAGGGGTCTGGGGGTAGGGAGAGCCTGCGGGCAACGAGGGATACAGTTGCCCGCAGGCTCTCCCTACCCCCAGACCTTTACGCTGGGCCGCTCAACATCACCACGGAAGTATGGTGTTCAACACCTGACCCCGCCGCGCGACCGCTGAACACTACTCGGCCAGGTCGAGCGCGTTCGTCAGGTCGCCCATCGGCGGCGCGCCATGCGCGGCAAGTCCCTTATCGCGCGCCGTGATCCCGGGCAATACGTCGAGGTCGAAGCGCCGCGTGATCAAACGAAGAATCGAATCGGTGTCGTACTGGGTGTGATCGACGGTGCCGCGCTTCGCGAACGGTGAAATGATCAGCGCGGGAATGCGCGTCCCGGGACCCAGAAGATCGCCTTGCGGCGGCGCTACGTGGTCCCATGCGCCGCCGAATTCATCGTAGGTGATCACGATCACCATGTGCCGCCACTGTGGGCTCGCGCGCAGCGTTGCGACCAAGCCGGCGATATGCGCGTCGCCTTCCGCCACCGACGCATAGCCGGCGTGCTGGTTCAAATTTCCTTGCGGCTTGTAGAACGTGACCGCCGGCAGGCGGCCCGCGGCGGCGGCGGCGAGAAGCGCGCTGTAATCCTTCAAATGGGCGGCTCGCTGGTCGGCGTGCGCGACCGGATCGAAGCGCTCGTAATAATTGAACGGCTGGTGATGCGGCTGGAAATCGGGATTGCCGCCGGGGGTCGCGGGCGCATAGATGGCTTCGCGGGGTTTGAGCGGCGGCCGGCGCCCGTCGGCGAGCGCCGCGTCCCAGGAACCCGCATACCAAATCCAATTGACGCGCTTGGCGTCCAGTGCATCGCCGATGGTGGCCTGAGTTTGGGGCGGCAGCGTCGTCGCATTGTTGAGATCGGCGTGGAGGTACTCGGCATCCGTGGCGGCAGGCTTGTTGCCGCTCGGCTGATACGCGGGTTGCATGGTATTCACCGCGTAAAACTTGCCGTCACCGAAATAGTTGACCGGGGTGATATTGCCGCTTTTCGCAAATTTGGGCGCTGCGTCCAAGGCGGAGAGCTTGCCGTCGCTGGACTGTTTCAGCCGCGGCAAGTACTTTCCGGCCGCGTCCTTGTCGAGTATCGCTATGGACGGTTTGGCCGGCGCCGCGTCCGCATTGGGGTATTCAGGCGCGCAGGCGCAAATCAGGTATTGGTGATTGAGGAACGAGCCGCCGAAGGCGCCTTGGAAAAAGTTATCGGCCAGCACGAACTCCTTCGCGAGCCCATACAGCGCCGACGGGGTGGAGTCGTAGTGTCCCATCACGAGACCGCCGGCATCGGACCAGGCGGCGTAGCCGTCGTTCTTGCCGCCGTCGATTTGCATCTGGTGTTCGAAGAAGCGATGGACCAAGTCGCGCGTCACCGTGGAAGTCGACAGAGTGACGTTGGACTGCGCCGCAAAGGCGTGCTCGATCGAGAACGGCGCATTGGGTAAGCCCGCGCTCTGGGCTTCCGTCACCACCGGCGTGATACCCGGGGCCGTGACGCCGCCCCATGTCGGCGGGAGGTTCGGAAGAACGGAGCCGTTGCGATCGACCTGGGGAATATAAGCCGGCAAGGGCCGGCCATCGCGAGCCACGACTTCGCTGAGGCCGTGCGCGCCGGGGAAATTGCCGTACAAATTATCGAAGGCGCGATTCTCGGCGTAGATGATCACGATGGCGTCGATCTTCGCCCGCAACGCTCGAGTGGCGGCGTCGCCGCTGCCGGAGTTCG